>JGI26340J50214_10000731_pt1 | contig 11114 bp, 13 predicted proteins | sample BogFormECP12_OM2_FD_50214 | JGI IMG/M metagenome (IMG submission 50214)
TTTTGGACTTACAACAAAGTAACAAGCGACGCCTTGCATCCACGATTACTGGCGTTACATAACCCATTTCACAAGTGGATCACGACGGAGGGCCGTCGGCAGGATTGGTTGTGATATGGGCTGTTCACAAGAGTGACGCTTCGGGAGTGAAAAGTCATAGAATCATGCCGGGTTAGGAGCGGCACCATGAAATACCGAATTGCCGTCTGGTCGGCTGCAGGTTTTCTAGTTGCGGGCTTCTGGGCACTTTTTGCCATTGCAACCTTCCCATCTACAAACGAAAGAATGCGGGATGTCTGGACTCTCGTCAGCCTCACCTGCCCCGTTGCGATAGCTGGCAGGCATTACCCTATTAGTCTCTATGAGGTTCTAGCAGCGAATGCGGTTACGTATGCGCTGGTCGGTCTGATGCTGGAAATCCTGCGACGCCAACTGCATCACGCGAAATAAATTCAAAACAGCCCACTACCCGCACGCGCCGCCACAAACTTCACTTCCGACGTAGCCCGTCACTCACCCACGATGAACAGTAGTCAATCGTAAGCCCTCAGTGCGCGGTAAATAGCCCAGACACCAATACGGCAATGGCGCAGGTGAGTAGTATGGCGCCAATCGTGGTCACGGTGGTACCGATGGAAGCACGGTTTGGCTGCCCCTTGATCATATGGAGAAAGAAACCGCCTGATTGAGCCCCAGGATGCCGACAACGAGCATCGCGCACCCTACATGCAGAAGGAGCCACACATTCGTAGACGCGGGCCGACTTCTTGGGAGTAATCTCCCACATGCCGGTTTCTGGACAACTTCGTGTTGGCAGACCACAGATTCACAATCATTGGTCACCGTTCCGGAGGTCTCGTTCTCTTGACGACAAACAGTCGGTTTACGCGAAGCGCTGTCCTCGCCAACTGAGCCAACTTCCGGACGGCCGGCAACTCGCTAGTTGATGGGGTCGCGTGCAATCCCTCCCAAGACGCCATCGTCAAGTCTTGCTTTGGCCTCGACGAACCTCCTGCAGCTTTTTTCATGTCGTGATCGCGGGTCGTGAAACCCGATAAAGCTGCCAGGCAAACGCTCCCAAACCTAGGCAAACCACGCCCAGGTGGACCAGCCCGCCGAGGTACGGGATAAATCCAACGACGGTAAGGATGAGTAAGCCCACCAGAAGTCCCATCAACCAGTCGCTCTTGGCCGCCCCTGCGGGCTTCAGAAGTATTTGCCCCAGGAATGCTCCAACCCAAATCTTTGCAAGGTAGATTGCGACCAGATACATCGCGAGCAACATCAGCGAGGCTGGAAGGCCAACAAGCGTGATGGCTATCAAAATTATGGCCACGGGTACTCCCGCCAGAACCCCAAGCCCAAGCCAGAGGCTGCGCCAGCCTGAGCTCACCGCTTGCGTGCTGGCCTGGAAGAAGCCGGGAAACAAAACCAGGCCCAACCATCCCACCAACATGGCGGCAGCCAGCCAGACAGCTTGGAAGAAGTAGAACCTGGGGCGCCTGAAATGGCTCTCCCTCGCCCGCACCTGAATGTCACGTGTGCCCACGATCGTCGCGCCGTCGGCGATATGTACGTTTGTCAGGTCGCGCACACGAGCGCTCAGGTTACCGCCGATTCTGGACGTGTTAGTGAGGGTAAGGCTATCGCCAGTCATGGTCAGTTCGCGGCCGATGCTGCCGCTCACATCAGCATTGCCAGCGAACATGGTTACACTGCGATGCACCTCGCCCTCGATACTAACGTCGCCGGCGGCAACCACCATACCGTTGCCCACGTGACCCTGGTCGTTCACACGTAACGATTGCACTAACCCGTAGATGCTGTGGCCCAATTGCCCGTCCAAGTCGAGCGAATTCGAAAAGTCGTAGATGTTGCCTTCCACCGTTCCGCTCACCACGGTTCTCTTGGCGAAACTCACTAAGTCGCCCTTAACAGTGCCACCCACTTCCACAGTCCCACCAAAAGCCAGCAAGTCCCCATTGACCACGCCTTCCACACGCACAATGTTTCCGGCGGCCAACAGGGTGTCGTCTACGGTCTCGTTCGCCCGCACAGTGACGAAGTCGCTGTGACGCCGCTCCAGAGCAAAGCCAGGCAACGACCATGCAAGCAGCACGATTAGCAGGCGCAGACCAAGTTGGCGTACCCGCCAACGGCGCCCGAGCAGCAGTGCGCTGCCGGCCAATAGCAACACCAACAAGATCTTTCCGACGACAGCCGCATAATCAACCACCATGGCAGAACCTCCGTGTGCAAAGTAATAAGAAAGGTTGAAGAACAGGTTCGTGCTACCGCTTGCGCTGAAGGGATTTAGCCATTGCAGCGCTTCCGGAATGCTCAGCTCATCGATCCAGAAGGCAACGATCGAAGTTAGCGCCAGCACCGCGGCCACAACCGCTACGTCACCCCACGCCAAAGACCACCGCAAGCGGGGGAAGCCTGCCGGGCTGGCTGCTTCTTCCGGAAGCTCTTGCAAGCTTTCGCTGAGAGCACGGTTCTCTGCCCGTAATGCGTCCAACAGTTGCCGGCAGCGCTGGCAGGCGGACAGGTGATCTCGCAGGCGCCCCGCCTCCTCCACCCCCAGTTCACCGTCCACGAAGATAGAGACAATCTGTTCCGAATAACATTCCATGATCACTTGCTCCCGTGGCCCAGTTTCCGGCGCAGCTCCTGCTTGGCCCGAAATATCAAGACCGCCACGTAGTCCCTCTTCAGGCCCAATTGCTGTGCGATTTCGTCGTAACTTAATTCGCCGTAATAACGCAGCACCAGCGGTACGCGATAGTTTTCCGGCAGACCTGCAATGGCATCACGCACCTGCGCCCTCTCCTCTGTGCTGAGGACTGCACCCAGTGGCGACGGCTCCTGGCTGGCTGCGTCGGTTACCGCGACTCCTTCTTCAACTTCCACAATCACCCGCCGTCCACGCTTCCGGCGCCGCAAAGCGTCGATGCATTGGTTTCCCGTCACCCGCAGCAGCCACCTGGGGAACGGTGTCGACCCGTCGTAGCTCTCAATTGAGCGCTGCAGCTTGAGGAATACTTCGCTGGTGGCATCTTCTGCGCTCTCCCGTGAGTCCAGCATGTAACGGCATAAGCCGAATACGCGCCGGACATAGAGGCGATAGATCTCCCCCAGCGCCTCGGCATCGTGGCCTTGTGCGCGCTGTATTACGGTCTCCAGATCGGGCCCCTCCATTTGCGTGGCCTTGCCCTCGCTGGGCTGCGATCCTTTCGCATTGTTTTTCTTCGCGTCCATAAAGCAGTACGCTGCAGATCACACAAAGTTACACAGATTTTAGGAATGAAAGGAACGCAAGGCTGGATGACTCACCGTAGCTCTTGCAAGATTCGATTTGCACAAGAACCGCCGTGAAAGGCTGTGAATTCAGTATCTTTCCGGGGTGTGAACTCCATGTGTCGGGGATAGCTGTCGCGAACAGGCGATACATCGCTGGGGTCTTGTGCGCCTCGATCTCCTCGAAGCCGGTTTCGGGACAATTAAGACAAGCGGGATTCGGATCATTTTGTCTGAGGCGGGTAGGGGGTTAGATGGCCCGTTTACGTCAACGACCCTGCATCGCTTGGTGTTTGGCACGAGGACCGCCTACGATGTTGCTGTCGCAGATGAAGTCTCGAAAAGACAGTCGAAGAGAGTCTTGCAGGTCACTACACTCGCATGCCGAACTCGCTGTTCTCATGCTCAGCAAGGAGACAAGGCTGAACGCCCCGCGAGTGATTGAGCGCCATTCTGGGCGTCCTCCCAATTTAGTCCAAGGCTCATCGTTTTCCGAAGCCAGCGAGGAAATTGCAAGGCATGACAAAGCAAGTGCAAGCTTGTTGTAGCTCGCCAGCAACGATCTGTTACTGGCTCGCGGTCTCGCTGATGGCCTGGGGAGTGCTGAGCCTCATAGGAAGCTATTGGCGTCCTCTCCATGCTTCGTCAGCCGCGGCGTGCCTTTTCGCCATGGCCATCGGCTGCCTCGCTAACTGGCTAAGAAATCGCTCTTTCCACTGCGCTATCACTGGCCCACTATTTCTGATCGGTGGCGTCGTGCTTCTGCTCTCAGGCGCGTGCAGGATTCACATCGACACGCATTGGGTCTGGCCAGTCCTTCTCATCGGCATCGGCATCGCGTTTCTGCTGGAATGGCTGTATGGGAACCCTCACCGAGGCTCGGCGTCGCGAGTTGCTTGGCTTATCCGATACCCAGCCACTCAGCACGGCGTATCCCCTGATCTCTGGTGTCAGCGATTGTTTCGAGGAGCGTACATGCTCTGCCCCGCCATCCAAGACAGTCCATATTCAGCATCTGCGGGGCGACTTGCCGACAGACCAAGCATTGCAAAATGCTTCGCAGGGAGAATGCGTCCTTTGGATTCGTAACACGGTAGATGACGCTCAGCAAACCTACCGGACATTGAAGAGCAGCAAGCGTCATGGCGGTCCCCAAATTGCGCTTCTGCATTCTCGGTTTCCTTTCTTCCGCCGAGAACAGCTTGAAGCCGAATGGATGAGCCGACTCGGCAGAGGCTCCAGCAGTCGGCCTCACGGCTGTGTACTAGTGTCCACGCAGGTGGCCGAACAGAGCGTCGATCTCGACTCGGACCTCCTGATTACCGACCTCGCTCCCACGGACATGCTCCTACAGCGGCTTGGCCGCCTGTGGCGGCATGAAAGACGAGCGCGTCCCTGTTCTACGCCTGAGGTCTGGGTTCAGGAACCCGAACTGGACGATATGGCCCTACTCGACGCAGACGTTAAGACACTTCGGGAAGCTTTCGGGAAGAGCGCCCGTGTGTACGCGCCATACGTACTGCTGCGCTCGCTGCAGCAATGGCGTAGTAGGTCCGCCGTCACCCTGCCCGATGACATCCGCCCCATTCTTGAAGCGACGTACTCAGATCCCATGGAGGGCGAACCATTCGCATGGAACGAACTGCGAAAGGAGTTGGAGATACAGAAAGCCAGGATGGCGATGATGGCTCTGAACGCCACGACAGTCTGGAACAACCCCGCGCTGGATGACGAAGAAGGGGTTCAGACGCGGTGGAACATGCGCCCTATGGCGCAGCTTGTCCTGGCGACTCAAACTAGGGTGCTGAACCCCCACAGTTCTCGTGTTCTCCTGCTCGACGGCACCGAGATCGATGCAAACGACCGATATTGGTCATTCGATGCCGCCAAAGCCATACACCGAAACCTGGTGCGTGTGCCTCTCTGGGCAGTTGCCGAGAGACCAGAGACCCCGCGTTGGCTATCAAATTACGTTCTATTCTCTGCCGTCCTCGGGCTGGTACGGCCTGGAGGCGAGATTGAGTGGCCCTGCCAAAAGGAGTCAACCGGACTCTCTTACGACCCGGACCAAGGCGTCGTGATTGCCCGCCACGCCCTAAAGCCCCCACAAGCAAAGGAGCTTGATGAATCTTACGACTGACGCGTGGATTCCCATTGTCTGGAAGGACGGCAGCCCCGGAACTGTAGGACTGCTGGACGCCTTCCGTCGCGGCCATGAAATCCAGGACCTCGCCGTCCGTCCGCATGAACGCGTCGCTTTGATGCGACTGCTCATTTGTATAGCGCAGGCTGCGCTCGACGGTCCAGCTGACTACGAAGGCTGGGGAACATGTAGGGCTCGGATCGCCGAGTCGGCCCTCGATTATCTCGGCCGATGGCACGGTGCTTTCGAGTTGCTGGGCGAAGGGCCGCGATTCCTCCAAATGAGAGGCGACGGGCAGCTTGGGACGATTGAGCTAGACAAATTGGCGTTTGTAGATGCCGACATGACGACCCTGTTTGATCAGGATGTGCAATCTGGCACAGTTCGCAGCCTTGAATGGGTGGCGACTCGATTGGTCACCTACCAATCATTCGCCGCTGGTGGCACAGTGGGTGGCTCGATCAAGATCGACGGCCGCCTCCAGCCACAAAAGGGAAAGAACGGCCCTTGCCGCGACGGTTCTGCGTTCCATGCATTCGTCAGGCGAGACAACCTCATTTCCACCCTCCACTCCAACTTGGTCACAAAAGCGACGATCTCCGACCTGCGGAATATGGTCTGGGGAAACCCCGTCTGGGAGACGCGGGCAACCACTTTAGGGGAGTTGCAGGCACTGGCTGGTCTGACGCGAAGTTATTTGGGCCGACTGGCGCCGGTATCCCGCGCCGTATGGCTCAATAGCGATGGATCCACGGCTCTGAACGCGAACGGGTTGCTGTATCCGAACTATACCGAAGAGGGCATTCGCGAGCCTACTGTATCTGTGCATATCGTGGAAGACAGAGGTGGACAGAAGAAGCGGGCTCTTTTGAGTGCCGTTGACGGTGACAACGTCAAGAAGCCATGGCGCGAGTTACACGCCTTGACTGTAAAGCGAATCAGCGAGGGCATTGGTGGACCACTGGCCCTTATGAATCTTGACGACGGCGAAGCGTTCGACCTATGGGTTGGCGCCGTTATTACCGACCAAGCCAAAATCAAAGACACTGTGGAATCGACACACTTCGTACCCGCCGACATGATGCAAGAACAGTCCCATCGTGGTTACGAAAGCGGTGTACGGCATGCCGAGGCATGGGAAAGGCGGCTACGGCACGCCATCACGATTTACCGTCTCGCTAGGGAGGCAAGCGAGGACACTGAGCCAAAAATAGAAAAACATTTCCGCAAACTAAGAAGGCCGGAGAGAGAGAGACTCGCTTCCATCAGCGAGAAGTCACACTCCACATATTGGACGCTCGTTGAGCAGAGATTAGAACTCTTAATGGCCTTCGCCCGTGGTCCCGTACCCTTGCGCGGTGGCAAGTTGCAATTTCTGAAAACCGCCTGGGGCAAGCACATCCGACAGGCGGCCGTTGATTCCTATAACCGGGCCTGCCCACACGACACTACCCGGCAGATACAGGCGCATGCGCTGGGATTGAATACCTTGGTCTCGCTTTCTTCAGGATCGGCGGAGACTGATACAGAACAGGAGGTTGAAACATGAACTCTGACAGGTCTGATCCTGTAGCACGAGCCAAACGTCTCATGGACCACCTCGGGAAGTTGAAGAATGACCGGGGCGCTATGGCCGATCTCAGATGTGCTCTCAGTCCCGGCAAGATAACCCGCGCATGGCCCCTCCTCGCACGAGTGGGAGGTATCGGAAATCCTCGGGTTCAGACCGTCGCTGGCCTGTTTGCGTATCATCCGCAGGTGACCAACAGCGGGAACCTCGGAACCACCTGCAGCCTACTCAAGGTGGACAGCAAGACGTTCGACGGGCGCTTTCGGCGCTTGCTTTCATGCGACCGCGATGAGATCTGTGAGCGGCTGCGTCCCGTTGTCCTGGCTGCCAAGGCAAGGGGAATACCGGTGAACTACGAGAGATTGTTCTCCGATCTGCACTACTGGAGCGACCACGTCAAAGCTTGTTGGGCGCGGGAGTATTGGGGCCCGCCTGAGTCCGAGGACTCGGCTGAGCCTGCCATTGCGGAGGTCGAGCCTTGACCTACCTCACTCAACTCAACTTGGATTTCGCCACAGCGGCACGACTTCCTCTCCGCGATTCCTATGCCTGGCACCAGGCTGTTTGGCATGCGTTCCCCGGTCGCAACGATAGCCCGCGTGATTTTCTTACGCGGCTCGACCGCCGCCAGGACGGCTTTCGATTGCTCATCGTGTCTCCCATAGAACCGGCGCGACCTAACTGGTGTCCGCCTGATCCCGACAGCTGGCAGACGAAGGTAATACCGGACGGATACTTCAGTCGGCGCCGCTACGCTTTTCAGCTTTGCGTGAATCCTACAAAGAAGGTCGCCAAGCTGAACCCCGATGGCAGCAAGACAAAGAATGGAAGGCGCGTTCCGCTAAGCACACGCGAAGAGATGTTGGAGTGGATTGTCCGCAAGGGGGAGCAGGGGGGATTTGCTGTCGATGTAGAGACCACACGGACGTATTCGCGTGGCCGCGAGTACTTCCAGAAGCAGGCGGTATCGGGTCTGCACAGTGCTGTGGAATATCAAGGCGTTCTTGACGTGACCGATCCCACGGCTTTTCACCAAACGTTCCTTCGCGGCATTGGATCGGCCAAGGCGTTCGGCTTTGGACTCCTGGTAGTTGCGCCAATTCAATAGGTTCGACCAGAAGAAAGGACTCATACGTGAAACTAATCGAGTTGCATATTCTCCAATCCTTCCCAGTTTCGTGCCTTAACCGCGACGACGTGGGTGCTCCCAAGACAGCCACTTTCGGAGGCGTTTCTCGCGCCCGAATCTCCAGCCAGTGCCTGAAGCGTGCTATCCGCGAGTTGGCAAAGGAGCTGTCGCCCGAATTGTTCGCCGGCCTTCGTAGCCGCCTGATCATCACGCCACTTGCGGAGGCGCTGACCAAATATGGCGTGGCTGAAGAGGAATCCGTCGAGGTCGCGAAGCTAATTGGCGACCACCTGGCGAAGCTCGACCCAGACGCCGCGAAGAAGGGCGATCTCAAAGTGAAGACGCTGATGTTTCTCTCACCTGCGGAACTGGATTCGGTCGCCAAGGAACTCGCAGAGGTGCTCAAGAAAAAGCCCACTGAGAAAGAACTGCAGAAGGCTGCCACGAAAGCCTGCAAGTCTGCCGCTCTGAAGGATGCCGCCGACATCGCCATCTTCGGGCGGATGGTCGCCAACGACCACTCCCTGACTATTGAAGGTGCAGGACTGTTCAGCCATGCTCTATCGACGCACAGAGCAGATAACGACATAGACTTCTTCTCCGCAGTCGATGATCGCCAGTCGGAAGATGAAGCCGGTGCAGGAATGACGGGTACTCTGGAGTTCACTTCCGCCACCTACTACCGCTACATCGCGCTGAACCTTGGCATGCTGAGCGACGATGCTCACCTGAGCGCACTCGAACCGGACGAACGGAAGAAGGTCGTTGAGGCATTCCTTCGAGCTGCGCTGTTAGCCGTTCCGAACGCACGGAAGAACTCCATGAATGCCCACACGCTGCCTGGCTACGTTCTCGGGATAGTGAAGGAGGGGCAACCGCTCCAACTCGTCAACGCCTTTGAAAACCCGGTTCGCAGCAATAAGGGGATCATGGACGCATCCATCGCTGCCCTGAAAGAGCACCACAAGCAATTGAAGGAAACCTGGAACATCAAGACGACGCTGGAACTCGCCATACCCGACAAGCCTCTGGACGAGTTCTGCAAAGAGATACTGAGCCATGTCTGAGACTGCTTATCTCGCCATGCTGTTAGACGCTCCGCTGCAGTCGTGGGGCTTCGCTAGCCGGTTCCAACGCCGCACTACAGGCCTGCACCCTACCAAGAGCGGCGTCATCGGCTTGATCTGCGCAGCGATGGGACTAGCCAAGGGATCGGCCGAAGAGCAAACTACTCTACCCAAACTCGCAAAGCTGAAGATGACCAGCATCGCCATTCCCCGCGTGGGAGGGGAGCGCGATAAACCTATTCCTGTCCTCCGACTTGAGGACTATCACACGGTCGAAGGAACCCGGCAAGCAAGTGGCAAACCGAACCCCAATACAGTCGTTACACACCGCCAGTACCTGCTAGATGCGAGGTTCGGAGTAATTCTGTTAGGGGATGCCGCGTTGCTTCAACAAGCGGCAGGCGCCCTTCAGAATCCGGTTTGGGGAGTATGGCTGGGTCGAAAGAGCTGCATCCCAGCCGAACTGCTTTATCGCGGATTGTTCGATTCGGAGCAGGAAGCACACCGCATACTGCTGCGGGAAAAGCCGGTCGATCAGTTCAATACAGTTGTGGAAGTGGAAAACTTTGCCGAAGGAACGGACTCGATCGGCGATCAACCAGTAAGCTTTGGCGATGCTGGCAGCACCGGTCCTGAGAAACGGCGGCATTCCATTCGCCGCGTTGCCGTAAAGCCGGGCGTTCGAACTTCGTGAGCCAGTTATGCCTATCTTTGAAAAACCGCCATTGGAGGCCTTGACGCCTGCAAAAGACCGTTGGACTCCTATTTACCTTGAACATGGTCGATTGGAAGTGGATGATTCCAGCATCAAGTGGATAGGAGCAGACCGACTGGTTTATCGATTGCCAGTCGCCACTCTCTCGGCAGTGCTGCTCGGCCCAGGTACAAGTGTGACGCATGCGGCTATCGTCGCCTGCGCCAACTCCAACACTCCTGTCTGCTGGATTGCGGAAGACGGCATGCGATTCTACGCCTTCGGCATCACGCCGAACCACGACAACGACATGCCTCGCCGACACGCAACTGTCTGGGCGGACAAGAAGAAGCGGACCGATATTGCCCGCCGCATGTTTTCTCGCCGATTCCCTGGAATTGATGTGCGCGCGTACTCCGTCAATGAACTGCGCGGCATGGAGGGCCTTCGGGTGCGAGCGAAGTACGCTGAACTCGGCCAGCAATACGGTGTCACTTGGAAAGGCCGTAACTATGACAAGTCCAACTGGGACCTGGCCGACAACATCAATCGCGCCCTCTCTGCTGCCAACGCAAGCCTCTATGCCCTGTGCTCGGCCGTGCTTTGCTCGCTGGGCTACTTGCCCGCCTTAGGTTTCGTTCACGAGGGCGGAACCTTACCATTCGTCTACGATGTGGCCGATCTTTACAAGGAAACTACCAGCTTCCCGGCGGCCTTCAACGCCATCAGCCAATGGCCGGATGATGACGGGGAACTGGTTCGCACCCTGCTCAAAGAGCGCGTGGAACAGGAGAGACTATTACCGAGTATCCCGCGAGACATAGAGGAGTTGTTCGCGTGACTGTCATCATTGCCCGCAATACACCGGATGCGATCCGCGGAATGCTGAAACGATGGTTCATCGAGCCACGCCCGAATGTGTTTGTAGGCACTCTCAACCGGCGAACCCATGAAAAGACTCTCGCGTACATCAGGAAACATGCAGGCGATGTAGGTCTCCTGATCATCAGCAGCTATCCTAATTGCCAGGGCTACGTAGTCGAGACGACCGGCCCGACTGAGCGGAAGGGGATTCAAGTGAGTGGTTTATGGATGATCGCTGAAAACTGGGAGGGAAAGATACCATCCGACACCGACGATTTTTGAGGGCGTTATCGTGGCTAAGTGCTGTAAAAGTCAGAGTTCTCCCCACACGCGTGGGGATGGTCCGC
>JGI26340J50214_10000738_pt1 | contig 11031 bp, 12 predicted proteins | sample BogFormECP12_OM2_FD_50214 | JGI IMG/M metagenome (IMG submission 50214)
CCCTGAACCCTCCAGCCCCGCCAACCCCGCGCCTCCCCCCAGCCCCAAGCCAGGCTCTCCGCCATTTATCATGTGCAGTTACCCCCGGATCATGGGGGGTAACTGCACACGATCCTGGCAAAAGCGGGCTAGCGCGCGCTCGAGGCGGCCCAGATGTTGATGCCGGCGTCCACGGCGTCGCGGTCGATCGCGGCCAGCTCGTCCTCGGTGAAGGTGCTGTGACCGGCCGCGGCGAGGTTCTCCTCGAGCTGCGCGACGCTGCTGGCGCCGATGAGCACCGAGGTCACCCGCTGGTCCCGCAGCGCCCAGGACAGCGCGAGCTGGGCCAGCGACTGGCCCCGGGACGCGGCGATCTCGGCCAGCGCGCGCACATGCACCAGGGTCCGTTCGGAAATCTGATCAGTAGATAGCGAGCCGTCCTGGGCGGCCCGCGAGCCCGTCGGCACGCCGCTCAGGTACTTGCCGGTGAGCACGCCCTGGGCCAGCGGCGAGAAGGCGATGCAGCCCACGCCCTCGCGGGCGAGCACGTCGAGCAGGCCGCCCTCGATCCATCGGTTCAGCATCGAGTACGACGGCTGGTGGATCAGCAGCGGTGTGCCCATCCGCCGCAAGATGGAGATCGCGTCCGTGGTCCGTTCGGCAGAATAGGAGGAGATGCCGACGTACAGGGCCTTGCCCGACCGGACCGCGGTGTCCAGCGCGCCCATTGTCTCCTCGAGCGGGGTATCGGGGTCGAGGCGGTGCGAGTAGAAGATGTCGACGTACTCCAGGCCCATCCGGCGCAGCGACTGGTCCAGGCTGGCCAGCAAGTACTTGCGTGAGCCGTGGTCGCCGTAGGGACCCGGCCACATGTCATAGCCGGCCTTAGTGGAGATGATCAGCTCGTCGCGGTAGGGACGCAGGTCCTCCCGCATGATCCGGCCGAAGTTGATCTCGGCCGAACCGTACGGGGGTCCGTAGTTGTTGGCCAGGTCGAAGTGCGTGACCCCGAGGTCGAACGCGCGGCGCAGGATGGCCCGCTGATCGTCGATCGGCTTGCCGTCGCCGAAATTCTGCCACAGCCCGAGCGACACCTCGGGCAGCATGATCCCGCTGAGCCCGCAGCGGCGGTAGGGAAGCCTGTTATAACGGTCACCGGCAGCGACATAGGTCATGCCGGAAGTCTGTCACCGCCGCCCGGCCTCCACACCGGCCGGGCCCATGAAATCATGTTGTCGGCTGAATACGGCACGAGAGAGGACGCGCGATGTACGACGCGATGCTGGCCGAGAGCGTCACCATTACCGGGCACAACGGCGACGAGATCGAGGCGTACTCGGCCCGGACGCTCCAGGCCGGCCCGGTCGGCAGCGTGGTGGTGATCCATCACTTGCCCGGCTATGACCGTCAGACCAAGGAGTTCACCCGGACGTTCGCGGCCGGCGGCCTCAACGCGGTGATGCCGAACCTCTATCACCGTGAGGCGCCCGGAGCGGCCCCGGACGACGCGATGGCGACGGCGCGGGCGTCGGGCGCGATCCCCGTCCCGGACGAGCGGATCGTCGGCGAAGTGGCCGGGGCGGTGGCCTACCTGCGCGGGCTGAGCAACTCCAACGGCAAGGTCGGCGTGATCGGCCACTGCTCGGGCGGCCGGCAGGCGTTCCTGGCCGCGATCAGCCTGCCGCTCGACGCGGCCGTCGACTGCTACGGCGGCTTCGTGGTCGGGACCGCGCCCGAGGGGCATCCGCTGCACGGGATCCCGCCGCTCGTGGACCGGGCGGGCGACCTGTCCTGCCCGCTGCTCGGCCTGTTCGGCCGGGATGACGTGGCGCCCTCTCCGGAGCAGGTCGCCGAGCTCGAGCAGGCGCTCAAGGCGCACGGCAAGACCTATGAGTTCCACTCCTACGACGGTGCCGGGCACGCCTTCATGCAGGTGGACCGGCCCAGCTACCGGCCCGAGGCCGCCGTGGACGCCTGGCAGCGCATCTGGGCCTTCTTCGGCCGTTACCTGTTATCGTCCGTGATTGGGAAGGAGTCGCAATGTGCACTTACCTGACGGAGAAGGTCTCGATCAGCGGCAGCGGCAAGGGGCCTTCCGGTTGGTTCCGGCTGACCGACGCGAGCGTGTACTTCGACCACCCGGTGCACGCGCAGGCGGAGCACACCCTCAACATCGACTTCCTCGACCCGGGCGCCGGCCCCTCGGCGCGGGTCGCGGTCGAGCTCACCGCGGAATCGGCCCAGGCCCTGGCTAAAGCGATCCAGGCCATCCTGGATTCGGCACCTCCCGGGCTCTGCTAGCCGGGGGGGCGACCCCCAAGACCCCCCCGATCCTGGGGGAACCATCCCCCCAGACCCCCTTGGGGGGACCTCCGGCCCCCGGCCCCGGCCCCTTTGGGGGGGACCTGGGAATGTCAGTGCCTCGTGCGAGTATGCATGTAAGGCCCCCGCGGAGGGTGGCACACGCGGGATGGAGGCGGCAGGGAATGCGGTTCATCGTCGAGCGGGACGTGCTGGCTGAGGCGGTCGCCTGGGTCGCGCGCTCGCTGCCATCGCGCCCCGTGCTGCCCATTTTGTCCGGGCTGCTGCTTGAGGCCTCCTCGGATGGCCTGACCCTGTCCTGCTTCGACTACGAGGTGTCGGCCCGGATTCTCCTCGACGCCGAGGTCGCCGAAGCAGGCACCGTGCTCGTACCCGGACGCCTGCTGGCTGAGATCACCCGGAGCCTGCCGCCGCTCCTGGTCGAGGTGGCAGACGAGAAGGATGACGTGACCGTGACCTGCGGCCCGGCGTCCTTCACCCTGGTGACCCTCCCGGTCAAGGAGTATCCGCGGCTGCCTGAGCTGCCCCGGCTGGCCGGCACCGTCGACGGCGGCGTGCTCGCCACGGCGGTCGGCCAGGTCGCGCCCGCGGCCAGCCGCGACGACACGCTGCCGGTCATCACCGGGGTAAACCTCGAGATCGACGACGACACCATCAGGCTGGTGGCGACCGACCGGTACCGCCTCGCCATCCGCGAGCTCGGCTGGAATCCGGCCCACCCGGGCACCCGCGGCACGCTACTCGTGCCGGCTAAGACGCTGTCCGACGCCGCGCGGATGATGACGCCGGGCGTTCCCGTCCGGGTCATGATGCGCGGCGAGCAGGGCGCGTCGACCACCGGTGCGAAGTCCGGGGACTCGCTGCGCGCGGCCGACGCGATGATCGGGTTCGAGTCCGGCGGGCGGCGGCTGACCACCCGCCTGATCGCGGGGGAGTACATCAAGTACATGTCCAGGTTCCCGGAGGATTTCGGCAGCCGTGGGGACATGCCGGCCGTCCCGCTCGCCGAAGCGGTCAAGCGGGTGGCCCTGGTGGCGGAGCGGGGCAGCTCGGTGCGGCTGTCGTTCGGGCACGGCAAGGTCACCATCGAGGCCGGCACCGAGGGGCAGGCACGGGCGCGGGAGACGGTCGCCGCCGACTTCTCCGGCGAAGAAACCGCGATCGCGTTCAGCCCGCACTACCTGATGGACGGCCTCGGTGCGGCCCTGATCGCGGCCACTGGCGCTTCGCCCGCCGCGGACAAGCCCCAGAACTCCGAGAAGTCCCAGAACCCTGAGAAGCCCCAGAACCCTGAGAAGCCCCAGAACTCCGAGAAGCCGTCGTCCATCCCCGATGAGGCGCGGATCCGCCTGGAGTTCACCAGCCCGACCAAGCCCGCCCTGATCACCGGCAGCGCCGGGCCCGGTGACCAGTCCGCCCCGGACTACCGCTACCTGGTCGTCCCGCTGCGTGCGCTGGCCAGCGCCTGATCGGATAGGGGACCGCTAGGGGTTAGCCGGGGGCGGAGGATGCCACTGCGGGTAGGGCCCGGTCCAGGCGGCATGCCGGGACATCCAGGCCATGAGCAGAATCCAGGTAGCAAGCGCGAACAGGAGCATCGCGAGGACGAGGAACCGACCTGCGTCCGGTGCCGGGACCGGGACCTCGGCCTCGGCACGGGTGACCTTGGGCGGCCGGGGGAGGTCAGCCATCACGCCGTCGATCTGGCGCTGGGTCTTGGCGGTGAGGGCGGTGTCGATCCGATCGGTCAGCTCGTCGAAGGTCAGCCGGCCCGCGACGAAGTGCTCGCGCAACTGGGCCATGGCGACGTCACGCTCCGCGTCGCCGATCCTGAGGTTATAGTCGTAGCGTGTTCGGTCGGGCACGCGCCAGCCCGGTACCTGTTCTTCGCGCGGCTGCACCGCGTCAGGGTCCTCGTCTACCATTCCGGTTCGGACGTCGTATCGCCTTGTCATCGGCTCCCAGAATTCGCCAGGCCGGCTGCCTCACACTTCTAACGATAAGTCGAGCCGACCCGGCGCGGAACCCGGAGGTAGCGATAATCACTAGCGGCGGCGTCCCCGGGGACCCCGCGGCCCGCCGTAGCGACGCCGCCTTCCGAGCCCGAACAGCCGCCTGAACAGCGCCAGTGCCGCAAAAATCAGGACAATCACGAGCGGCCTTTCGCCGCCCCCGCCGAAACCGAAGGCGAATGCGCTGCCGAGGATCACGAAGAACCAGATGAGGCCCATCAGCGGCGCGAAGGCGTTGCCGAAGCCGCGCGGCCGCTGGCCGCCGCCCCATCCACCGTTCGCGTTGCCCCATCCGCCGTTGCCGTAGTCCTGACCCGGCTTGGTGCCCATCGGACCCGGCAAGGCCGGTCCCTGCCACGCAGTGCCCCCGTACGGCATGCTTGCAGCCGGCTGCGAAGCCTGCGGGAGGTCGCGCATCACGGTGTTCAGGTCAGCCTTGGTCTTGGCCGCGAACGCCTGGTCCAAGCGCTCGTTCAGTTCCTCGAGCGTCAGCCGCCCGTCGGCATAGTGTTCACGCAACTGAGCGGCGACCGCGTCACGATCGGCGTCCCCGACGCGCACGTTGTATCCCGTAGCCATCGTGCCCTCCGTAGCAAGAACGGGGAATCCCAAGTAACTAGCACGATATATCGCGAGACATCGAACGGCAAGTTGAGCCGGTGCACGCGTATCAATTATGCCGCGAACGTCCTCCAGTTAAGTGCTGTTTCACGGGGTTAGCGGCAGGGAGGGCAATGATGCGCCAGTCGCTCCAGCAGGTACGGCCGGAACGCGGCCTCGGGGGGCTAGGCCCGGCCGCAATAGAAGGGATAGCCCCGCTGAAGGCGGGTGTGACCACCATTGGAACGCGTCCGGTCCCCTCGTACGGTGGACGAACTATGGGGGCCCTCATCTGGCGCCAGCGGGCGCCGCAGGCCACGTTCCGGCAGCGTGTCGCCGGCTGGCGGGCACGCAATTGGCGCCGCGCCGTGCTGACCTGGTTCGTGCTATCCCTGATCATCATGGCCGTCTCCGCCGAACCCAGGACGGACTTCCCCAAGGCGCAGGCACGTTCGGTGCCTGCCGTGCGGATGGTCCTGCGCGTGGCGGGCGGCCTCACTGCGGCCGGCGTCCCCGTGCTGCTCATCGCCCTGCCCTGAGGCCGGCCCTGGTGCATTCCGCGGCCCAGCTCCGTGCCCGGCGCCCTGATCGCGCCCGGCGGCTACGCGCTGGTCGTCCTGCGCGGAAGCCGTGAGGTCCCCGCCGCCGCCACGCCGTCGCAGCCAGCCGTAGCGGGCGCCGTACCCGCTCGCTAAAGTCGGCTGCAAAGTAGCAACGACGCTAAAGCGGGAGGCCAGCATGACGAGTTCTCACGTGTGCATCGGGTCGGGCGACCACCACGTGCTGGCCGTGCACGGCTGGTTCGGCTCGTCCCGCGGCTGGGGCTCGCTGCCGGAATTCCTCGACCGCTCGAGGAATACCTATGCCTTCATGGACCTGCGCGGCTACGGCGGCCGCAAGCACGTCGCCGGCGAGTTCACCATGGAGGAGGCGGCGGCCGACGCGATCACCCTCGCCGACGAACTTGGCTGGGACCGGTTCTCGGTGATCGGGCACTCGATGGGCGGGAAGGTGGCCCACCAGATGCTGCTGCAAGCCCCGGACCGGGTGGCTAAGCTGGTCGGCCTCAACCCGGTGCCGGCCACCGAGGTTCCTATGGACGCCCAAGGCTGGGAGCTGTTCTCCGGCGCGGTCGCCAACGCCGGCAACCGGGCGGCGATCATCGACTTCACCACCGGCAGCAAGCTGACCACGACCTTCATCAAGCAGGTGGTGCAGCACTCGCTGGAGAACTCGACGGTGGAAGCATTCGCCGCGTACCTGCAGGCCTGGGCCAAGTCTGATTTCTCCGGTAAGGTCCAGCCGGATACCAGCACGCCGGTCAAGCTGATCGTGGGCGTGAACGACCCGGCTCTGTCCGCCGACGTGATGGAGCAGACGTGGCGGGTCTTCTTCCCCGAGGCCGAGATGACCATCCTCCCCGACGCCGGGCATTACCCGATGTTCGAAGCGCCGGTGTCACTTGCGACCTCGATCGAGGAGTTCCTGGGGCGCGAGTGACGACGGTAACTGGGATAGCGGGGCCAGCCCGGCCGGATACCGAGGTCGTCTTCGACCCGGTCACCTACACCGGCGGCGTGCCTTTCGAGGCCCTGGCCCGGCTGCGCCGTGACACCCCGGTGGCGTGGGTGCCCGAGATCCCCGTCCTGGGCTGGCCGGAAGGTCCCGGGTTCTGGCTGGTGCTCAGGCACGCCGACGTGGAATCGGTGCTGAGGCGGCCGGAGCTGTTCTCTTCCGCGCTCGGCGCGACCCAGATCCGGGACCCGGCCACCCCTCAGGCGCTGAGCTACATCCGGCGGATGATGCTGAACATGGACCCGCCGGAGCACTCCCGGCTGCGGCGGCTGCTGACCCGGTCGTTCACGCCGCGGGCGGTCGCCCAGCTCGAGGACCGCATCCGCGGCCATGCCCGGGCCATCTGCGATCGCGTGTTCACCGGCCCGCGGGGGGAGTGCGACTTCGCCAAGGACGTGGCCGCCGACCTGCCCCTGCTCGCCCTGGCCGACGTGCTGGGAGTGCCCGAGCAGGACCGCTGGCTGCTGTTCGACTGGTCCAACCGGGTCATCGGCTACCAGGACCCCGACTACGCCTCCTCGGCCGAGTTCGACCCGGCGCGGGGCACGCCAATGGCCCGCGAGGCGCTATCGGTCCGGCCGGCCCCGGACGCCGACGGCCGGATGCCCGACCCGCGCACCCGGGAGGGCATGCCGGATCTTTACGCCTATGCTCACCTGCTGGCCGAGCAGAAGCGGCGCCGCCCGGGGGACGACGTGATGTCGATCCTGCTGGCCCAGGCGGACGAGGGCGGCGGATCGGTGTCGGTGGCCGAGTTCGAGAACATGTTCTGGCTGTTCGCCGTGGCCGGCAACGAGACGCTGCGTAATGGCCTGCCCGGCGCGTGCATCGCGCTGCTCGAGCATCCGCAGGCCCAGGACGAACTGCGGGCCGACCCGGCCCTGCTGCCCGTGGGGGCCGACGAGATGCTGCGCTGGTGGACGCCGGTGATGACGTTCCGCCGGACCGCGGCCGCCGACTGCGAGCTGGGCGGCCAGCAGATCCGGGCGGGAGACAAGGTGGTCGTCTCCTTCACCTCGGCCAACCGGGACGACGCCGTCTTCGCCGACCCCGGCCGCTTCGATGTCCGCCGCTACCCCAACCCGCACCTGGTGTTCGGCCACGGCCCGCACTTCTGCCTGGGCGCCCAGCTGGCCCGCACCCAGATGCGCGCCCTGTTCGCCGAGGTGCTGGCCCGCACGTCCGCCCTCGCCTACGCCGGGGCGCCGTCCTATCTGCGCTCCAACTTCCAGCGCGGCGTGAAACGGCTCCCGGTCGCCTGGACCGCCTGACCGGTCCCGGTTCACCGCCCCCGCGCCCCCGGGACCACCACCGGAATGTCAGTGGGTACCGCTAAGTTTGGACCGGGGCAGATTCGGTGATGGGAAAGGGCCTTGGTCACCTACGAACCAAAGGACCGGGCTGCGCAGCGGCCGAGTGAGCGGCGGCGGGCGGAGCTCGGCGAGTTCCTGAAGGCGCGCCGGGCCCGGCTCAGCCCGGCTGACTTCGGCATGCCGGCTGGTTCCCGGCGCCGTACGCCAGGGCTGCGGCGCGAGGAGGTGGCGCTCCTGGCCGGCGTCGGCGTCACCTGGTACTCCTGGCTGGAGCAGGGCCGCGAGATCAACGCCAGCACTCAGGTGCTCGACGCGGTGGCCAGCACCCTCCGGCTGGACCGGGTGGAACGAGAGCACCTCTACCGGCTGGCCGAGGCGACGCCGCTGCGTACCGAATGCGCGCGGCAGGCCGTGCCCGACACCATCCGCGAGATCGTCCACTCGCTCGACCCGCTCCCGGCGTCCCTGATCAATAGCCGGTTTGACATCCTGCTGAGCAATGACGCTTCCGAGGAGCTGTTTTGGGAGTGGCACTCGCTGCCGTGCATCCACAAGAACACCCTGTGGTGCTGCGTCACCGAGCCGGCCGCCCGGGGCAAGCTCGTGGAGTACGACGCGCACGTCCGTTACCTGGTGGCGCGAATGCGCTCCGCGTACAGCAGGCATATCGGCGACCCGGACTGGGAGGAAGACATCCGCCGCCTGGCCAGCCTGAGCCGCGAGTTCGCCGAGCTGTGGGCCCGGCACGAGGTCGCCGACGCCGAGCCTCGCGCGGTCACCTACCGGCACCCCCGGGCCGGGACGCTCAGCATGAACGTCAGCGAGCTCAACGTGCCGGACATGCCCGACGCGCGCATCGTGGTCTACACGCCGCGGGACGACGACACCAGGGCCAGGATGCCGATGACCCGGCTAGCGCCCTGACCGCCCGGGATCAGTTCAGGAAGTAGCTGCTGCCGCCGGACTCGGGGTTGGTGACCATAGCGATGACCGTGACCGTGCCGGCGTTGGCGAAGGTCAGCCGCAGCATGATGTCCTTGCCGTCCTGCATGGTGCCCGCATCGGTGATCAGCAGGTGGAACGAGTCCGGGTTGAGCAGCGTCATCGAGTTAGCCGGAATGGGAATGTCCGGCACGGTGCGCATGGTCAAGGTGCCCGCATGCCGCGCTACCGGGGCGCGCAACTGCACCGTGCCGCCCACGCTGGTCTGCACGGAGATCAGCTTGTCGGGCCGGCCGTTATTGCGGATGTCCAGGTACGCGACCGTGGTTCCCGGCGTCGTCGGCTGCGGCACGTACGCGCTCGCCACGACGATCGACGACGCCGCGCTGGCCGACGCGCACCCGGTCACCACGAGCGCCGCCAGCAAGACCGCGCCCGCGATCGGTAGGACCGACCTCAGTCTGCGCATGGTCACAGGCTACCGCCCGGTCAGCCGCGTTCGACGGCGGTGCCCAGCAGGCCGAGCGGAGGGGAGCCGAGATCCAGCATCGCCTTGTGGAAACGCCGCAGCGTGAAGCCCGCTCCCCAGTCCTTCCTGGCCCGTTCGCGCAGCTTGAGGATCTCCAGCTTGCCCCAGGTGTACCGGCCGTAGGTCGGGTCGAAGGTGGCCCGCCGGGCCTCGGATAGCGCCGCGGACCCGGACAGGTGGGTATCCGCCTCGAACCGGCGCGCCGCGTCCTCGGTGGTCATCCCGGCCGTGTGCACGCCGATGGCGCACGCCAGCCTGGTCACCCGCACCAGGGCCTCCAGCCAGATCCCGATCGCGATCCGCGGGTCGTCGGCGCCGAACCCCTCCTCTACGCAGAGTTCCTCGCCGTAGTGCGCCCAGCCCTCGACGAACGCGCTGGATTGCAGCGTGCGCCGGACCTCCGAGTTCAGGTGCCGGAGCGCGCGGCCGTGCGAGAAGTGCCCAGGCGCCACCTCGTGCACGGTGATGCCGGGCAGCGTCGTGTGACTGAACACCTCCAGCCACTCCTCTTTCTTGCGTTCCGGCCAGGATTCCTCCGGCGGCGTGATGTGATACCACGAAGGGCCTTCCGGCTCGCCGGGCGCTGCCCACGACATCATCGCCATCGCCCACCGCCGCGACTCGGGCGCGAGACCGACCAGGCACACGCCGTCGTGGTAGGGGACTAGGTCATGGTCGCGGGTGAACTCGATGGCCCGTTCGGTCCACAACCGGGCCGCGTCGATCACCCCGGCGCCGTCGGGATGATCCCGGACCAGGTCGCGGGCCACCTCAAGCGCGGGCCGCCCGGGTTCAAGCCGGGCGCACCCGTCGGTGAGCAGGGCGTACAGCCGGTCGCGTTCGGCGTCGGCCTGCTCAGCCAGCCTGCCCAGGTCAACCGGCATCGCCTCGGCGCTGCTCATCAAGGTGGCAAGCCCGGCGCCGCCAAGCGCCGGATCGGGATCGCCGTCCGCCGCCGCGCGTTCGGTGTGCGCGACCAGGCGCGTGTGCGCGGCCCGCGCGGCCCGCGCGGCCGCCAGGGCGGCCTGGACCGAAACACCGGAGCCGCCAGGCTCCGCTTTGAGCCCGGCCGCCAGTCCGCGTATGCCGCCGAGCAGCGCCTCGGCGACCGGCGCGCTCACCTGGTCGAGTGATTCGATGGCCGCGTCGACGACCCGCGGCCAGGCGGCGAGGTGCTCGGCCCGCGCGGCGTCACGTTCCTCCGCAGCGGCGTAGTCCTTGTCGTAGCACGCCAGGTCGAGCTCGCCGAGGTGCAGGATCGGGTTCCTGCGGTGCAGTTCGAGCTCGGCGTAGGCGACCCGTTTCTGCTCCTCGGCCGCGGACAGGTGAGCCTCGTCGTGAACGTCGGCGGGCCGCTCGCCGCTGGCCCGCGCCGCCGCCAGCCGGGCGAGCCCAGCGCGGACGCCCGCCGGGGACAGGTCCTGCGGCCTGCCGTCGTACTCGTGTCGGCCAGCGTATTCGCGTACCTCGGAGACGTCGAGATCGCAGACGGCGCGCACCCGCGGGGAGAGGTCCATGCGGCTGACGTTACCGCGATGTCAGGGTATGGTTCCCTGGACCCCTGGCCGTACAGGCGGCCCGGCGAACTCGAGGTGTTGGTGAAGTCGACCGGGTAGTACGTGCCCGCGCCTGACGCCAGCCGACACACAGGCCACGCCCGCCGCGCTTGATGAGAGGATCGGGTCATGGGTGAAATCCCCGAATTCACGACCCGGCCCGAGCTGGCGGGCACGTTCGGCATGGTGGCCTCGACGCACTG
>JGI26340J50214_10000739_pt1 | contig 11024 bp, 7 predicted proteins | sample BogFormECP12_OM2_FD_50214 | JGI IMG/M metagenome (IMG submission 50214)
GCCCCCTCGATCCATGCCAGCCTGCGTGCCTCCGGCGCGGGGCTGCAGCTCGTGGTGGCCGGTTACACGATTACCTACGCGGTGCTGCTGGTGACCGGCGCCCGGCTCGGCGACATCCTCGGTCACCGGCGGGTGTTCCTGGCCGGGCTCGTCCTGTTCACGCTCGCCTCGCTCGGCTGCGGGCTGGCCGGCACGGCCAGCCTGCTGATCGCCCTGCGCTTCGTTCAGGGGGCCGGCGCCGCGCTGATGATCCCGCAGGTGCTCAGCCTGATCCAGCGCACCCACGCGGGTCCGGCCCGGGCCCGCGCGATGAGCAGGTACTCCGCGGTGCTGGCCGGCGGCGCGGTGGTGGGTCAGCTGGCCGGCGGCCTGCTGATCAGCGCCAACCTGTTCGACTCGGGCTGGCGGCCGGTCTTCGGAGTCAACGTGCCCATCGGCGTGTTGCTGCTGGTGGCCGGCGCCCGGGCGCTGCCGCACGGCAAGGGCGAGCCCGGCCGGACCCTCGACCTGCCCGGCCTGGCCCTGCTCACCCCGGCCGTGCTCGCGTTCGTCCTCCCGCTCGTGCTCGGCCAGCCCGAACGCTGGCCNGCCTGGGGCTGGGTCCTGATGGCCGCGAGCGTGCCCCTGGTCGCCGCCTTCGCCGCCGCCGAGCGGCGGGTGGCCAGGTCCGGCGGCACGCCGCTGATCCCGGGCCGGGTGCTGCGGGTGCCCGGCGTCCCGGTCGCGATCGCCGCCCTGTTCACGGTCATGACCATCTTCAGCGGGTTCTTCTTCACCCTCGCGCTGCACCTGCAGGACGGCCTGGGCTACTCCCCGCTCCGGGCGGGCCTGACCTTCGCCCCGGCCGCGGCGACTTTCGCCCTGGTCAGCCTGAACTGGCGTCGGCTGCCGGCCCGGGCGCACAGCGCCCTGATCGTCGCGGGCTTCGCCGCGTTCGCGACCGCGATGGCCGGCCTGGCCTGGGTCTTGCGCGGCGGCGGCACCGAGGGAGTCGGTATCTACCTGATCGGCGGGCTCAGCGGCGCCGGGATGGCGGCCGCGTTCAGCCCGCTGATGACCCGGGTGCTGCTGCGCGTGCCGGTCGAACTGGCCGCGGACGCGACCGGGGTGGTCGTCACGGTAAACCAGCTCGGCCTGCTCGTCGGCGTGGCCACGTTCGGCACGCTTTACCTCAACCTGGCCGGGCGGCTGCCCGGGCCCGCCGCGCTCGGCGCGTTCCGGCACGTGTCCGCCCACGCCGAGGCGATCACTTTCCTCGCCCTGGCCGGTTTGGGTGCCGTGGGCGTCATCCTCGCCGTCGTCCACATCATCGAGCGCCGNGGAGCCACCACCTAGCCCTGTGCGCCCATCTGCCCCTGTGCTCCTGCTCACATANGAGGCCAGCTTTCACTCATGTCACTCGCCGCAGGTGCCTGAGGCAGCGCGTCCATCATCGTGTGTAGTTACCCCCCAGGATCAGGGGGTAACTACACACGATCGTCGCCCTATCGGGATTTGCCCGAGTTTCCGTGTCGGCGGTGCTGCTCTCCGGATGGTGTCGCGTCCTCTCTTGCGATCGCTGGCCGCTCAGGTTGCTCGGGTACATTCGGGCCTGCGGAAAGGAGTGAGGATGGCCATCGTGGTGCTGGTGCTCTGGCTGTTCACCGCGGGCGCCGGGTTCTCCCTGCTGGTAACAAGCAACCTCAGCCGCGCCCGCGCCGCGGCAGCCTTCCCGGCCGCGCAGCCTGTTCCGGACGCCGAACCCGCCACGGCCTCAGTCGCCGCCTCCGCCGCGCAGGCCGCCTCCGCCGCGCAGGCCGCCTCCGCCGCGCAGGCCGCCTCCGCCGCGCAGGTAACAGCAGCCACACCAGCCGGGCAGGAACCCACCCCGGCCCAGGCCTCCGCCAAGCGGCCGAGCCGCGCGTCACGGGACCGGTTCGCTCCGCCTTCGCTGGTCGCGGCGAGGAACGCGCCGGTGCTGCCGGGGCTGCGCTCGTTGCTGGAGTTTGCCCACCCGGCATTCGCGATCATCGGCCTCGGGTTCTGGCTGGGCTACACGTTCGTGCACTACCGCCCGCTGGGCTGGATCGCCTTCGGGCTGGTGACGGCCACGGTATGCCTGGGCCTGAGCTGGTTCGCGGCCAACACCCACGCGGCCCGACGCCGGCCCCAGGACGAGCCCGGACCGTCCTTCAGCACCCGCCTCATCGCCCTGCACGGCGGGGCTGCCGCGGTGACCTTCACGCTGGCCGCCCTGACCGCCCTCGTCCTGGGCCGGTAATACGGCGGCCCGCCGCGGCAAACCGCGGCACACGGCGGCCAAGCAAAGTGGCCAGTGCACCCGACCGCCTGCACGGATAGGGGGAGACGAGCGACCACCGAGCCGTGGGAGCATTGCGAAAAGAATTGCCCGGTGATCTCGGCCGCCGTGTGCACTGACCACTACCCAGGACTACGGCCCGCGGCTGTCGGCGGCTCAACCGCAAGGACTCGCGTAAGCAGTTGGTAAGAACTTCCTCCGGCCGACTTGAACTAAGGCGCTGGCGCGGGACGGTTACATGGACAGGTACCGCTGGGTACGATCTTCCGCGAAGTGCTGACCAGGCAAAGGACCTCAGATGTGAATAAGGCGGCCGGCGACCCGAACGGCCCTAAAGGCCCGAACGGCCCTAAAGGCCCGAACGGCCCTAAAGGCCCGAACGGCCCTAAAGGCCCGAACGGCCCTAAAGGCTCGAACGGCTCGAACGGCTCGAACGGCCCGAACGGCCCTAAAGGCCCTAAAGGCCCGAACGGCCCTAAAGGCCCGGGCGGGCTGAGCAGGCGACAGGCACTGACCGCGCTTGGCGTCGGCGCCGGGGCGCTGATCGCCGAACAGGTCCTCGTCGCCGACGGGACCCCGTCGAGCGCCAGCGCTGCGCCAGGACCCAGCGTCGCGCCGGAACCCAGCGGCTACGCGCCGGACGGCACCTCGGGCCGCGCCGCCGCCCTGCCCCTAAGCGCAGTGAAGCTGCTCGACAGCCCGTTCCGCCAGAACCAGGCCAGGAACACCACCTACCTGCTGTTCCTCGACCCCGAACGCATACTGCGCTCCTTCCGCCTGAACTACGGCCTCCCGTCGTCGGCGGAGCCGCTCGGCGGGTGGGAGGCGCCAGGCTCGCAGATCCGCGGCCACATGACCGGGCACCTGCTGTCCGGCCTCGCGCTGACCTACGCCAACACCAACGATGAGGCCACAAAAATCCGCGGCCGCTACCTGGTCAGCCAGCTGGCCGCGCTCCAGGCCCGGGCCACCACGGCCGGGTTTCACCCCGGCTACCTGTCCGCGTTCCCCGAGGTCTACTTCGACTGGCTGGAGCAGGGTAAGTCGGTCTGGTCGCCGTACTACATGATCCACAAGTACCTGGCCGGGATGATCGACCAGTACCAGCTGACGGGCGATGACCAGGCCCTAGACGTCGCCATGAAGCTGGCCGACTGGGTGGGCTGGCGCACCGCCCGGCTGTCCTACGACGAGATGCAGATGGTCCTGCAGACCGAATTCGGCGGGCTGCCCGAAGCGCTGGCCAACCTCTATACGATCACCGGCCAGGAGCGGTACTTGGCCACCGCGCAGCGCTTTTACCACGCGGTGGTGCTCGACCCGCTGGCCGACGGGCTCGACATCCTCCCCGGGCTGCAGGCCAACGTAACCACGCCGAAGATCATCGCCTGCGTCCGGATGTGGGAGGAGACCGGCAGCAGCAAGTACCACGACATCGCCCAGAACTTCTGGGACATCGTGACGGGCCACCACGTGTACGTGATCGGCGGCGTCGGGAACTACGAGCACTTCCAGGCGCCCGACGTGGTGGCGGCCGAGCTGTCGAACTTCACCTGCGAGAACTGCGTCGGCTACAACATGCTCAAGCTGACCAGGCTGCTGCACTTCCATCAGCCGGACCGGGTGGACATGCTCGACTACTACGAACGCACCCTGTTCAACCAGATGCTGGGGGAGCAGGACCCCACCTCGCCGCACGGCTTCAACTGCTACTACACCGGCCTGTCGTCCGGCGCGTTCAAGCGCCAGCCGCTCAACTACTTCCCGCAGGGCAATCCCGGCGTGTACGCCACCGACTGGGACACGTTCACCTGCGACACCGCCACCGGGCTCGAGACCCAGGCCAAGTTCGCCGACACCATCTACAGCCGCGACGCGGACGGCCTCTATGTCAACCTGTACATCCCGTCGCAGGTGCGGTCCCAGGGGCTGGTCCTGGAGCAGGCGACGGGGTTCCCCGACGACCCGGTCATCCGGCTGTCCGTAGTGGCAGGCGCGGCCACCCAGACGCTGCGGGTGCGGGTGCCGAAGTGGGTGGCGGGATCGTCGACCGTCCGGCTCAACGGCGCGCTGCTGCGCGGTCTGCCCGATGCGGGCCCGAGCGGCTGGATCGCGCTGCGGCGGCGGTGGCGGACGGGCGACCTGCTCGAGGTCACGCTGCCGATGGAGCTGGCCGTCGAGCCGACGCCCGACCACCCGACCGTGCAGGCGCTGATCTACGGCCCGGTCGTGCTGAGCGGCGTCTTCGGCAGCGACCCGGGCTCGCTGACACCGCAGCTCGAGATGGCCTCGGTCCGCCAGACGGCCGCGCAGCCCATGACGTTCGAGGGCGTCGCGGACCGCAAACCGGTCAAGCTGATCCCGATCGCCCGGGCCGCCCACGAGTACTACACCGCCTACTGGCAGATGGTGTAGCACCCATGGACGAGGCCCGGCTCACGCCGTCCGCGCCGGTGACTGCGCCCGAGGCGGCCGGAGCCATCCAGGCGTGCTACGGCCTGACCGGCGAACTCGCCCGGCTGCCCGGCGAGGCCGACGACAACTTCCTGCTCCGGCCCAGCGGCGGTGGCCAGCGCTACGTGGTGAAGTTCGCCCACCCGCGAGCCGACCCCCGGGTGGTCGGCGTCCAGGTCCGGGTGCTGCGGCACATCGAGTCGACCGCACCCGGGCTGCCCGTGCCGCGGGTCGTGCCCGCCGCCGACGGGCCGCCGTGGACCGTCGTCGCGGACGGACCGCTGCACGGGCGCGTGGTGCACGTCCTGACCTACCTCGACGGCGAGCTACTCAGGTCGGTGCGCACCGATCCCTCCCTGCGCCGCACCCTGGGGGTCACCCTCGCCCGGCTCGGCCGGGCGCTGCGCGAGTTCGACGACCCGCTGGTGCGGCGGCCGCTGCTGTGGGACCTGGCGCAGCTGCCGCAGCTGCGGCCGCTCCTGGCGGTCCGCCCGGATAACGACGGCACCAGCCTGCTCGGCGAGCAGCTCGGCCGGCTCGCCGCCCAGGTGGCCCCGCGGCTGGCCGCCCAGCGCACCCAGCTCGTGCACAACGACTTCAGCCCCGACAACACGCTGATCTCGGCCGACGCCAGCCGGGTGTGCGGGATCATCGACTTCGGCGACGTGACCGTGACCGCGCTGGTCAACGACGTGGCCATCGCCGCCGCCTATCAGCTCAGTGACGAACTCGACCTGCTCGCGCCCGCGCTTGACCTGATCGCGGGCTACCACGCCACGACCCCGCTCACCGCCGGCGAGCTCGACCTGCTGCCGGACCTGATCCTGGCCCGCGTCGTGGCCCGGATCATCATCAGCGAATGGCGGGCCGAACGGTTCCCCGAGAACAGCCAGTACGTACTCCGCAACACCCCCCGCGCCTGGGAGCACCTGCACCGGTGGCTGGACATCCCGGCCGGACAGATCGCCGCGCGCATCCTGGAGGCGACCCATGCGTGACACCGCGACCATGGTCAACGGCTTCGACATCTCCTCCGTCGACGCCCTCGATCCCGAACTGCGCCGGATCGTGGAGCGGCGGGCGAGCCTGCTCGGCCCGGCGTACAAGCTGTTCTACCGCAACCCGGTGCGCGTCGTCCGCGCCGAGGGCGTGCACCTGTTCGACCCGGACGGGCAGGCCTACCTGGACGCCTACAACAACGTGCCGTCGGTCGGGCACTGCCACCCGCGGGTGACCGAGGCGATCGCCCGCCAGGCGGCCACCCTCAACACGCACACCCGGTACGCCACCGAGCTCATCCTGGACTACGCCGAGAGGTTGCTCGGCACGTACCCGGCCGAACTCGGCAACGTCATGTTCACCTGCACCGGCAGCGAGGCGGTCGACCTCGCGCTGCGCATCGCGCGCTTCCGCACCGGCGGCGAGGGAACGGTCATCACCGCCAACGCCTACCACGGCGTGACCACGGCCGCCGCCGAGATATCGCCCAGCCTCGGCCCGGCGGTCCCGCTGGGCCGGGCGGTGTGGACGGTCGCGCCGCCCGGGGAGGGGGATACCGACCAGGATTTGGCCGAACGGGTGCGGAATTCGATCGCCGACATGAACCGGCACGGCGTCAAGCTTGCCGCCTTCATCGCGGACAGCCTGTTCTCCTCCGACGGGATCCTGCCCGACCCGGCCGGATGCCTGAAACCGGTGGTCGACGCCGTGCACGAGGCCGGCGGCCTGTACATCGCCGACGAGATCCAGCCCGGCTTCGGTCGCACCGGGGAGGCCATGTGGGGCTTCCAGCGCCACGGCATCGTGCCCGACCTGGCTGTCATGGGCAAGCCGATGGGCAACGGCATGCCGATCGCCGGCGTCGCTGCCCGTCCGGAGATCCTGGCGGAGTTCGGTCACAAGATCAGGTACTTCAATACATTTGGCGGTAACTCCGTCAGCATCGCGGCCGCGGCCGCGGTCCTCGACGTGATCGAGACCGAAGGCCTGCAAGAAAACGCCCGCGTGGTCGGCCGCTACCTGCGCGACACGCTGGCGGACATCGCCGGCGGCACGCCCCGCATCGGCGCCGTGCGCGGGGCTGGCCTGTACGTCGCGGCCGACTTCGTCGAGCCCCGCACCAGCCAGCCTGACGGCGACGCCGCGATCCGGGTGGTCAACGGCCTGCGCGAGCGGCGCGTGCTGATCAGCGCGACCGGCCCGCACGGCAGCACGCTGAAGATCCGCCCGCCCCTCCCGTTCGCCCGCGCCCACGTCGACCAACTAGCCGAAGCCCTCTCCGCCACCCTCCGCGACCTCGACCGCAACAGCTAGTAGCCCGCCCCCGGCACCGCGCAAATGATCGTGGACAGCTACCACCCGCATCCCGGGGGTAGCCGTCCACGATCCTGGCCCGGAGTCGGCGTCACGCCGTCCAGTCGGGGCGGCGGCCGAGGTAGGAGAGCAGGACGGCCGCGTCGTCGGCGCCGGGCGAAGGCTCGAGCGCCTCCGCGTAGGCGCCGTACTGGCGGAGCGGCTCGACGATGCTCTGCGCGACCGGGGTCAGCGTCCGGGCCAGTTCCGGGGTCAGCGGCGAGCCCTGCCCGGTCGCCATCGCGATGTCCCAGGCGTGGATCGCGGCGTCCAGCGCGGCGGCCACGGCCGCGGCCGCGGGCGCCATCGGCCCCTGCGGGAGCGGGGTCGGCACTGACCCGGAGCGCCCGGCGTTCTCGTCGATCGCCGTCCAGGCCGGCCCGGACGCGTCCAGGGCGGCGTCGGCATAGGCCAGCGGCTCGGTACCGAGCTGCCCCGAGGGCGCAAACGGGTTCTCGCCGGGCATTTCCGTCCCGGCCACCATGGCCCCCCATACCCGCTGGTCCAGCGCCGCGTGCTGCAGGACCTGGGTGACGTTCCACTCCGACACGGCGTCGGCCGCTGCCAGCCGTCGGCCGGCACCCCGGCGACCGCCGACCGTAGCATGGCCCGGCCCTCGTCCAGAACATGCCAGCCGGTCAAGGTGATCTCGCTCATGATCTGTCGCGCTGGCCTCCCGGGCTCCGGGCCGGCTGGCGCTTCCTCCCTCACGTCTAGGTAGTTACCGGAATGATCCTTATCTGTAGAGCCCTCGGAGCTCTATCCGATGAATTACTGAAGGCCGGCCGGCGCGCCCTGCTCCCTGGCCCGCCGGGGCAGCCCGAAGGCCACCACGAACGAGCAGGCCAGCAGCCCCGCCGTGGCGAGCGCGGTCCACTCCGCGGCGCCCAGGTAGACCGGCACGTGACCGCCGTGGCCGCCCGCCAGGGCGAAGAAGATCGCGCCGATCGCGGCGATGCCGAGCGACATGCCGAGCGAGTTCACCGTCTGCAGGACGCCGGAGGCCGAGCCCATCTCGTGCGGCCGGACGCCGGCCATCACGATGTCGAACAGCGGCACGAACACCATGCCCATCCCGATCCCGCCGACCACCATCGGCGCCAGCAGGTCCACGGTGGAGACGCCGCCACCCGCGGCGCGCAGCATCGCGAAGATCGCCAGCAGCCCGGCCGCCTCGATGACGAGCCCGGCGTGCAGCACCCGGCGGCCGAGCTTGCTCATCGCGATGCCTCCGGCCGCGGAGCCTACGAACGCGCCCGCCGCCCACGGCGCGGTGGTGATGGCCGAGTGCCACGGGCTGAAGCCCAGTCCGTTCTGCAGGAACACGTTGAAGATCATCACGATGCCGCCCAGCGAGCCGGTGAACACGATCGAGAACACGATGCCCGCGCGGTACGGACCGCGCCGGAACAGGGACGGCTCCACCAGCGGGTCGCGGCCCGCGCGCTGGCGGCGGACCTGGTACCAGCCGAACCCGGCGAGCACGAGCACCGACGCGGCCAGCATCGCGTACAGCCAGGCCGGCCAGCCCAGCGAGTGGCCCTGCGCCAGCGGGAAGACCAGCAAGAACATGGCCGCGCCGGCCAGCACCGCGCCCGGCAGGTCCAGCCGCCCGCACCGCGCCCCGCCCGCGCCCGAGCCGGCGCCCGCGCCCGAGCCGGCGCCCGCGCCCGAGCCGGCGCCCGCGCCCGAGCCGGTGCCCGTGCCCGAGCCGGCGTCCGCGCCCGAGCCGGCGCCCGCGCCTGTGCCCGCGGGCAGCAGGCGAGCGCCGAGCGCCAGCGCCGCGAGCCCGACCGGCACGTTCACCGCGAAGATCATCCGCCAGCCGGTGCCGAACAGGTTGGCGCTGATCAGCCCGCCCGACGCGATCGGCCCGAGTATCGCCGACAGGCCCATCACCGGCCCGTAGACGCCGAACGCCTTACCCATCTCGTGCGCCGCGAACAGGTCCCTGATCAGGCCGAACACCTGCGGCAGCATGATCGCCCCGAGCAGGCCCGCCGCCGCGCGGGCGGCGATAAGCTCACCCGCTGTCCCGGCCGCGGCGCACGCCGCCGACGCGGCCACGAACCCGGCCATCCCGGTCAGCAGCATTCGCCGCCGCCCGAAGATGTCGCCGAGCCGCCCGCCGGTCAGCAGTCCGACCGCCATGGCCAGGGCGTAGGCGGCGGNGACCCACTCGATGACGGCGTAGGAGCCGCCGAGTTCGCGCCGGATCGTCGGCGCCGCGACCTGGGCGATGGTCGAGTCGAGCAGATCCATCGCCGCCGCCGTGATGACGACGCCGAAGGCCATCCACCGCCACTTCCGTCCCGTAGACCCCGCAGGCCCCGGCGACGCAGACCTCGCGTCAGCTTCAGCGCCGGCTTGATGCTCCATCGTGCCGGTCCCAGCCGGCTCGATGCTCCATCGTGCCGGCTGGCCGGGGTCCTGAACCGGGACCTGACGCCGGTCCGTGTCCGGAAGCACGGGCTGGCCTGGGACCTGACGCTGGTCCTGGGCCTTGCTGGGTGCTGATGACATCGGATCCTCCCGTACTATCAGAACAAAATCTTCTGTTCCAATATTAACAGAACGGAATAGTTTGTTCCAGTCCCTGCTACACTAGTTTTCATGACCGAGACGAACGAGGGTTACAGCCCGGGACGGGGACGGGCGCAGGGACGCCGGCACCACGGCCCGATGAGCGGCCGCCAGGCCGAGGCGGCCCGTAACGACCAGCGGATCCTCGACTCGGCTCGGACGGTGTTCGTCGCCGACCCCGGCGCGCCGATCACCGCGGTGGCCAAGCACGCGGGCGTCGGCATCAGCGCGCTGTACACCCGCTACGGCAGCAAGGAAGAGCTCCTGCGCACGCTGTGCACGGACGGCCTGCTGATCGTCGTCCGGGAGACCGAGGCCGCCCTCGAGCGCGTCAAAAAGGGCGACGACCATTGGCCGGTCTTCGCGGACTTCATGCGCAGCCTGGCCGACGCGGACACCAGCTCGATGACCCGCGCCTTGGCCGGCAAGTTCGCCCCCACGCCAGAGATGTTCGCCCTGGCCAACCGGTCAAGCGAACTCATGGCCGAACTCTTCGGCCTGATCCGCGACGTGCTCCGGCCGGATCTGGAGCTGCATGACGTCTCGCTGGTGTTCGAGCTGGTCGCCGCGATCAAGTTCGCCGACCCCGGGCGCACCACCGAGCTGCGCCACCGGTACCTGGCGCTGATCCTGGACGGCATGCGGGCCGCCGACCGCGGCGAGCTGCCCGGCCCGCCGCCCGACTGGCCGGAGCTCAGCGAACGCTGGCACGCCAGCTCACCAGGCTAAGGGGCGCGCCGGGCGCGGGCCCGGCGCTTGCCCTCATGCATGGCCTGGACCCGGGCCACCGGGATCGCTCGCCCTTCTTCGATCAGCTCAAGCCTCAGCGCCTGCGGCGCGGGCAGCTGCCCGGCCCACGCGACATGGCCGGCCAGCAGCCCGGGCGCCGTCTTCACGGTGAAGTCGCCCGGCGCCACCCCGTCGAGGTCCTCCCAGCGCAGCGGAAACGAGACCGGGACCCCCGGGCGGACCCGCGGGCTGTACGCCGCCGCCACCGTCGCGCCGTACGCCCTAGTCGAGTCCAGGAAGACCTTGCCCTCCCGGTCGTCCTTGATGAACGCCGTGGTCGCCAGCTCCGGATCGAGCCGCTCGGCCCGCGCGGCGACGGCCCGGGTCACCGCGGCCGCCTCCTCGCTGCTCGCGTCGACCGGCACGTACACGTGCAGCCCCTTGGACCCGCTGGTCTTGACGGCACCCGACAGGCCCATGCCGGTCAGCGCCTGCCGGACCAGCCAGGCCGCCGCCACCGCCTGCCCGAACGGCCCCCCGGGCGGCGGGTCGATGTCCAGCACCAGGTAGGACGGCCGGTCCAGGTGACCGGCCAGGCCCAGGGTCG
>JGI26340J50214_10000742_pt1 | contig 10982 bp, 15 predicted proteins | sample BogFormECP12_OM2_FD_50214 | JGI IMG/M metagenome (IMG submission 50214)
TGCCGGGGCTGGTGCTAGGCGCACCGGGTGATCCGGCGAACCTGCGCTCGAATGCGCTGGAGTTGTCGCGGGCGTGGGAGGGTGCGGCGCTGCGGGTGGTCGGTAAGGCCAAGCCGGGCGGCTTCGCGGAGGGCCGTCGGCTCTCGCGGATCTTCGGGCTCCCCGGTCCGAACCGAAAGACGCAGAAGACGGTCCGGGCGCTGCTGACCGGGTTCTTGCTCTACGAGCTCACCGGGGCCAGGACCTACCGCGGGTTCGCTGATCCCGAGGCTGCGCTACCGGGAACGGAGAAGCTCGAGGAGCCGTTGGAGCCTGCCAAGCCGGAGGAGAAGATCGTCGCGTTGCTGAAGTGACGCCGCCGTCGACGGTCGATCGTTTCGACATCGCGGCCCTTTCTGCTGCGGTTCTCCGTTATCCCTGTTCGCTGACGCAGTTCGCCACCCGCAGGGCCACCTGTTTGGCGGTGTCCTCGTCGGGTGCTTCCACCATCACGCGCACGAGCTGCTCGGTTCCCGACGGGCGCAAGAGGATCCGGCCCGTGTCGCCGAGCTCGGCTTCGGCGTCGGCGACCGCCGCCTGCACCGAGGGCGCAGACGCGACGGTCGCCTTGTCCTCGACCTCGACGTTGATCAGCACCTGCGGCAGCGTGTTCATCGCTGACGCGAGCTCCCGCAGAGGTGTGCGGGTATGTGCCATCCGCGACATCAGCCGCAGGCCGGTGACGATGCCGTCGCCTGTCGTGCCCAGCGACGGCATCACGATGTGCCCGGACTGCTCCCCGCCCAATGCGTAGTTTCCGGCCCGCAGCTCCTCCAGCACATAGCGGTCCCCCACCGTGGTGGTGCGGACCTCGATGCCCGCAGCACGCATCGCCAGATGCAGACCCAGGTTGCTCATCACGGTGGCCACCAGCGTGTTGGCCGGCAGCTCGTCGGCCTCCTTCATCGCCAGCGCGAGGATGACCATGATCGCGTCGCCGTCGACGACCTGTCCGGTCGCATCGACGGCCACGCAGCGGTCGGCGTCACCGTCGTGGGCCAGGCCCAGATCGGCGCCGTACGCCACGACAGCGGCCTTCAGTGCCTCGATGTGGGTGGATCCGCAGCGGTCGTTGATGTTCAGGCCGTTCGGCGTGGCGTTGATCGCGATCACCCGGGCGCCTGCGGCCTGGTACGCGCGCGGACCGGCGGCCGACGCGGCGCCGTTCGCACAGTCGACGACGACGGTCAGGCCGTCCAGCCGGGTGGTCAGGGCCTTGCCGACGTGCCGCAGGTACCGCTCGGTCGCGTCTTCGGCGTCAACGACGCGACCGAGGGCCGCGCCGATGGGCCGGGTGCCGGGGTCGGCGAAGACCAGTTCCTCGATGCGCTCCTCGGTGGCATCGTCCAGCTTGTGGCCCCCGGGGCCGAACACCTTGATGCCGTTGTCGGGCATCGGGTTGTGCGACGCGGAGATCATCACGCCGAAGTCGGCGTCATAAGCGCTCGTCAGGTAGGCCACGGCGGGGGTCGGCAGCACGCCGACCCGCAGCGCGTCCACGCCTTCGCTGGTCACGCCGGCGATCACCGCGGCCTCGAGCATCTCACCGCTGGCGCGCGGATCGCGGCCGATCACCGCGACGCGGCGACGCGAGCGACCGGAGCGGCCAAGGCGGCGAGCCGACGCGGCTCCGACGGCAAGTGCCAGCTCCGCGGTCAGCTCGCGGTTGGCGACCCCGCGAACGCCGTCGGTGCCGAACAGTCGACCCATGGGCACAAACTTCTCATACCCGGTACCCGAAGACACAACCGACGAGGTAATCCGCCGTAAGGCAGCCGAACCGAAACCCGAACGAGACCGCCGTGCTGTAGGCGCCGGGTCAGCGCTTGGAGTACTGCGGCGCCTTGCGGGCCTTCTTCAGCCCGTACTTCTTGCGCTCGGTGGCCCGCGGATCCCGGGTCAGGAAGCCGGCCTTCTTCAGCGCGGGCCGGTCCTCCGGCTGCACCAGGATCAACGCGCGGGCTATCGCCAGCCGCAGCGCCCCGGCCTGCCCGGATGGGCCGCCCCCGGCCAGGTGGGCATAGATGTCGAAGCTGTCGACCCGGTCGACGGTCACCAGCGGTGCCTTGATCAGCTGCTGGTGCACCTTGTTGGGGAAATAGTTCTCCAGCGTGCGCCCGTCGAGGTCGAACTTGCCGGTGCCGGGCACCAGACGCACCCGCACGACGGCTTCCTTGCGCCGGCCGACGGTCTGAATCGGCCGGTCGACGACGACGGGCTCGCGGGCTTCGGTCGAGTCGGCGGTCTGCTCTACGGACTGAGTCACTGGCTCACCTGCTTGATCTCGTAAGGAACCGGCTGCTGGGCCCTGTGCGGATGGTCGGGCCCGGCGTATACGCGCAGCTTGCGCTGGATCTGTCGGCCCAGCCGGTTCTTGGGCAGCATCCCGACGATTGCCTTCTCCACGACGCGGTCGGGGTGCTTTTGCATCAGGTCGCCGATCGAGCGCGCCCGCAGGCCACCGGGGAAACCCGAGTGGCGGTAGGCGAACTTTTTCTGCAGCTTGTCGCCGCTGATGGCGACCTTGTCGGCGTTGATGACGATGACGAAGTCGCCACCGTCGACGTTGGGTGTGAACGTCGGCTTGTGCTTGCCGCGCAGCAGCGTTGCCGCCGCGACGGCGAGCCGGCCGAGCACGACGTCCGTGGCGTCGATGACGTACCACGACCGCGTGGTGTCACCCGCCTTCGGCGTGTACGTGGGCACAGCGCTTACCTTCTATTCTCTCGGGTTGGATCCCGGTGCGACCCGGGTGCCGGTCAGGCGTCGACGGTGGGGGTGGTTCTCGGCGACCGACGTTGACCCGAGCCCCTTGGCGTACCGCACGCCGACCCGACAGCTTACCGGCGCACGTATGCGCTGGTCAAAATGCCCGCGAGAAGGCACGAGCGGCCCCAGCCATGTCCCGGCGCGGATGGTCGGGCCCTTGAACGCGCTCATCGCTTTGAGGAGGCTGCGTCTGCGTACCAGCAGGCGTCCGCGACCGCCCGCCGTCGCGGTGCGCTCGATGAGGCGGGGGCGCACCTGTCGCGCGCGCTTACCCAGGTGGGCCACCTCCCCCCGAGTTCCGAACGCGACCGTCGCGAGGTGAAGCTGCGGTTGCGTCGCGTTGGGTACGTGGCGATCTCGCCGGAGCGGATGCAGCGGTCGAGCGCTGCGTTGAGCGGGCTGACGAGCTCGGTTTCCCGCAGGGGCCGTTCAGCCTGTGCTACACGCGGTATGTCGAGGTCTGGATCGCGATGGAGGCCGGTCGATTCGAGCGTGCCGTCGAGTTGGCCGTCGACATGACGCGACGCGCCGAGCACCACGGCTTCGATCAATGGGTTGCTCTGGGCACTGCCCTCAGGAGCGACGCCACCGCGGCCGCTGCGGTGGACTCTGACCACCTGAAAGAGTCCGGCGTATCGGAGAGCATTGCCACACTGACCGCCTGGATAGAGGCGTGCCGCTTCCTGGGGGCCAAGGGTTACCTACGTCGTTTGACGGCCACATCGCGCGGCTGTTGGTTGCAACTGGCCGGCTCCAGGAGGCACTGGTCGAGATCGCACCGACGCCGGCCTTCGGCTTGCGGACGAAACGGGCCAGCACTACTACGACGCGGAATTGCTTCGGCTCCGCGCCGCAACGCATGCCGACGCGGAGGCACGCCGTATGGATTTGGCGGCAGCGATCGCGCTTGCGCGCCGGCAGGAGGCGGTCGTCTTCGAACTGCGGGCTGCCCTTGATGACTTCGCGTTGCGCGGCCCGGCGGCAAAGCGTTCCGTTGTCGAGGCGGTGGGCTTGTTTCCCGGGGACAGCACGTGGCCCGAGTTGGCGCGGGCACGGGCACTGCTGGCCTGAGCAGCCGTCAAAGCACTCGAAAGACTTCGTATTCGACTTTCGAGCCCTCGACGACGTGCCCCCGCGCGACGAACACGCTGCGGTTCATCCAGGCATAACGCTCGTCGCCTGTCTCGATGCGGGGCGTGATGCGGAAGTACTGGTCTTCGTAGGCGGTTCCGCTGCCACCGGCCATCGCCCCCATGACTGCCTGGTTGAGCTCCAACAGGCCGAAATACTGAACATAGACGCGTGCTCCGTCATCGGTCTCGAACTGCAGGCGCACGTCGATGCGCCCGTAGCCGTCCGGACCGGCGAGTATCCAGTCACCACCGCCGCCGAACGCCTTCGCGTTGAAGCGCTTGCCCGTCGCCCGCCCCTCGGTGACCTCCGCGTACACCCGCTGGCCGAATGGCCCGGGCCCGAAGTCCACCAGCGGCTTGAGCGCCACCCAGAAGGAGAACTCTCGCTCGAGTTCAAGACTCATCCCGACACCTACCTTGCCCGGTGTTGAACGCTCGGAGCCTTCTCACGATATGTCGCCGGGTTCAGTACCGACAACCTCATCGGCGATGGCGGTGCTTACCCCGCGAAGTTCAAGCCGCTGAAGCCATTACCACTGCCGCAGACCGGCGCGGCGCCCCGTCACCCGATATGCGGGCAACCATGTTTGCGGTGCGTCGACGTCGATGTGCCAGCATGGACGTCGTGAGCGCACGCCAGATTGCCAGTTGCCTTGCTGCCGCCGCCCTGATGTTCGGGTGTTTGTTGACCGCACCCGTCCCGTCGGCGTCAGCGGATGGATGCCCGGACGTCGAGGTCATCTTCGCCCGCGGGACCGGCGAACCTCCCGGCGTCGGGAGCGTCGGGCAGGCCTTCGTCAACTCGCTGAGCTCGAGGGTGGGGGGCAGGTCCGTCGGCGTCTATGCGGTCGACTACCCGGCCACGCTCAACGTCCTGCATGCCGCCGCGGGCGCCAATGACGTGACCGGCCACTTGAGCTACATGGCCGCCAACTGCCCGAACACCAGGCTGGTGCTGGGCGGCTTCTCGCAGGGCGCCTACGTGATGGACCTCGTCGCCGGCGCCCCGATGCCGAGTGTCGGCTTCAACGGACCGGCGACCCCCGACGTCGCGCAGGCTGTGGCCGCGGTCGCGGTCTTCGGCAATCCGTCCTACCGGATACTTGGCGGCCCGCTGAGCAGCCTCAGCCCGCAGTACGGCGGAAAGGCGATCGACTTGTGCAACGGCAACGACCCGGTCTGCTCCAACGGCACGGACCGCAGCGCCCACAGCCTGTACGTCGAATCGGGCATGACGAGCCAGGCCGCGAACTATGTTGCCGGATTGGTCTAGCCAGACACCTGGCAAACAACCGGGCGGCCATACCCGCCGCAGATCGCTAACATCGATATGTGAGCGATTTACCGGGTCGTCGATTTCTGATCGGCTGCCTTGCCACGCTTCCGATCGCGGCAATGCTGCTGACAGCGCCGGTGGTGATCCCNGNGGGCCAACCTGGCNCGGCCGAATCAGCCTCCGCCGCCTCCTGCCCTGATGTCGAAGTCGTGTTCGCGCGAGGTCGCCTGGAGTCACCGGGGACCGGCATCCTGGGCAACGCCTTCGTCAGCGCGCTGCGATCCAGGGTCAGCAAGAACATCGGTGTCTACGCGGTCAACTACCCCGCCGACACCCAGGTGGATCAGGGCGCCAACGATATGAGCCAGCACATCCAGTACATGGCCAACAATTGCCCGAACACGCGCCTGGTGGTGGGGGGCTACTCGCTCGGCGCGGCGGTTACCGACGTGGTGCTCGCGGTTCCCGCCCCCATGCTCGGTTTCAACAATCCCCTGCCACAGGGCAGCGATCAGCACATCGCCGCGGTCGCACTGTTCGGCAACGGAAGTCAATGGGTGGGCCCCATCACGAACTTCAACCCGGTCTACAGCGACAGGACCATCGAGTTGTGTCACGGCGCCGATCCCATCTGCAACCCGGCCGACCCGAACACCTGGCAGAACAACTGGCCGCAACACCTCGCCAACTCGTATATCCAGGCAGGCATGGTGAACCAGGCCGCCGACTTCGTTGCCGGCAAGCTGCAGTGATTACTCCGCCACGCGCAGGTCGCGGGTTACCAGCGTGCGCGCGGCGAGCTGATCGTCGGGCGGGTAGTCCACGCCGATCAGTGTCAGCCCCCGAGCCGGTGCGGCGGCGAAGTGGCTGGACCGCCGCGCAAGCGTGAGCAGTCCGGCGCACCAGTCAGGGCTGCGGCGGCCGTCGCCGACGGCGAGCAGCGCCCCCACCAACGAGCGCACCATCGACCAGCAGAACGCGTCGGCGGCGACGTGCGCGGTGATCAGGTGGCCGTCGCGGGTCCAGTCAAAACGCTGCAGATCCCGAATCGTGGTGGCACCCTCGCGGTATCGACAAAAAGCGGCGAAATCACGGAGCCCGACAAGCTGTTTCGATACCTCCGCCATCAGGTCGACGTCCAGTGCTCGCGGCCATGCCGTCACATACCGTGCCAGCTGCGGCTCCACTCCATACGGCGCGGTGGACAACCGGTATGCGTAGTGGCGGCGCAAAGCCGAGAATCGTGCGTCGAAACCGGCAGGCGCGCGGGTGATCTCACGCACCCGGACGTCAGCCGGCAGGAAGCGGGCGAGACGCCGCACAAGCGCGAGGAATTCGGCGTCTCCGGAACGCCGGGACCGCGGGTAGGCGTTCTTCAGCACGCCCGCCGGGACGTCGAGGTGGGCAACCTGGCCCGTAGCGTGCACGCCGGTGTCCGTGCGCCCGGCGGCGAATAGCTGCGCCGGCACGCGGAACACCGTCGACAGCGCGTCGTTCAGCACACCCGCGACGGTGCGCTGACCGGCCTGCACCGCCCAGCCGGCGAAATCGGTTCCGTCGTAGGCGATATCGAGCCGAAGACGAACATGCCCGCCACCGGAGTCGGTGGCGGGCACGGAGCCCCTCCCGCGTGCGGNGGAGTCGTTCATGCCGTCAGGACTTGTCGGCGTCCGCAGCCTCGTCGTTCTGCGCGGTCCCCGAGCCTTCCGTCGTTTCCTCTGCCGCCGGCACCTCCTCGGCGACGGCCTCTTCAGCCGCGGGAGCCTCGGCCGGAGCGGCCTTCTTGGACGTGCTTACCCGGCGGGCGCGGTCGGCTTCCGAGGTCACCGTCTTCTCCCGCACCAGCTCGATGACGGCCATGGGTGCGTTGTCCCCCTTGCGCGCCTCGACCTTGACGATGCGGGTATAGCCACCGTTGCGATCGGCGAAGAACGGCCCGATCTCGGCGAACAACGCGTGCACCACGTCCTTGTCACGGATCTTCTTGAGCACCTCACGCCGGTTGTGCAATGTGCCCTTCTTGGCGTGGGTGATCAGCTTCTCGGCGTACGGCCGCAGCGCCCGGGCCTTGGTCTCGGTCGTCTTGATCCGGCCGTGCTCGAACAGCGACGTAGCCAGGTTGGCCAGGAGCGCCTTCTGGTGCGAGGACGACCCGCCGAGGCGAGGGCCCTTGGTGGGCTTGGGCATTGCTGACTCTCCTTAGAGCTGTTCGGTTTCGGCGTAGTCCTGGTCGTTGTCAATGTCGTACGAGTTGTCCGACCAGGTGCCGGTGGTGGCGTCATAGCCGACGACCTCGGACGGGTCGAAGCCCGCCGGGCTGTCCTTCAACGACAGGCCGAGCTGGTGCAACTTGACTTTCACCTCGTCGATGGACTTCTGGCCGAAGTTGCGGATGTCCAGCAGGTCCGACTCGGTGCGCGCCACGAGCTCGCCGACCGTGTGGATGCCTTCGCGCTTGAGGCAGTTGTACGACCGCACCGTCAGGTCCAGGTCGTCGATCGGCAACGCGAACGATGCGATGTGGTCGGCTTCAGCCGGCGACGGGCCGATCTCGATGCCTTCGGCCTCGACGTTGAGCTCACGGGCCAGACCGAACAGCTCGACGAGCGTCTTGCCCGCCGACGCCAGCGCGTCGCGGGGGCCGATCGAGTTCTTGGTTTCGACGTCGAGGATCAGCTTGTCGAAGTCGGTGCGCTGCTCGACACGGGTGGCCTCGACCTTGTAGGTCACCTTCAGCACCGGCGAGTAGATGGAATCGACGGGGATGCGGCCGATTTCGGCGCCCGAAGCCTTGTTCTGCACGGCGGGCACGTAGCCGCGACCGCGCTCGACGACCAGCTCGACCTCGAGCTTGCCCTTCTCGTTCAGCGTCGCGATGTGCATGTCGGGGTTGTGCACCGTGACGCCGGCGGGCGGCACGATGTCACTCGCGGTGACGGCGCCGGGGCCCTGCTTGCGCAGATACATCGTGACCGGTTCGTCTTCCTCGGACGACACGACGAGGCCCTTGAGGTTCAAGATGATGTCGGTGACGTCTTCCTTGACGCCCGGCACGGTGGTGAACTCGTGCAGCACACCGTCAATGCGAATGCTGGTGACCGCGGCGCCGGGAATCGACGACAGCAGCGTGCGCCGCAGCGAATTGCCGAGGGTGTAGCCGAAGCCGGGCTCGAGCGGCTCGATCACGAACCAGGATCTGTTGTCGGCGATGGCCTCTTCGGACAGAGTGGGTCGCTGAGAAATCAGCATTTCTTCGTTCCTCCTTCACGGCATCCGCTATTTGATGCCGAGTGTCTCCCGCAAGCGGGGAGGTTCCCCCGAGCCGCCATCGGGACGGCTCAGGAAGCCTTACTTCGAGTAGTACTCGACGATGAGCTGCTCGGCGAGCGGCACATCGATCTGGGTCCGCTCCGGCAGCTGGTGGACCAGGATGCGCTGGCGCTCCCCGATCACCTGCAGCCAGCCCGGGATGGGCCGGTCGCCGGCCGTCTCACGNGCGATCTGGAACGGGAGNGTGTTGAGCGACTTGTCCCGCACGTCGATGATGTCGTACNGCGACACCCGGTAGCTGGGGATGTTCACCTTCACGCCGTTGACGAGGAAGTGGCCNTGGCTGACCAGCTGGCGTGCCTGCCGCCGGGTGCGCGCCAATCCGGCGCGGTAGACCACGTTGTCCAGCCGGCTCTCGAGGATCTGCAGCAGCGCTTCACCGGTCTTGCCGGTGTGGCGGTTCGCCTCCTCGTAGTAGCGGCGGAACTGCTTTTCCATCACACCGTAGGTGAAGCGGGCCTTCTGCTTCTCCTGCAGCTGCATCAGGTATTCGCTCTCCTTGATCCGCGCGCGGCCGTGCTGGCCGGGCGGGTAGGGACGCTTCTCGAACGCCTGGTCGCCGCCGACGAGGTCGACGCGCAGCCGCCGCGACTTGCGGGTGATGGGTCCGGTGTAACGAGCCATGAGTCTGCTTCCCTCCTAGACCCGGCGCCGCTTGGGCGGACGGCAGCCGTTGTGCGGCTGCGGCGTGACGTCGGAAATCGCGCCCACCTCCAGGCCGGCGGCCTGCAGCGAGCGGATCGCGGTCTCGCGGCCCGAACCGGGGCCCTTCACGAACACGTCGACCTTGCGCACGCCGTGCTCCTGCGCCTTGCGGGCGGCGTTCTCCGCGGCCAGCTGCGCAGCGAACGGCGTCGACTTGCGCGAGCCCTTGAAGCCGACGTGGCCCGACGACGCCCAGGCGATGACGTTTCCCTGGGGATCGGTGATCGACACGATCGTGTTGTTGAACGTGCTCTTGATGTGCGCGGCGCCGTGCGGGATGTTCTTCTTCTCGCGGCGGCGGCCCTTCTGGGCCTTCTGGCCCTTCTTGGGGGCGCCGCCGGTGCGCTTCTGGGGTGGCATTGATTACCTGGCCTTCTTCTTGCCTGCGATGGTGCGCTTCGGGCCCTTGCGGGTACGCGCGTTGGTCTTGGTCCGCTGGCCGCGCACCGGCATGCCGCGGCGGTGCCGCAGGCCCTGGTAGCAGCCGATCTCGATCTTGCGGCGGATGTCGGCCTGCACCTCTCGGCGCAGATCGCCCTCCACCCTGAGGTTGGCTTCGATGTAGTCACGCAGCTGGGTCAGCTGGTCCTCGGTGAGGTCCTTGCTGCGCATTTCCTTGTCGACGCCGGTGGCGGTGAGGATCTCGTTCGAACGGGTACGGCCGATGCCGTAGATGTAGGTCAGCGCGATCTCCATCCGCTTGTCGCGCGGCAGATCGACGCCCACAAGGCGTGCCATCGGGCAGTGTTCCTTTTCTCCGCGGAGGTCTGGTCCCAATCCGCTCCCGACTACACGGGGCCCGGCCTCCGTTCCGGGCGTCGATGAGCGGCTCGTCCGCTCAGTGGTACTGGGACTTCTGCATTGAGTTGTGGTTGGTGGCCGGCCGGGTCCTTGCGGAAGCCTGGCTCAGCCTTGTCTCTGCTTGTGGCGTGGATCGGAGCAGATCACCATGACCCGCCCATGCCGACGGATCACCCTGCACTTGTCGCAAATGGGCTTGACGCTCGGGTTCACCTTCACGGCTTTTTCGATCCTGTTCTCTGACTACTCGTTGGACTGGCTGGCTTACTTGTACCGGTACACGATCCGGCCCCGGGACAAGTCGTAGGGCGACAGCTCCACGACGACCCGGTCCTCCGGCAGGATGCGGATGTAGTGCTGCCGCATCTTGCCGCTGATGTGGGCGAGCACCTTGTGACCGTTCTCCAGCTCAATGCGGAACATCGCATTGGGCAGAGGCTCGACCACCCGACCCTCGACCTCGATGGCACCGTCTTTCTTTGCCATAACCTCCGCGATCCTNCTTTTCGTTGGCGCCCAAACCGGCGCAGCTTCCGTCGACTGCACAACGTGAGCCGGTGACAAGAAATTCCGCGAAATTCCAAGACTGGGCACGCCAGAGTCGGCGCGGTTGCCGCACCGTGTCTCCACAATACCCGCTCCGGGGGCACCGGCCAAATGACTCCGGGCTGTCGGCGGGGTGCCCTGACGAGCGCATACTTGACTTCGATGACTGGACCCGGTCCCCAGCCCCGTAAACCCGCAATCATCACCGTCGACGATGACCCCGCGGTCTCGCGCGCGATCGCCCGGGACCTTCGCCGCCACTACGGCGAGCGGTATCGGGTTGTCCGCGCGGAGTCAGGCCGCGACGCGCTGGAAACGCTGAACGAACTCAAGCTCCGCGGCGACGCGGTGGCCCTGTTCGTCGCCGACTACCGCATGCCGCA
>JGI26340J50214_10000743_pt1 | contig 10981 bp, 10 predicted proteins | sample BogFormECP12_OM2_FD_50214 | JGI IMG/M metagenome (IMG submission 50214)
ACCACGTTGCCCACCGACTTGCTCATCTTCTCGCCTCGGTTGTAGACGAAGCCGTGCGCGAAAACCCTTCGGGGAAGCTCGATTCCGGCCGACATTAGGAACGCCGGCCACAAGACGGTGTGGAACCGGATGATGTCCTTGCCGATCATGTGCAGATCGGCCGGCCAGTAGCGCCGGAACATCTCCGATTCCGTGTCGGGATAGCCGACGCCGGTCAGGTAGTTGGTCAGCGCGTCCACCCACACGTACATGATGTGCTCGGGGTCGCCGGGCACCGGCACCCCCCAGTCGAACGACGTCCGCGAGATCGACTGGTCCTCGAGGCCGCCCGAGACGAAGCTGACGACCTCGTTGCGGCGCACGTCCGGGCCGATGAACTCCGGGTGCGCCTCGTAGTGCGCGAGCAGTTTTTCGCTGTAGGCCGACAATCTGAACTTGTATGTCGGCTCCTCGGTCCACGTGACCGGGGCGCCCGTCTCGACCGTCACCCGGGTGCCGTCCGGCCCGACGCGGGTCTCGTCCTCGCTGAAGTAGCGCTCGTCGCGCACCGAGTACCAGCCGGAGTAGGTGTCGAGATAGATGTCTCCCGCGTCGGCCATCCGGCGCCAGATCACTTTCGAGGCTTCGTAGTGGTCGGGGTCGGTGGTCCGGATGAAGCGGTCGTAGGAGATGTTGAGCTTGTCCTGGAGCCGCTGGAACACGTCCGAGTTGCGCCGCGCCAGCTGCGCGGTCGGCAGGCCCTCGGCGGCGGCGGTCTCGACCATCTTGAGGCCGTGCTCGTCGGTGCCGGTCAGGTAGCGCACGTCGAAGCCGTCGAGGCGCTTGAACCGGGCGATCGCGTCCGTCGCGATGTACTCGTAGGCGTGCCCGACGTGCGGTGCCCCGTTCGGATAGGCGATCGCCGTCGTGACGTAGAAAGGCCTCATTTNTTCTCCACCTTATGGTGTGCAGGTGAGCCGCTCGACCGTGCGCCCGGCGCCNCCGCCGCCGCAACCGCTGGCACCCCTCGTCGACGCCCACACGCACCTGGACGCCTGCGGTGCCCGCGACGCGGACGGGGTCACCGGCATCGTCGACCGCGCCGCGGCGGTCGGCGTCAGGGCGGTGGTGACGATCGCCGACGACCTGGCGTCGGCGCGCTGGGTGACGCGCGCCGCCGACTGGGATCCCCGCGTGTACGCCGCGGTGGCGCTGCACCCGACCCGTGCCGACGGCCTTGACGACTCGGCGCGCGCCGAGATCGAGGCGCTGGCCGCCCACCCCCGCGTGGTGGCGATCGGGGAGACCGGCCTCGATCTGTACTGGCCGGGGCGCCTCGAGGGCTGCGCGGAGCCGGCAGTGCAGCGGCTGGCCTTCGCATGGCACATCGACCTCGCCAAGCGCACCGGCAAGCCGCTGATGATCCACAACCGCGACGCCGACGCCGGCGTGCTCGACGTGTTGCGGGCCGAGGGGCCACCGGACACCGTGATCTTCCACTGCTTCTCCTCCGGCCCGTCGATGGCCCGGACCTGTCTGGACGCCGGGTGGGTGTTGAGCCTGGCGGGCACGGTGAGCTTCAAGAACGCCGACAACCTGAGGGCAGCGGCGAAGTTGATTCCGCCCGGCCAGCTGCTGGTGGAGACCGACGCGCCGTTTCTGACCCCGCACCCGTTTCGCGGCGCGCCGAACGAGCCGTACTGCCTGCCCTACACCGTGCGGGCGCTGGCCGACGTGACGGGCCGCCGGGCCGGGGACCTGGCCTGCGAGGTCACCGACACCGCGGCCCGCGTGTACGGCCTGTCACGGTCAGACCTGCTGGGCCCCGCTGAGGATTTGCCTTAGGTACTCCTCTTCGTTACCGTCTTGTGATCAGATTGGGCCCCTGGGCCCAGGCAGTCGACGTCAACACCGGGATAGCCGCCACCTTGAATGCGCTGACCAAGCTCCATCAAACTGAAACACCCATGCTGCGGGTCCTCGTCGGCGCGTTCCTCGGCGCGCTCACCTTCGCGGGCAGCTACGCGGTGGCCGCCCACAAGACCGTCACGCTCTCGGTCGACGGCTCGTCGATGACGGTGTCGACGATGAAGTCGCGGGTGATCGACGTGGTGCACGAGAACGGTTTCATGGTCGGCGGGCGCGACGACCTGTACCCGGCGGCCAACCAGCCGGTCCACCAGGCCGAGACGATCGTGCTGCGGCGCAGCAAGCCGCTCGAGGTGTCGATGGACGGCCAGCAGAGCAGGCAGATGTGGACGACCGCCTCGACCGTCGACGAGGCGCTCAAGCAGCTGTCGCTGAGCGACACCGCCCCGGCCGCGGCGTCCCGGTCGAGCCGGCTGCCGCTGGCGGGCATGGCGCTGCCGGTGGTGAGCGCGAAGGACGTGCACATCAACGACGGCGGGGTGGTCAGCGACCAGCGGCTCGCGGCACCCAACGTCGGCCAGCTGCTGGTCGCCGCCGGTGTGCCTCTGGAGCAGGGTGACAAAGTTGATCCGCCACCTTCTTCCCCGGTTACCGACGGAATGCAGCTCACGGTCACTAGAATTCGGTTGGAGAAGCTCACCGAGCGGATGCCGCTGCCGCCGCCCGCGCAACGTATCGAGGATCCGACGATGAACATGAGCCGCAAGGTCGTCGAGGACCCCGGCACGGCCGGAACCCAGGACGTGACGTTCATCGCCGAGATCGTCAACGGTGTCGAGACGGGCCGGTTGCCGGTGTCCAACGACGTCCTGACTCCCGCCCGCGCCGCCGTGCTGCGCGTGGGCGCCAAGCCCGGTACCGAGGTGCCACCGGTGCGCANCGGCGCGACGTGGGACAGGCTCGCCTCGTGTGAGGCCGGCGGAAACTGGGCCATAAATACGGGGAACGGTTTCTACGGCGGGGTACAGTTCGACCAGAACACATGGGAGCGCAGCGGTGGTCTCCGTTACGCCCCGCGCGCCGACCTCGCCACCCGCGAGGAGCAGATCGCGGTCGCCGAGGTCACCCGGGCGCGTCAGGGCTGGGGAGCGTGGCCGGTGTGCGGAGCGAGGCTTGGGGGCAACTGAGCTGACCATCCGGCTACTCGGACGGACCGAGATACGGCAGCTGGCCAAGGATCTTGACTTTCGGCCACGGAAGTCGTTGGGCCAGAGTTTCGTTCACGATGCGAACACGGTCCGTCGCGTCGTGTCGTCCTCCGGGATCAACCGCAACGACCACGTCCTCGAGGTCGGTCCCGGGCTGGGATCACTCACGCTCGGGCTGCTCGATCGGGGCGCCACGGTTACCGCCGTCGAAGTGGACCCGGTGCTGGCCGAGCGGTTGCCGAAGACGATCGCCGAGCATTCGCACAGCGAGATCCAGCGCCTCGCGGTGCTCAACCGCGACATCCTGACCCTCGAGCATTCCGACCTCGACACCGAACCGACCGCGCTCGTCGCCAACCTGCCCTACAACATCGCGGTGCCGGCACTGCTGCACCTGCTGGCCGAGTTTCCGTCGATCCGGGTGGTGATGGTGATGGTGCAGGCGGAGGTGGCCGAACGGCTCGCCGCCGAGCCGGGCAGCAAGAACTATGGCATACCGAGCGTGAAGGTGCGGTTCTTCGGCCAGGTGCGCCGCTTCGGCATGGTGTCCCCGACGGTGTTCTGGCCGATCCCGCGGGTCTACTCCGGGCTGGTGCGCATCGACCGCTACGANACGTCGCCGTGGCCGACCGGCGCCGAGTTTCGCCGGCGGGTCTTCGAGCTGATCGACATCGCGTTCGGNCAGCGCCGCAAGACCGCGCGCAACGCGTTNGCCGACTGGGCCGGGTCGGGCAACGAGTCGGCGCAACGGCTGCTGGCGGCCAGCATCGACCCCGCCCGCCGCGGCGAAACCCTCGGCATCGCCGACTTCGTGCGGCTGCTGGAGCGGTTCGACGAGCAGTCCGCGCAGCAGCCCGGCCGGCAGTCCCACGCCGAAAGCCACTAGCGACTGTATTGCGCCAGCACCTTCGTGACGATCTCGACGAATTCGGTGCAGGTCTGGTAACGCTCCTCGCGGTCCTTCGCCATCGCCCGTTGCAGGATCGAGTCGAACGCCCGGGGCACCCACGCGACGGTTTGCGAGATGCGTGGCGGCGGCTCGTAAAGCTGCGCGTTTGCGATCGCCATCGACGTGTTGGCGGCGAATGGCGGTGCGCCGGTGACCAATTCGACCGCGGTGCAGGCGAGCGCGTACTCGTCGGTGACCCCGGTCGGCATCTGCCCGCGCAGGAGTTCCGGCGCCAGGTAGGGCAGTGACGCCCGAATCTCCAACGGCCTCTTCTGATGGACGTCCTCGGCAAGTGCGTGCGCCACCCCGAAGTCGATCAGCACCGCGCCGTCGCGGCAGAAGTCCTTGGCGACAAGGATGTTGGTGGGTTTGACATCGCAGTGGATGATGCCGCGGTAGTGGACGTAATCGAGCGCGTCGGCGATCTGCCCCAGCGCCTCCAGGCGTTGCGCGAGGGTGTCCAGGGCCCCGACGTTGCCGCCGTCGACCAACTGCATCGTGAGCCACCCGTCGCGGTGCCGCTCGACCGAGATGACGTGGGGATGATCGAGCTGGCGCGCGAAGTCGAATTCTCTTTGCAGCCGCGTCAATTCGGGGGGCAGACGATGNTCGTCGTCGAGAACCTTCAGCGCGACCGGATGCAGCGCCTCGTCGTGCGCCCGGTAGACGGTGGCCGACCCGCCGCGGCCGAGGACCCCGTCGATGACGTAGCCCTCGAACGTCCCTCCTGGTCGCAGCACATTCTCAAGCGTAGGAGCCCGGCTCAGCGTGCCCGGGTGTTTTGGTGCGGCCGGCGCCGGGTAGCTGTTGCTTGCGGTGGCGAGGTGGTCGAGGGGTCCATCTCGCCACTCTTTTTGCTCTGCCGGGCGATAGTCTCTGTGCCGTGTCCGATTGCAGCACCGCTCCCGAGTGGGTGGCCACCGGTTCGGTGACCGTACGGGTGCCGGGGAAGGTCAATCTCTATCTCGCCGTCGGCGATCGCCGCGAGGACGGCTACCACGAGCTGACCACCGTGTTCCACGCGGTCTCGCTGCTCGACGAGGTCACGGTCCGCAACTCCGACGTGCTGTCGCTGGAAGTGGCCGGCGAGGGCGCCGACATCCTGCCCGCCGATGAGCGCAACCTGGCCTGGCGGGCCGCCGAGCTGATGGCCGACCACGTGGGCCGCGCGCCGGACGTCGCCGTCACGGTCGAGAAGTCCATCCCGGTGGCCGGCGGCATGGCCGGCGGCAGCGCGGACGCCGCCGCCGTGTTGGTCGCGATGAACAACCTCTGGGAGCTGGGGCTACCGCGCCGCGACCTGCACGCGCTCGCCGCCCGGCTGGGCAGCGACGTGCCGTTCGCGCTGCACGGGGGAACCGCGCTGGGCAGCGGGCGTGGGGAGGAGCTGGCCACGGTGCTGGCACGCAATACGTTCCACTGGGTGCTGGCCTTCGGTGCGGGCGGCCTGTCCACGCCTGCGGTGTTCGCGGAGATCGACCGGTTGCGCGATGCCGGCCACCCGCCCCGGCTGCCCGAGCCGGAGCCGTTGTTGGCGGCGCTGGCCGCGGGGGATCCGGCCGAGCTGGCGCCGCTGCTGGGCAACGAGCTGCAGGCGGCGGCGCTGAGCCTGGATCCCGAGCTGCGGCGCACGCTGCGCGCGGGCTCCGAAGCCGGGGCGCTGGCCGGGATCGTCTCGGGTTCGGGGCCGACGTGTGCGTTTCTCTGCACGACATCGGCGTCGGCGGTCGATGTCGGCACCCAGTTGGCCTCGGCGGGCGTCTGCCGTACCGTTCGGGTGGCCAGCGGCCCGGTCCAGGGCGCCAGGGTGGTGCCCGCGCCGACGACCGGAGTGTGACCCAGGCCTCAAAAAAACCTGGAAGTTGCCACCTATCCTAAGAGGAGTTTAAGATCACTCGCGGTGTCCAATAGCGGTCCGACGTATCATCTGCTGTCGCCCACCCGGGGAAGTGGTGGGCGACGGTCGTACCGCGCAGACATCACCCGAAAAGGCGCGTGGGCAACCGCCGGGACTTTCGCGGGGTCAACACCGATTCGCAATGGAACCGCTCCCCAATTGTGTGCGCGCGCCTCCTGTAAAGCACCCTCTAGCAGGCGGAATATTACATCCCGGGCCTTTGCGCTGTGTGCAGCGTCGCCACAGTCGCGGCTCCGGACACCCAGGAGGTTGTCGTGAGCAGATTCACCGAGAAGATGTACCGCAACGCCCTGACCGCCAACACGGGGATGGTGACCGGCGAGCCGCATGAGCCCGTTCGGCACACCTGGGGCGAGGTGCATCAGAAGGCTCGGCGGATCGCCGGTGGCCTGGCGAAGGCCGGCGTCGGCCACGGTGACGCGGTGGGTGTGCTGGCGGGCGCCCCGGTGGAGATCGCCCCGGCCGCGCAGGGCGTCTGGATGCGCGGCGCCAGCCTGACCATGCTGCACCAGCCCACCCCGCGCACGGACCTGCAGGTGTGGGCCAAAGACACCACCACCGTCATCGACATGATCGAGGCCAAGGTCGTCATCGTCTCCGACCCGTTCATGATGGCGGTTCCGGTGCTCGCCGACCGTGGCATCGAGGTGGTGACCATCGCGGAGCTGATGGCCGCGGACCCGATCGATCCCGTCGACACCGGCGAGGACGATCTGGCGCTGATGCAGCTGACCTCGGGTTCGACCGGCTCTCCCAAAGCTGTCCAGATCACCCACCGCAACCTCTACTCCAACGCCGAGGCGATGTTCATCGGCGCCGAGTACGACGTCGACAAGGACGTGATGGTCAGCTGGCTGCCGCTGTTCCACGACATGGGCATGATCGGCTTCCTGACGGTGCCGATGTACTTCGGCGCCGAGTTGGTCAAGGTCACCCCGCTGGACTTCCTGCGCGACACGCTGCTGTGGGCCAAGCTCATCGACAAGTACAAGGGCACGATGACCGCGGCGCCGAACTTCGCCTATGCGCTGTTCGCCAAGCGGCTGCGCAAGCAGGCCAAGCCCGGCCAGTTCGACCTGTCGACGCTGCGCTTCGCGCTGTCGGGCGCCGAGCCGGTCGAGCCGGCCGACGTCGAGGACCTCATCGATGCGGGCAGGCCGTTCGGGCTGCGGCCCGAGGCGATCCTGCCCGCTTACGGCATGGCCGAGACGACGCTGGCGGTGTCGTTCTCCGAATGCGGCGCCGGGCTGGTGGTCGACGAGGTGGACGCCGACCTGCTGGCCGCGCTGCGCCGCGCCGTGCCGGCCTCGAAGGGCAACACCCGTCGGCTGGCCTCGCTCGGGCCGCTGCTGGAGGGCCTCCAAGCGCGCATCGTCGACGAGGACGGCACCGTGTTGCNGCCCCGCGGGGTCGGCGTGATCGAGCTGCGTGGCGAGTCCCTGACACNCGGTTACACCACGATGGCCGGTTTCGTTCCCGCGCAGGACGAGCACGGCTGGTACGACACCGGCGACCTGGGCTACCAGCTGGAGAACGGCCATGTCGTGGTCTGTGGCCGCGTCAAGGACGTCATCATCATGGCGGGCCGCAACATCTACCCGACCGACATCGAGCGCGCCGCCGGACGCGTCGACGGCGTGCGCCCCGGCTGTGCCGTCGCGGTGCGGCTGGACGCCGGGCACTCGCGGGAGTCGTTCGCCGTGGCGGTGGAGTCCAACAACTGGCAGGATCCCGCCGTTGTGCGCCGCATCGAGCACCAGGTCGCGCACGAGGTGGTCGCCGAGGTCGACGTCCGGCCGCGCAACGTGGTCGTTCTGGGGCCGGGCACCATTCCGAAGACGCCGTCNGGCAAGCTGCGCCGCGCGAATTCGGTGTCGCTGGTCAGCTGACGCCGCGGCCGAAAAACCGCCGGCCGCNGCCGACACTGANCTCACCGTCACGACACGCCGCGGCCGCGTCCGTCACTTCAATCTCGACCACAACGATTTGGCCTCGACCACAACGATTTGGCCTCGACCACAACGATTTGGCCTCGACCACAACGATTTGGCCTCGACCACAACGATTTGGCCTCGACCACAACGGCGAAGCTGCTACCAGGCGTGCACCTGGTTCTGCGCGCCCTCGAGCCCGACCTTGATCAGCAGTTCGGTGGCGTCGGCGGCCTGCTCGCAGATCACCGGCACCTCCGGCCGTTCGGCGGCGGTGAAGTTCTCCAGCACGAACGCGGCGGGATCCTTGCGGCCGGGCGGGCGGCCGATGCCGATCCGCACCCGGTAGAAGTCCCTGGTGCCCAGGGCCGCGGCCACGGACCGGACACCGTTGTGCCCGCCTTCGCCGCCACCGAGCTTCAGCCGGATCTTGCCGAAGTCGACGTCGAGTTCGTCGTGGATGACGATGATGTGGGCGGGCGGCACCGAATAGAACATCGCGAGCCCCGCGGCCTGGCGTCCGGACTCGTTCACGTAGCTGCGCGGCTTGCCGAGGATCACGGGTCGGCCCGCCAGCCTCCCGGTGGCGACATCGGCGCCGGAACGCTTGTGCAGCTTGTAGTTNGAGCCCGCCCGGCCGGCCAGCAGGTCGGCCACCATGAACCCGAGGTTGTGCCGGGTCTTGGCGTAGACCGGCCCGGGATTGCCCAGGCCGACCACCAGCAGCGGCTCGGCCACCGGCTATTCGGTGGCCGACTCGGAGCCAGACTCCTCTTCGGCCCGCGCCTCTTCGCCGGCGGCGGCGGCCGCGGCCTCGGCCTCGGGCTCCTCGATGGTCGGCGCGGTGACGATGTTGACCACCAGCATGTCCGGGTCCGAGACGAGCGTGACGCCCCGCGGGAGCTCGATCTGGCGGGCCAGGATCTGCGTGCCCTCCTCGGCGCCCTCGATCGACACCGTCAGCTGTTCGGGGATCGACAGCGCCTCGGCCTCGATTTCGATGGTGCTGGAGTCCTGGGTCACCAGCGTGCCGGGGGCCGCATCGCCCTGGACCGAGACCGCCACCTCGACGGTGACCTTCTCGCCGCGGCGCACAACCAGAAGGTCGGCATGTTGGATGTTGCGGCGGATCGGGTGGATTTCCAGCGCCTTGGTCAGCGCGAGCTGCTCCGTGCCGTCGATGTCGAGGGTGAGCACCGCGTTGGTCCCGGAGTGGCGCAGCACCGCGGCGAAATCGTGACCGGGCAGCTCCAGGTGCTGCGGGTCGGCGCCGTGGCCGTAGAGCACCGCGGGGATCCTGCCCTCGCGACGCGCACGCCGCGACGCGCCTTTGCCGGTCTTGGTGCGCACCGACGCGGTGAGCCGATTGGTGCTGGTAGCCATGTCGCTCCTGTCGTTTCCGTAAAGGTTCGGCGCACGGCAGGAGCAGACATCGGAAGGGCTGTCTCCGTCGATAACGGTGGCCGAAACCACCCTCGCCGTGGACCTGGCACAGGGTAGCGCATCAGCTCGTCAGAGCGGAAATTTCGTGGCTGTGAGCTGCTCGGACAGCTCCCACAGCGCCGCGGCGGTGCCGGCGTTGCGTGCCCGTGGGCTGCGCCCGACGGGCTGGGTGGCGCCCGACAACCCGAACCGGGGGCCGATGAACGTGTCGCCCGGCAGGTTCTGTGACACGGCGAACAGTGTCTGGCGGGCCCCGAAGTCGGCGTCGGTGGCCATCAGCTTGTCGCCGATCGACGTGAACGCATCGCTGAGCCGCCGGCCGCTGTGTCCCTGCAGATTCGTGTTCGAGTAGCCGGGATGGGCGGCGAGGGAGAGAACCGACGAGCCGATTTCGTCGAGGCGGCGCTGCAGCTCGCTGGTGAACAGCAGGTTGGCCAGTTTGGACTGTCCGTACGCGAGCCACGGGCGGTACGGCCGCGACTTCCAGTTCAGGTCCTTGAGGCTGATGTGGCCGATCCAGTGGAACATCGACGACACCGTCACCACCCGGTCGCTGATCTTGGGCAGCAGCAGGTTGGTCAGGGTGAAATGGCCGAGATGGTTGGTGCCGATCTGGCTTTCGAAGCCGTCCTTGGTGACGGCGTACGGCACCGCCATGATGCCGGCGTTGTTGACCAGGACGTCCACGGCGCCGACCCCGTCGGCGAATTCGTGAACCGACGCGAGATCCTGCAGGTCGAGGCGGCGCACCTCGACATCGCCGGACATGCCGGCGGCGGCCTCCTCGCCCTTGGCGGCGGTGCGGACGGCGAGCACGACCCGTGCGCCGACGCGGGCCAGCTCGCGGGCGGTCACCAGGCCGAGGCCGCTGTTGGCGCCGGTCACGACGACCCTGCGTCCGGCGAACGAGGGCAGCTCGGCAGCGGTCCAGTCAGTCATGACCCNTACCCTAGCGAGTGGCGGCTAGGCCGGCGCGACGGTCAAGCCCTTGATGATCGACTCCACGTCCGCGCCCAGCGACTCGGCCTGATCGGCCGCCGTGGTGACCGAAAACTGCACCAGGTAGCGCTGATTGGCCGGCGCCGGGCCCGTCGCGATCACGATGCGGTTGTAGGTGTGCAGCCGCTGCTCGCCGATGTTGTAGCTGCCCTCGATCATCGCGGACGGCATGCCGCGGAAGGCGGCCATCGAGGCGTTGAGCCGGGTGAACCGGTCGGTCAGTTCGGCGTCGGCGTAACCGTGGCGGATCGCCTCGGCGACGTCGAAGTTGCCGATCAGCTTGAACACCATCAGCATCGCGGTCGGCTGGTAGGCATCCACGTTTGTCTTGCGGATGACCTCGAACGTGGCCTGCTGCTTGGGGTCGTTGATCACCGACCAGCCCGGCGGACAGGGCATCGACACCTTGATGTCGGTCAGCGTGGCCCTGGTCATCGGCGCGCCGTTGACGCCTTGCTCCTGCAGGTAATCCGCGATCGGCACGGGCCGTTCGGCGCTGGGGGTCGCGGTGTTCGGGGACGACGGCGGCAGAAGGGACTGGTAGTCGGGCGCTTTGGCGGCGCATCCGGCGACCAGCACGAGCAGCGCCAGCGCCGTCAGCAGACGTCGCAACGTCACAGAATCTCTCGGACGGCGTCGACGGGCCGCACGTCGATGCCGTGGGAGGTGGGGCGGTGGTACAGCG
>JGI26340J50214_10000744_pt1 | contig 10977 bp, 12 predicted proteins | sample BogFormECP12_OM2_FD_50214 | JGI IMG/M metagenome (IMG submission 50214)
GGTTAAGAGATACGCATTCTGAGGGCAAGGTCACCTGAGTTCTTCCATACAACTTTGGGCGAGGGTATGAGCAATCGCTTGGCATAAGCGCCGGACTGCTGATCGCAATCCCATGAGAGGTCGCAATCACAGCCCGAAAACAGAGAGGTATGGGTTTGTATATTAGGCATAATCCTGAAATTCTTGGCACATCTACTTATTTATCATATAGATAAGGGAAGGTATGATGATCGTGGGAACCGATTGGAATGTGCTTATGTGGGGTTTTGAGAACCGGATGAGCGATAGAATGCCTTGCTGTCGCTCATGAAATCAAGTGCCGTGAGCGATAGGGAAAAGGTCTATCGCTCATGACATGGAATTGGCAACTGCCGGACTGGCCGGATTTCACCTGGGATAAGGCTCGGCTCGCATTGGCGGAACAGCAATTCCTTGTCGGGGGCGGTGTCCTCCTGGGCACGGTCAAGCACTTGGGCGAAGAGGAGCGCAACCAGCTCACCGTTGAGGCGATGAGCACCGAGGCGGTCACGACATCCGCGATCGAGGGCGAGATTCTGGATCGCGCCAGTGTGCAGTCTTCCATTCAAAGGCAGCTTGGACTTGCCGCAGACGATCGGCGTGTCGCGCCAAAAGAGCAGGGGACGGCAGAAATGATGGTCGATCTTTACCGGACCTTCTCTGCCCCTCTTTCCGAAGAAATGCTATTCGGCTGGCACNGCATGTTGATGAGCGGCAGGCGGGACATTAAAGATGTNGGATGTTATCGAACCAGCGATGAGCNCATNCAGGTGGTCTCAGGGGCAATCGGCGCGCCGAAGATCCACTTCGAGGCACCGCCATCCGCACAAGTTCCGCGCGAGATGGCGGGATTTATCGACTGGTTCAAGCGCACGGCTCCTGGAGGAACGCAGCCACTACCCGCACTCACGAGGGCAGGGGCCGCACATTTGTATTTTGAGTCGATCCATCCGTTTGAGGATGGCAAGAAGGGCAGCCGCATCAAGAGGCTGGCCTCCAGCCAGATTCACATTGCCAACGTCAAGAAGTGCCGCGTTCGCGCCCTCAATGGCCAGATGTTCTCCTGGCCCGACCGGGGCGCCTACAAGCCCGGAGACTTCCAGAAGGTCGGCGACTGCTTCAAGCCCTACTTCGACTTCCTGAACATCGGCGGGGAGCACGTGGCCTTTGACGCCACGCGCACGTCGCAACGACTGGTGGACGACGCCGGCAGGCGCGACTTCTTCCAGCAGCAGCGCCGGCGCGAGATTGCCTCCGAGGAGATCAAGGGTGCTTTGGGATGCGTCTGGTCAGCAGCCACAGGCAAGGACGCTGCTGTTAAGACCGAGGTCATCAACGCGCTGTTCGGTACGCACTCCTGGACGGCCGTGGAGAAGCTGCCCCCCGACATTCTGGAGGACGGTGCCAAGGTGTGCGTCCGCATGAAGAACCTCGCGATCTCGCAGATGCCGCAGGACCGGGCAGCCTTGCTCAGCCTCGTCAAGCAGGCCCAGGACGAGATTCGCGACGAGCGGGCCAATCCCTTTGGCGACCTCGGCGTCACCGCGCCAGAGGCTGCGGCTGTGTCCGAGACGTTGCCGTTCTAACCACCAATTTCCGCCGGGAGGAATGGGGGCCTCCCGGCGCTTCCCGATGGCGGCATGGTCGCCCTGACCCGAACCGCCACGTTTTTGAATCCACCCAAATCCTACTTCGCGTCACCGAGGCCAATTGACCTTTCTGCAGTGCAGTTCCCTCGCCAACCACATTCGCCGTTTGCGCACCGCTAACACCGGCACAAGGAAGGCCAGCTACCGCGAACTCGCCCGCGCCACAGGCATTCCGCGGTCCGTTCTCCACGCCATTGCCAAAGAGAAGATCGTAATTCCCAACTGGGTCGCCAAGCTGGCCAGCGCGCACGGCGCCAAATGGGTGCTCGTCGTTTCCCGTCGTCCCCGTCGGAGGCAGCCATGAGGGCGAAGGCGCGCCAGCACAAGCCCGGAGAGATGAACAAGAACGAGGCGGCTTACGCCAAGCAGCTCGAAGAACGCCAGCGCGCCGGAGAAATCGTGTGCTACCGCTTCGAGCCGATAAAGTTTCGNCTGGCCGACCTTGCCTTCTACACGCCCGACTTCGAGCTGCAGCTACCCGACGGCACCATCGAGTTCCATGAGGTCAAGCCGGGATACCTCCAGAAGCTCACGGACGGCACCCGCCGCGAGGCCCCGTTCTGCTTCGAGGACGCCAAGCTGAAGATCCGCGTCGCCGCTGCCCAGTTCGACGAGTTTGGGTTCCTGATTGTTTTCCCCCTGAAGGCCGGAGGATGGGGCGGGTGGAGTTCGGGACGCCCTTTATAGAGATCCCTTTGGAGGTACTTTCCAGATGTTAGCCATTACGACACAAAGAGCCGGGATCGAGCAGAGCCCACTTGTTGTGCATGAGGTGATTGACACTTGCGAGTTGGCGAAGAGGTGGCACTTGCCGGCGACGTGGATTCGTGAGCAGACGCGCGCCCGGTCCAGTGATCCTCTGCCCTGCATTCGATTCGGGCGCCATGTCCGCTTCGAGTGGGGGTCGCCGAAGCTGACGGCATGGTTCGAACGGAGGCGCAGCTAGCACTAGGAGAGGATCAGCGCAGAGTTTCTCAAGATTCTTGACATCTAACTTATCGGTAAGATAGATTGTGCGCATGGCATCGAAGAAGAACCCAAACGCAGTGGCATTGGGTAGGTTGGGCGGTAGAGCACGAGCTGAAAGGCTTTCGGCTGAGGAACGCGCTGAGATCGCGCGCAAGGCGGGATTGGCGCGTAACACCAAGCTGTCTGCTGCCAGGAGAAGCCAAATTGCCAAGCTTGCGGTAGCCGCTCGCGAGCGGAAACGACAACAACGTTCAACTAAACAATAATGAAAGGAAAGCCATGCAAAATCGAAAACGACAACAAGCGGGACAATTGTTCAAGGCTGGTGGATGGTGGTATCTGCGATACTACGATTCGCGGGTTTTGGATGGGGAGTTAAAGAGAGTTCGGATCGCAAAGCAACTTGCGCCAGTCCAGGGCACAACTAAATCGAAGGCACGAGACTTGGCGGTGCCGATTCTCGACTCTATTAACAAGCCGCGACGATATGCTCCAGAGACGGCGGTAAGGCTTTCCGACTTTGTCGAGCGCGTCTATTTGCCGCGGACGAAAGAACAGAAGCGCCCCTCCACTTACTGCGGGTACCGGGACATCTGGGAAAACCACCTGAGGCTCCGCTGCGACGATCTGTGGCTGCGGGAGGTGCGGACCTGCGACGTTCAACAAATTCTTGACGATGCAGCGCGAGAAAGCATCTTAGGCCGCAATTCGATCAAGCACTTGAAAGTGACCCTTAGCGCCGTCTTCAAATTTGCCAAGCAGCAAGGATATTTCGACGGCGAGAACCCTGTGCGGGACACCGCCATTCCGGCCGCACGCGAATCAGAAGAGACGTTCGCGTATAGCCTTGAAGAGATCACCGAGATTCTCGCGAACCTTCCAGAGCCAGCTGCCACGATCTTCGCCGTTGCAGCCTTCACAGGCGCGCGCCGTGGTGAAATTCGAGGGTTGCTGTGGGAGGACTATAGGAACGGTGAAGTTCGCATTTCGCAGTCGATCTGGCACAGCCATGTGACGGAGCCTAAGACACGCAGGAGCGCTGGCGTCATTCCCGTGATCGCCCCGCTTGCAAAGCGCCTGGAGTTTCACCGCGCGCGTTTAGGGTGGCCCGACAGCGGACCGATGTTCCCGAACGCAGCCGGCAAGCCAATGGACCTCAATAACCTGGTCAACCGCGTGATGGTGCCCGTGCTTACTCGCTGCACACATTGTGGCAACGCGAAGGGCGAGCACACATTGACGGATCATGAATTTAGGCGGGATGAGGAACTGCCTAGATGGCACGGATGGCACGCGGCCCGGCGCGGCTTGGGAACGAATCTGTACCGTTTGGGGGTTCCTGAGAAAACAATTCAAGCGATCTTGCGCCATGCAAATGTTTCGACGACGACGACCTATTACATCAAAACGGCTGCCGAAGATACGCAGGCTGCGATGGCGAAACTTGAAACCGAGCTTATCGGGCAGCGAATGGGCAATGAGCGGGCAGGAACTTCCGAAAGCCGCGATCCAGAAGGCGGCCGCAACTAGCCACCCTGCCTTGAGATAACCGTCTTGGGGGCTTGGGGTGGGTGAAGGGATTCGAACCCTTGACAGCCGGAGCCACAGTCCGGAGTTCTACCACTGAACTACACCCACCACACTAGCCAAAATTATAGCATTCGTCGGCAGGCCGGCCCTTGCTGTGGCAGCGGCATCGCCTTGGATCTTGCAGAAAAATCGCGCCTGGCGTCACTCTAGTTCATCGAGCAGCCGCCGCCATTATTCATACAGCAAGCCGACTGCCCGCAACCCGTCGCGGGTGCAGCGCTGCCGTGGCTGTGCGCCGAAAAGGTGGACAACTGCTGCTCGAGTTTCGCGGTGTGGCACTTGGGACATTCGGCTTTCTGCTCGCCGAAAACGATGGTTTCAAACTTGTGGCCGCACTCGGCGCACAGGTATTCGAAGATCGGCANGTTGGCTCCGGACGACAATCCCAATCCATCTATAGCGCTCGCCTGCCATAATGGTGGAACAGGAGTGGTGACAATATTATAGATGCTGCAACAGGATTCCAGCAGGTCCACCGATCGTTCTGTGCGCAAGGAAGTGACCGCCATGTCGCACCCTTTACGCGCCGGCGAGACCTCCGGCGCCCACGATTTCTTCGGTGAACCTTTCGCACCTCGCCGTCCATTTTATAGGGGACACGCGCAGACCATGGCCGGAAACTTTCTGCCGCGCCGCAACGAGTTGCCTTCGGCGGAAGAGCGCCTGATTCGCGTCGAGCCGGAAGTGCAAGTGTTGTGTCATTGCCACTGGCAGGCGCAACCGTCAGCCGCCACCACGCTCATCCTCGTTCACGGATTGGAAGGCTCCAGCGATTCGCAGTACGTGATCGGAACCGGCAGCAAGGCTTGGCGCGCGGGGATGAACGTAGTCCGCATGAACATGCGCAACTGCGGCGGCACCGAGCAACTCGGCCCCACACTTTACAACTCCGCCATGTCGGCCGATGTAGGAGTGGTCGCAGAGACGCTGATTCGCGAAGAAGCCTTGCCGAGGATAGCGTTCGCGGGCTTCTCCATGGGCGGCAACCTGGTGTTGAAGCTGCTGGGGGAATGGGGAGCCCAAGCTCCGGCGCAGATTATGGCCGCCGTCGGCGTCTCTCCGGCGATGGACCTTGCGGAGTCGGCCGACGCTTTGCATGACCGAGCAAACCGTATCTATGAGTGGCGCTTTCTCCGTGGACTCCGGCGACGTATCCAGCGCAAGGCAGCTCTGTACCCCGATCGCTTCGACACGCGTTATCTGCGCGGCGTGCGCAGCTTGCGCGAATTCGACGACCAGGTCACCGCTCGCTACTGCGGCTTTCGCGATGCCCAGGACTATTACACCCGCGCTGCCTCGGCGCAGGTGCTCGATCGCATCGCGGTGCCCACGCTGATCCTCCACGCCGATGACGACCCCTTCATCCGGGTGCTGCCCGAGACTCGCCGCAAGCTTACGCAAAACCCGTACATCACTTACATCGAAACGCGAATGGCGGGCACTGCGCCTTTCTCGCCGAAGCCAACGGATACGACGGGCGATGGGCCGAGCGCCAAGCCATTGCCTTTGTTCAGCGGGTCGAGCGCCGCGAGTCCGTTTCAGTTCCTGCCTGGGCCCAGCGCTAATGGACGCCGACTGGTCGGTGGAGCTGGGTCATGACGATCCCGCACTTGACTTCCCTTGGTCATCGTCCAATGGATCGAAAGGCTATGTCGACTTGCTGCAACGACCGGAAATGTTGTCTGCGATTTCCGAGGCGACCCAATACCCCGAACTGGGCGAGTTTCTGCTGACACTCAACGCGCCATCCTCGCACTGGCTCACCGTGAAGTGCGATGTCTGGCTCGACCACCAACTCGGCGAAGCGGAAGGCATCTATGGTGCGACCATGAGGCAGGCTTCGTATGTCGATCTCATCTCTCGCGATCCTCCGGCACGCTTCTCATTTGAGCGCCACGAGCGGTGGGCGAAATCGGCAGCGCGCCGGCTTTCAAGCGAAGACGCGCAGCCCATCAGTTGCGAGTTCATCGTGCGGCGCTGCTGGTATCACCCGGAATTAAGCGGCCATTCCTCGAGCGCGCAGGCCACGCCCGCAAATGACAACCCCTCCCCGAGCTTTTACGTAACCTTCTACCTGTTTGGCTACGCTGACGACGAGGCTCAGGCGCACGCGCGCTGGGCCACCGGACTCCGGCAGGTTACTTCCGCGCTTATCGAATTAGCGCCATGATTTGCGATAATGGATCCAGTACGCAGGTTTTAGGCGCACTGCCACGATGGGGCCGTAGCTCAATCGGATAGAGCATCAGCCTTCTAAGCTGAGGGTTGCTGGTTCGATTCCAGCCGGCCCTACCATTTTCCCATCTAGTTTTCAACGCCGACCTCAAGCCTTGAAGGGATTCGCCACCGCAACAGACAGTTGCTTGAAGTCATTCTCATTTCGCGTAGCCACAATCAGGCCGTGAACGCGTGCCACGGCGGCTATCATTGCATCTTCTATCAAATGGTCGGACTTGCCGCTCATGAGCCGTCCCCACTCTCGAAAGCAAGCCGAATCCATCGCCAGGACTTGAAANGTGGATTCCAATTGATCCACCCACTGTTCGATCTCTCCCGCCTTGATTGCATCCTGCCTGCGCGTCTGTTCGATCCCGGCCTGCAACTCGCCCAGCGTCACCGCTGACAGGTAAATCTGGTCTTCCTGCATACCTGTAAGCCAAGCCACGACTGCTCCGTGGGGTCGATGCTTGCGCAATTCCGAAACGACATTAGTGTCCAGCAGGTACCGTTTCATCGGAAGTTAACTGCGTGCCGGCGTCGCTGCGAGCCTCGGGCGGGCGCCAGGTTCTCAAAACGGGGCCCGGAGCCAAGCAAAAGCGACTTGAGTGAGGGACAGGACGCCCGCTGCAGACGACGCCATTGCTCGATCGGCACGAGCACAGCGGCCTCGACGCCTCGGCGCGTGACCACCTGTGGGCCTTTGTTAATCGTCGTGTCCAGCAATTCGCTAAAGCGCGCCTTCGCGTCCTGCACCTGCCAAGCTGCCATTCCGCACCTCTTCCCTGCCATGACTAGTCAGATAACTAGTCAATTATACCATCAATAGGTGGGGCCCCCATAACGCTTCGACGCTTTGCTCTTTCGGCTACGGCACCGGCAGCACTTCAATCTGACTGGCGCGGCACTCTTTCACCGTGCTTGGGCACGCCTGGTACTGCATGTCTTTCGTCAGGCAAATTTCCACCGCGGAGAATTCGTTCTGCGGGCAGGAAATCCGGAATGCCTCCTTCGGGGCCGAGTTCGCCGATGCGAATTCCCCTTCGATGTCCGACGGACTGGTCTCGGCCTTGTTAGTAGGTTTCTTAAAGTCGTCGGGCACCTGCAACCCCGTGTAGAGCTTTTCGATCGCAGCAAAGTAGTCCTGCGTCGAGAGACCGCTACACGTTCCGTGCTTCGCCCACTCATGCTGGATCAACGAACTACCCGGCATGATCGGCATCATGTGATTGACGGTGGCCGACGACACCGGCGGCGTAGTGGAACAGTCCTGCGGCCACTTGCCGTTGTTGTATTGCGGCCACAAACCATGCACCACCAGACCCATGTGCTTGTTCGAGGCGCATTCGGCGGAACTCTTTCCGCTGGGATTGGTGGCACAGAACTCCGGCGCCCACGACAGCGTAAGCAGGTAGTAGTCGAAATCGGAACTTGACGAACTGCTCGACGATGACTGGCTTTTCTTGTGCTTCGCGAAGCCGCTTTCTGTAAGCGAAGCCCCTACGACAATCAACAGGGCGAGAGTGACGAGTCTTTTTTTCATAGGCTGCACATCTTACTGCAACTTTGCCGCGACGTCAGTGAAATTGCTTCAGTGCAGATGGAACAGATGATCGAGCAGGAAAAGCATGGCGACTCCCACGAACACAACCATTGCCATGCTGACACCCGGCTCTCGATTGACCTCGGGGATAAGGTCGGAAGCGGCAACGTAGATGGTCACTCCCGCCGCAACCGGCAGCCCGTAACTCACGGCATGGCGTCCCACCGCCATGGTGAGCACCCCCGCCAGCGTCGCCAACCCCAGCAGCACGGAGGCGAACCACGACTTGCCCTTGCTCAAGCCGCTGGCCAGCATCACCGAGGTTACGGTAAAGCCTTCTGGAATCTTGTGCAGGAAGACCGCCAGAAAGATCACCCAGCCCAGCCACGGCGAAATCAAAAAGCCCGCGGTGATGGCGATGCCGTCGAAGAATGTGTGGATCATCAAGCCGACGAGCACCGACATGCGGCGATGCGGTTGCAGATACTCGTCGGAGTGGGTCTCTTCCCCATAGTGGAAATGCGGCGTGATGGTGTGTTCGAACAGGTGAACAATCAGGTATCCGCCTAAGATGAGCAGCGCTCCCAGACGTCCGCCAAGTTCCAGGCTCTCGGGAACCATCTCGACCAGCGCCGTGGCCAGCATAAAGCCGGCGCCCAGCGCGACGAAATAGCGAAGGTAGCGGCGCTCCCAGGTCCTCTGCACAATGACTGCGCCGCCAAACACGTTGGCCAAAGCCGCCGTGAGGCCCAGCAAAATGCTGATGACGATGGGATTCATGGGCAGCGAGAAGAATAGCAGAGCAGTGATGAGTGGATAGAAGCCGGTCGTTGTCACTCGCCGGGTGCTTTCTCCTGACCACTAGCCCCTAGCCACTAGCCACTATGTCTTATGTGCATCACGTCGCCGTCCTTGACGATGTACTCTTTGCCTTCCAGTCGCAACGTGCCGCGGGCGCGCGCCTCGGCTTCGGAACCCGCCTCCAGCAACTGGTCCCAATGAATGGTTTCGGCGCGGATAAAGTGCTTCTCCAGATCGGTGTGGATGGCCCCCGCAGCATGAACGGCCTTAGACCCACTCTCCACCGTCCACGCGCGGCATTCGTCCTCGCCCACGGTGAAGAACGACATCAGTCCCAACAGCTCATATGTTTTGCGAATAAGCCGTACCAGTCCGCTCTCTTGCAACCCGTAGCTCGACAGAAACTCCGCCGCGTCTTCGTCGCTCATCTCGGCCAGTTCGGCTTCTACCTTGGCACACACCGCCAGCGCTCCTGTGTTAGCCCGCGACGCCGCTTCACTCAAATCGTACTTCGCCACCGCTTCTTCTAAATCCTTGCCCAGGGTTGAACTCTCCCCGATGTTCAGCACGTAGAGAATCGGCTTCTCGCTCAGGAACATAAAGCCGCGAATGCGTTTCTTGTCCTCTACGGTCATCTCCATCTCCCGCAGAGGACGCTCTGTCTCCAGGTGTGCCTTCGCGCACAGGAGCAACTCATGTTCCTTTTCAAGCTCGGCCGTCTTCATCTTTTTCAGGTCTTTTTCCACCCGCTCCAACCGCTTTTCAACTTGGCCGAGGTCGGTGACGATGAGGTCGAAGTCGATGTTCTTGATATCACGCAGTGGATCAACCGGGCCGACGTGCGGAATCGACGGGTCGTCGAAGGCGCGCACCACGTGGGCCAGTGCATCGACATTGCGAAGATTGGCCGCGAACGCGGTTTCCTTCAGCGCCTCCTGGCTCAGCGCCGCCACGTCAGTGTATTCCACGCTGGCATGGATGAGTTTCTTGGGGTTGTAAAGCGCAGCCAGCCGATCGAGACGATCGTCAGGAACCCTCGCAACGCCAAGATGCGCTTCACGTGAACCGCCCGGACGATGCCCCACCGCCTGCTTGATCAACATTACGAACAGCGACGTCTTGCCCACCTGCGGCAGGCCGATGATTCCGGTTTTCATGGGATTATGACCTTTCTATGATATTCGCCGCGATGTCAGAAAGATGACCGCCAGTCCAAGAAGCAGCACGGCGCTTTCGAGCCGCGTGGACCACACATGCAGGCGGTTGAACTCGACGCGCCGCGGGTCGTCGTGAGGTACGTTGTCGACGAACACCATGTCGTTGCGCAGTACCTGCATACGGGTCGAAATGGCGAACATGCTGATCAGCGTCAGCCCGATCATGCCGTAGACCAGTAGATTGCGCGCCGCGAATGGCGCCGCAACACCAGTCCTCACCTGCGAGTCGATCATAGAAGTGATGACGAACACGACGCCGCATGCCAGCCCCATTCCGTGCAGAATGCCCAGGCTGCGGCTCACCACCGCCCCCGCAAGCTGGCGGCTGGGAAGGATTCCGGGGTGAAAGACAGTGGGTGCCAGCACAAATGCAAAGAACACAATGCCGCCGACCCACACCACCAGCGACAGCAGTATCAGGAACCGGACAATCGACATGAAGACCTCGCGAAAATAGCTATTCTAACTGGTTGCCGTCGCCAGCCATCTGCGTTGCGGGGTAGGAAGACCGGTCGACACACCGGGCCCTGCCACCTGAGGGTCCCACTCCTGTGGCCTGTGCAGGATTGCACAAATCTGCAACACTATTATCGTTCGTACAGTACCTGCCCGTTGATACTTGGCCGGAATGTTCTTCCAGGGGTCCCGGCTCAGCGGCTTTCTATGGCTCTTGCAACTCGCAAATCGGGAGCGCGTCTCCTGTTGTTGTGCCTCTGTCTCGCAATGACCGCGTCATGCGCGCGGGGACTGGAATCGCTCCAGCTACCAACACTGAGCTTGACTCCAACCGTCGGCCGGCTATCGATCGCAACCGGCGCCGACTTCATGTGCGACCCCCAGGGTGACATCCCGCTGGAAGCGGCCCAGCGCGGAACCTACGGCCGGCTGGAACGCGAAACCCCCACGTCTGACAAGTGTCGTGGCTATTGGGTTCGCTTCCGCGTGCGTACCGGCCAACTTCCGCCCGGAGGAT
>JGI26340J50214_10000746_pt1 | contig 10963 bp, 9 predicted proteins | sample BogFormECP12_OM2_FD_50214 | JGI IMG/M metagenome (IMG submission 50214)
CAGGGTTTTCGGGTCGGCGGTGTTGCCCTCGAACACCTCGATCGCGATCGGCACCCCCGCGGGCGAGCACAACAGCCCGTAGACGATCTGCAGCCGGCCTTTGACCCCGTCGCGGGGGTGCCCGATTTTGCCCAGCGGGCAGGTGCGGCCCTCAAACGCCGCCGAGGACACGTCATAGAGCACCAGCGTACCGTTGCTCAAATGCCGCGCGGCCAGAGCGTTTTCGATGGTCTCCTTGCGGTCGAGCACCCAATCCATCGCCGCATACAGGTCATCTTCATCACAGGAGGCCACCCCCAGCAGCTGGCCCAGGGAGCTGGTGGCGGTCTGGGTGCGCAGCCCGCGCGCAAACGCCAACTTGGAGCCCGGCGCGATCACCTGGGCGACCAGCATGGCGGTCACTAAATCCCGTCGCCGCGACGGCACCGGGTCGATCAGCTCCTCCACCCCGAGTCGCCGCGCGGTGCCCAGCACCGCCGCCACATGCCCGTGGGGCAGGCTGCGGGTGATATCAAATGCCTCGGAAAGATCCCGTGCCGCCGGCAGGCCCTTGAGCGCCCGCTGCAGTTTCTCCACCTTGTGCTCGGGCCAGCGTGACAGGTTGGCCAGGGTGCGGGTTTTCACCTTGCCGTCTTCGCGGTAGCTTTCCCGCAACAGGATCGCCGGCGGTGACCCACGGTTCGGCACCCGCGTCACGTACATGATTACTTCATAGCACAGTCGCAGCATGACTATAGCGAAATGGAAGGAAGACACGCCGACAGATCCCCGAAAATACATGAGTACGACCTGTGTGACACATGAGCACGAAACACCTGCTCACAAAGCACATCGGGGACTCAGAACCCGCTCACAAGGGGAACTTCGGTTTAGCTGGTAGGACGGTTTTCACCCTGCTGGCTAGGGTCGCCAGAACAGTTCAATGGAGGATGCTGCTCGAACCGCCGAAGCGCCCGCGCCGATTTGAGCGCGACCGCGTCTGGTGCTGCAGCACGTGGCGTCGGCGCGGTAAGCCCGGGCTCAGCGCCCGTAAAAGATCTGGCAGCCTGCTCCGTAGTTGCCGCAATGCTTGCCCGACCTGCACCCAACGCAGCTACAGGTGCATTTCTTTTCTTCTGGGGCCGATGCGGCCCGGCGTGATGCTTGGATCATGTTCAACTCCCGACCTCGAAGGCATCTAGCTCACACTAGCCCCCCCGCATAGCGTTAATACAAGGTCTGTAGCGGCAAGCAGGGGTCTCTTTCGCGACATCAAGGCGGCGGGGATCCGATGCCGCGCGTCATGTCTCTCCGAAGGACTCCAAGCGGAAGAGGGCCGCGTCAGTGTTGCGGTTCGCACGGCCCCTCGCAGCTGTCCGGCAGCGATCGGGATCGTCGTCGCGGTGTTGTGGCTTGATCCGCCCTTACCCAGCCCGCCGCGTAATCGAATTGACAACGGGAGACGCGAGGGTGGTGATGTCGTGGCCCAGATAGTTGTACACGTGGCTGAACACGCTGGTGGTCGCCGGACGGTACGAACGATGCCGCCGGCAGTCCTGCTCACGAGACGGGAGAACCTTGGCCCCGGTTTCCAACCTGGGTAGCGCGCCGCGACGCACATCAGTGGTTGGCCAGCACGTTTCGGTTGGACTGGCGAAACGGACCCGAAGCCAACCCAAGGTTAGTAACCTCGGCGGTGGTAGTGCACACGAAACGATGTCTGGCCGAAATGCGGCCGAAACCCTGCCCGACGAAAGGGGCAATGAACGTGGCAGACACACTCCCCCAAGGACAACACCTCACCAAAGGAGGATCGCTCACCTCCAACAACGGGGCTTACACCCTGACCCTGCAGGACGACGGCAACCTAGTGCTCGCAACCTGGGGCGAGGCTTTTTGGTCGACGTCCACGAATGGCCAGGACGTGGTGCGCGCGGAAGTGCAGCCCGACGGCAACTTCGTGCTCTACACCAACGAGAAGCCGGTGTGGGCCTCCGGCACCAAAGGCAAGAAAGACGTCAGGCTGGTCTTGCAGGACGACCGCAACCTGGTGCTGTATGCGGCTGATGGGGTGGCGTGGTCATCGAAGACCAATACCGACGCGCCGCCGCCCCCGGCTCCCCAGGCCGCGGCTCCCGAGGTAGCTCCGGCCGCCGAACAGCCGGCTCCGGCACCCGAACCGGAACCCGCACCGCCGCCACCTCCACCGCCACCGGCAGTACGGACCTACACCGTCGTCTCCGGGGACACCCTGTGGGCCATCGCGGAGCGCTTCTACGGCGACGGCAGCAGATACCAGCAGATCGCCGATGCGAGCGGCGTCGCCAATCCCGACCTGATCCAGCCGGGACAGGTGCTGACGATTCCATAGTCGCCGATCACCGCACGAGGGTCGCGTTCTTCAACGGGAACGGCGTCCCCGCCCAGCTATGGGTGTTCCGGCTGGCGCCGCTCATCGGGGAGCGGCGCCGCCGGAATCCCGTAACCGATCTGTTCGGCAGACACGGGAAATTCGCCGACCGCCCAGTCCGTGATGAAGCGGCCAGCACCGAACGGGGCGGGCCTGTCACGTTCGGAGCCGTAACACGATCGCGTAAGGCCCTGGTGGGTCGCGGTGAAGTGGCCAGCGCTCACCCAGCCCGGACAGACCCCCTCCACCGCTGCGGATCCCCGGATGTGGACAGGGCGTCGGCAGCGGCGCCGCTCAATTCGCGAAACACGCCTGCACCGAGGGGAACTCGGGCAGGCCTACTTGTTGCCGCCGAGCAGTCCACCCAGGATGTTGCCGATCGCGCCGCCCTGGCTGCCACCCAGCACGCTGCCGAGGATGCTGCCCAGTGGGTTGCTGCCACCTCCGCCGCCGGCGCCGCCGAGGATGCTCCCCAGTACCTCGCCCAGCCCGCCACCTCCGGGTGCGGCCTGGGCCTGTGTCGAGCCAGCGCTCTTCTGCGCGAACTGCTTGCCGACATAGGCCAGCACGATCGGCGCCAGGAGCGGCAGCAGCTTCTTGATCAGATCGCTTCCGCCCGCGCCGGTGCCCGCCAGCGCCGATGCGACCGCGTTGCTGTTGTTACCCCCGAAGATGTTCGACACGATCTTGTCACCCTCGTTTTGGTCGACTTGGTCAACGTTGACACCGCCGTCGAGCAGCCCGCTCGCGGCGTGCTGGTTGGCCGCGGACGCGATCTGGCCCGCCTGATCGGGATCCTGGGCGTTCTGGTGCAGGCCACCGACGAGTGCGGGCACCAGCGTGTGAATGGCGTTGTTCACCTCGCCCTCGTCCACCCCGAGCTTGCCGGCGATCTGGTCGACGGGGATTTGTGAGTAGAGATCGTCGAGACCGGCCATGACATGCCCACCTTCGTTGCTGGTGTGTTACTGAAACTTGCTACCGACCCTAGTCCCATCGATCTCGGCATATACCATTTCGGCCGCAGACGTTTTCAGTTCGGCCGGATGGTATTCATCGACACGTCGCCCGGCGGAAATCGAGCCAGCCGGGCGGCCCCCGTCGCCGCGGCGGGTGTCAGCACGGTGCGCAGATCGGAGTGTCCGGTGTCCGGCTTGGGCACGATCCGTTGCATCAGACGGCGCGGCAGGAACCGGAAGGTGTGGTCGCCTTGCCAGGGCGATCGGGGCGCGACCGGTGCGAACGTCTCCGTGGGCCGGTCGCCGAGGGAAGCTAGGTGAGCTCCCAGACCACGGTCACCGAGAAGCCGACGGTCTGCTCGCCCGGCTCCAGCGGCACCGGTGCGGCAACAGCGCGGGGCATCGGGAGCGGCGTCGGAGGCGTCGGCCCCGCGGATTCCGAGATCGAGATGACCTTGCCCAGCTCGAGCCCCGACAGTTGGGCGTACTGCTGGGCGCGGTCGTTCGCGTCCTGGAACGCCCGCCCGCGTGCGTCCTTGACGAGGTGGGAGTCGTCGTCGATCGAGTAGTTGACCGAGTTGATCCGCGTCGCGTCGCCGCCGGTAGTGACGATCAGGGCCAGGGAGTTCGACGCCGAGTCCAGTTCGCGGATCTTCACGTCGATGGAGTTGCCGGCCCGGTAGCCGACGATGGCCGAGGCGTCCGGCCCGTATTGCGGTTGCAGGCTGACCTGGGTGGTGCTGATGTCTTTGCGGTCGACGCCGGCGCTGACCAGTGCGTTGATCACGGCCTGCTGCCGCTGGCCGGTCTGGTTCATCGCGGCGGTGACGTCGGGCGCGGTGAACTCGATCGAGACGTTGGCCGTCAGCATGTCCGGTGTGCCCCGTACGTGTCCGGAACCGACCACGGTGACCTGTCGGCTGTCCTTGCCCGGTTGTTGCGGCGGCGCGGTTTTCGACGAGTCGCAGGCCGACAGTCCCACGACCGCCAGGCACGCGGCGGCCAACGGCAACAGGCGGTTCGGCATTCCTCGCCCCCTCGTTTCTGTTTCGGCGAGCTACTCGGCGAGCTACTCGGCAAGCTACTCGGCGAGCTACGGGGTGACGAGAATCTTGCAGTGCTCGTCGGGATTGGCCAATTCGTCGAACGCGGCGCCGACGTCCTGCAGACCGACCTCCGCGGTGATCAGCGGGCTGACGTCGACCTCGCCGTCGGCGATCGCCCGCAGCGACTCGGCGAATTCGGCCGGGTCGTAGGCGAAGACGAACTGCAGACTGATTTCTTTGGTGGTGCCGAAGAACGGCAGCACGGTGTCGGGCTGCATGCAGACGCCGGCGACGACGAGTCGTGTGCCCGCCGGCGCCCGGCGCAGCACGTCGTTGATGATCCCCGGCACACCCACCGCCTCGAACACCACGGCCGGCCTCGCCGCGTCGAACGGCGAGCCCCGGGCCGGGTCGACGGTCTGATGGGCACCCATCGCCTGCGCGAGTTCCCGTCGCTTGGGTGAATAATCGGCCGCCACGATGGTTTCCACCCCGCGGTTGGCCAGCGCCACGACGATGGCGGCCCCGATCGGGCCGGCGCCGATGACCAGCGCGGCCTCGCCGGGCTGGATCGCTGACTTGTTCACCGCGTGCAGGCCGACCGCCATGGGCTCTGTCAGGGCGGCGTAGCGAGGGTCCAGCCCGTTGGGAACCTCCAGCAGCAGCGGCGCGGACAACAGCATCCGCTCGGCGTAGCCGCCGGGCGTCCTGTTCGAATAGATGATCGGCTCGACACCCGCGGGCGACAACAGCACCGGAATCGACGTGACGACGGTGCCCGCCGCGGGAGCCTCGGTGCCGGGGCCGGCCTCGAGCACCTCGGCGCTGAACTCGTGACCCATGAAGACGTCACCGGACAGGTCGAGGCTGAAATCGCCGAGTCCGGTGCCGCTCATCTGCCCCCCGAGCGCAAGCACGTCCTTCCCGTGCTTCGCGAAATGCAGGTCTGAGCCGCAGATTCCGCATGCCCGCACGCCGACCAGCACCTGACCCGGGCCGGGCACCGGCTCGCCGACGTCGTCGCGGTACACCATTCGTCCGTCGCGGAGCACCGAAGCGCGCATCAGCGCTTCTCCTCACTCTCGAGTTTGAGCTCGTCGGTGTGTTCGCCGATCGCCTTGACGACGGCCTCGCCGGCCCGGCCCAGCAGCTCTCCGCGCTTGTCCCGTGCCCATTCATGCGACGCCTGCGTCGCCTCCAGCTGGCCCTTGAAGTGCGGGATCACGTACCTGGCGAACAGCTCGTAGGACTTGTAGGTCGCCTTCGGCCGGGCCCAGTCGTGGCCGAGCAGCAGGAAAGTGCCGAACCCGCCCGAGCGGTCCAGCAGATCCTGGATGTAGGCGACCGCGTCGTCCGGCGTTCCGATGCAGCAATTGCCTTTGGCCGCATAGTCTTCGACGAACTGCCGCGGCGACTGTTGGCCCGCGATGGCGTTGGCCAGCGGCACGAACCCGGCCGCGCCGAAATAGTTGGCGAAGTCGGCCAGCCCGTAGGTGCAGTCGTCGATGGCCTGGTCGCGACTCTCCGCCATGTGCACGATCCCGAGCACCCGCCAGCCGCGGCGGTCAGGCTCGTCGCGGCCGGCCTTCTCGGCCTGCTCGATGACGATCTCCCACGCGTTGTCGATGGCCGCGTAGCCGCCGGGCACCGACATCGACAGCGAAAGCAGCGATGTCCCCAAGTTGCCGGCCAGTCGCGGGCCGGACGGCGAAATCATTGCCGCCGTGGAGATTTCGGGATACGGCCAGGTGTACGGGCGGATGTGCAGCTGGGCGTCGCGCAGCGTGAACCAGTCGGAGTGCCGATCGACACGCTCGCCGGGCGCGGCGCGGAACAGCGCCAGGATCGCCTCCAGCGACTCGTGCATCATCCGGCGCTGTTCGACGGGATCGATGCCCATCATGTACGCGTCCGACGGCAGCGCCCCGGGGCCGGTGCCGAACATCACCCGTCCGCGTGTCAGGTGGTCGAGCAGCACCCAGCGGTCGGCGACCATCAGCGGGTGGTGGTACGGCAGTGACACCACGCCGGTGCCCAGCTTCAGGTGCTTGGTGCGTTCGGCCGCCGCGGCGATGAACACCTCGGGGCACGCGATCAGCTCGTAGCCGCCGGAGTGGTGCTCACCGAACCACGCCTCGTCGTAGCCGAGGCGGTCCAGGGCCACCGTGCGTTCGAGGTCGTATTCCAATGCGAGCGTGGGGGATTGGCCCACCGGATGAAACGGCGTGATGAAGACGCCGAACCGCAGCGGTGCGTTCATCGCAACTCCAGTCCGGACAGGAAGTCGAGCAACTCGGCGTTGACTTCCTCCGGGCGCTCCTGCTGGACCCAGTGCCCGGCGCCGTCGATGATCACCTCGCGATACGGCCCGCTGACGACCTCGGAAGCCCGGTCGCGCCGGCTGAACAGCAGCACCGGGTCGTCGCTGCCGCCGATGAACAGCGACGGCGCCGTGATGGTGTCGGCGGGCGTGGTCGCGGTGAGCTCCCAGTTGCGGTCCATGTTGCGGTACCAGTTCAGGGGCCCGGTGAACCCGGTGCGGGTGAATTCCGCGATGTAGTGGTCGACTTCTTGCTGACTGATCCAGCCCGGCAGCGGCTTGGCGGCTGCCTCGGACGCGGGGCCGCTCAGCACCGTGCCCGGATCGGTGAACAACACCGTGCCCGGTTCGGTGAACAACCGCCTCATCGTGGTCGCGGGGTCGCGGCCCAGGTCGGCGTCGGCAACCCCCGGCTCCTGGAAGTAGAGGATGTAGAAGAAGTTGTCGCCGAAGATCCTCTTGAAGGCGTGCGTCGGCGGCACCCGGGGCCGCGGGATCGGTGGCACGCTCACTCCCACCACGCCGGCCACGCGGTCGGGGTGCAGTAGCGGCTCGGCCCACACCACGTTCGCCCCCCAGTCGTGCCCGACGAACACCGCCCGCTCGGCGCCGGCATTGTCGAGCAGCCCCGTCAGGTCGCCGGTGAGCGCGGCGATGTCGTAGTCCTCGATCGCGGCCGGCTTCGACGATCCGCCGTAGCCGCGCTGGTCCGGCGCCAGCACGTGGTAACCGGCTTCGGCCAGCGCCGGAATCTGGTGGCGCCACGAGTACGCCAGCTCGGGGAACCCGTGGGCCAGAATCACCACCGGCGCGCCCCGCTCACCTGCCTCGATGACCCGTAGCTCGACACCGTTCGTCTCAACTGACCGCTCGGTCGATGTGAGCACGGTCTCACCCAAGCACAGGTTCGCCGCGCTTGAAAGGGTCCTCCGCCAGCTCCGACTCGCGCTGTCGCGAGCGCGTCGCCGTCGCGGCGCCGGGCGCCGGAAACCGCCTGGGAACTGCCGAACGTTGGTCTAGCGGTAGCCTGAACTGAACTGACTGCCTTGTGTGTATTGGAAGGACGTGGCCGGCCGCGGCCGATGTTGGATGAACCGGAAAAACGTGATCCGCATGCTCACGGCGATTGCTGTGGTGCTGTTGCTGGGCTGGTCGTTCTTTTACTTCAGTAACGACACTCGTGGGTACAAACCGGTCGATACCTCCGTGGCGGTCGCGCAGATCAACGCCGACAACGTCAAGAGCGCGCAGATCGACGATCGGGAACAGCAACTGCGGCTGACCCTGAAGAGCGCCAACGGCAACACCGACAACTCCGACAAGATCATCACCAAGTACCCGACCGGGTACGCGGCAACGCTTTTCGACCAGCTGAACGCCAAGAAGGCGTCGGTCAACACCGTCGTCAACCAGGGCAGCATGCTGGGATCGCTGCTGATCTATCTGCTGCCGCTGCTGCTTCTCGTCGGGCTGTTCGTGATGTTCTCGCGGATGCAGGGCGGCGCGCGGATGGGCTTCGGCTTCGGCAAGTCGCGGGCCAAGCAGCTGAGCAAGGACATGCCGAAGACCACGTTCGTCGATGTCGCCGGCGTCGACGAGGCGGTCGAAGAGCTCTACGAGATCAAGGACTTCCTGCAGAATCCGGGGCGCTATCAGGCGCTGGGCGCCAAGATCCCCAAGGGTGTGCTGCTCTACGGGCCGCCCGGCACGGGCAAGACCCTGCTGGCGCGCGCCGTTGCGGGCGAGGCCGGTGTGCCGTTCTTCACGATCTCCGGTTCGGACTTCGTGGAGATGTTCGTCGGTGTCGGCGCCTCGCGTGTCCGCGACCTGTTCGAGCAGGCCAAGCAGAGCAGCCCGTGCATCATCTTCGTCGACGAGATCGACGCCGTCGGCCGCCAGCGCGGCGCGGGCCTCGGCGGCGGCCACGACGAGCGCGAGCAGACCCTGAACCAGCTGCTGGTGGAGATGGACGGCTTCGATCCGCGAGCCGGCGTGATACTGATCGCGGCGACCAACCGGCCCGACATCCTCGATCCGGCCCTGCTGCGCCCGGGCCGGTTCGACCGGCAGATCCCGGTGTCGAACCCGGATCTCAACGGGCGCAAGGCCATCCTGCGGGTCCACGCGCAGGGTAAGCCGATGGCGCCCGACGCCGACCTGGACGGCCTTGCCCGGCGCACCGTCGGTATGTCGGGTGCGGACCTGGCCAACGTGATCAACGAGGCTGCGCTGCTGACCGCGCGCGAGAACGGCACGGTGATCACGGGTGCTGCGCTGGAGGAGGCGGTGGACCGGGTGATCGGCGGCCCGCGCCGCAAGGGCCGCGTGATCAGCGAGCTGGAGAAGAAGATCACCGCCTACCACGAGGGCGGCCACACCCTGGCGGCATGGGCGATGCCCGACATCGAGCCGATCTACAAGGTCACGATCCTGGCCCGCGGCCGCACCGGCGGCCACGCCGTCTCGGTCCCCGAGGACGACAAGGGCCTTTTGACCCGCTCGGAGATGATCTCGCGGCTGGTGTTCGCGATGGGCGGCCGCGCCGCCGAGGAGCTGGTGTTCCGCGAGCCGACGACCGGCGCGGTGTCCGATATCGATCAGGCCACCAAGATCGCGCGCTCGATGGTCACCGAGTACGGGATGAGCGCCAAGCTCGGCGCGGTCAAGTACGGCACCGAGCACGGCGACCCGTTCCTGGGCCGCACGATGGGCACCCAGTCCGACTACTCACACGAGGTGGCCCGCGACATCGACGACGAGGTGCGCAAGCTGATCGAGGCCGCGCACACCGAGGCCTGGGAGATCCTGACCGAACACCGCGACGTNCTGGACATCCTGGCGGGTGAGCTACTCGAGAANGAGACCCTGCACCGCGCCGAGCTCGAGGCGATCTTCGCCGAAGTGAAGAAGCGGCCCCGGTTGACGATCTTCGACGACTTCGGCGGCCGCATCCCGTCCGACAAGCCGCCCATCAAGACGCCGGGCGAGCTCGCGATCGAGCGTGGCGAGCCGTGGCCGCAGCCGGTCGCGGAGCCGGCGTTCAAGAAGGCCATCGCCGCGGCCAGCGAACAGGCCGAGGCCGCGAAGGCGGCCAACGGCAACGGCTCCAACGGCCACCCGGCCGGTCACCACGGCGCCCAGGCGCCCGGGCAGCCGCACCCGGTTGGGACGCAGCCCGACTACGGCGCCCCCGCCGGTTGGCACGCGCCCGGATGGCCTCCGCAGCATCCGCAGCAGTATTGGTATCCCCCGCAGCAATGGCAGCAGCCGTACCAGCCGTATCCGCAGTACCAGCCATACCCGCAGGGGCCGCCGCCGTCCGAGGGCGGCAACTCCTCCGGCGGGTCGTCCGGTGATGCGGGTGACGAGCGACGTAACCCGCCGACAAGCGGCTGAGGACGAACGGAGCCCTCGATGGCGCAGCCGAACTCGCATGCCGCGACGCTGTCCACCCCGGTGTTCGACCGAGAACGCGCAGAGGCCGCGGTGCGCGAACTCCTGTATGCCATCGGTGAGGACCCCGACCGGCACGGCCTGCGTGACACCCCGGCGCGCGTGGCACGGGCCTATCACGAGATGTTCGCAGGGCTCTACACCGACCCTGATTCGGTGCTGGACACCACGTTCGACGAGCAGCACGACGAGCTGATACTGGTCAAAGAGATCCCGATGTACTCCACCTGTGAGCACCATCTGGTGTCCTTCCACGGCGTCGCGCACGTTGGGTACATCCCGGGCAGGGACGGCCGGGTGACCGGCCTGTCGAAGATCGCCCGCGTCGTGGACCTGTATGCGAAGCGGCCGCAGCTGCAGGAACGGCTGACCGGACAGATCGCCGACGCGCTGATGCGCAAGCTCAGCCCCCGGGGCGTGATCGTGGTGGTGGAGGCCGAGCACCTGTGCATGGCGATGCGCGGCGTCCGCAAGCCGGGCGCGGTGACCACCACCTCGGCCGTGCGCGGACAGTTCAAGACCGACAAGGCATCACGGGCCGAGGCGCTGGATCTGATTCTGCGCAGGTGAGCGACACACGGGTTCAGGTGATGGGGGTCGTCAACGTCACCGACGACTCCTTCTCCGATGGGGGACTGTACCTGGACCGCGACCGTGCGGTGGAGCACGGGCTGGCGCTGGTCGCCCAGGGGGCGACGATCATCGACGTCGGCGGCGAGTCGACGCGTCCCGGCGCCACCCGCGTCGACCCACACATTGAAACGGAGCGCGTTGTTCCCGTCGTGAAAGATCTTGC
>JGI26340J50214_10000747_pt1 | contig 10960 bp, 7 predicted proteins | sample BogFormECP12_OM2_FD_50214 | JGI IMG/M metagenome (IMG submission 50214)
CTCTGGCGGCATGGCCGGCGTGCCCTCCAGCAGTTGATACATCCATATCCAGGAGAGACTGCGAAACGCCACCTCGAGAGTGCTCGCCCAATTGATGCCAACGGCGTAAGGATTTTCTGTGTGCCAGTGACGCCATTGTTGAAAGATCTGTTCCGCATAGCGCCGCTCTTGCGTGAGCCGGTAGGCCTTGGCCAAAGTGACCAAGTGCTGATGGCGATTCAATTCCCACGTAACTTTGCTATCCCCAACCTCGGCGAAATCGAGATACCGGATCTTGTGAAATGACTTTTTGGGAGCCCGTTTGCCGTGCACCGGGTCCAGGTGCCATTGGATTGGATCGCCATAGTCGAGACCTTCGTATCCGAGAAGATCAAACTGGTGACGGCAAATGTGGTCGGCCTGCCGAACAATCCGCTCAACCTGCCGCGGAAGCCGGTGACGAAGCAGATCGAGAATCGGCTCAACGGACGCAGTCGTAAAGAAAAACCGGGCCGGCCGCAGGTTCGCACCGCGAAGCATGCCTCGCGAAACCAGGCCTCGCGAAAAATCAAATCCGATGCGGGAGAGAACCGCGTCGGCACGCTTGGACAGTTCCTGACGGCTGCGGTCGAGGAATTCGTGCCGGTCCATGTGCGCCAGCCGGGAGGCAATCTTTGACCATCCTCTACGCGGCATGGCGAAGTCCGGACTGGGGGGCAGGCGGCCAAATCATGGATTTATGATCGCATAGACCGTGCCGAGCCCTGAGGCAGGACGGGGTTTCTTAGCAGAGCGACTGCAGCAGCACGGCCTTCGCCACAAACGCCTCGGCGAAGAAGAAGAGCCGGCGCCAGCCCACGGGCTGGCGCCGGGAAAGCACTAACCGAGTTGCGATCTTACGGCAGGTAGTAGCGGAACGACGTAAAGAACATGTTCTCGACGGCGTTCGGGCTGTTTCCAACCCCCGACCAGCTGTTGCGGTTGATGTAGGAATACTGCGGTCCCCACTGAATTCGGCCCTTGGGACCGTTATAGAAGCGGTACCAGAAGCCGACTGTCCCCTCCATAATGTTGCGAGTATCACCCGTGCAGTTGGGCGGATTCGCCGTGTTATAGCCAGGAGTGAGGGGAGCCCCTCCGGAACCAGTGACGGGCACCGTGCCGCTACCGGTACTGCCAGGAGCGGAACCCGGAGTGTTCACGTTAATCGTAGTGGAACTCGGGGGCGCTTCGATGTAGCAACCCGAGTTATTGAACAGAGGCGAGCCGTAGCCCATGCCCTTACCGCCAAATGTATACGCCGTTCGCCCCGCGTATTCCATGCCGACGTTGGCATAGATATCCAAGCGCTTGGAGTGATACTCCACAGTGCCGAGACCCTGATAACTCCTTACCGGAACCAGCACGCCGTCGTAACGCGCCACAACGTCGGGCAGGCCAGCCGTGCCGTATCGACCAACGCCGTCGCCCCCAAGGAGATGGAGCCCGAGGTCGAACTTTCCAGCCAGCGTTCCACGGGCATTCAGACCAAAGCCACCCCCTTTTTTGTTGCTGTTATAGGCGCCGCTCGAATTGGGAATGTTGCCGGTGCCGCATGGGACGGGCGCAGGCAACACTCCATTCGTCGCGGTAATGGTCCCACCGCAGGGGAAGATGCGGTCGCGGAAGTCGCTAAACAGTGCAAAAACTTCGTAATGCCCAAAACCCTTTGGCTGGTAAACGAACTTGGTGATGAAATCTGGCGACGGGTTGAAGGAATAGTTGGTCGTCGAATTGTAGAGACCGCCGCTACTGCCTTGCGAACCGAGGACAAAGTTGTTTTGGCCCGCGGCAAGATGGCCACCGAGCGTGGCCTGAGAATCCTCAATCGAAAAGGCCCATGATATCTCGTTGCCGAAATTCTTGGCCACGCGGAAGCCGTACTGCCTCGCCCAACTGAAGCCGACGGTGTACTGCGGGTCAATTGTCATCGGGAGGGCTTCGCTCCGGTTCTCGACCCCCTGCTTGGTTTCGGTGACCAGGCTCCACATCTGGCCGCCGGTGAAGGTCCAGCCGCTGCTCAATGCAGCCTGCGCCCAGGCTTGCCGTTGGCGGAGGGTGTAGCTGTTGCTCTGGTTGTTATTGGATGTGACGCCGGCCGATAAGAAGTCTGCTTCAATATAACCGGCGAGTTTGGCGCCGCCCAGCTTGCCTTCCGAGAGCATCGAGACGCGCGACTGCCGGCCGGATCCGAAAGTTTCCGTCAATCGGCTCGCGGTCGCGCCGCTATACGGAATCGAGTTGAACGGCGTATTGATGTCGGCGCCGAGAGCATGCGTCCTGGTCACCGTTTCCGCCGCCATGAACCCGCCGGGGGTAATGGTGATTCCTTTGAAATGCAATGCCACCGGGCTTTCCACCGCCGCCATCATGTTCTTCTGCGTATCTTGTAGACTCACCGCCGCGCTGGTCGCATTTTGCTTCAGGTCGGCAACGTCGGTGCTCAGTTGAGCTACCGTCTGTTGCTGCTGTTGTTGCTGGCTGGCCTGCGCCACTGCTTGATCCGCCTTGGTTTGCGCGGCCGAAACTGCGGCTAGCGCCTGGTCCAGGGCCGCATCTCGCTTTCGCATCCCGTCCTTGAGCATTTGATTGTCCCGCTGCAGGGCCTCGATCTGCTTCTGCTGCGCCGCCAAGGCCTCTCTGAATTCCTGCAGCTCAGCGGCCACCGACTGCGAAGCGGCTTTCCTCCTGGGAGTTGCAGTAGTGGCGGTCTGCGCCACGGCGCTTACTATCAAGAACAGAACCACCCACGAACTGAGAATCTGCTTCATCTTCTCTCCTTTTGCCTCGTCGATCCGGGGCGAATGTGAATATTGAAATGAAATTGGACACGGTCAGTGCCGTTTCACGCCTTTTGCGATCTTGGCCCGATCAGCTCAGTGAATCTCTGATGAACCGCCAACGTGCCTTCGGACAATGCAGCCGGAGTGAAGATCTGAGCGTCGCCCTTTCGAAGCACGGAAGCACGTACGTACAGTGCACGAACCGGCTATTGCCCAATCAGCAGTCCCGCGTTGACCTGGGTATCGTAATCGAAGACTAAGAGAGAATTGGGCATTTTGGTGAACGCGCCGACACGATCGAAATACCCTAACAGGTTTAAGGTGTTTCCATTCACCGAGCCCGAGACAAACATCACATTTCCAACTGCCGATCCTGTGAAGGTAAAGGTCCCATTGTCTACTGGTCCCGTCAACTGCGCGCTGACGGTGAGAGTTTGGCCGGGGCCTTGCGTTAGCGTCAGGGCCGCGTTGTGGGTGCCGTCAGGCAGATTTAGCGTCCCAGCGAACGTACCGGCGAGCTTCGGCACTGGATTACCCGCAACACCACCCGAATCGAAGCCGGGAGGAAAACCTGTCACGCTTTGCTGGCCTTGCAAGTCTGGGCAAGTGCTGCCGGTGATGGAATAGTTTCCTGCGATGGTCGCACCCGCAACAGTTCCCTGACCCGGCAATACGTTTCCGCCTTCATTGAAGCTAAGCCCAATGTTGTTGCCGGAAACGGTGGCAGCGACACTATTTTGTCCCGGGGTCGCACCGGGACAGACGCCATTAACGTACCAAACCTTATTCTCCAGAGTGAGAATTTGCACCTGACCTGGTCCACTCGCGCTGCTCTGCCCCCCATTGGCCGCAAGATTAGCCTCGACCAAGGTCACCCCGCCCGTGACATTGGAGGTCACAACGAACTCATAGGAGCCAGACACGGTCGGGTTGGTCAACTTATTGCTTCCACTGCACGCCACCATGAGGACCGGTAAGGCTGCCAGCAGGATGGTACGCACCCGCATTTTTTTTCCTCCACAAAGGCATCGGCAAGGCCACGCTGGCCACTGTGCGCCGGGCTTGTTGCCCGAGCAATACCAAGGATTCTCAAGAGCGCCTTGCCAGTTCACGACCCACTTGAGCTAGCGCCCCCGTCCCGAGCACGAATCGATTGCATTCATGATCGCAGCGCATCAGAACATATGGGTTGGAGACGGTCTAGTGTAGTCGAGATCAGCAAATGGATTGTTACGATTCGGTTAAAACATTGTGAAATCCGGCAGGGCGATAAGGCACCCGACACAAGAATCCCCGCGCCGATTAGTTCCGCGGGCAGGGTGTTAGGAACGCGGTCTGTAGGCGTAGCGGGCAGCTCCCTGCGGGAGCTACGAAGTAGCGTTCTCCCACCCTTCGGCACCCGTCGCCTCTTGAACTGCCCTCACCAGACCCGACAGGAGTTGGATGGCATCATGGGCTGGCCAGTCTTGCAGCCAAAGGCTTCGCCAAACTCGTGCATGTTCTGCACAACGCCATTAACCCTAAATTGCCGCGGAGAATGCGGATCTGCCTTCACCTGCCACCGCACCTGTTCTGGGAGAGAGCTGCCGCACCAGTTCTGCGCGTATCCGAGGAAGAACTGCTGCAGCGGAGTATAGCCATCCTGCTTTAGGGAGAGGTCGATGGTTTTGCGTTTGGCGTCAGCCAGAAAGGCGATGTAAGCGAGTCGCGCGCCGCCGTTGTCGGCAATGTTTTCTCCCAGAGTGAGCTTGCCATTAACCTTGACATCTTCCACCGCAACAAAGTTGCCGTATTCTTGCACTTCGCAGTCGGCCTTGTCGCTGAACTTCGCCGCGTCCTGCAGACTCCACCAATCGTCAAGGTTGCCGTTGGCGTCAAACTGATGCCCCTGATCGTCAAAGCCGTGCGTGAGTTCATGCCCCACGATGGCGCCGATGTGACCGTAGTTCTCGGCATCAGTGGCCTTGGCATCGTACAACGGAGGCTGCAAAATGCCGGCCGGGAAATTGATGTCGTTCGCTCCACGATTGTAATAGTCATTGACAGTGAGTGGGCTCACATCCCACTCGCTTCGATCGAGCGGCTGTCCAATCTCGGCTAGCTGACGGCGATTTCCAAACTCAGTGGCGCGCTGAAAGTTGCCGAACGCGTCACCGCGGACGACGATGAGCTTGGAATAATCGCGCCAGCGATCGGGGAAACCGATCTTATCGGCGACGGCGTGCAACTTTTCTTTCGCGCGGATTTTCGTCGCCGGGCTCATCCAATCGATAGTGTCAAGGTCCTGATCCATTGCGGTTTCGATGTCACGCACGATCTGAACTGTGGCTTGTTTGCTGGAGTCTGGAAACTCCTGGGCAACATAGAGCTGGCCGAGAACTTCCCCCAGAGCCTGATCTGTAGCTTGCACACAACGCGTCCATCGGGGTTGCTGTTCGGGTTGACCCGCCAACTTTTTGCCGTAGAAGTCGAAGATCTCCTCATCGAATGGCTGGGGCAAGACAAGCCCTGGGGCAGAGCGAATCAATTGCCAGCGCAAGTATGTCTTTATTGTGTCCAGATCGGTGGAGGCGATCAGAGCGCTCAGGCCTTTGAAAAAATCCGGGTTGGTGACGTTCACCTCCGAAATGGGCGGAGCGTTCGTCGCTTTGAAGAAGCGGTCCCAATCGATCGCAGGGGCCAGCGCGGCTACCTGCGACACTGGCATAAGGTGATAGATGTATTGGGGATCGCGCCGCGAAACTCTGTCCATGGAAATCCTGGCCAGAGCAGTTTCCAACTTCATAACCTCTTGGGCGTCGGCGGCGGACTTGGCATCAGGCTCACCCATGAGCTTCAGGATGTTGGTAATGTGCTGAACATATTCGGTGCGCGACTTATCGGCTCCGGCACCCAGACGGACGTAGAAATCGCGGTCCGGCAGTCCGAGCCCGCCTTGATCAACCGCGGCATTCTGTTTGCGAGCGTCCTTGAAATCCCGCTGCTCGCCGAAGCTGAAGAATGCCTGATCGTTAATAAGCTGATAGTGGGCGAGCAGCTCAGGTAGTTGGTCTCTGCTGGTCAAAGCTGCGATGTGCGAGAGTTCAGATTCCAGAGGTTTCAAGCCGTTTTGATTGATCGCGTCGACAGCGGAACAAGCAGCGTAGAAGTCGCCGACTTTCTGTTGGTTCGCAGTGCGCTGGTCACCGCCGGAGGCAGCGGACTCGAGCATCGTGTGCACGACGTTCTCGGTATAGTCAGCGATCATTGCTCTGCTGCTGTAAGAGGCACGACCCTCAGGGAGGAGATGCAGCTTGCTCAAGTTGCCACAGGCGTATTGGAAGAAATCGACGCAGGGGTCGGCAGTGCTATCGACCAGGCGGGTGTCTAGGCCGGGAGGGAGTGCAACAGGATTTCCTGAGCTCTGCGCCTGGGTTGATGACACAGAAGCCCCGAGAAGGAGCAGGATGAGTGCATGTCTTACGCGAATTGGGGTTTGACCAGTTTTCATTTGGTTCCTCTGGATTCATTGGTTCAGCAGAGTCTGGCGCTTCAGAGTTTCATCTCATCTTACGCAGGGCGTCACGGCCTCAGTATTCGCTGCCAATTTCATGCCGGGAAAATGCCAAACACCGTGTGCATCCCGTGGGGCTCCAGGTCAATCTCCTTCAGACATCGCTTGTCCACGATGTCATAGAGCGCGATGTGCGTGGGTTTGGCGATCGTGCCCTCGCGGAGAATGGTCTTCACCCAGCGAACGTTCTCGCGAAGCCGCGTCTGACGCATCCGGGTGAATCCCACCCACATTGTCTTTGCATCGACCGGGAGCAGTCCGCGGCACCACGCTGGCAAAATCTCTCGGTCGCTTTTCTGAAATTCCTTGAGATCAATCGTCTGATCGACACGTAAGGTCCGGCTGTCCACAATCACCACCATCCCCTCGACGCCGGTGAATAGCAGTTTTTCGCCGCATAGAAGGCCGTCATGCGGTCTCCAGACACTGAGCGCAATCCGCTTTCCATGTTCAGTTAAGCAAAAGGCATCTCCCTGTTCAAATCGCGTAACCCAAACTTGTCCATCCAGCTCAAAGGCAAAATTGGGATGCGACCGGTGAGGTTTGGTCGTGGTCTGAAGCCGATAGTCAACGCTGCGAGAGAATCGCGACCAGGGAATCTCATCGATAACGCACCATTCGGCGACGGTTTCGCCACTGGGCGTGATTTTGAAAACCATATCGAGCCCGGTGCTGACTACGAGGAGGTTTCCGTCGGACGTAGGAGTCACGTGGTGCAGGTCGTTGAAACAGGGAAGAGAGACGTATCCTATCTGCTCGAACTCGGGTACACGATAAATTAAGACCTCAGTCATTGTGCAGGTATAGAGGCTGTTGCCAATCAGGGCGCCGCTGTGGAAGTTTCCCGAGCGTTGTCTGCCGGGTCGTCTTTCTGGCTGTGTTTCATATTCGACTCGAGTGCTCGCCGTGCCGGTCTCGGTATCAACTTCCAAAATGAGAGCGGCCTCGTACCGATACCACTCATCTTGGTAGGTTGGTGCCCTCAATCCGGTCTTCCGTTGTCTTCCCCCGAGGACGTAAAGTCTCGCCACATTCGCTCCCTGCTAGTTATTCTGTTTCTTGTGGAATTCGGCGACAGCCGCAGCGGCGTCAAGTGCCGAGCGATTGAAAGAAAGTAACGTTAGATCTACCGCCAAACCCGGATCATAGCATCCAGACTCCTCTGATTTCAGAATCCGCAGATGAATTCTCGGTAAATTCCGAAGAGCAGTTTGATCACGATGATCTGGAGCGATAGCAGCATTGCTTCCTCAAGATCAGGTACCAGGTAAAGAAAGGGTATCGAGACCAGGTTTCCTGAGAGATCAATGTGCAAATCACAAAACACCGCCTAGATGGAAGCGGCGAAAGGTAACGCTTGAATTCGTCAGTCCCTTTGCAGAACGGCCATTAGACCGTGATTAGCCAGGATGCACGCCAATGGTCGAGATAATCGGGCGGCATGTCGGAACTGCGAATTGGGATCTCAAACCACTCGACGGCACCGATATCGCGCAACATCAAGTCGATACTGCTCCTGCTGGGCACTGCCACAATCCCAGAATCGACGGCGCTGCGAACCTCGATGGGTTCCTCCCATCGCAGCCGAATCGCCGCGTCAGCCGAAAGGTATACCTCAGTATCGAGCAGAATGTGCCTCCGGCTCATCTCCCTAGTCAGGCTGAGCACTTCAAGAGGCTCGGGCAAATGGTAAAGTATGCCGAGATTAAGAACCACGTCGAACTTCTCGGACAGAGATTTTATGTCCCAGAAGTCCAGAAGGCGGAACTCAACATTCTTCAAACCGACAATGGATTTGACCAGGTTAGCCTGCTCGATTAGCACGGGTCGTGCGTCAAAGCCCAGGACATCGGCTCCGAGAAGTGCACACTGGATACTCCAGAACCCCGAGTTGCACGCAATGTCGAGGATTCGCTTTCCCCGAAGCGAGCCGCCTTGGGCTTGGAGCAGATATGGCATGAAATGCCGAAACCGCTGCAATGGCCTATTGACTCCGCCAGGACTACCCCCACGCACCGGGAACGCAAGTCCTCCCTCGAACTCGAAGCCATAGTGCCAGGCGTCATACTTGGCGAATTCGGCGCGAATCTGGTCATCGGACATGGATCCATTGCGGCGCGGAAGAGGCCAGATTGGATCTAGTGGATTGACCCCGCCGTCAATTTTGCTAATCTTGTAGCCGAAGTGCTCAAAAGTCCTTTGGATGCCCTGCTTTACATGCTCTTCCATTCTAGTTGCCCCTCCCTAGACTCGTGCCAACAAGGTTACAGCCACCTATCGAGCAGGAGGATGAGGATGATGTACATAAACCGATCATGCCGTTGATCCGCACTGATGATCTCCCACTCTCGACGCCGCATGTAACTCAATCTCTAGTCGAGGCTGTCCGAGTCGGCTGTGTGAGGTGGGGACCATGTCAGAGACCTCACACTGGGTAATTGAGCAGTGTTCGCCGAAGTTCTTTGAACGAGCCAGTTTTGCGCAGTCACGTTTGGTGTTCGCGCGAGTTGTCTCAAAACGGCTCACGTACGGACCCCTGCTCCTCAGGCTAGGTCGCTGAGGGGCCCCTGCGTGAAGCCGCCGGCACAATGAAGTCGGTGCGCCATGCTAATACGCCCACCACGGTGTTGCTGGCGCACCTTGCACGGTTTGTCCATCAATTGCCGAGTAGACGCTGCGTCCGTAGAAAAAGGGCAGCCCCCAATCGAAGCCGCAAGCGGCACCCCCCTGAGGACAAAATCCATGGTTCCCTTTCGGTCCACCAATCGTGGGGAACACGGAATCTTGAGGGAAAGCGAACAGAAGGCTGTCCGCATCTTCGACAGTGAAATCCACCGCGGACTGACCCTGCGTGGCCCCCATGTTTGTGGCGGATAACATATCCGGAGAAGTCGGGCAGTAGAACGCCGGGTTTGAGGTACATGCCGGCAGGGAGTCGGGAAAGAAGATCGCGCTGGCTCCGCTGTCGATAAAACTGCTGGTCAGGGTTTGACCGTTGAACATGGTCGAGAAGTTGTCATTGGCGTCGAGCGTGAGAACCGTTGCGCTTCCTAAGGTGTTATTCGTTTCGGTTCCAATGCCAAATGTCAATGTCCCAACCACCGACTGCTGGGGATCGGAGACAGACGGCAATTGGATGACAACTCCATTAACGTCCCCGGAGTAAAAGGGAGGCGAGGAAAAATAGGGCACCGGATTAGACACCTGCAACGATAGCGGGACCACGACCGGCGAGTCATTTGCGCCGCAGCCCTGGCTGGGGCATGCGTAGTAGACATTTGGCGGAGTTGCCTGATGGCTGCCGTCGCAGGAATTAATGCCCGATACGGTGCAGTCGGTGGGCTCAGGTCCGATTCCCAAGATCCCATTCGCACCGAGGAGTTGCGGCGTGTTGGAGTTTGACACTCCTGCGCTCGAACATCCGTCGGGCACGGTGCTAGGCGTGCTGGGGATCACCTGAATCGGCAGGCTTGGGGCGGCCTCTTCCGCTATGTACAGGTCTGCCAGTTCTACAGGGCCCCACAGCACTGTGCCATCTGGCCACGAAGCGCAGTTCTCCAGAATATTGCCCAACGGATCTGTATTGGTCTTAAGCTTCAGATCTGGTATCTGAGACTGCAGGATTCTCAAGCCGTAGGATCCGGTGTCAACCAGTATTCCATCGACTGTCTGGCACGTTGGGACTTGACTATTCGAGCTGCCCACATTGCAGATGGTGACGCTCGTGAACGCACTGTTGGGATGAACCTGGCCGGGGACCGGCCCCCCGTTGACGTTCAGGGCCGCAACGTTGGGACCACCGCCGGAAGGTAGAACGGTGATTTGGACGGTTGCCGCAACCGCCGGGTCCGCCACAGAAGTCGCCGTCACCAGAGCAGTAATCGGCGCTGAGACGCTAGGCGCAGTGTAAGTTACAAAGGCATTTTGATCGCTAGTGCTAATAGAACCCGCACCTGTAGACGGCGAGAGGCTCCAGGTCAGGCCGAGATTTGCCGGATCGTTGTTAACAACTGCTTCTATGAACAAGGTCCCCGCTGAACCTACTGTCTGAGCCGCATAGGGGGAAACGTTTCCAGACAGGGAGCCAGAGTACGCCGCGACGGCAACTGTCGTGAGGTGAAGAGTCACCGAAGATGAAATATTCGGGTTCGTTATCGAAGTTGCAGTGACTGCCACGCTTGCTGGGTTGGTCAAGGTAGCGGGAGCAGTGTAAGTCACGGAGGCGGTTTGAGTCGTTGAGTCAAACGTCGGATTGCTCAGCGTGCCAATGTTAAGCGGGGCAGCTGACCAAGTGACTCCGTTGCCGCTTTGGTCGTAGACCTGCGCTGCAATTACTTGGCTCTGCCCCGCGGAAAGAACCAGATTAATGCTGGGGATCGAGACCGAAACAGGGGCTTGGAGGACTTCCGGACCAGCCTTAAAGCAAGCGCCCAGAGGCAGGAAGGCCGCTATCATGACCAGAACGAATAGTTTTCGCACGCTATCTCCCCTACCGCAAGTCATCCGCGCTTACTCCCGTAGGCAGCAGAGCGGGATCATAGGCTCGGCCTGAATATGCTCGCAGGTGTCCGAAGTTTTGCATAACCAACGATGGTGTCTGAATGCT
>JGI26340J50214_10000751_pt1 | contig 10899 bp, 10 predicted proteins | sample BogFormECP12_OM2_FD_50214 | JGI IMG/M metagenome (IMG submission 50214)
AAAGCAGGAAACGAAGTGACGGGGTGAAGTGACCGACGAAGTGAGGAAAGTCTTAGCCGGGAAGCGATTCTCTGGCAGAAAGCGTGCAAGGACAGCGACGATGCCAACTTTACCCACAACCCGGCAAAGATTGCGGACGGTTGCCGGACCAGCAGTGCGAGAGATGGGACGTGAGATAGCGCGCGAGGGGGCGCGGGGAACAGCGCAGGAAAATCTGACGCGAGCATTCCTGACGTTCACGCAGGCGGCGGGGTCGCTGGAGAATTCTTATACGCAGTTGCAGACGGAGGTTGGGCGGCTGCATCAAGAGTTGCAGCGCGCCAACGTGCAGCTGGAGCGGAGTCTGGAGGAGAACGCGCGAGTGCGGGGATATTTATCGCGGGTGCTGGAGAGTTTGCCGTGCGGCGTGGTGGTGGCGGGCAGCGATGGACGCACGCAGATTATTAATCCGGAGGCGCGGCGGCTGTTGCAGGTGCCGGCGCAGTGGACGCCGGAAGAATCGGCGGGATTGCCGGGGAATTTTGAGAAGCTGATCGCTGAAGTGCCCAAGAGCAGTTTTTTTTGCGAGCAAGAAGCGCCGTTGCCGGGGACGGCGGGCAATCGTTTTATCGGCATATCGCGGGCCAGCGTTAGCGACGGGCCGCAAGGCGCGGGCGACACCATCTGGATTGTCAGGGATATTACGGAGCAGAAGCGGCTGGCGAGTGAGAGGGAAGCGGCGCGGCGTTCGCGGGCACTGGCGGAAGTAGCGACGGTATTGGCACATGAGATTCGCAATCCGTTGGGGAGCATGGAGCTTTTTGCCGGATTGCTGGCGGATGCCACGGCGCATTTGCCGGAGACGCGGCAGTGGGTAACGCATTTGCAGGCGGGGCTGCGGGCGCTATCGGCGACTGTGAACAACGTGCTGCATTTCCACGGGCAGCCGGAAGCGCAGATGTTGCCCCTGGAACTGGACCGCGTGGTCAGCGAGACGATGGATTTTCTGCTGCCGCTGGCGCGGCAGCGCGGGCAGCAGATTGTGGTCAATAACGGGATTGGGGCGATTTCCATGAACGCGGATGTAAACCGGCTAAAGCAAGTATTTTTCAATCTGGCGTTGAATGCATTTCGAGCCATGCCGCCCGGCGGAAAACTGAACGTACATCTGCGGTGGGCGCCGCAATTTCCCGGAGGCTTGATGCAAATTGATTTTCAGGACGATGGACGAGGGATTGCGCCGGAGTTACTGGAGAAGATATTTGAGCCGGGATTTACGACGACGCCGGGAAGTCCGGGACTGGGGTTGGCGGTCTGCAAGAAGGTCATCGAACAACACGGGGGAGAAATGCGCGTGAACAGTAAACCACAGCATGGCACGACAGTGTCGCTGTTTTTGCCGGTGAGCGGTGCAGAGGCATGAACGAAGTATTGATTGTCGACGACGAAGCGGCCATGCGCGTGGCGCTGGAGGCGAATTTCCGGCGGCGCGGCTGGCAAGTACAGACTGCAGAGGATGTCCGGGATGCGCTGGCAAAATTCCGTGCCGCGCCGTCCATGGTGGTGGTCACAGATATGCGCATGCCGGATGGCGACGGCTTGCGGGTGATGCAGGGTGTGCGAATGCTGCTGCCGGAGACACCAGTGATTTTACTGACGGCGTACGGCAGTGTGCCGGACGCGGTGCTGGCGATTCGAGAAGGGGCTTGCGATTACCTGCAGAAGCCGGTGTCGTTCGAGCAGCTGGAGGCCATGGCGCAACGCTGCCTGACGCGGCGCACGGAGCGCGAAGCGGAGCATCAGGACGGGAAGTGCGCGGGAGTTTCGGCGGCGTTTCGCGGGGTGATTGAACGGGCGCGGCGCGTGGCGCAGACGGAAGCGGACGTTTTGATGGAAGCGGAGAGCGGGACGGGCAAGGAGTTGCTGGCGCGGCTGATCCATCGCGCGAGCGCGCGGAGCGGGGGACCGTTCGTGGCGGTGAATTGCTCGGCGTTTCCGGAGAATTTACTGGAGAGCGAACTTTTTGGGCATGTACGCGGTGCGTTCACCGGAGCGCATGCCAGCAAAGCGGGAAAGTTCGAACTGGCGGATGGCGGCACGCTGCTGCTCGATGAAGTGGGAGACATGCCGCTGAGTCTGCAGCCGAAATTGCTGCGTGTTTTGCAGGAGCGAGAGATCGACCGTTTGGGGGACACGCGGCCGCTGCCCGTGAATGTGCGGGTGATCGCCACGACGAATCGTTCGCTGCGTGCGCAAGTGGCCGCGGGAGCATTTCGCGCGGATTTGTACTACCGGCTACACGTGATCCCGATGACGATTCCGCCCTTGCGGGAAAGGCGCGAAGATATTTTGCCCCTCGCGGAAGTTTTTCTGCGTAAGCACGAACCGACGGCACAGCGGGGGATGTTCGCGATTTCGCAGGCGCTGGCTGAGCAACTGCAAACGCACAACTGGCCGGGGAACGTGCGGGAACTGGAAAATTTCATTCGGCGTGGCTTGGCGCTGGCGAGCGGGACGGTGTTGCAGCCGTTGCCGATGGAAGCGGATGGCGAAGGGCCGCGGGAATCCAGTGCCACGGTCAAATCGGGAGAGACGCTGCTGGTGCTGGAGCGACGGCTGCTGGAAACCACGCTGGAAGCCACAGGCGGGAATCGCACGCGGGCCGCGGAACTGATGGGCGTGAGTTTGCGGACTGTGCGCAACAAGATTCGCGAGTTTGGCTTGCCGGCGAGGAGGGCGCTATGAGTTGGCTGAACACCCCGCAGCTGATGTTGCTGGAGAAAGCGCTGGATGTGAATTCCATGCGGCAGACGCTGGTGACCACGAATTTGGCCAATGTGGATACGCCGGGATATCACGCGCGGGATGTGGACTTCCACGGGGAAATGCTGCGCGCGGCAATGGGCGGGGATGCGAGCGAGACCAGCCCGTTTGTTTTGCCCGTGCAGGGGCTGACTTCCCGCGCGGATGGCAACAACGTCAGCGTGGACCGCGAATCGCTGCTGCTGGCCGAGGTGCAGTTGCAATACAAGGCGGCAACCTCGATTCTGCGCGCGGAAGTGGCGCAGCTGGTTACCGCCATCAAGGAAGGACAAACATGAATCTATTTCGCGTGCTGGAAATTAGTGGGTCGGCGCTCTTGGCGGAACGCATGCGAGCGGAGATCAACTCCGCAAATCTGGCCAACGCGGAAACCACGCGGACGGATGGCGGCGGGCCGTACCAGAAAGTGAACGTAGTTTTCGGCGCGCGACCGGCGCATGCTTCGGGATTCGGGATGATGCTGGCATCGTTCGCAGACCTGCATGCCGAGGACGTCAAGGTGGTCAGCCTGGTGAGGGATGCGACGCCGGCGGTACGGAGGTTCGAACCGGGACATCCGGACGCGGATGGGCAGGGATACGTGGCTTATCCAGCGATCGATCCCGCCGAAGAGATGCTCAACATGATGGGTGCGGCGCGGGCGTACGAGATTAACGCTTCGGCGATTGCCAGCACCAAGAACATGATTCAGACAGCGATCACGATTCTCGGCTAGCCGCAGAGGCGGAGCTGCGGAGATTGATATTGCGCGAGCCAAATGCCGCTAGAAAACCAGGGTTCCAGCAAGAATCTGTAGGAGAGACGATGTGAACAACGCAATACCAGGATTTTCGCCCATACCGTCGTCGCTCAACCCTGGAAGCAGCGCCGCGCCTTCCTCCCCTGGAGCCGGGGCGAACGATTTCATGAGCACGTTGCAGAATGCCATGGAACAGGTCGGCGACCTGCAGTCGGAAGCGGACAGCAAGGTGGCGCAATTGCTGACGGGCAACGGACAGGACGTGCACTCCACCATGATTGCGGTGCAGAAAGCCAACCTTGCGTTTGAAATGATGGTGCAAGTGCGCAACAAGATTCTGGCCGCGTACCAACAGGTTTCCAATCTTCCGCTGTAGAGAACCGGCACACTAGGCCGCGCTAAAACCGGCGCGCCGCCGCACAACTCATGGAAAAGATCCTGGAAAAAATACGGGCGTTTTTCAAGGGGCTGACGCCGGGGCAACGGGTGACGCTGGGGGGAAGCGTGGCGCTGGTCGTCGGCACGGTGTGGCTGTTCGCACATTTCCTGGATGCGGCGGAATTCAAGGTGCTGTCTTCGGGTATGGCGCCGGCGGATGCGCATGAACTGGCACATCGCCTGGTGGGGCAGAACATCGATTACCGCCTGTCACCGGATGGAACGTCGGTACTGGTGCGTGGCGATCAACTGGACCGCGCGCGCGTGGAGACGGCCTCCAACGGCCCGCTGGCCAGCGGAAGACTGGGCTTTGAACTTTTCGATAAACCGAACTGGTCGGGCAGCGATTTTTCCGAGAAGGTAAATTATCAGCGCGCGCTAGAGGCGGAATTGGAGCGCACCATCCAGACGATGAACGGGGTGGACGCCGTGCGGGTGCACCTGGTATTGCCGCGGGAGTCGCTCTTTAGCGAGCGGGAGCGCCCGGCGAAAGCGGCGGTGGTGTTGAAGCTGCGTGGGACGCGATTGACGGATGCGATCTCCTTGGCGGTGGTGAACCTGGTGGCCAGTTCCTGGGATGACCTTGCGCCACAAAACGTGACGGTGGTGACCACCGACGGGCAGATACCNGCGACTNGGNACGGACACAAAGCGGCNAGCGGCCTGGGCGGGGACCAGGAACTGGAGACCACGCTGGCGGAGCGCGTAGTGCAGACGCTGGGTCCGATCGTTGGGAACGAGCACGTCAAGTCCAGCATCACGATTGACTACGAGCAAAACTCCGGAGAAAGCACGCAGGAGATTTACGATCCGGCGAACAGCGCGGTACTGACCTCGCAGACTTCCCAGGAGACTACCGGCGACCTGATGCCCGCGGGGATTCCGGGAACGCCCAGCAACACGCCGGCCGCCACGGCGTCCGCACCCGCGGCAGGGGGAGCCGCGACAGACCAGCACCACGAGCACGCAAGGAATACACACGGACACCAAGACGTTTGCGGTCAGCAAGACGACGCATCGCGTGCTGGAGCCCGCGGGAAGAATCCACCGGATCGCGGCGGCCATCCTGGTGGACGATGCCATCGAGACAAAAACAGACAACGGCGGCAAGACCCAAGAGACAAAGCGGAAGCGAACGCCAGAAGAGATGAAGCAGATCGAGAGCCTGGCGAAAGCCGCAGTGGGCTTCGATATGCAGCGGGGGGATCAGTTTTCGCTGGAGAACATCGCGTTCATGGTGCCACCGGTGGACTTGCCGACGCCTCCGGGCAAAATTCAAAAATTCGTGAATTACGCGGAACGATGGACGGGGTTGTTGCGTTACGCCGGATTGCTGGCGCTCTTTGCGGTGGTGTACTTGCTGCTGTTGCGTCCGGTCAAGACGCAAGTGCTGCACATATTAGGTCATTCTGGCACCGCGCTGCCCTCGGGCGCGGGGACGACAACTGCGGCGCTACCGCCGGCGCTGGCGGGCAACATTCCGGATTCCACCTCAGGATTGCCAGCGGTCACGGAAGCCGTGGCCTTGAAGAAGGAGTTGTTGGCCCGGGTTAAAGACGATCCGCAGGCGGCGGGACGTGTGGTGGAGACGTGGATGCGTGAGGTCTAGAGCTGGTTATGGCTAACGCTCCCAACGTAGCGCTCAATGGTCCGCGGAAAGCGGCGATCCTAATGGTGTTGTTAGGGGATGAAGCGGCCGCAAGCATCTACAAGAGCTTGCCGGAAAATATCGTGCGCTCGATTACCCAGGAGATTGCGGAACTCGAGTATGTCTCGCCAGAGGCAGCTTCCAAGGTGTTGCTGGAATACGCGCGGCTCTCGCAGCACGACACCTTTCTGGGGCAAGGCGGCGCGGAGTGCGCGAACCGCTTTCTGACCAAGGCCTTTGGCGTGGACGGCGCGCGTTCGGTGCTAGACGAGGTTTCCCGGCAGCGGGAGTCCAGCACGCAAAACCTGGACACTCTGCAGAAATCGGATCCACAGCAGCTGGCAAAATTCATTCAAGGCGAGCATCCGCAAACCATCGCGCTCATCCTAGCGCACCTGAACTCGCGAATGGCCAGAAGCGTCTTGATTTTGTTACCGGAAAAAATACGGGGGCAGGCGGTGAAGCGCCTAGCGGAGATGCAGCAATTTTCGCCGGAGATGGTGGGGAAGATCGCCATGGTNCTGCACAAACGACTGCTGAGCCTGGGGCAGCAAAAGCGNCAAACTTATGGCGGCATAAAAACCGTGGCGGACCTGTTGAATCAAATCGATTCAGAATCCACGCGCAACATTTTGGAGGCCGTGGAGCAGGACAACGTACAACTGGCCACGTCCATACGCAATCTGATGTTCACCTTCGAAGATTTTTTGGAGGTGCAGGATGTGGGGCTGCGCGAATTGCTGGGGCAAGTGGACAAGCGCGTGCTGGCCACGGCGCTGAAGGGCGCCTCCGAAGACCTGCGGAATCATTTTTTCAAATGCATGTCGTCGCGGGCGGTGGAAATGATGAAAGAGGACATGGAGGCGCTGGGCCCACTGCGCAGCCGGGACGTAAATGCGGCGCAACAGGAAGTGGTGACCACCGCGCGGCGGCTGGAGGCTGAAGGAAAGATGGTGCTGAAATCCGAACAAGGGGAGTCCTATGTGGTCTGAGCGATCCAGCACGCAGCAGCAGGAGGCGAGCAGCGAACCATTTCACTATGCGGCGACGGGAAATGGCGCGGTGGGGGTGGCGGAGGAGGTTCCGGACTGGAGNTCGCAAAGCCCGGCACTGCGGGGGCTGGCGGAAAAACGGGAGAAAGAGGCCCTGCAACGCGGAATGCAGGAGGGTGAAGCGCGGACGCGTGGTGAACTCGCAACGCAGGCCGCGGAACAGCGCGCGGCCATCAGCACCGCCCTCGAAGCATTCAAAACTGAGCGCGCGGACTATTTTGCGCGCGTCGAGCCGGAAGTGGTGCAACTTTCGCTGGCCATTGCACGGAAAATTCTGCATCGCGAAGCGCAACTCGATCCGCTGCTCTTGACCGGTATGGTGCATGTGGCGCTGGAAAAGCTCGAGCGGGAAACGCACATACGCTTGCGTGCGCATCCGGAAGACATGCGTTTCTGGATCGCCCATTTTGCGGAAGATGGCGCGGATGGCCGAGCCATTCCGGAACTGGCGGGGGATGGGCATTTGAAACGCGGAGAAATCGCGCTGGAAACAGAAATGGGCAGCACGATGATTAGCCTGGAGACGCACCTGAAGGAAATCGAGCAAGGCTTTTTGGATTTACTCGAGCAGCGGCCGCCGCGCGTGCGTTAATGAGTGAAATTCCCTTGCTGACCCCATACTTCCGGCGCCTGGAAGAATTCTCCACATTGCGTTGGACGGGACGGGTAACGAAAGTCGTGGGCTATCTGGTGGAGTCTGACGGGCCGATATGCTCGGTGGGCGAAGGCTGCGCTATTGTGACGGAAGGCGGGCTGACATACTCCGGAGAGATTGTGGGATTTCGCGGGCGCACGGTGCTCTCGATGCCGCTGGAGCGGCCCATCGGCATCCGCTATGGCGATCGCATTGTTACGCGCGGGACGCAGCCGGCGCTGCGCGTGGGCCCCACGCTGTTGGGCCGGGTGATCGACGGCTCGGGAAGACCGATCGATAAGAAAGGGCGGTATCGCGCGCGGGAATATTGCCCGCTGCAAAACAATGCACCGCTGCCCCTCGAGCGTGAGCCGATTCACGATGCGCTGGGCTGCGGGATTCGCGCCATCGATGGACTGGTCACCTGCGGACGCGGGCAGCGCTTGGGGATTTTTGGGGGCAGCGGGGTAGGCAAGAGCACGCTGATTGGCATGATGACGCGCGCGACGTCCGCGGACCTTACCGTTTTGGCGCTGGTGGGCGAACGCGGCCGCGAAGTACGCGAATTTCTGGAAGAGGCCATCGGGCCTGAAGGCCTGGCGCGTTCGGTTGTGGTGGTATCCACGTCGGACCAATCGCCGTTATTGCGCATTCGCGCGGCACTGGCGGCGACAACGGTGGCGGAATATTTCTGCGCGCAGAGGAAGCACGTGCTGCTGGTGGTGGATTCCCTGACGCGCTTTGCCATGGCGCAGCGGGAGATTGGTTTGGCCGCGGGAGAACCGCCGACCGCAAAGGGCTATACCCCTTCGGTATTCACGCTGCTGGCGCGCCTGATCGAGCGGGCGGGAAATTACGCCAGCGGGAGTCTTACGGCGTTTTATACCGTTTTGATGGAAGGGGACGACCAGCACGACCCCTTGGTGGATGCGGTACGCGCGCTGCTTGATGGCCACGTGGTGCTGGACCGCAAACTGAGCGTGCAGGGGCACTATCCGCCGATCGCGGTGCTGGACAGTCTGAGCCGGCTGATGCCCGCGGTATGTTCCAGCGAGCACATCGAGAAGGCGCGGCGCATCCGGCAATTGCTGGCGGCCTATGGAGCGTCGGAAGACCTGATTCGGGTGGGTGCGTATCAGAAGGGTGCGGATCCCCTGCTGGATCGCGCCATCCTAGCGCTGCCGGCGATCAACGCGTTTCTGCAGCAGAAAAAGACTGAAGTTGCGCCTATTGCGCAGACCCTTGCGGCGTTGCAAAAACTTGCCGGTTAGAGCGGTCATGCCCTTTCGTTATCGACTGCAATCCGTATTGCGCTTGCGCCGCAGCCTCGAACATCAAGAGGAGCAGCGGCTNTTTGCTCTGGCAGCGGTCGTGAACCGGCTGCGCGCGGACTTGGAGACTCGACAACACCTGGATCTTGCCGCGCGCCGCGCGGCTCTCGCGGAGATGGGTACACTCTCCTCTGGGGCGCAGCTGCAATTTCGTGCGTGGTGTGACGCGGCGAGCCTTCGGGTGATCGAACAGCTGAAAACGCAATTGCAGGAGGCGGAACGCAAGCGTCTGGAGCAGGTGAAGGTATATCAGGAGGCCCGTCAGGAGCGCGAAGTTTTTGAAGGTCTGCGCGAGCGCCAAGAGGAAATATACCGGAGCGAATGGGCGCGGCGTGAGCAACAGGCTGCGGACGAATCTTTCCTAATCCGGACATTTCGTACACCGCAGGACTGATTCTTGCCGGGGGCCGGGCAAATCGTGCCGTGCGGCGTGGAAGGGGCCGGCGGTGGTTCGCGAACGTGGTCCGTTGCAGTGCGAAATATCCCGTTTAGTTCGTTGCTTTTGCGTGCGTGCCGCCATCGTGTCTTGGTTGGTGCGCGGTGGACCGCCAGTTGCAACTCCTGGTTTTGCGCTTAGCGCGCGTTCATGCAACCGGCAGCCATTACGAGTATAGAAAACCTGGTGGCCAGTTCTGTGCCTTCCGCGTCGTTCGCGAAGGTCGCGGAATCGCAGAGCGTAACCGCATTCGCGGGTATGATCCGCGAAATTTTGCAGCGGCCGCAGAACGTCGCTGCGGGGGGAGTTCCTGCGCTGCAACGGCTTGCGGCAAAGGCTGGCGACCCTGCAAAATCGCCAGGGCGAGCTTTGTCGGCGGTTTTCGTTCTTGCTACCCGCCCCGCGCCAGTGCCTCCCGTTCCGAACACCATCATCGTATCGCCGCAGCACGGTGACGATGTACAGCAAGGCGCCAGTCCGCTGTCGCCGCTTGATTTGACGGGGCCCAAAGCGACCGCGGCAGCAGCAATTCCTGGACTCGCACCCCTTACCGCACTGACGTTCAAAGTGGATTCGTCCTCGACTTTGGCAACAACAGACGTAGTGTTACCCCCGGCCTCGCAAACGGCCGTGGCGCCGAATCGAGGCGCCGACTTGTCGCACGCGGCTAAAGCGCTCACGTCAGAACTGAATTTGCATTCGAATCCAACTGACGATGGGGCGGCCGCCTCGCACACGAGCGTTCCGANTNNGCTNCCCACTCCCGCAACTACGTTCTCCATCCCGGGTTCGCCGCTGGCGGAGTCGCAAGTGGTATCGGGCCCGCCCGCGCTGGCCGTCCTTTCCTCCGCCGGCGATTCCGTTGGATCGGCATCGCATGACCCACTGACATTTCTGCGGGCAGAATCAGTGCCGCAGGCTAATAACTCGTTCGATGATTTACTTTCGTCGAGGTCCGGTGCCGGCGGCGATACCGTAGACACTCCGTCGCCTGTTTCAGACAACCCAACGCCCGCTGCGCAGCAGCCAACGGCAAGCGGGGATTTGGCTGGGTCCTTGAAAGCAACAGCTGCTGATGCTGTAGGCCCGAAAGTTTCTGCTGGACGGTCTCAGGCCGGGGAAATTTTTTCGGGCCTAGCGAATTCACTCGCGTTGATGGGCACTACCAGTGCGGATTTCAGGCAGGTGAACAGCGCCGCAAGCCGTGCTACAAATTCCGCAACCCTTGCAACGGGCCTCGCCGCAAACCTTGCAGAGGGCCTTCCCGTATCGAGTTCAGGCGNGGGATCGGCGNTGCCGCTACCCTTGGCGCGGGCGATTGCCACGGCGCCCGCATCACCACTGCCGTTGCCTGAGATATCGCGCGTCGGAATCGCCAAACTGGACTCGGGAGCAGCGCCCTATGAAACAACGGTAACAACCGCCGCTAAAGAACCAGCACACATCGCGTTCTCGCCTGAGATTCTTTCGCGGATACTGATTGTTCAGCATTTGATTCTGACGTTGGATCCCGTGGTTAAGGCGAGTCCACCGACTGGCCCTGCGTTGCCACAGCGCGTTGTTGCGCCCTCGGATGCCGACGGGTCCAATACCGGAAACGGCTTTTCACAGGACGCGGCGCTCGAGCATCGTTCTCCTGGCACGGCGGATTGGAACGCGACGGCAGCCGTTTCCTTGTCGAAAAACGCCAGCGGCGGAGGTTTTGCCCCGGTACCCGAAGCAGCACTGCAGACGCCGCCCAACGCCGCCCCGGCAAGCGTTGCTCCATCGCTCGTTCCCCCCACCAGCGCACCGCCATCCTCCGTCGTAGTCAGCGCCC
>JGI26340J50214_10000754_pt1 | contig 10863 bp, 8 predicted proteins | sample BogFormECP12_OM2_FD_50214 | JGI IMG/M metagenome (IMG submission 50214)
TGCGCTACCGTAGCGCCATGACCAGCAGTTTGCGTTCGGTCATGTCTTCGATGGAGTAGCGCAGGCCCTCGCGGCCAAGTCCTGAGTCCTTCATGCCACCGTACGGCATTTGATCGATGCGGAAGCTGGGAACATCGCCGGCGATTACGCCGCCGACTTCCAGCTCGTCAAAGGCCGCCTGAATGAGCTTGGCATCGTGGGTAAAAACACCGGCCTGCAGGCCGTAGTTGGTGTTGTTGACCTGGTGCAGGGCTTCGGGGAAGTCATCGTACGGCTCGACGGTGACGACGGGCGCGAAGATTTCTGCACAGTTCACACGCATTTCGGGAGCGGTGCCGGTAAGAACGGTTGGCTCGACGAGGGCGCCCTTGCGCTTGCCACCAGCCAGGAGTTTCGCGCCGCCCTGCACGGCTTCGTCGATCCATTCGGTGGCGCGAATAGCGTCGCGCTCGCGGATTAAGGGCGGAATGTCGGTGTCGTCGTGCATGGGATCGCCGAGTTTGAGTTTGTGGACACCCTCGACGAGCAGCTTGCTGAAGCGGTCGAAGACTGACTGTTCGACGAAGATGCGCTGAACGGAGATGCAGGTCTGGCCTCCGTAGGAAAAGCCGCCAGCAACGCAGCGCTGAGAGGCGTAGGCAAGATCGGCGTCGCTGTGGACGATGACTCCGGCGTTGCCGCCGAGCTCGAGGGTCACGCGCTTCTTGCCCGCTTTACTCTTCAAGTCCCATCCCACGGCGGCGCTGCCGGTGAAGGTCAGCAGCTTGATGCGGTCGTCGGCGACCAGAAGCGCCGCGTCGTCGTTGGAAAGCGGCATGACCGCGAGAGCACCCTCCGGCAAGCCAGCATTGTGTACGACTTCGGCCAACATCAGCGCTGTGATGGGAGTTTGCGGAGCGGGTTTGAGTATGAGTGGACAACCTGAGGCGATGGCCGGAGCAACTTTGTGTGCGACCAGGTTCAGCGGGAAATTGAAGGGCGTGATGGCGAAGACCGGGCCGAGCGGGAAGCGACGCAGCAGGCCCCAGCGTCCCGCGGTGGCCTCAAGGGTATCGAGCGGGATGTACTCGCCGTAGATGCGCGAGGCTTCTTCGGCTGCGACCTCGAAGGTGTAGACGCCGCGATCGACCTCGATGCGAGCAGTCTTGATGGGCTTGCCGGCCTCGTGACAAATGGTGCGGGCAAACTCCTCGCGGCGCTGGCGGATGCCATCGGCAGTCTTGCGCAAGATTGAGGCCCGCTGATGCGAGGTCATTTTGCGAGTGACGAGAAAGGCCTGCACCGCCGACTGGATCGCAGTTTCAACGTCATCGCGGGTGGCTTCATATACCACGGCCACCACGCTATGGTCGAAGGGAGAAGTGATCACGTGCTCACGACCATGGGTGAGCCAGTTGCCGTTCAGGTAGAAGCCGTAACTGCGAGTGGGGATCGATGTGGTGTGACTCATAATGAAACCTCAGAGCGCGGCACGCGCCGCCCGCGGGTGACGATGATACGACTCCGCAAACCGTCGCAGCAACGGCGTCCAGCCCGCCGACGTGGAGAACATTATCCGCCATGCAGGCCCTGGTGGCGATAGAGCCGGCGCGCTACGTCGCCGCAGGCAGGTGGGCTACAATCGCCGTCAGCATGGTACCTCTGCGGCGCACAATCTTCCACGTGGATATGGACGCGTTCTTCGTCTCGGTCGAGGAATTGTTCGATCCATCGTTGAAGGGGAAGCCGGTGGTGGTGGGCGGGCAGGCAAATGAGCGCGGAGTGGTGTCGGCGGCGTCGTATGCGGCGCGGAAATTCGGGATTCACTCGGCGATGCCGCTGCGTACTGCCGCGAAACTGTGTCCACAGGCGACGTTTGTCGATGGGCATCCGGAGCGGTATCGCGAGTATTCCGCCAAAGTGTATGAAGTGCTGAACCGCTTCTCGCCCAAGCTGGAGATGGTTTCGATCGACGAGGCCTACGTGGATATGACTGGCACGGAGCGGTTGCACGGTCCGCCGCTGCGCGCGGCGCACGCCTTGCACGAAGCGATGAAGGCAACGACCGACCTGAATTGCTCCATCGGAATTGGGACCTCGCGGCTGATTGCGAAAGTCTGTTCGGATCAGGCCAAGCCGAATGGGGTGCTGTACGTGCTTCCCGGCGGAGAGGTGGAGTTTCTTGCGCCGCTGGAAGTGAGGAAGATCCCCGGAGTCGGGAAAGTGATGGAGAAACGGCTGCAGGACCGAGGCATTCGCACCGTAGGGGACCTGGCGGCGTATGACGAACGCTGGCTGCAGGAGAATTTTGGTGCGCTGGGAATGGCGCTCGCCGGCAAGTCACGCGGCCTGGATGCGGGGGCGTGGTTCGATGCCGACATAGGGGTGGATGATGGACCGCGCTCCATCAGCCACGAGCACACATTCAATCATGACACTGCCGAACAGCAGGTCCTGGAGGCAATGCTGGCGCGGCTGTCGGAAATGGTGTGCCGGCGATTGCGCGAACAAAACCTGCACGCTCGGACACTACAGTTGAAGCTGCGCTACACGGACTTCACCACCATCACGAGGGCGCGCACCCTGGACGAGCCGACAGCGGTGGATTCGGAGGTCTTCGCCGCCATCCGCGAATTGTTTCGTGGCAACTGGAACCGAGGGGCGGTGCGGCTTCTGGGTGTTCATGTGGCGCACTTCGACGATGAAAGCGAACAGCTCAGTCTTGAAGGCCGGACGGCGCATGACAAATGGAACCAGGCGCTGTCGGCAGCCGACCGGCTGCGGGAGAAGTTTGGCGAGAATGCGGTATCGCTGGCGACAGGCATGAAGGCGCGGTTTCGTGAGCGGACGCACGAGAATCCGGCAGCGCTGCCGGGGAAAAAGAAGCGGAAATAGCGCGGTATAGCGCTTTCTCGACAGCCGATGACGCGGCGGTGCGGTTGTCATGGCTCTCCCGCCGCTACGCGGCTCGCGTCAACAATCAAGGACTGAACGGCACGGCGGAAGAGGCTGTTGAAGAAAGGCGCTACACGGTGTGCCGCGCGGACTAAAGTCCGCGCGGCGGATCAAAATTAAACGTCTTATCGGCACGACTGAAGTCGTGCCCTGATACAAAACAGCGCATCAGTGAGTTTTACAGCAGCCTGTGAAGCCGTGCCCTGAGACAACATCTTGCCCAAAGGCATTTTTTCGCAAGCTGTGAAGCCGTGCCCTTTCAAAGCGCTGCCGAACGCAAGTTTTTCAGCAGTGTGAAATAGCCTCTATTTGGCGGGCGCGGGCGGTGGCTTGGGCGGCAAGTACTTTTTATTGATTTTGGCAATCACCACGTAGTTGGGATTTACGATTTGGCTGACATGGAGTTCACCGGCCACAGACATCAGCTCGTAGAGATCGAGCTGCGAAAGTCCGTAGTCGTCGTGGATCCACTTGATCAGCTCGGTGTAAGCGATGCGGGTGGCGTCTTCCAGCGGGCGGTTGATCCCCGCCGCCATCAAATAATCGTCATTCTCGAAGCGCGGCCAGGAAGTCTTCTTCCCCTTGATTAAATCCACCTGGATCATGACGTGCATGGGGACCTCAATCGCGCTGCCTGCAACCTCACCGTCGCCCATGGCGGCATGACCGTCACCGAGATAGAGGAGGGCGCCACGAACGCTAACCGGCAGGTAGAGGGTGTTGCCAACGCTGGCCTCCGGAGTGTCCATATTGCCGCCGAACTCGGCAGGCACCAGAGAGCTGCGGGCCTCACCGTTCGCGGGTGCGACACCAACGCATCCGAGGAAAGGCTGCAAGGGAATCTTGGCGGTGAAGTTGGAATCGGCGGGCTTGAAGGTCGCGGTGTTGGTCGCCTTATCGATGGGGAAGAACCAGATCCTCTCGGGCAAATCCTTGTTGAGCATGGGAGTGTAGGTGCTGCTGCTCAGCCCGCCGTATCCCGGACCGTATACCCCGATGCCTTGCGCAGCGTCGACGGTGAGTTCGAGGAACTTCACCACCAGCGTGTCGCCGGGCTGGGCGCCCTCGATGTAAAACGGCCCGGTCAGAGGATTGTNNANCTTGACCTTGCTGAGTGTGTCGCCGGGGTTTGCGATGGCACCNCCAAAAGCATCGAGCGTGTTGGTGTCAAGGGTGTCGCCCGGCCGCAAGGCGGCAACTGNCTCCGCGGTCCCAAAGACGGTTTTCACGTTTTCGGTTGTCGCCCGATATCTTATGACTCTTGGGGGAGGGGCTGGGGCCGGGGTGGAAGTGGAGGGAGGAGCCAGCAGTTGAGCCAGCGCCAGAGGCGACGCAGTTGCCGCGGAGAGCAGCATTACCATCCATGCTTTCAACCACATAAGAGGAGGAGTTTAACACTGTATTCGAGATCGGGGAACTACGAGTCAGTGACGCCATTACCAGCGATGGTGGTTAGCCGTCACAGACACGTGTGACAACGATGTTAACCTCGGTGTGTGGGNGCGAAGCAGATTNAACGTGTCCGGGTCGTGATCCGGGGCGCTGTGCAAGGCGTCGGCTTCCGCCCGTTTATCTACCGGTTGGCCGNGGAGATGGGCCTGAAGGGCTGGGTCATCAACAATACCCAGGGAGTATTCGTCGAAGCCGAGGCCGAAACCGAGGTCTTGCGGCGGTTTTTGCTGCGAATTGAGGGGGAGAAGCCAGCGATTTCGTTCATCCAGAGCCTGGAACACACCTACCTCGATCCGGTCTTTTACGATAAGTTCGAAATTCGAGAAAGCAGTGACGGCGCGAAAACTGCGTTGATCCTGCCCGACATCGCCACCTGCAGCGACTGCAGGCGCGAGATCTTCGATCCGCAAAATCGGCGCTATCGCTATCCGTTCACCAACTGCACCAACTGCGGGCCACGATTCACGATTGTGGAAGGGCTGCCCTACGACCGCGCGCGCACCTCGATGCGGATTTTCGAGATGTGTCCGGAGTGTTGGGAGGAGTATCACAACCCGCGCGACCGGCGATTCCACGCGCAGCCGAATGCGTGCCCGAAGTGCGGGCCGCAACTGGAGCTGTGGGACGAGAAGGGCGAGGTTCTTGCGGATAGCGACGAGTCTTTGCACCGAACGGCGAGCGCGATCCGAGAGGGTTTGATCGTTGGGGTGAAAGGCCTGGGCGGATTTCATCTGATGGCGGATGCGGCTAACGAATCGGCGGTGCAACGGCTACGCCAACGTAAGCGCCGCGAAGAGAAGCCATTCGCGCTGATGTTTCCGTCTTTGCAGGACGTCACCAGGCACGCGATCGTCGATGCCATGGAAGAACGATTACTGTGCTCGCCTGAGGCGCCGATTGTACTGCTGCGCCGCAACGATAGCGATGAGCTGGCAAAGTCGATTGCGCCGCGCAATCCATATATCGGCGCCATGTTGCCCTACACGCCGCTGCATCATTTGCTGATGTGCGAGCTGGGTATTCCGGTGGTGGCGACGAGCGGAAATATTTCTGACGAGCCGATCTGCACGCACGAACAGGAGGCAGTCCTGCGGCTGCAAGGCATCGCGGATTTCTTTCTCGTGCACAACCGGCCCATCGTTCGCCACGTGGACGACTCGGTGGCGCGGGTGATGGCCGGGCGTGAGTTGGTGCTGCGGCGGGCGCGAGGATTTGCGCCGCTGCCGGTGATGTTAAGAGAGGCATCACCTGACGTTGTCGCGGTCGGCGCACATCAGAAGAATGCAATTGCGGCTTCGGTGGGCGACCAGGTTTTCATCAGTCAGCACATCGGCGACCTGGAGACGGTGCCGGCGTATGGGGCCTTCGAGCAAGTGCTGCGGGACTTCAGCGAACTGTATGAGTTGAGGCCGACGACGATTGCTTGCGACCAGCACCCCGATTACTTCTCTTCGCAGTACGCGCACAAGCAGAAGGGCGTGGAGGTTGTTGAGGTGCAGCATCATTATGCGCATGCGCTCTCGTGCATGGTCGAGAACCAAGTTGCGCCGCCCGCACTCGGCATTTCGTGGGACGGCAGCGGGTACGGCCNAGATGGAACGGTGTGGGGCGGCGAATTCCTGCGAATCACGGCCGGCGGGTTTGAGCGGTTCGCGCATCTGCGGACTTTCAGTTTGCCCGGCGGCGAAAGAGCAGTGAAGGAGCCGAGGCGGGTCGCGCTTTCGATTCTGCGCGAGGTGTTCGGGGCCGGTTGGAACGGTTGCAACGCGCTCGCGACCCTGCAGGCATTTTCGACGCTGGAGCGCAGGCTGCTTGAGGAAATGATGGAGCACAACTTGCATAGCCCCCTGACCTCGAGTGCGGGGCGGTTGTTTGATGCGGTCGCTTCGATCGTCGGGCTGCGGCAGGTTTGCCGATTCGAGGGCCAGGCGGCGATGGAGCTTGAGTTCCTGACGCATAACGCCGAGACGGATGAGTCGTACCCTTTTGAGCTGGCGAACGGAGGAGAGTGTTTGGTTGTTGATTGGGCGCCGATGGTGCAAGCCATTGTTCGCGACGTAAACGGTGACGTGGTGTCCGGCGAAATCGCGGCCAGGTTTCACAATACGCTGGCCGAGATGATAGTGAAGGTAGCGCGGGCCGCGGATGAAGAAAGAGTTGCATTGAGCGGGGGGTGCTTTCAGAACCGCTATCTGACGGAGCGCGCGGTGAAGCGGCTGCGCGAAGAAGGTTTCAGCCCGTATTGGCATCAGCGCGTGCCTCCCAATGATGGCGGCATTGCGTTGGGTCAGGTGGCGGCGGTGTCGCGGATGAATTCGAATCCAGAGAAAGAAGGGAGGGCGCTGTTATGTGCCTTGCAGTCCCAGGAAAGATATTGAGCGTTAGGGGCGAAGATTTCGCGCGCATGGCGAGGGTCAGCTTTGGCGGAATCGTGAAGGAAATCAGTCTCGCGTACGTGCCGGAAGCGCGCGAAGGAGAGTACGTCATCGTGCACGTCGGTTTCGCCATCAGCGTGGTGGATGAGGCCGAGGCGCTGCAGACCTTCGAGTACCTGAAGCAGATGGGCGATCTGGAGGAACTCGAGCCCGGGGCGGGTGAGGCGTGAAGTTCGTCGAAGAGTACCGTGATCCGGTCGCGGCTCGGCAATACGCCGACGCAATTGCGCGTGTCGTGACGCGGCCGTGGACGCTGATGGAAATCTGCGGCGGGCAGACGCATACCATCGTGAAATACGGGATCGACGAGCTGCTTCCGCGAGAAGTGAAGTTGGTACATGGGCCGGGATGTCCGGTGTGTGTCACGCCGCTGGAGCTCATCGACAAGGCGTTGCAAATCGCGGCGCAACCCAGCGTGATCTTTTGCTCATTTGGAGACATGCTGCGGGTCCCAGGTTCGTCGGGCGACCTGTTCAGCGTGAAGGCAGCCGGGGGCGATGTGCGCATCGTGTACTCGCCGACCGACGCAGTACAAATCGCCGCCGATAATCCCGGGAAGCAGGTGGTTTTTTTCGCAGTGGGATTTGAGACCACGGCGCCGGCCAACGCGATGTCGGTGTTCCAGGCGAAGCAGATGGGGCTGACGAATTATTCGGTGCTGGTGTCGCATGTGCTGGTGCCACCCGCAATGGAGGTCATTCTCGGTTCGCCGGACAATCATGTGCAGGGCTTTCTTGCGGCAGGTCACGTGTGCACGGTGATGGGGTATGAGGAGTACGAACCGATTGCGAAGAAGTACAGNGTCCCGATTGTGGTGACNGGNTTTGANCCGCTCGACCTGCTNCAGGGGATTTACATGTGCGTGTCGCAACTCGANGAGGGGCGNTACGANGTNGAGAACCAGTANGCGCGCTCGGTGCGANGGGAAGGNAANGTGCCGGCACAGGAGTTGGTGGCCAGGGTATTCCGGGTGGTGCANCGCAAGTGGCGNGGGATNGGGGAAATTGCGCAGAGCGGGCTGGGGCTGGCGCCGGAGTTCGCCGAGCTTGATGCCGAGACGCGGTTCGGCGTGGCGGATTACACGGCGCAAGAGGATCCGGAGTGCATCAGCGGTCTGGTGATGCAAGGAGCGAAGAAGCCGGAGGAATGCACGGCTTACGGAAAGCGTTGCACGCCTGACCATCCGCTGGGGGCGCCCATGGTGTCGTCGGAGGGAGCGTGCGCGGCCTATTATCGTTATCGACGGTTGCGCAACGACGAAACTGTGGGAGCGGGGAGCAAGAGCCATGGCTGAGGTCAAGAACTTCCAGTTGCACTGTCCGGTGCCGCTGAACGACAGCGAGTACGTGCAACTGNCCCATGGCGGCGGAGGGCGGCGAATGCACGAACTGCTCGAAGGCCTGCTGCTCCCGAGCTTCCGCAATCAGCAGTTGCTGGAACGCCACGACGGCGCGGTGCTCAACATCGCGGGGGCGCGGCTGGCGTTTACGACCGACTCTTACGTGGTGAAGCCGCTGTTCTTTCCCGGCGGGGACATCGGGACGCTGGCAGTCAATGGCACGGTCAACGACCTGGCGATGTGCGGTGCGCGACCGCTGTATCTGAGCTCGGCGTTCATTCTGGAAGAGGGCTTCGCAATGGAGTTGCTGCGTCGCGTAGTCGAATCGATGCGGATCACGGCGGCCGAGGCGAAGGTGCAGCTGGTCACCGGTGACACAAAGGTCGTGGACAAGGGGAAGGGCGACGGTATCTTCGTAAACACAGCAGGAATTGGAGTGATCGAGCATGGGCTCACGATCGCTCCTTCGACGGTCAAGCCGGGCGACGTTGTTCTGCTGAGCGGCGATGTTGGACGCCATGGTATCGCGATCATGGCGATGCGCGAGGGGCTGTCGTTCGAGAGCACGATTGAATCGGACTGCGCTCCGTTGTGGGAACCGGTCTCGGCGTTGCTGGAAGCAGGCATCGAGATTCATTGCCTGCGCGACCTGACGCGAGGTGGGCTCAGCAGCGGGCTGATCGAGATCGCCGAGACGGCGGGCGTGCGCATCAGTATCGAGGAAATGCTGGTTCCGGTGCGTGAGGATGTTATGGGAGCGTGCGAGATTCTCGGGCTTGATCCGCTCTATCTTGCGAATGAGGGTAGGTTCGTCGTGTTCGTGCCGGAGCATGAAACGGCGCGCGCCCTGGACGTTTTGTCGCAGCATGGCGTGAGCAGCGGGGCGGTGCGAATTGGCCAGGTGCTGGAGAGGCCGTCTGGCATGGTGACCATGAACAGCCGGTTGGGGACGGAGCGGGTGCTCGACATGCTGAGCGGGGAGCAGTTGCCGCGGATCTGCTAATGCCTAAGACAGGCCCCTCGCGAAACGCGGCAATTCATCTGCCGTCCCTTCCGGGACTCTGAATTTAACATTCGCGCGTCCCAGCGCTGAAGCGCTGGGCTCAGATCTATCGTCCCGCGGAGCGGGACTGGAGTGTCGTGGTTTCGGGCTCGATTGGCGTCCCGGGTCTGAATAGCCCACCGGTTCGACTTCTCTCAGGTCAGGCTCTGTCGCTGCGCGACGAGGGTGGGGCAGCTGGCTAACTCGCGATTGCAGCTTTTGGCAGTAGCCCCACAATTGCCAAAGGAAGGCAATTGTGGGCCACGATTGATATGTGGGCCACCGGCCGGATGATACGGATGATGCGGATGAGGTCAAAAACCCCACTCAAGCTTCGCTTGAATGGGGCACCCGGCGGGAGAGGAACGTTCGAGAGTATCCCTCCCATCCTTTCGCAAAAACGGCGAAAGGATGGGGCACCCACATTCTCGTGATCGGGGCGGGGAATGCAGGTCCCTTCGACAGGCTCAGGGCAGGCTCTTCGACTACGTTCGGCTACGCCTCACTGCGCTCAGGATGACAAATCAAGAACAGCAAGTCCTTCGACTCGCGCCGCGGATAGGAGAAAGGCAAAAGACATAGCAACCACGGATGAACACGGATGACACGGATAAGGTCAAAAACCCCACTCAAGCTTCGCTTGAATGGGGCACCCGGCAACTGCATCATGCGGAGTTTGCCGCCGACCCAAGCGGTTGGTAGGGCGAGCACGATGAGTGCGACGGGATACCAATGGGGACCGAAGGCTGGTCCCTTGTTCCACGTCACGACGGCGCCGACGATGCTCACCACGAATCCCACGATGCCTAGCACCAGGGCATGGGTCATAGGGCTGTTGGGAGCGAGCCTCGCTGCGATATAGCTGCTGATGACGCCGTACACGCTGCGATAAACCGTTGCAAGCAGCAGGGGCGGGCTCGAAATCGGCTGACCCAACGCAGGGAACAGACCGATCACGTGCAGCAAGACGTCTGTGCCGATGGAGAGAATGGCGCCGGCAAGCATTCCCGCAAGCAGGGCAAGCAGGCTTCGGCCGAGTTGTCGCCGAGGGTGAGTCTCATTCATGTTTCGTTGCTCCTGGAAGCCGACTCATAAACGCTGTGTGTCGGGCATTCAAACTTCCTCAGGGGCTAAAGAGGCTGCTGAAAAAGTCCTGAAATGCGCATGCCTCGCGGACTGAAGTCCGCGAGGAACATCAAAAATACAGGGCTTATCGGCACGACTTAAGTCGTGCCCTGATACAAAGCTGTGCGGGAAAGCAGATCCCTCGGAGGCTAAAGCCTCCTCGGGATGACAAAAAACAAAGGACTTGGACGCGGCGCTGAAGCGCCGCACTACCCAAATCGCAGCGCACCACGAGTTTTTCCGCAAGCTGTGAAGCCGTGCCCTTTCAAATCGCGCTGGGGAGACTTGTTTTACTGCTTGAACACCACCACCGCCAGCGGCGGAAGGTTGAGCAGCAGGGACTGGTCGTGGCCGTGGTTGGCGATGTCGTCGGTGTTGACGCCGCCATAGTTGCCTTCGTCAGTGCCGCCGTAGACGGCTGCGTTGCTGTTGAGGACTTCGCGCCAGTGTCCGGCCTTGGGGACTCCGAGGCGATACCCGCGACGCGGCACAGGAGTGAAGTTGCAGGCTATGACCAGCGGCGCATCTTCGTCTTT
>JGI26340J50214_10000755_pt1 | contig 10849 bp, 11 predicted proteins | sample BogFormECP12_OM2_FD_50214 | JGI IMG/M metagenome (IMG submission 50214)
ATCAGGGCAAGGGAGCACAGTGAAGCACGCCCCAAAACGGTAAACGGACCCATCACGGAACCACTTGCGGTCACCGCGGCGATGCAGGTAAGCGGACGGCGGCCGTCCCAAATCCCGCCTCGGATGACATAACAGCAGGTCAGCGGCATAAGACTTGAACAGGAGGATAGGGCTGTAAAACCGTCGGCTCAGCCTACGTTGGTTCGAACCCAACACCTGCCACCACCTGCGAAAACGCCTCGCTAGCTGCGAATTCTTGTGCTAGCGGGGCGTTTCGTCTCTGTCCCGTGGCGTGTCACCTTGTCGCGCTGTAGACCGTCAGATTGCGGTGTCCACGGACGTATAACGGACGGGCGTCCGTGCGATTAGGACGCTCGGTGCGCGCAGTTAGGACGGTCGGTGCGCACCGTCGGCGTTTGCACGGACGGCCACGGACGGGGCGCGGCAGCGCGTGTTCTGGTTCGACGTGCGCCGTTGAGCCGGGTTTGTGGGGCACTTCGGCGGTCGTGTTGATGGCGTGGCGCTCACCGGCCGCCGTTTGCCCGTGTCCGTTGGAAACGCCGGGCTTGATGGCATCCGCCGTACCCGGCCGTCTTGGCGCCGTCCCGCGCCGCACGGGGCCAGGTCGCCCCGTCACCGGGCCAACCGGAACCCGCACGGCGTCCGGTGGCATCGGCCCGGGTGCGGGCAGGCTCGCGCCGACTTCACCAGCCCATGTACCTGCTGGTCAGCGGGCGGATATATCTGGGATATACCTCTGTCTGCGGGGGGTGGACCTGGCCCAGGATGGGCCGCGCGGCGAGGTGCCCGCCTGGTGGCGGGTCCCTTTCCGCGCGGCCTTCCTCCGGAACCACGCTGGCGCCTTTCAACGCACGTAGCTCTCTGGGACTTACGCCGTGCTGTGGGCGGGTGCCCGTGGATAGCGTCGTGGCAGGCGCGGCAGACTATCAGGGTCTTGCGCCGCATCTGTGCCGTCTTCGCTGCCCAGGCGGGCTGTCCGGGCGCGGGCGTGGCGGAACTCGGCGACTATCGCCATCGCGCCGGCGCTACGCGAAGCCGTAGCGACCTCTTCGGAACTGCTGCAGTGTTCGCTCGTCGTCTGACACCACGTTGAAGGTGACAGCGTTTGAGGTCGTCATGTCGAGCCTTCTAATCCGAGGGGCGGGACGGGTGTCGGCCCCAGACGTTGAATTCAGTCACGGCCACCGCGACTGAATTCGGCCAAGAGGGAGATGTGATCGGCAGCACCTCGGGTCGGCCTCCGGCGCGGTGGTCGAACGCGGCCGCTAGGTGCACGACGGCGACTCCGGTACCTGCGGTGGCCCGAGCGTGTAAGCGGTGCTGAAGCGGGCACACGTGCTATTTGCGTCCGCGGGCGACGTGTTCGCGTACGGCGGGTATCGTTTCGGCGGCGAAGCGTTCGAGCACGTCCGGGTCGTCGCTGGCCAGGATGAAGATGCTGACGCCGTCTTCGAGGGTCATCTGGGCCAATGCTTCCGGTGTCTGCTGGTCCGGGAAGATGTTGAGCAGGCGTGTGATCTTGCGGGGGTCGCGGCCCGCGGCCCGTGCGGCGTCGTCGATGATCGCGTTTCCCTTGGGCAGGCCGCCAGGCTCCATGACCGGCAGCGACGGCAGCCAGCCGTCGGCCTTGCGTCCCACCAGGTCCTGCATCCTCGGCTTGTGGGCGCCGAGCCAGATCGGGATCTCGTGTGCGGGCGCGGGTCCGCGCTCGGCGCCGTGGACCTGGTAGAACTCGCCGTCGGCATTGAGGGTGCCGGGCCCGTCGGCGTCCCAGATCCCGCGGATCACGTCGATTGCCTCGCTAAGCGCCGCTACGCCCTGCAGCGGGGTAAGCCGCCGGCCGCCGGCCGCCTGCACGGCATCCCAGTAGAAGCCGGCCCCGATCCCGAGGCTCGTCCGGCCACCGGAGAGCAGGTCGAGGCTGGCAGCCGCGCGGGCGAGCACGGCGGGGGGCTGGCGCAGCGGGAGGTTCAGCACGTTGCCGGACACGCCGATGCGATCGGTCCGCGCTGCCACCCAGCTCAGCAGGGTCCAGGTATCGAGGAAACTCGACTGGTAGGGGTGATCCTGGAAGGTGACGAAGTCGAAACCGAGCCGCTCGCTGAGCTGCGCCAGCTCGACCGGACGGTGCGCCGGGGAGTTGGCGGGAGAGATGAACGTTGCGAAACGCAGAGGATGGCCGTAGTCAGGCATGGGTGTCTCCTTAGTCATTCTTGTGTGGCCAGCCACGATGAGATGTTGTCGCCGACCTGCTTGATGACGTCCTCGCCGGTGCCGGGCGCGGGCAGTCCGTAGTGGTCAGAGTCGATTGCCTGCAGGTCGGATGGCGCGCGGCCTGCCCTGCATCCCGGGCAGGCGGAACCCTGCCTGCCCGGGATGGCGACCGGGTGGTAGTGCGGAGCGCTGGAACTGCAGGCGGGGGTGCTCTCAGCCCGAGACGTTAACGCCGAGGCTGATGTTGAACCCTGCGCCGTGGCGGGCCAGGCCCATCAGCAGCGGTCCCACTGCCTCCAGCCAGTGCGCCGTCGCTAGGTCTCCGGTGTCCAGCGGGCGCAGCCCGAGGCTCTCGATGAACGCCGACACGCTCGCGTTGGCGTCCGCGTCGTCGCCGGCGATGAGCACGTCCAGCGGGCCGCCCTGGGCCAGGACGTGGCCGAAGACGGTGTTGAACGCCTTCACGACGTGCGCGCTCGCCGGGGCGGCCTTGGCGATCTCCTGCGCGCCGGAAGTGCCGTCAGGGGTGACCAGCCCGGTGGCGTCGGCGTTGAAGGTGTTCGAGATATCGATGACGACCTTGTCGGCCAGCGCGTCCCCGTACTGGGCGAGGACCTGCGCGGCGCTGGCGTAGGGCACGGCGAGGATGACGATGTCGCCGGCAGGGGCGGTGCCGAATGTCCCGGCCGTCGCGCCGCCGCCGAGGGCGGCGGCCAGGTCCTCGGCTTTGGCCTGGTCGCGGCCGATGACCTCGACGGCGTTGCCGCCCTCGACCGCACGGGCGGCTATGGCGCGGGCCATGCCGCCTAGGCCGATGAAGCTGATGCTGCTCATGGACGGGTGCTCACTTTCTGTGGTCTGGGATGAACTTCTTGTTTTAGAGGGATATGGGGACCGGCTGCCCAACCGGGTGGCGTCAGATGTGACTGAATCCGCCGTCGACGACCAGGTTTGCGCCGGTGATGAAGCTGGCGTCCGGAGAGGCGAGGAACAGCGCGGCGGCCGCGATCTCTTCGCTGGTCCCCAGCCGTCCTAGGGGGATGGCGGAGGTGATCTGCTCCCGGAATTCTGGGGTGACAGTACTGAAGAGCGCGGTGTCGATCGAGCCGGGACTGATGACGTTTACCCGAATGCCGCGATCCTTCAGCTCCGCAGCCCAGGTGCGCGCGAGTGAGCGAACGGCTGCCTTGCTGGCCGAGTACACCCCGGCGCCGGGGATGCCCTTGGTCGCGCTGGTCGTGCCGTTCAAGATGATCGAGGCGCCGTCGCTCATCAACGGCAGCAGGTATTGAACGGTGAACACGGTGCCTCGAAAGTTGACGGCCACGAGCGTGTCGAACGAGTCCGGGGTGATGCTGCCCAGCGGGTCGGATACCGAGCCGATGCCGGCGCTGGCGAACAGGACGTCGACTCGTCCGTGATGCTCCCGCACGGTCTCGGCTAGGCGGGCGAGGTCGTTCAGGTTTCCTGAGTCCGCCTGCACGCCCGTTACGTTATGGCCGATGGCGGCGACCGCCTCATCCACTTTGTCTTTGCGTCGTCCGGTGATGAACACGTGGGCGCCTTCAGCCACGAACAGCTTGGCCGTTGCTAGCGCCATCCCAGACGTCGCTCCGGTGATCACTGCGACCTTGCCATCCAGCTTAGGCATGGTGAACCCGCCTTTCTGTCGGTTGTGGCTCGTGTTTTGGTGGTTGGCGCCGCCTTGTTCAGCTCCTTGAGGTCGGTGAAAATCACCGTGATCAGCGACAACGCCGCCGGCGCGAGAACCGCGGCGAACCCGCCCTGGACGGCCCGAGCGGCGATCAGCGTGCCGATGTTCGGAGCCGCGCCGCCGACAGCAGACGCAATCGCGAACCCCAGCAGTCCCACGATGAACATGGTCTTGCGGCCGAACGCGTCGCCCAGCCGGCCGCCCAGCGGAAGCAAACTGCCGAAGGCCAGCACGTAGGCAGTGATCANCCACTGGCGGCTGGCGTCAGAGAAGCCAAGGTCGGCCTGCGCCGAGGGCNGGGCAACGTTCACGACGGTCGCATCCAGCAAGATCATGATCTGGGCGATGACGAGGACACCCAGAGCCATCCAACGTCGCTCGTAGTGAGGATCGTGTGGAGCCGTAAATTGCGCTCCGACGGCGTCCGCGGCCGCTGAGGCGCCTGCGGCCCCGGAGGGCTCGATAGTGCTCATCTTCTTCACTCCTCGTGCGGTCAAGTCAGAGCGCCAAGATGAGGCACCCCTCCGGTTGTTGATGCCCACCGCAACGGAGGGTTGCCTCACTTTATTCCGGAGGGGTGCCTCAAGTTGGCAGAAGTTTTCGGGCCTCGACAGCCGCCTGGCCTGTTCTCAGCCCTGCCACCATGCCCANTGCACCGAACGTCATGCTCGCGGGGAGGCCCATCGGGATCGTCAGCCAGATGGCGGGCGCCATCTCGCGTGCCGTCAGCCGCGTCGCGCACGACCATGCCGGCGAGCTCACCGAGGTCAACCGCGCTCTCCCGGGCTCCTGAGCGGCGCAGAAAGGGGAGGCCGCCCTCAGTATCGCCGGTAAACTGACGAAGTGAGCCGTAGCGACGTTGAGCAGATGCGGAGGCCCCTGCGCCGCGACGCCCAGGAGCGCCGAGACAAGCTCCTCGCCGCGGCGCAGCGCGAATTCGCCGCACACGGCGTGGATGCCTCCCTGGAGAAGATCGCACGCGACGCCGGCGTCGCCATTGGCACCCTGTACCGCCACTTCCCAACGCGCCTGGACCTGCTCATGGCCGCCTTCCAGCCCCGGCTTCAGGAGTTCCTCGACGGGGCCAACAAGGCCCTGGAGATGAACGATCCGTGGGAAGGGCTCGTCTACTACTTGGAGCACCTGTTCGGTATGCAGGCGGGTGACCGAGGTTTCAACGACTTCCTCTCCCGCCGCTTCACCGACAGCGCCGAGACCGAGCGCATCCACGACGAGATGTGCCAACAGATCGTGGACATGCTCACCCGGGCCCAAGAAGCCGGCGAGGCTCGCCGTGATATCACCCTGGCCGACATCGTCAACCTCATCTGGTCCAACGGCCGGATCATCGAGGCCACCAGCGCCACGGCGCCCAACGCCTGGCGGCGTTACCTCTACCTCATGCTCGACGCCTACCGGGCTGAGCGGGCACATCCGATCCCCGAGCCGCCGATGACGTACGAGCAGCTGTACGACGCCATGGTCCATCTCAGCGAGGCGGAGTAGGGGCGCCCGGNCNGCTGTCCGGTCAGCCCGCTACATCGGCTTGGCATTTGAGTTCGAGGTTGTTTCCGGCCGGGTCGCGGATGAACACCGCGTAGTAGTCCGGTCCGTACTCCGGCCACAGCCGAGGCTCGTGGAGGATCTCGGCGCCGGCTGCGGTGGCGAACTCGTGGCCGAGTCGGACGGTCGCCTCGTCCCCGACCCTGAGCGCAACGTGGGTCTGGCGACCACCGGGGTCGGTCGCCAGCGAGAAGAACAGCTGGGCCGGCTGGCCAGGCAGGGCGTACCCGATCAGGTTCGGCATATCGAAGGTTCGCGTCCCCCCGGCCAGGCTGACGATCTGGTCGTACCAGTCGCCGATGGCCTTCAGGTCGTCGACTTGGAGGACGACATGGTCGAGCAGCGTCATGGGCGCTCTCCAGTCCTACTGCGGCCTCGCTCTGCGGCTGCCGCCTCCCGCAGCGCCGCGACAGGCTCGCTGGCGACCGGCTGGAGCTGGCTGGTGATGGCTTGGGCCATATTGCCGGGCCTGATGAATCTGACACGCATTAGTGCCTCCGGTGGGATGGGAATCGGGTACCGTCAGCAGACAGCGAATTCTCGTGTGCGCTGCCCAGGCATTTAAAAATCCGGGCCCTGCAAATGCCACCGCGGATTTCACGGATGAACCTGCCAGGGACTGGAGCTTAACTTTTACGTTACACGTCTTTCCCCAAACCAAAAGTGCAGGCCGGCCATTCGGTGCTCGTCACCGGCTTCACCGCCCGTCTCCGGGCCCGGCCCGGGACGGCTCGACCCGCCGCCCGAGCCCCGCTACCGTCGCCACACGGGGACCGAGCCCGCCCCCGGGCAGGCCGGCATGCCTCCCGGGAGAAGCCAGGGACAGGCCCGCATGACACTGCCGGCCGCCACGGCACCCGACGCCGAGGGCCGCACGCCCGCGCGGGGAACCCAGTTGTAGGACCAGCGTGCAGTTCGGGTCGTCGTCAGCCCCCGCCGAGGCCGAGATGCTCCTGAACGCCGCCGGGCAGCTGGGGCAGCGGGGAGAGCACCTCGAGACGTTCTTCGTCTGCTGTAGCAAGGCCGCGCTCACCTCCGCCCAGTACAGGTCACCGCTCGGCCGCCGCCCTACGACCTGCGGCACGCTGCGGTGTCGCTGTGGCTGAACTCCGGGGTGCCCGCCACCGAGGTCGCCCGCCGCGCCGGGCACGGCGTCGCGGTCCTGCTCAAGATCTACGCGCACTGCATCGACGGGCAGGCGGATGCCGCCAATCAGCGCATCGCCGAGGCCCTCGGCACCGGCGACGCCGAGGAAGACCCCGGTGACGAGGGCGACGGCGACGCCGAGCAGGCATCGTAACCGCTCCCACCGGCCCCGTCCGTGGCCTTTTCGCCCCCGTCCGTGGCTGGTCCGTGCTCGTCCGTGGGCTGGTCCGTGCTCGTCCGTGGGCCGCACGGATCCCGGAACCCGGCACCCACGGACGCATAGCGGACGGCGGCGGCCCGCAAACGCGCCTCGAATGGCGTATGCGCTGGTCAGCGGGGGGTGGCTCGGGCGGAGCGAGCGTGCTGTAAAACCGCGCCCTTTACCTTGAAAGCTACCTCCTGGTCCGTCGGCCAACCCCCTTTCCGAGCTGGGCCCGGCTGCGCACTGGAATGGCTGATATGGGCGGCGCGCGTGCCGCTTGCACCTGACGGTTCTCGAGCGCCGATTCGGCAAGGATCTGCTTGGACCCGCCGCCTGGCGAGCTGGCCGAGCCGATCACGCTCCGCGACAAGCTGGCCTGCGTATGGAAGCAACTCCTGGCTGCCCCGTCACAAATTAGCGTCGCCGTTGATCTTCGATCCATGACCAAATAATCATGCCGATAACACCTGGCGGAGGCAATGAGGTGGGACGAGAGCGACGGGATGCTCATGGTGCCCCCCTCCATCGGCGTAGCTGACGCCTCAGCATACGAGCCTTGCGCGGGCTGGGTGCTGACCCGAGTCCGCGTGGCGTAAGCCCTGGTTGTAGAGATCTCCGGTCCCAACACACAACCAACACAAGTCCGGGTCCGGGAGGCGTCCAACACGCCGGTAACACGAACAAAACGGCATTCTCCGGCACACTATGGCGCCAGTGTTAAAATCGGTGCGTCAGCCTGACTACCAGGATGGATGCGCTCTAGCTGGGCTGACTGATTAATACTCACCCGGTGGCGTCGGAAACGACAGACCTTCTGATCAGCTCACCCGGGTCAGAGTTCGCCGAAGGACCTTGCCTAGTCGCCGACGGCAGCGACGGCTGCGAGGATAGCGCTGATCGCAGCCTCAGGATGAGACACCATCGACACGTGCGATCCCGCGACCTCGGTGATCGTGGAGCCCGCCCGCTCGGCCATGCTGCGCTGGGTGGCAGGGGGGATGACGCGGTCCTCGGTTCCGATCACGGTCCAGCTCGGGATGGTCTTCCAGGCCGTGGTCTCGGTTGGCGCGGTATTCGCGCCGAGCGTGATCGGGCGCTGGCTCGCGACGATCAGCCACCGGTCCGCCTCGGTGAGGTCCTGCGCGAACGCCTCGTGGACGGTCGACGGCTTGAGGAACGCCTCGGCGTCCCCTTCCGGAGCTCCGGGATATCCGACGAGATCGAAGACGGTGTTCGGGTCGGGCACGTCGAACGCGGAGCCCGAGCCGCCGAGGATCTGGAAGGTGTTCTCACCCGCCTCCGGGATGAACGCGTCGACGTACACCAGTGCCCTGACGTCACCACCTGTCGTGCCGGCGTTGGTGATCACCACGCCCCCGTAGGAATGGCCGACCAGGACGACCGGACCGGTCGTGCGCTGCGCGAGGAACGACGCGACGTACGCGGCGTCTCCGGCCACCCCGCGCAGGAGGTTGGGCGGAGTGAGGACGGTGAAGCCTTGACCCTGCAGCTCGGTCGATACGGCGTTCCAGCTCGATCCGTCGGCCCATGCGCCGTGAACGAGAACGATCGTCGGCTTCGGCATGCCGCTCCCCTCTGAGGTCCGTTTCGTCCCACCATCTCACGAGAAGCATATGACCGTCACATGTCCTCCACGCCGCCGCGCCATTTCGAACAACGGAACATCATGCCAACCGCGCCGTTGCAGGATCGTGCAGTCAACGGCGCGCTGCGCTTCCTGAAGCGCCAGGTCAGCGACGCCTTCTACAAGCACTACGCCCTCATGCCGGCCGACACACCTGCGCCCGAGCGGTCTGACACAGCCCAGCGCCCGCGAGGACGGTTATCCTCCTCGCTGAGGGCCGCACCGAGGCGCAGATCGCCGCCCAGTTGTTCAAGCACACTATTCACCCGAAATGAGGGCGTTACCTGTACGTATATCTATACGCCGGCTGGCATACTCACTCACCGTTTGCTCCATCTCCTCAGGGATCACCCGCCATCCTTTCCCACAGTTCTGGTAGGAAATCAGATCGCCGACTATGCGTGTGTCGTCGGTTGCCCGAGCAGCTGGACAGGGGAGTACATATTCGCCGGTTATGCGACGTTGCCGCCTGCCTCGGCGTCGTTCACCTATCTCCTGGGGCTTGCCGCTGAGCAGCGGCGATGATGGCGTCTGCGCTTTGCTTGATGTCCTCGGCGGTTGTTGCCCAGCCAGAGATGCTGATCCGCATGGCCGGGCGGTGCTGCCACACGGTCGGCCCGCACCAGCACGTTCCGTCCTGCTGGACGGCCGCGACGAGGGCCAGTGTCTGGTCGTCGGTGGCCGCCCGGACGAGCACCTGGTTGAGCACGACGTCGTTCAGCACCTCCAGGCCCGCCTGGCTTAGGTAAGCGGCCATCGTCTGGGCATGGCGGCAGGTCCGTGCGATCAGATCGATCACGCCCTGCCTGCCGAGTGTGCGCAGGACCGCCCACACCTCGACCTGCCGGGCGCGCTGTGAGGACTGGGGCGTGTGATGCATAGCCTCCAAACCGGTATCGGGGGGCAGGTAGCCAGCGGCCGCGGCGAAGCTGCGGCGGAGGTCCTCGGTGCGCCGGACCAGGGTGATGCCGCAGTCGTACGGAACATTGAGCCACTTGTGCCCGTCGGTCGCCCAGGAGTCGGCGCCGGCCAGGCCAGCGGTCAGGTGCGAACGCGACGGATCCGCCAGGGCCCACATCCCGAACGCGCCATCGACATGCACCCACGCCTGGTGCCGCCGGGCCCACTCCAGGATGTCGGGGAAGGGATCGAACGCACCGGTGTTCACCTCGCCGGCCTGGGCGCAGATCACCACCGGGCCGGTCACGTCCTCGGGGAGGCAATCAGCGCGCATCCGCCCCTGATCATCGGCCGGGACCCGGCGCACCCGGTCCCGCCCCAGGCCCACCAGGCCCAGGGCCCTGACCAGCGTGGAATGGGCGTTCTCCCCGATGACCACGGTCAGTTCCGGTGCTCCGAACAGCCCGTCTGCCTGTACGTCCCAGCCGGCCCGGGCCAGCTGGTGATCGCGCGCAGCTGCCAGGGCGGCGGTGTTGGCCATAGACGCCCCGGTCACGAACACCGCCGCGCTCCCGGCCGGCAAGCCGAACAACTCGGCCAGCCATACGGTCACCACCTCATGCAGGCGGGCGGCCACCGGCGACATCACCGGCAGCGCCGCGTTCTGATCCCACGCNGTGGCCAGCCAGCCCGCCGCCACCGCGATCGGATAGGAGCCGCCGATGACGAACCCGAAATACCGGCCACCCGCGCTCGCCACGGTGGCCGCAGATCCCGCCTCGTCAAGCAAAGCCAGCGTCGCGGCCGGGTCTCCCGCCACCTCCGGCAACGGCTCGTCAAACCGGGCAAGCCCGGCCAGCGCAGCACCATCCGGGGCGACCGGGCGCTCATCGAGGCCAGCCAGGTAGCGCCCGGCCCGTCCGGCTGCATCAGCCAGCAGCGCCTGGACTTCAGCACCGGCAAGCAAGGACATAACCATAGTCTGGCAGGCCGGCGCAGACCCCGACCATAACGAACCCGGCATGCGCGACAACCAGTCGTACGAAACGAGCCGGGATCACGTCTGACCGACAGGTCCGGTGTCTACGGCACCCCAAACAGCCTGCCAGCCAACAGCCCGGCAAAGATCCGCAGCCCGTCGCCAGGCCCGCGGCCCATCCCGCAGGCAAACCAGTCAGGGAATACCGGATCGGTAGTAGCGCGCGCGTGTCCCCGCTGGCCAGCAATCACGCAGAACGCCCAGTTCGGTGCGGCACCAACGGCACGCCGCAGGTGCCCGACGACCGCGGTTATCTTAAGTCCATTTGGGATAAGCCCTGGTCATGAGAGGTTTTTGCGTCTGAGACATGTCGCTGACGTGAGGTTCTGGGCGCGGCTCAGAACGCAAAAGCGCAGCGACAAGGGGATAGACGCAGGTCACGTGGGTGACATCGCTTCCGGTGCG
>JGI26340J50214_10000759_pt1 | contig 10815 bp, 11 predicted proteins | sample BogFormECP12_OM2_FD_50214 | JGI IMG/M metagenome (IMG submission 50214)
TCAGGGCCGGCCGCCTACTCCATCAGCACCCGGTCCAGGTCCGGCTCCAGGTAGATCACCCGCGCGGCGGGCACCGCGGAACGGATCCGCACCTCCGCGTCGTCGATGACTCGTGCGACCGTCGCCAGATCGCAATCCGGTGCCAGCGCGATCTTCGCGCCCACCAGCATCTCCTCGGGGCCCAGATATTGCGTGCGGAGATGGATCACACGGTCGACGTGCGGGGTGCTGTCGAGTGCCGCCTGGATGGCGTGCAGCTGATCGGCCGTCGCACCCTCGCCGATCAGCAGGCTGTGCATCTCGATCATCAGGATCACCGCGATCACGCCCAGTAGCACACCGATGCCGGCGGTGCCGATGCCGTCCCAGACCGCGTTGCCGGTCAGTACGGTCAGCCCGACGCCCGCCAGCGCCAAGATCAGGCCGGTCAATGCGCCGGTGTCCTCCAGCAGCACCACCGGNAGTTCCGGGTTGCGCGAGTTGCGGATGAACCTCCACCAGCNGCCGGAACCCTTCAGCGGGCGCGACTCCACGATCGCGGTGCGAAAGCTGAACGCCTCCAGCCCAATTGCGACGATCAGGATCACGATCGCGACCAGCGGTGAGCTGAGGCGCTCGGGATGGGTGATCTTGTGATAGCCCTCGTAGAGCGCGAATACCGAGCCGACACTGAACAAAACCAGCGCCACCACAAACGAGTAGAAGAAGCGGCTGCGGCCGTAGCCGAACGGGTGCAACGGGTCGGGTTCCTTGCGGGCCTCCCGCTGACCGAACAGCAACAGTCCCTGATTGGATGTGTCAGCCACCGAGTGCACCGATTCGGCGAGCATCGAAGAGCTTCCGGTGATGAGGTAGCCGATGAACTTCGCCAGCGCGATGCCGGCATTGGCGGCCAGGGCCGCCACTATGGCCCGGGTGCTACCGCCTGCCGACATCGCTCACAGCCCGACACTCACCCGGAACAGCTCCGACGGCTGCTCGGCGACCAACCGGATCGGTCCGTCGTCGGCGGACACCCACGCGGCCCGGCCGCGATCCACCGTCAACGACGACGACTTGGCGTGAACCAGCATCGCCCCCCCGGTGCACAGCAGGATCTGCGGGCCTTCGTGGCGGACAACGGTGTCGATCTCGTGGCCGACGTGCTCACCCTCGATGCGCAGGCAGGACACCGCGAACTCGGTCGCGGGTGTGCCATAGATCAGCTCCGGCCCCTCGCGCCACGTTCCGGCGCGGAGCGACGCCTCGGCTGCAGGACGAAAGTCCAGCACCCGCAACAACTCTGGCACGTCGACGTGCTTGGGTGTCAGCCCGCCCCGCAGCACGTTGTCGGAGTTGGCCATCACCTCGACGCCCATGCCGCGCAGATACGTGTGCAGGTTCCCTGCGGGCAGGAAGATTGCCTCGCCGGCCCGCAGGCTGATCCTGTTCAGCAGCAGCGCGGCCAGCACGCCCGCGTCACCGGGATAGCGCTCGCCCAGCTCGAGGATATCCTTCATTTCCGCTGCGAATTCCGTTGCGCCGGAGCGGATATAGTGGATCGCGCCCTCGATCACAGCGGGCACCAGGACATCGAGGTCGGGCTGCGGCGCGGTGATCCACGTCGTGAACAGTGCCCTCAGGCCATCGGCCTCGGGCTGGCCGCTCAACAGGTCGACGAACGGGTCGAGGTCGGAGACCGCCAACGCTTTCATCAGCTCCACCGTGCGCGCGGGTTCCCGGAAGCCTGCGAGCGCCTCGAACTGGTTCAGCGCGACCAACAGTTCCGGCTTGTGGCAGCGATCCCGGTAGTTGCGTGTGGGCGAGGTGATCGGGATACCGAGTCTCTCCTCGCGCTCGAAGCCTTCGGCCGCCTGCTGCGCGCTCGGGTGGGCCTGCAGCGATAGCGGTTCGTCGGCCGCGAGCACCTTCACCAGAAACGGCAGGGTGTCGCCGAACCGCTCACACACGGCGGCGCCCAACTGGCCCTCCGGGTCGGCAGCCAGCGCGTCGAGCAACGACCGCTCACCGGCCTCGGTCTCCAGCCATGCCGGGTCGCCCGGATGGGCACCGAACCACAGTTCCGCTTCGGGATGCGGTGTGGGCGTGGGCCTCCCGGTGAACTCGGCGATCGCCGTCCGCGACCCCCACGCGTAGGTGCGCACCGCGCCACGTAACAGGTACACCTGCTAACCCCGGACCAATCGCAGGTATACCGCTGCCATCTCCAGCCGCACCGCCAACACCCCCAGTTGTTGCTCCGCGCCACCCGAGCCGACCGATGTCGCGTCCGGAACGTCCTCGGCGCCGATGATGTCGACGTCGGCGTGGTCCGCCACTCGCGCCGCGACCACCGGCCGCTCCCCGTTCAGGGTAAGCGCGAGCACCCGGAATCGTTCCGGCAACGGACCGTCGATCTCTTCATCGTGGAACAGCGCGTCAACGGGGTCGGCGACGGTGGCCGACCGCAGCCCGACGAGCGCATCGCGCAGACAGGTCGCCGCTGCGGCCTCGCCGGCGACCCGCAGCAGGATCGCACTGCCGTGGTGAGCCAGTGCCAGCGGCGCCGCCGAGTCGGCGGTCAGCACCACCCGACGCCCGATCATGCGCTCGGTCAGCGCCTTTGCGGGGTTTGTGAACAGCTCACGAGAAGCACTGCTGCGCAACGCTTCCGCGTCGAGCTCGTCGGCCAGCGAAGCGACGTCGATGTGCATCCCGTCGTCGACGGCCGCGACCGTGGCCAGCCCGGCGGCAAGATACCGGCAGAGCCCGAACGCGTCATCCACCGGCAGTCGCGGGGACAGCACGGCGGCGCGGCTCGCGGTGGCGTCGCGCAGCGGCCCCTCGTACGGCGCAACGATGACCACGCGGGCGCCGCGCCGCACCCCGGTCACGGCCGCACCCGCCAGCATCGGGTCACCGGGATCGGCACCGGCCACCACGAGCAAGTCGAGGGGCCCGATCCACGAGGGCGCACCGGACGCAACGACGAACGGCTCGCCCGCCGCGGTGCCGAGCGTCGCCGCGAGCATGCTGCCCGCCGTCGCGGCGGCACCGCGGCCGGCTACCCAGATCACGGTGCGGGGCCTTGCTCCGGCGACCGACTCCAGCGCACCCTCCTCGACCGCCGCTGCGGTCGCACGGACGTGCGCCCCGGCCATCGACGCCCTGCGCAACAGACCCTCGCGGTCGGCGGCGATCAAGCCTTCGGCGTCGTCGAGGTCGATCACGGAACCGATGGCGTTCACCTCGCCGCCCCCGCATGCGAATTGATTTGCGCGGCAATCTGTTCGACAACCTTGTCAACGTCTTCTCTGGTGCGCGCCTCGACGTTGAGCCGTAGCAGCGGCTCGGTGTTGGATGTGCGCAGGTTGAACCAGGTGCCATCACCGACGTCGACTGTCACGCCGTCGAGGTGGTCGATGGACGCGATCTTGGTGCCGAACGACCGCAGCACCGCCTCGATACACGTGTCTGCGTCGTCGACGGTGAAGTTGATCTCGCCGGACAATTCGTAGCGCTGATAGTCGGCCGTCAACTCCGACAGCGGCCGGTTCTGCTCGCCGAGCGCGGCCAGCACGTGCAGCGCGGCCAGCATGCCGGAGTCGGCCCCCCAGAAGTCACGGAAGTAGTAGTGCGCCGAATGCTCGCCACCGAAGATCGCCCCGGTTTCTGCCATCAATTCCTTGATGTAGGAGTGCCCGACGCGGGACCGGACGGGGGTGCCGCCGCGCTCGATCACCAACTCCGGCACCGCTCGTGAGGTGATCAGGTTGCAGATGACCGTCGCCCCGATCTCGCGCGCCAGCTCGCGGGCCGCCACCAGGGCGGTAACCGCCGACGGCGACACCGGATTCCCGAGCTCGTCGACGACGAAACACCGGTCGGCGTCACCGTCGAAGGCCAGGCCGATGTCCGCCCCGGTCTTGCGCACGAACTGCTGCAGGTCTACGAGGTTGGCCGGATCCAGTGGGTTGGCCTCGTGGTGCGGAAATGATCCGTCGAGTTCGAAATACAAGGGCTCCAACGTGATCGATGGAATCGGACCGAGCACCGCGGGTGTGGTGTGCCCCGCCATTCCGTTACCGGCGTCCACGGCCACCCGCAGCGGCCGCCTATCGGACAGGTTGACCAACGACCGCAGGAACTCGCCGTAGTCGGCCAGCACGTCGCGGTCCACGATGCTGCCCGCCGGCCCGTTGTGCGGCGGCACGCCGGTGATCAACTCGTCGGTGATCGTTTCCAGCCCGGTGTTGCGGCCCACGGGCTTGGCGCCGGCACGGCACAGCTTGATGCCGTTGTATGCGGCGGGGTTGTGGCTCGCGGTGAACATCGCGCCGGGGCAGTCGAAGAACCCGGATGCGAAGTACATCTGGTCGGTGGAGGCGAGCCCGATACGCACGACGTCGAGACCCTGACCCGTCACGCCGGCGGCGAACGCCGCGGCCAGACTCGGGGAGCTGTCGCGCATGTCGTGGCCCACGACGACCCGCTTGGTGGTCTGCGCTTCGCCGCGCTGCAACCGCGCGAACGCGGCGCCGACCTCGGCGGCGAACGGCTCGTCGATCTCCGTTCCGACCAGTCCGCGTACGTCGTATGCCTTGATCACGCGGTGAACATCGGCAGCGGGCCGGGCCATGCCGCAAGCCTAGCCGTTGGCGATGACGCCGCTTCTGGCTCGCCTCAGCCGGCCGCTACCGCGGTGGATCGGGCAGCACCCGCAGATGCCCGCGCCGCCGGCCGCTCGGCGCCGGTTGGTGCGCCGGGGTTGCCAGCACGCCGCCGTTGGCCACTGGGGGGCCGCCGGCCGGATCCGACAGGTCATCCAGTGCGGTGCTGCCCAGCACGACGCCGTCGCGGCCTTCCCGGACCGCGTCGGCCAGCGCGACGAGGTCGTCCTCGTCGGGGCTGTTCGGCAGCGGCCCGGCGTGGCGGACGAGTTCCCAGCCCCGCGGCGCGGTGATCCGGCCGGCGTGGGACACGCACAGGTCCCACGAGTGCGGTTCGCGCGCGGTGGCCAGCGGTCCGACGACAGCCGTCGAGTCCGAGTAGACGAACGTCAGCGTCGCCACCGCGTAGTGAGGACACCCGGGCCGGCAGCAGCGACGGGGAACGTTCACGTCGGAGAGGCTATCGTGCGCAAACGCGTCGCGGCGCCGGACACGCTCAGCCCCCGGCCGAGAAGATCCTCAACCGTTACGATCCCCGGGTGACCCGTTCACGCAGTCCCCGCCGGCGGGAAATGCGCGGGCCGCTGCTGCCGCCCACCGTGCCGGGCTGGCGCACCCGCGCCGAGCGGTTCGACATGGCGGTGCTGGAAGCCTATGAGCCGATCGAGCAGCGCTGGCAGGAACGCGTCGCCGGGCTGGACGTTGCGGTCGACGAGATCCCCCGTATCTCGCCGAAGGACCCCGACAGCGTGCAGTGGCCGCCCGAGGTGGTGGCGGACGGGCCCATCGCGCTCGCCCGGCTCATCCCCGCTGGTGTCGATATTCGCGGCAACACGACGCGGGCGCGAATCGTGTTGTTCCGTAAGCCAATAGAGCGGCGGGCGAAAGACACCGAGGAACTGGCCGAGTTGCTGCATGAATTGCTCGTGGCGCAGGTGGCCACGTATCTGGGTGTCGAACCGTCCGTCATCGACCCTTCGATCGATGACGACTGAGCGGCGCGCCTAGCCGATGCCCCGCTTGAGGCGGCGGCGCTCCCGTTCCGAGAGGCCGCCCCAGATCCCGAAGCGCTCGTCGTGTGCCAGCGCGTAGTCCAGGCACGCGTCGCGTACCTCGCATCCGAGGCAGATGCGCTTGGCCTCACGGGTGGAGCCGCCCTTCTCGGGGAAGAACGCCTCCGGATCCGTCTGGGCGCACAGGGCGCGCTCCTGCCACTGGTCGTCAGTGGTTGCCGGCGCAAGTCCAAAACTCGCGAAACTATCCGGCACCAAAGTCAAATGGGCACGTTTTGTCGTCCCCGTCGTCGCGCCGGTATTGGTGTGCGGCGTGGTGCCCATCGCGCTCCAATAGGACATTCCCGCCTCCTAACCTGGTCATCGCAGATGTTCTTGTGGAATGCCGTCCACTATTCAAACTGAATTCGAACAAGTGATCGAATCTCGGTCTGCGACACCGGGAACGGTTGGCGAACCGGGAATGACACTCATGTGATTACACACGTGTTAGCTGCCCCGGTCAAGCACTGAAGGGAGAATTCATACCATTTCGTGATAACAATTTCGGCGCGTCGCGGTCGCGGCGTGTCGCATGACGGACCGCGCCGAACGTCCATCGGGCCGAAGGCTTAGTGTCGGTCGGTGTGAAGGTCACCGTTCTGGTCGGCGGCGTCGGCGGCGCGCGGTTTCTGCTGGGTGTGCAGAAACTGCTCGGCCTGGGGCGGTTCGCCGGCGACTCCGGCGGCGCCGGGGATCACGGGCTGACTGCGATCGTCAACATCGGCGACGACGCGTGGATGCACGGCGTGCGCATCTGTCCCGACCTCGATACCTGCATGTACACCCTGGGCGGCGGCGTCGATCCCGAGCGGGGCTGGGGGCACCGCGACGAAACCTGGCACGCTATGGAGGAATTGGCGAAGTACAACGTGCAGCCGGACTGGTTCGGACTGGGCGANCGCGACCTGGCCACGCACCTGGTACGCAGCCGGATGCTGCGGGCCGGCTACCCGCTGTCACAAGTCACCGAGGCGCTGTGCGCGCGGTGGTCGCCGGCCGCGCGGCTGCTGCCCGCCAGCGACGACCGCAGCGAAACCCACGTCGTCGTCACCGATCCGAGCGCTGGCGTGCAGCGCGCGATTCACTTCCAGGAGTGGTGGGTGCGGTATCGGGCGCGGCTACCCACGCACAGTTTCGGGTTCATCGGCGCCGACAAGGCGACCGCGGGCCCCGGAGTAACCGACGCGATCGCCGACGCGGACGTGGTGTTCTTCGCGCCGTCCAACCCGGTCGTGAGCATCGGTGCGATCTTGGCAATCCCGGGGATCCGGGGCGCATTGCGCTCGACGTCTGCTCCGATGATCGGCTACTCCCCCATCGTGGCGGGAAAGCCGCTGCGCGGCATGGCCGATGAATGCCTTCGGGTCATCGGCGTCGCGACGACGTCCGAAGCCGTCGGCCGGTACTACGGCGCCCGCTCCGGTGTCGGCCTCCTCGACGGGTGGCTGATCCATGAGGGCGACCACGCCGAGATCCCCGGCGTCGCGGTGAGGTCGGTTCCGCTGTTGATGCGCGACCCGGATGCCACCGCCGAAATGGTCCGCAGCGGCTTGGAGCTGGCCGGGCTTACGCTGGGGCCGCGAGCATGACCGGCGACCACGGCGCCGGAGCCGCAATAGAAATGCTGCCCGTGGCCGGACTGCCGGAATTTCGTCCCGGTGACGATCTGGCGGACGCGCTGGCGGCCGCCGCGCCCTGGCTGCGGGACGGCGACGTCGTCGTCGTCACCAGCAAGGTGCTCTCCAAGTGCGAAGGCCGCGTGGTGCCCGCGCCCGACGACCCAGATGCGCGAGATGAGTTGCGACGCAAGCTCATCGACGCTGAGGCCGTGCGGGTGCTGGCACGCAAAGGCAAGACACTGATCACCGAGAACGCGCTCGGTCTTGTGCAGGCGGCGGCGGGCGTGGACGGATCCAATGTCGGGTCAACAGAACTCGCGCTGCTACCCGTCGACCCCGATGCCAGCGCTGCGAGGTTGCGCAACAGGTTGCGGGAGCGGCTCGGCGTGACCGTCGCCGTGGTGATCACCGACACCATGGGCAGGGCCTGGCGCAACGGCCAGACGGACACCGCCATCGGTGCGGCCGGCCTCGAGGTGTTGCACGCCTACGCGGGCGCCTACGATGTGCACGGCAACGAGCTACTCGTCACCGAGGTCGCCGTGGCCGACGAAATCGCCGCCGCCGCCGACCTTGTCAAGGGAAAATTGACCGGCATACCGGTGGCCGTGGTGCGTGGTCTGGCGGTGCGCGACGACGGGTCGACCGCGCGCAGCTTGCTGCGGCCCGGCGAGGAAGACCTGTTCTGGCTGGGTACCGAGGAGGCGCTGTCGCTCGGCCGCCGCCAGGCGCTGCTGATGCGTCGCTCGGTCCGCAGCTTCGCCCCCACACCGGTGCCGCCGGAACTCGTCGAGGAGGCGGTCTCCGACGCCCTCACAGCGCCGGCCCCCCACCACACCCGGCCGGTGCGCTTTGTGTGGCTGCGCACCGCCGGGCGACGCATCGCGCTGTTGGATCGAATGAACGACCGTTGGCGCGCCGACCTGTCCGGTGACGGAAAATCGCCGCATGCGATCGAGGCCCGGGTCAGCCGTGGCCGAATTCTCTACGACGCACCGGAGTTGGTGATCCCGTTCCTGGTGCCCGATGGCGCTCACAGCTACCCCGACGCCGCGCGCACCGCTGCCGAGCACACGATGTTCACGGTCGCGGTCGGCGCCGCCGTGCAGGGCCTGCTGGTTGCGCTCGCGGTGCGTGGTCTGGGCAGCTGCTGGGTCGGCTCGACGATTTTCGCCGCCGATCTGGTGCGCGCCGAACTCGGGCTCCCCGCCGACTGGGAGCCGCTGGGCGCCGTGGCCATCGGCTATCCCGAAAAGCCGGCGCCGCCGCGGGATCCCGCACCGAGCGACGATCTGCTGGTGCAGAAATGAGCGTCCGCGATTCGGTCATCGAAACGCTGACCTGCTGGCCGGCACCGAATTCCGCTCAGGAGGCGTTGTGCGAGGCGGTGCTCGCGTTCGTGCTGGGCCGTGACGACGCATGCGAGAGGGAGTGCGTGCCGGGCCATATCACCGCGTCTGCTCTCGTGCTCGACAGCACCGGGACGCAGGCACTGCTGACGCTGCACCCGCGGCTGGGCCGCTGGGTGCAGTTGGGTGGGCACTGCGAGACCGGCGACCGTCACATTGTCGCCGCGGCGCAGCGGGAGGCGATCGAAGAGTCCGGAGTCGGGGACCTCGAGGTCGATCCCGGTCTCATCGCCGTTCACGTCCACCCGATCACCTGCTCGCTCGGCGTGCCCACCCGCCACCTCGATATGCAGTTCGTCGCATATGCGCCACCCGACGCCTCGATCGAAGTCAGTGACGAGTCGCTCGACCTTCGTTGGTGGCCGCTGGACGCGCTACCGCAGAACTCGGATCAGGCTCTGGCGCAACTGGTTTCGTTCGCGCGACGCCACATCGCGACTCAGACGTCGGTGGAGTAGCGGATCCCGCCGTCGGGAATCGTCACCCCCGGCCACACCCGGGCGCCGCGCAGCAGCTCGCAGCGGGCGCCGATGTCGGCGCCGTCGCCGATCACGCCGTCGCGGATCAGTGCCCGCGGGCCGATCCGGGCGCCGAAACCGATGATCGACCGCTCGATCACCGATCCAGCCTCGACCTTCACCCCGTCGAAGATGATCGCCCCGTCCAGCCGCGTCCCGGGGCCGATCTCGGCGCCGCGACCGACGACGGTCCCGCCGATCAACAACGCGCCCGGGGCCACCGCGGCCCCGTCGTGCACCAGCTTCTCGCCCCGTTGGCCTCCGAGAGCCGGCGACGGCGCGATCCCGCGAACCAGATCGGCGGAACCGCGTACGAAATCCTCCGGCGTGCCCATGTCACGCCAGTACGTCGCGTCGACGTAACCGCACACCCGCACGCCTTGCGAAAGAAGCGCGGGGAACACCTCGCGCTCCACCGAAACCGCTCGGCCCCGCGGAATCTGGTCGATCAGCGCCCGCCGGAACACGTAACAGCCTGCGTTGATCTGGTCGGTCGGCGGATCCTGGGTCTTCTCCAGGAACGCGGTCACGACGCCGTCTTCATCGGTCGTCACGCAGCCGTACGCCCGAGGGTCACCGACCCTGACCAGGTGCAGCGTCACGTCGGCAGACTTGCGGTCGTGCGCTTCCAGCAGAGCGCCCAGATCGGCGCCCGACAACACGTCGCCGTTGAAGACCATCACCGTCTCGTGGCGCAGCTTGTCGGCGACATTGGCGATCGCGCCGCCGGTGCCGAGCGGCTCGGTCTCGGTGACGTAGTCGATCTGCAGCCCCAGCTTCGACCCGTCACCGAATTCCGACTCGAACACCTCCGCCTTGTAGGAGGTGCCCATGACCACATGCTCGATGCCGGCCGCCGCGATCCGCGACAGCAGGTGGGTCAGAAACGGCAGCCCGGCGGTCGGCAACATCGGCTTGGGCGCCGACAGGGTCAGCGGCCGCAGCCGCGTGCCCTGCCCGCCGACCAGGACGACGGCGTCGACCTTCGAGGGATCTGTCACGTCAGCGCCGTCCTTTCGCCAGCCTCCGTCGAGAGCTCCGGACCACCAGGCGGGCGCGCACCACAAGGGCGGTTCTCATCGCCCAGCGCAGCGGCGCCTGCCACCACCGGCCATACCGGTCGGCAAGGTAAATGTAGGTGCTGGCATGGTGGGCGGCGAGGTTTCGGGCGGGATCGCGGCCGGTGGCGTGGCCCTTGTCGTGCAGAATCTCCGCGGACGGCACGTAGACGTTCTGCCAGCCGGCCTTGACGAGCCGGTCGCCGAGGTCGACGTCTTCCATATACATGAAGTAACGCTCGTCGAACCCGCCGACCTCGTCGAACGCCGCGCGGCGCAGCAGCAGGCACGAGCCGGACAGCCAGCCGACCGGCCGCTCGCTGGGGTCGAGCCGGTCCTGTCGGTAGGCCGACGTCCACGGGTTGTTCTTCCAGAACGGGCCGACCACGGCGTGCATACCGCCGCGGATCACGCTCGGCACATGCCGGGCGGACGGGTAGACCGAGCCGTCCGGGTCGCGGATCAGGGGCCCGAGCGCGCCGGCGCGGGGCCAGCGGCCCGCGGCTT
>JGI26340J50214_10000760_pt1 | contig 10793 bp, 9 predicted proteins | sample BogFormECP12_OM2_FD_50214 | JGI IMG/M metagenome (IMG submission 50214)
TCTTGAATTCTTGACTCCTTGAGTTCTTGAGTTCTTTAAGTTACTTCGGATCGATCCCCGAAACTGTTGCGAGCCACGAATTCAATCCAAACTCAAAACTGCTGGCCGGCTTCTCTTCGCTAAACACTTTGGCTGCCTCCAAGGCAGTCATTCCATGTAGGAAGGCCCAGAGTGCGACAGCAGCTTCCCGGGCGCGGGGCAAACCGGATAGGCGAGCGACTTGGTTGACGACAAACACCCAGAGATCGCAGCGCGCAGCGTCCTCTCCCGAGTCGAGAGCGGGCAACATCAGGATTTCGTACAGATGACGCTCGTCGCGCGCAAACTTGACATAGGCGCGCGCCAGACTCCGGATCGCTTCGCTCGGTTGTTTTCTTCCGACCGCCCGGCGAAGGACGGCGTGTAATCGGCGCGCGCTTTCCTCGGTGAGAGCAGCTTCCAATTGCGCGCGATTCGCGAAATAACGGTAAAGTGCGTTGGGAGCAAGCGCTAACGACGCCGCGAGCGAGCGTAAGGAGATACCACGCAGGCCGTCACGTTTGAGTTGTTCCACCGCGGCCGCCAGAATCTTCCGACGGTCGGTTTTCGCTGGATAAGGCATAAAGTACACTGTACAGGTTGACGCCCGCTCTTTCTAGATGTACACAGGAGCTGGTCAAGGTGTTCGGTGTACATCTTGGTCGCGGAGCGGTCAAATATGACTAACAAAAAGAGCGTGGTGGTAACAGGAGCTTCTACAGGTATCGGTTGGGGGATCTCCAAGGTGCTCCTGGCGAATAATTTTCAAGTTTATGGAACCGTTCGGAAACCAGCCGACGCCACATGGTCTCGAGGGTATGTCTGAATCGCTGCGCCGCGAGCTCCTTCTCTATGGTATTGATGTGATCGTCATCGGACCGGGCTCGGTGGCAACACCGATTTGGGACAAAGCCGAGAGCGCCGACACTAACGCCTATCAAGCTACTGAGTACGCCCCGATCCTTGATCATTTTCGTAAGTATTTTATTGCGGAGGGTCGCAAGGGACTCCCGCCTGAAGAAATCGGCCGAGCGGTACACATCGCGTTAACCACTGCTCGGCCCAGGGTCCGTTATGCNNTTGTGCCGCAACGGTTAGTGAATTGGACCNTCCCGATGTTTCTGCCGAAGCGCGTGCTGGATAAGATCATCGGCAAACAGCTTGGGCTGGCAGCTGCTCGCACCTAGCCTGCATCGCTCACAAATCCTGAGAGATTTGTGAGCGATGCAGGCTGAGCTTTCTAACCCGCAGTGAGCTCGTCGATTCGGCATCGGCGTGATTTTTGCGGGTTAGTTCATTCGCCGTTTTTCCCGGAGCAGATCNATATAAACTTGTTCCATTTCTCGAATTTGGTGCGGTGCAGAAAAGCGCCGGCTGATTAGCTCTTTTCCGCGCTGAATCTGGGTCAACAGCTCTATTTGATTTTGCAGTGCGGAGTGAATGAGCTGTCCAAGTTCCCGATCGTTGCCGGCGGGATTGAGCAATAGGATCTCATCGGAAAATTCTTCGCGAATTCCATCGACAGCCATGGCGGCAACCGGCACGTCATGCTGAAGGGCTTCGAGTAACACCATCGGTAAGCCTTCGAAGTCCGAGGTCAGAAGATATAAATCGATTTCGCCGAAGAAACGATCAAGCGACGGTTCGACATCGAACCATTCGACGTTCACGCCAAGCGCGGAGGCTTCTTTTTTCAGTTCGGCTTCCAGCGGCCCGCTTCCGGCAATGATGAAACGGTACGAATCATCTAGTTTCAACAACACTCTGGCGATTCGAAGAAAGCGACTGAAGTTTTTTTGAGGGACTAGCCTTCCCGCGCCGCCAATGACCTTCGCAAAGCCGCGGACGCGTCGACTCAGGATCCGATCCGGTAGACCGTTGGGAATGATCCGGATTCTTGCGGAAGGCACCTTCTCGAACCTAATCAAATAATCTTTGACGCTCGACGAGACCGCAAAGATCCGGTCGGCGAATCGGTTGGCCAGCCGATCGATCAATGTAACCAGCATCGAGTTCGTACGAAACGAATCATTACACTGGTCATGGGAAATAACCACAGGCACACCGAGAAACCGGGCGAGCGGTTTTCCGAGCCAATTCGACGCGAAAAGGTGACAATGCGCCACATCATAGCGGCGCCTCAGCATCAGCAGTGGCAGACGAAAAAGATAGATCGGCACTAAACGCCGCGGAGACAAAAAAAACACCGGTATTCCCAGCTGTTCAGCTCGCTCGTAAAAAAGACTCTTCCGCGTGCCGTGCATCGGAGCAAGATGCACCTCGAATCTGCTCCGATCGTGTGAGGTGAGCCAGGCCAGAAGGGCGGTCTGTGCCCCGCCCAGTTCCAGGCTATCGATCAGGTGCAGCACGCGAATGCGCCTCGCGTTCCGGGCTTCTACCCTCTCTCGCGCCTCTGGCGGTTTCCCTTCTTTCATCGTCGAAGTCCCTCTCGGTTTTCGGCCTGCATCCTTCGAGCAGTGTCCTGTCCCCGACATAGCACGCTATTCGGTATTGACTATAATACGTCTATTCTTAAGTCTCGTCACCAATGTGGGGTGGGGAAGCTGATTCAGATTCTGCTGTGCGAAGAGCGAAAGGACATTAAACGATGAATATTGCAGATCGCGCGGCAGGTGCGGTTATCGGCGCGCTTGTTGGAGACGCCCTTGGACTAGGGCCTCATTGGTACTATGACCTAACTGAACTGCGCAAAGATTATGGAGACTGGATCACCGGGTATGCCGCGCCAAAACCGGGCCGTTACCATGCAGGAATGATACCAGGGGAGTTGTCTCAGACCGGATTGATTATCGTGATGTTGCTGCGGTCGGTGGTTGAGCTTGGCGAATACCAGGAAGAAGACTTTACACAACGGCTGGACCGCGAGCTTCTGCCATATCTGGACGGAACCCCGATGCAGGGGCCTGGGGGATATACCAATCAATCCATCCGAGAGGCGTTCCGACGCCGCGTAAAACAAAAGTACGGCTGGGATCGAACGGGAGGACACGCCGACACTACGGAAGCCGCTGAGAGAGCCGTCGTTCTGGCTGCCCGCTACGCGACTAATCCGCGTAAGGTCGCCGAGACGGTATCGGCCAATTGCGCGCTCACGCAGGCCGATGAGGCAATTGTTGCTATGACGACGGCGTTCAATTGTGCGGTTGCCCTGCTGGTTGCCGGTGAGAAGTTTGACGCGAATTTGTCCGACAGGCTAATGGACCAGGTGAGGAGAGGCTATTTGCCATTTCACATGGTCACTGGTGAAAACCTAACAATGCCGCGTCCAGGTGATCCGGATCCGCCACGGGCGGGCAAATTTTCGTCGCCGGATGCTCTATTGACACCGTCGTACATGGCCGAAGCTGCACAAGATCCTGATATACGAATCGAACCTGCATGGAAGGTGTCACTGGTTTATGGAATGCCGTGCGCCATTTACCACCAACTTCCGGCAGCATACTATCTGGCGGCCAGGTTTCGGGACGATTTCGAATCCGCAGTTCTTCATGCGCTAAATGGTGGTGGCCAAAACATGTCGCGCGCTTGCCTGACCGGGGCATTAGTCGGTGGGCAGGTCGGGCTATCGGGTATTCCGGAGCGCTTTATCAACGGTCTCCAAAATCACAGTGAACTAGTAGACTTGGCGCGGCTGCTAGGCGTGTTAACGGAACGAGATCGGCCAGTTGGTTGACCTCGGAAAGGGACACGAAAGGGATAGAACCGACCTCTGGCCTAAAGAGCAAAATCAAAGATCGAGGACGAGGACGAGTTCGAGTTCGAGGACGAGGACGACTAGGAGGAGTAACCTGATGGCCGGCCTGGAACCTGGGGATCTGGAAGCCCGAAGGGCAGTGAGATTAGAGCCCGGGGTGGAGCGAAGCGGAGCCCCAGGTATGCTAGGCGGCGGGTTAGCGCTGAAAGCGCGGCGGCATGTCTTTGCGAATGTCTCTCCATCCCAATCGTATCACGGATTCCTTCCTCCGCGCCTTCAGCGCTCATCCGTTTTGTTTAAAATGATCCTGGGCCTTGCAGCCCAGGCTATTGTCTTGGTGCGCCTTCGGCGCTGGCTATCCTGGCGGCCCGGCTTGGATCTGGCGATCTGGAAGCCCGAAGGGCAGTGAGATTAGAGCCCGGGATGGAGCGAAGCGGAGCCGTGCAACTCTGGAAGGGTAGCGGCATGTCTTCAGGCCGTGCTAAAACGCGCGTATTAAACAAATGTTTTACTTGACAGTTTCAAACGATTGTTTGAAACTCATCGCGTGGTCACTAGAGAAAGAAGAGATCCAGGGCCTGAAGCCGGCGAGGAAAATACGCGCGATAAAATTTTAAGCGCGGCCGGAGAGGTCTTCGCTGAACAAGGGTTTGAAGGCGCCACTATCCGCGCAATCACCGAGCGCGCCGGGGTTAACGTAGCGGCGGTGAACTATCATTTTCGGGATAAAGCAGAACTTTACACGCGCGTTGTGGTGGATGCCTGCTCTGCGCGAACGGCTTTTCGTGAAGCGATGGCTGAGGCGGCCGGCTCGCCGGAGGAGCGGCTCCGAAGTCTGATTTACCGTTTTCTCGAATACTTGCTCGACCCCGCCCGACCAGATTGGAAACGACGGTTGATGGCCCGCGAGATGGCTAACCCGACGACCGCTCTCGACGAGCTGGTCGAAAAAAACATCCGGCCGCTGCGAGATGAATTCCTGATACCGACTCTCCGCGAACTTACCGGCGGGTGCTTCCACCGACGGCAGCTGAGCTACATCGGTTCGAGCGTAATGGGTCAGTGTCTTTATTTCCTTCAGTCCCGGCCGATCATCGACCGGCTCAATCCCGATTTCAAAGTCGGCAAGTCCGAGATCACCGAGATCGCCGAGCACATCACTCGATTTTCGCTGGGCGCCATTGCCGAAATGACTCGCCAGGCCCGCCGATCTTAACTCAACCCGCTGAACCCATGAGTGCTTCTATCGTTACGACGTCGCCGGCTCACCTCAAANGCGCCAACCCGGATCGGCCGGCCATAGAGGGCCAGGTCGGAAGTTCGAGCGGGAGTCATCCGANACCGAGGCGATCGACTCGCCGTCTTCTCATCCTTTGCTCGGTTGGCGNGCTAATCCTGGCCGGAGGTGCTTTCTGGTATATCAATAATGTCGGGTATGTAAGTACCGACGATGCGACCGTTGAAGCACACGTAATACAGGTAAGCCCGAAAATTTCGGCTCACGTCAAAACGGTCTATTTTGACGATAACTATCAGGTTACGCAGGGAGATCTGTTGATCGAATTGGACCCGCGCGACTACGAAGTTAGTCTCGCCAGCGCTGAAGCAAACCTGGCCTCAGCTCGGAGCAAGCTCGTAGAAGCCGAAGCGCAACAGAAGGTAGCGCTGGCCGGCTTGGGACAGGTAAGAGCGGATCTGGCTAGTGCCCGGGCAACTGCAGATAACGCCGAGTCTGACCTCAATCGGAACGAACATCTGTTTCAGACTCATGTGATCGATCGACGCGAGTATGATGCCTCGGTCGCTCAAGCAAAGAGCGCTGCCGCCAATGTGGATTCAGCCACGAAAAAAGTTGCATCGCAGGAGGCGCAGATTCGGCTGACGGGTGCGCAATACGTCACGGCTTCTGCTGCAGAAAAGCAAGCGGAAGCCCAGCTGCGACAGGCGCAATTACAATTGTCGTACACCCGGATCTTCGCCCCTTTTGACGGTCGGGTGACTAAGAAGAGCGTCGAACCGGGCAACTATATCCAACCAGGTCAAACCCTGTTTTCACTTGTTCCTCCGGAGGTGTGGGTCATTGCCAACTTCAAAGAGACGGAGCTTAAGCAAATGAAAGTTGGTCAGTCCGTTTCCGTGCGGGTTGATGCAGTACCTGGCCGTGATTTCAACGCGCATATCGAAAGCTTTCAGGTGGGTACCGGCAGCCGGTTTACCTTGCTGCCGCCTGAAAACGCGACCGGCAATTTCGTTAAGGTTGTTCAGCGTGTGCCTGTGAAAATCGTTTTTGACGAGCCGCTAGCAAATCTTGAAAGACTCTGGCCTGGGGAATCAGTTGAACCCAAGGTCAATCTTCACCATGCCGCCGCCGAACCCGGTCACCGGTCAGAGCCGCTTCCGTCGGCCATTCTTGGGGCAACTGACGATCATCCGGTCGCCATCGTTAAGCAATGAGTCTGATCCCGTCAATCAAGTCCGGAACGAAGCCACTCGTACAACGAAACTATGAGTCACGCAATAACACCGAGCGGACGGGCGGTGAATCCATGGTGGATCGGATTGACGCTGACAATCGCAACCTTCATGGAATTGCTGGACACCAGCATAGCGAACGTCTCTCTCCCGCACATAGCCGGCGGTCTCGGAACCAGTCTCGACGAAGCGACTTGGGTGCTGACCAGCTATCTTGTGGCCAATGCGGTGGTTCTTCCGCTAAGCGCCTGGTTGAGTCGCGTTTTCGGGCGGAAAAATTATTACATGACTTGCGTCGCCCTGTTCACGCTCAGCTCGTTCTTTTGCGGGACAGCTCCGAACCTCGGGATTTTGATTTTTTGCCGGGTGCTGCAAGGGATTGCCGGCGGCGGCCTGGCTCCATCGGAGCAGGCCATGCTGGTGGATACCTTTCCGCCAGCCAAACGCGCAGCGGCTTTTGGGCTTTACAGTATGGCTATTGTGTTAGCTCCAGCACTCGGGCCAACCCTGGGTGGGTGGATAACCGATAATTCGTCCTGGCGTTGGATCTTTTTCATCAATATCCCGGTTGGGTTCCTGTCGCTTTTCCTAACCAGCAAGCTAGTGACTGATCCACCCGCATTTACCGAAGAGCGGCGTCGGATAAAAGCCTCCGGTAAGACCAGAGTCGATTACGTTGGGATTCTGTTGTTCGCGGTTGGTTTCGGCTGTTTGGAGGTCGTCCTCGATAAAGGTCAAGAGGATGATTGGTTCGGCAGCCCGTTTATTACCGCGTTTACAGTGATCAGTGTGATTGCATTGGTGGTCGCTATCTTTTGGGAACTTCACCAAAAAGATCCCGTCGTCGACTTGACTCTATTGGGGAATCGGAACTTCGGACTAGCTTGTCTACTCTTCTTCCTCTTCGGATTTCTCCTCTTCAGCACCACTGTGCTATTGCCTCAGCTCTGCAATCGCTCGACAACTACAACGCCACAACGGCTGGAATGGCTCTTACTCCCGGCGCTCTCGTTATCGTAGCCATGGCGCCCTTCATTGTGCGCCTCACACCGATTGTCGGAGCGAAACGACTTATCTTCGTTGGGTTCTTCTTCTTAGCGGTGGCATTGTGGCACCTGGGTCACCTCAGTCTCAACGCTGACTACGGGGTCTTCGCGCGGGCCCGCATGCTTCAAGGATTTGGGCTAGGGTTTCTGATTGTCCCAATCTCGCAGGTTGCCTATTCTTATCTTCCTCTGGAGAAGAATAATAAGGCTAGCAGCCTCACGAATTTGTTTCGCAACGAGGGTGGTAGTTTTGGCATCACATTCGCCAACACCGTATTGGCGCAACGCGCACAGTTTCATCAGAGTATCCTTGCACAGCATTTGAATCCTGATAATTCGATTTATCGCGATTGGTTGCACCAGGTGACNAGCGCATTCATGCATGCGGGATATACCGCAATCGAGGCAACTAACCGGGCCGAGGCCCAACTATACAGCGTGTTAGTTCAGCAAGCGTCGCTACTCTCCTATTTTGATTGCTTCGTCGGCCTGATCGTACCAGCCTCTGCCGGACTGGTATTGGCATTGGTGATCAAGAACTTCAGGCCGCCTGGGAAACCGGCTGCCGCTCATTAAAGCCTTCAAGCGAGCTGGTACGATTGGGGAATTTAGAGGAAGGTAGCCACAACAAGTTGGCGCTTATAGGAGCGTGTTCCTACGATCGGAGGAGCAATCCTATTGTTTGGCGNACGTTATTGGGGTAAGCCTCGTCAAGATGAAAGCGGGTCCCCACGCAGATCGATNCAGCAAGGCGTCTAACGCTCTCGCGACCGCGGCAGCAGGGCCNGCCGGAGNGCGCCTCGCGCCGCAGGTAATAACAATGTTACGCGTCCTTTGGGNCTCGCCACAGCGGACTAAGATCCTGCTCCTCGGCGTATCCCTTGTCGTCGTCATCGGNTCCACGGCCTACGGCCAGATCGTGCTCAACGCCTGGAACCGACCTTTCTACGATGCGATTGGGCGCAGGGATTTACACGGGTTCCTNGTCCAGCTTATGGTCTTCGGTGTCATTGCCGGCGTGCTTTTGGTTCTGAACGTGGCACAGGCCTGGCTTAACCAGGCGACCAAGGTCAAGCTGCGCGAAGGAATCGTGCGCGACCTGTTCAACGAGTGGCTTAAGCCACGGCGCGCCTTTCGCCTTGTCAATGCCGGCGAGATGGGCTCCAACCCGGACCAGCGAATCCACGAAGACGCTCGCCATCTGGCCGAACTGACGGCCGATCTTAGCATCGGCCTCCTGCAGTCTTCGCTCCTCCTCGGAAGCTTCATTGGGGTTCTGTGGATCCTCTCGGGAAGCATGCCCTTGCAAGTGGGCGGACGCAGCTTCTGGATTCCCGGATACATGGTCTGGTGCGCTCTGGCCTCCGCGGGCACCGGTTCATGGCTCAGTTGGCGCGTCGGCCGGCCGCTGATCCAGCTCAATACCGAGCGCTACGCTCAGGAGGCCGAATTGCGCTTCGAACTTGTGCGCCTCAACGAGCATATCGACGCCGTGTCGCTCTCCGGCGGCGAAGAGGATGAGAACCGGCGCCTCACTGCCCAGCTCAGGAACGTTCTCCACGTCATGTGGCGGATCGTCAACGCGAGCACTCGGCTCACCTGGATCACCGCAGGCTACGGCTGGTTCACGATCATTGCGCCGATCATGTTCGCGGCTCCCGGATACTTCGCCGGCGATCTTTCCCTTGGCTCATTGATGATGGCCGTCGGCGCCTTCAATCAGGTNCAGCAGACTCTGCGGTGGTTCATCGACAATTTCAGCACCATCGCCGACTGGCGGGCCACGCTGATTCGTATAGCCAGCTTCCGCCAGATGGTTGTGACCATGGATACGCTCGGGGCGACCGAGAACCAAATCGAGTTCATCAAGGNACCCGCCGACAAGTGCNTCTTCGAAAACCTGNAGGTCGCCACGCCCACCGGCTGCGTCATTTTGGGCGAGCGGCATGTGGAGATCGCGCTGGGCGAACACGTGCTCATCGTCGGCGAACCCGGCACCGGCAAGACCCTCCTGTTCCAGGCGATTGCAGGCTTGTGGCCCTGGGGCTCGGGCCGTGTAGCGTTGCCGTCGTCGGACGGCGTGATGTTCATGACGCGCCAGCCCTATGTGCCGCTGGGAACGCTGCGCGCAGCGTTGACCTATCCCTCCTCCAAGATCGTCTACAAAGACGAGGAGCTCGTAGCTGCGCTCCAGTCCGCAGGCTTGAACCGTCTTTCCTCTTCGCTCGACCGTATCGCGCGCTGGGAAAGGGAACTCACCGATGACGAGCAGCAATGGTTGGTTTTCACTCGTGCCTTGCTGCATAAGCCGCGTTGGCTGGTTATCGACGAAGCCCTGGAGTCGCTGGATGACGATGCGCGTAAGCGCGTCACTGGCCTCTGCAAGGACCAACTCAGGGATGCCACCATAATCTACATCGGCCGCCCAGAAACTAAGAGCCACTTCTTCAAACGCGTTCTGCATCTGATCAAAGACCCACACGGAACTTGCTTCATACCGGACCGCAGCGTCGTTTCCGGCGGCCGGCCGACGTCCGTGCCCACCGCTGGACCTAAAGCGTAAGCGAAGGCTCCAGCCTTTGCATCGGCAGCGGAACTCTCCTGCTGCGCCGGACAACCTCCTCCGCTCTTCGAGCTGCGGCGCGTCCGCAAGCGGGAAAAGGTCGCGCCATAGCGAAGCGACGGCGGATTCCGCTGCTTTTTAGAGAGAAGAGTTTAAAGACAGTTAGTTTCGATTAGTTTATTTNAAAANAGGCCCAGCACCATGTCCCATCACAGTCTGATGATGCACAAGACCGGAGTCNGCGGGAGATGGTGCTGGGCTTTCTAACCCGCAATGAGCTCGTCGCTTCGGCTTTTTGCGTGATTTCTGCGGGTTAGCNCGCTAACCGGCTTTCCGCGAAACACCAAGAACCAAGACAAAACTACGCGATGGAAACACAAACTGAAAAGAACGCTATGAAACAGGCAATGACCTACCAATCGAATGACCAGAACGCGCAACTGCGTCCCCGTGCTGGTCGGGCCGGCGCTGACCACGACAGGGATGTGCCCGAGATCGATCTGTTGAGTCCGTTGACGCTCCGGGGTGTCACTTTTCGGAACCGCATCGCCGTGTCGCCAATGTGCCAGTATTCTGCCGTGGATGGCTTTGCCAATGATTGGCATCTCGTTCATCTCGGCAGCCGAGCGGTCGGCGGGGCGTCCTTGATCATGGTCGAGGCGACGGCGGTAGCCGCGGAAGGGCGCATTTCGCCGGGTGACCTCGGAATCTGGAAAGATGAGCACATCGAAATGCTGGCGCGCATCGCCAAATTCATCCACACTCAGGGGGCCGTTGCCGGCATCCAATTGGCGCACGCCGGTCGGAAGGGGAGTTGCGACCCGGCGTGGAAAGGGGGGGCGAGCCTTATGACAGTCGAGCAGGGCGGCTGGGCGGTAGTCGGCCCGAGTCCTGTCCCGTTCGACGAAGCTCATCCGGTGCCGATTCCGTTGGATGAGGCGGGGATCGACGGCGTCATTGCCGCGTTCGAGGCCGGTGC
>JGI26340J50214_10000762_pt1 | contig 10786 bp, 8 predicted proteins | sample BogFormECP12_OM2_FD_50214 | JGI IMG/M metagenome (IMG submission 50214)
TTTTTCATAAGAATCCTCAGGCCATGTTTGCTAAGCCAAGTGGGCTGCCGTGATGAGCATGTCGATCAGCTTGATGCCCACGAAGGGCGCGATCAGGCCTCCCACTCCGTAGATAAAAAGGTTGCGGCGCAGCAAGGCCTCGGCGTTCATGGCGCGGTATTTCACACCCCGCAGCGCGAGCGGAATGAGCGCGATGATGATCAGGGCGTTGAAAATGACCGCCGAAAGCACTGCCGATTGCGGCGTTTTGAGATGCATAATGTTCAGCGCGTTGAGCACCGGGAACGTCACCGCGAACATGGCGGGGATGATGGCGAAATATTTGGCCACGTCGTTGGCGATGGAGAAAGTGGTGAGCGCGCCGCGGGTCATCAGCAATTGCTTGCCGATTTCGACGACCTCGATGAGCTTGGTGGGATTGGAATCGAGATCGACCATGTTTCCGGCTTCTTTGGCGGCTTGCGTGCCTGTATTCATGGCGACGCCCACGTCGGCCTGAGCCAGCGCGGGAGCGTCGTTGGTGCCGTCGCCGGTCATGGCGACCAGTTTGCCGCCAGCCTGCTCGGCCCGGATGAGTTTCATTTTGTCCTCGGGCGTGGCTTGTGCGAGGAAGTCGTCGACGCCAGCTTCGCGCGCAATGGCAGCGGCGGTGAGCGGATTGTCGCCGGTGATCATCACGGTGCGAATGCCCATGGCGCGGAGTTGAGCGAAGCGGTCGCGGATTCCACCCTTGACCACGTCTTTCAGGTGAATCACGCCCATGGCCCGGCGGTTTTCGGAAACCACGAGCGGCGTGCCGCCGGAAGAGGCGATGCGCTCGACCGAGGCGCGCACTTCCTGTGGCATGGCAGAACTGTTCTGTTCGAGATAATGCGCGATCGAGTCGGCGGCGCCTTTGCGGATTTGCCGGCCATCCAGATTGACGCCGGACATGCGCGTCTGCGCTGTGAATGGGATGAATTGCGCCTCGTGATCGGCGAACTCGCGGCCGCGCAGCTTGTATTTTTCCTTGGCCAGCACAACGATGGAGCGGCCCTCCGGAGTTTCGTCGGCCAGCGAGGAGAGTTGAGCAGCGTCGGCCATTTCGGCTTCGGTGACTCCCGGAGCAGGCAGGAATTCGGTGGCCTGGCGATTGCCGAAAGTGATGGTGCCGGTTTTGTCGAGCAACAGCGTGTTCACGTCACCGGCGGCTTCGACGGCGCGGCCTGACATCGCGACCACGTTGTGCTGCACCAGGCGGTCCATGCCGGCGATGCCAATCGCCGACAACAGGCCGCCAATGGTCGTGGGAATCAGGCACACCAGCAACGAGACCAGAACGAACACGGTCTGCGGTGAGCCGGAATAAATCGCCAACGGCTGCAACGTGACCACGGCCAGCAGGAAGATGATGGTCAATCCCGCGAGCAGAATGTTGAGTGCGATTTCGTTGGGAGTCTTCTGCCGTGAAGCGCCTTCCACCAGCGCAATCATGCGGTCGAGAAAAGTCTCGCCCGGGTTCGACGTAATCTTGACCTTGATGAAATCACTGAGCACGCGCGTACCGCCGGTAACTGCCGAGCGATCGCCGCCCGCTTCGCGAATCACAGGCGCAGACTCACCCGTAATGGCCGATTCGTCCACCGAAGCCACGCCGTCGACGATTTCTCCGTCGCCGGGAATGAGTTCTCCGGCGGCAACGGAAACCAGGTCGCCGACGCGCAGCTTGGCGCTTGGGATTTCTTCGATCTTACCGTCGCAGGCAATGCGCTTGGCGATGGTTTCCGAACGCGCTCGCCGCAGCGTTTCCGCCTGCGCTTTGCCGCGACCCTCGGCCATGGCTTCGGCGAAGTTGGCGAACAACACGGTGAACCACAACCAAAGAGTGATTTGCAGATTGAAGCGAAATTCTTCGTGCGGGCGAAGAATCAAAAGCACGGTCGTGATCACGCTGCCGATTTCGACCACGAACATGACCGGATTGCCCATCATGTTACGTGGGTCGAGTTTCAGCAGCGAACTCCAGACAGCGCTGCGGACAAGGTTCAGGTCCCAAACCGATTTGTGATGGCTTGCCATAGGTTCCTAGAAAGTCTTTCCAACGTTCATGAGAAGGTGCTCGAGAATCGGCCCCAGACTCAGCGCCGGGAAGAACGTGAGCGCTCCCAGAATGAGGATCACGCTGATCAGCAGCAGCGTGAACAACGGCGTGGTGACCGGAAATGTTCCAAGCGATGGTGGCACGTACTTTTTCTGCGCCAGGTTGCCGGCGATGGCCAGCATGGGAACGATCATGAAGAAACGGCCGAGCAACATGGTGATGCCGGTAGCCGTGTCATACCAGGGCGTGTTGATGGGGCCGAGTCCTCCGAAGGCGGAGCCGTTGTTGCCGGCGGACGAAACAAAGGCGTAGAGAATCTGGCTGAGACCGTGGGGGCCGGGATTGGTAATCGCCGCCGTCCCGAAGCCCTTGACTACCGAGATTGCGGTGAGCGCAAGAATGATGAGCGGGAAGACCAGCGAGACCAGCATCGCCATCTTGACGTCGTAGGCTTCGATCTTCTTGCCCAAATATTCCGGCGTGCGGCCAACCATCAGGCCCGCGATGAATACGGCCAGTACGACGTAGATGAGAATGCCGTACATGCCCGAGCCCACGCCGCCAAAAATGACTTCGCTCAGCATGATGTTCACCAGCGGAACCATGCCGCCCAGCGGCGTGAAGGAATCATGCCAGCCGTTGATGGCGCCGCAACTGGCGTCGGTCGTGACCGTGGCGAATAAAGCGGAGTTGGCGATGCCGAAGCGAACTTCCTTGCCCTCCATGTTGCCGCCGGGTTGCAGGCTCGTGGCGTGCTGCGCGACGGTCGAGGGATACAAGGGATTGCCGTGCGCTTCGGCCCTGTAGGCGACCGTTACGCCCGCGAGAAAGAGAATTGCCATCGCCGACCAAACGGCCCATCCATGAGCGGGCGAACTAGTCATTCGCCCGAGCGTATAGGTGAGACCGGCGCCGATGGAAAAAATGGAAAACATCTCGATCAGATTCGTCAGCGGCGTAGGATTTTCAAACGGGTGGGAGCTATTGGCATTAAAGAAGCCGCCGCCGTTCGTACCGTATTCTTTGATGACTTCCTGCGAAGCCACCGGACCCTGGGCTATGGTCTGGGTGGTGACCGTGTCCATGACCGGCTTGCCGCCGGCATCGACGACGGGCTTGCCATCCGCACCCACCCGCTGGACCTGCTGGGGCTCGACCAGTTTCACCGTGTCATAGGGCCTGAGGTTCTGCACCACTCCCTGCGACACCAGGAACAGCGATCCAACGATGCAAAAGGGCAGCAGCACCCACAGGCAGCAGCGCACGAAATCGACCCAGAAATTTCCCAGGGTCTGCATCTGGCGGCGGGCGATCCCGCGAATGAAGGCGATTGCCAGCGCGATGCCGGTGGCCGCCGAGGCGAAGTTGTGAAACGCGAGGCCGGCCATTTGGGTGAAATAGCTCATGGTCGTCTCGCCGGAATAGGCTTGCCAGTTGGTGTTGGTGGTGAACGACGCGGCGGTATTCCAGGCCAAGTGTTCGGGCGCGACTGCAGCGAAGTGCTGGGGATTGAAAGGTAGCATGCCCTGAATCCGCTGGATCAGATACAGCACCAGCATCGAGACCGCGCTGAACACCAGCATGGTGGTCGCGTACTCGGTCCAGCGCATCTCGTGCGATTCATCCACGCCGGTGACGCGATAAAGCAGGCGCTCGACGGGCCGCAGCACGGGATCGAGAAACGTTTTCTCGCGGGAGAACACGCGTGTCATGAAGACGCCGAGCGGCTTGGTGACGGCGAAGATCAGCGCAAGAAATACCAGTATCTGCAGCCAGCCATTGAGGGTCATTTCAGAATTTCTCCGGACGCAGCAGCGCATAGAACAAATACACGGTGACCAGGGCGCTGATGATGAGCATGATGAGTGACTGTAGGTCCATGATTTCCTCCTACTTCATGCGTTCGCAGAATTGCACGTACGCAACTGACAACGCGAAGAAAGCGATCGTGACCGCAATCCACAGAACATCCTGCATAAGAATCTCCTCGGGCGATTTTGTGACCCGCGTCGTTGAATTCAGAGAGCGATGCGACTGTGAGTCCCAGCAGTAAATCTGGGCTGCTCAGCCTCAGGATTCATTACGATGAGCTGCCTACTCCGCCGGGACGGATTAAACTTCGCAAAATGAACTGTGACTCCACCCGGAGGCACCCTCATCCCTTCCATCACCAGCGCTGCCAGGACGCGCAACAGGAATGCTACCGCGCAGATACAAAGTATTAATAGGGCAATTTTCATAGCGCCCTCGCGATTCCCGCTGAAACGCCTTTACATACGATTGGACATCTCCGCGCGTAAGAGCGGGATCAAGAGTTCATAAAGAATTCGTAAGGAGCGTCGTTCGGGGGTTCGGAGACTGATGATCAACAATCCAGCGTCCCGAACCGCGCCCTTAGCAGCCCCATTCCGCTTCGCCTGGCTTGGCGTAATACTTGCGAGTCGCACTCGGTTGCGCGGGCGCGTTGGCGAGTTCGAGGAGCGCTAGACGGGCCGCGGCCACCATTAATTTACGTTCGTTCTGCGGAGTTCGATCCCAGGAAGAAGTTTCTTCCTTGCTTCCGTGACCGTCGCAGTCACGCCCCAAGGCTTCCCGATAGTGATGAAATACCTTTGCCAGTTGTTCGGCAGATACATCCTGAATCGTCGACATTCAATTCTCAACCTTTCTCGTTTCGCTGAACGCTTGCACGTTGAACTGCTTCAGTGCGGTCCATCCGCTCACAAATGATTGGACGACGAAAGCCGTAAAGATTGAATAAAAGGTTCATAGAATGTTCGTAAGAAGGACGGAGCTTTTCGGATTTGCGGTGAGGAGTGCCTTACTCCCCGGGTTCGAAGCGGTATCCGACCCAGGGTTCGGTGACGATGTAACGCGGCGAGGAAGCATCCGGTTCGAGCTTTTTGCGCAACTGGCCGACGAACACGCGGAGATACTCCACCTGCTCGGTGCTTTGGCCACCCCATATAGCTCCCAGCAAAGTCCGGTGGTTGATCACCTTGCCGGGACGGCGAGCCAGGAAAACGAGCAAGTCGAATTCTTTCGGAGTGAGCCGCACCTCGTTGCGCCGGACAGTTACTTTGTGAGCGGCGATATCGATGCGGAAATCACCGATCTCGATGACGGCGTCGGGAGGCTCGTTTTCTGCGGGGACGCGGCGCAGATTGGCGCGCACTCTGGCGAGCAGTTCATTCATGCCGAAAGGCTTGGTAACGTAATCGTCGGCCCCGGCATCGAGCGCCTCCACTTTCTGCTGCTCCTTGTCGCGAACTGACAGCACGACAATCGGCACCTGCGAGGCGGCGCGCACCGTGCGACAGAGCTGGACGCCGTCGATCGAAGGCATCGATAGATCGGTAATGATCAGGCTGGGCGACCAGTCCTTCATAATCTCCAGCGCCATTTCCCCGCTGTTGGCCACGCGAATGTCATACCCTTGCGCCGAAAGACTGGTGCGCAGCACGCGCGTGATCTGCGGTTCGTCATCGACTACGAGAATGTGCGGACGGTCTGCCATCAGCGAGCCTCCTGGGTCACGATGTGGACGTCGACGGAGGGCGAGTCGCGCAGAAACCGCTGAATAGCCGAGAGATATAAATATCGCTGCCAGCCGGTGCGCGCGGACCGGCCGAAAATGACCTGCGTGATGTGATGCTCGCGCACCAGTTGAGCAACGCCGTCGGCGATGCTGTGGCTTGCGCCGCGCACCACGCGCGCACCCAGGTTTTCGGCAAAGCGAATATTCTCCGCCAAAGTTTTTTGATCCTCCGGACGGGTGTCACGGCCAACATCGACGTAAAACACGTAGAACTCGCCGCCCATGCCCTGGGCCATGCGTGAGCCGCGCGCGATCAGATATTGAGCCGCAGGATTCGAGCTGACACACACGCCGATGCGCTCGCGCACAGTGTGCGCGGGCTGCGTTGCGTCCTTGTCCAAAAAAGCATCTAGACTGCGGTCGACAACTCCCGTGACCTGCCGGAGCGCCAGTTCGCGCAGCGCGATCAGGTTGCCGGGGCGGAAAAAATGGGAAAGTGCACGCTGGGCACGGTCCACGGGATAAATGTCGCCACGCTCCATGCGCTTCTGCAAGGCCTGCGGCGTCAGGTCGGCGAGCACGATTTCGTCCACGCGCTGCATCACCCAATCGGGAACAGTTTCGCGAACCTGCACGCCGGTGATCTGCTGAACCGTGGGGCCGACGCTCTCGACGTGCTGAACGTTCATGGTGGAGAGCACGTCGATCTTGGCCTCCAGAATTTCCATCACGTCTTCGTAGCGCTTGCCATGCTTGCTGCCTTCGATGTTCGTGTGCGCCAACTCGTCGATTACAACGACCGCCGGCTTGCGGGCCAGGATGGCGTCCACGTCCATCTCTTCGAAGGTGGTGCCCTTGTATTCGAGTTTGCGGGGTGGGATGCGGTCGAGTTTGGCGGCCAGTTCCGCGGTGGCCTTGCGCCCGTGGCTCTCGACCACGCCGACGATAACGTCTTCACCGCGGCTGGCGCGGCGAATGGCTTCGCTCAGCATGCTGTAGGTCTTGCCGACGCCGGGAGCGTAACCGAGAAAAAGCTTGAAGATTCCCCGCGGCTTCTCCGGCGAAACTTCGTTGAGCCACTCCTCGGGCGTCTTGGTCATTGGTTGGTCATCCGCATGGTCACCGGCAGCTATTGTCTGTCGCACGACGGAAATTGTCACGTCCATCGTGCGTCCATCGTACAATGCGGGAGTGAAAATCGGGGCCAGAACTCAAGCGCTGCGCTACGTCTTTGTGGTTGCGGCGATCGGCGTGATCACGTTGGTCGACTTCAAGCTGCAGGTCAACCACACCACCGTGGCGCTGATGTTTCTGGTGATGGTGCTGCTGACCTCGGCCTACTGGGGTCTGCGCTACGCAGTGGTGATGGCAGTGTGTGCCACCGCGGCCTTCAATTTTTTCTTTCTGCCGCCGGTCGGCACGTTCACCATCGCCGATCCGCAGAACTGGGTTGCACTGTTTGCTTTCCTGGTTACCGCGCTCGTCGCCAGCAACCTGGCGGAACGTGCGCGCCGCGAGGCCGAAGGAGCGAAGCAGCGCCGCCGCGAAGTAGAGCGGCTCTTCGGTTTGAGCCAGCGCTTGCTCGCCTCAGAGAACGTTCTCGAACTTCTCAATGCGCTGCCGAAATATGTGCAGGAGACATTCTCAGTGGGCAGCGTGGTCGTGATGGCAGCAGACCACCCCACGGTTTATCGATCGTCACTTGACGCGCAGTTCGAAGAGGGCGTGCTGCGTTCGACGCTGTTGCGCGGCGAGCCCATCACGCAGGCCGGCGTCTCGTACGTGCCTTTGCGGCTCGGAATGCGCACGGTGGGCGCCTTGGGAGTCACGGGATACGACCTTTCGCGGGAAACTCTGGATGCAATCGGAAGCCTGGCGGGTCTCGGGATTGAGCGTGCCCGGGCTCTGGAGGCGCTCAGCAAGAACCGCGCCGAGCAGGAACACGAGCGCCTGCGAACTGCCCTGCTCGATTCAGTGACGCACGAGTTCCGCACGCCGCTGACTTCCATCAAGGCCAGCATCACCACTTTACTGTCGGGCGCGAACCTCGACGAGCAGGGGCGACGCGAATTGCTGACCGTCATCGACGAAGAAACCGACCGCTTGAACCGACTGGTGGGCGAGGCCGCCGAGATGGCACAACTCGATTCCGGCATGTTCAAACTCGATTTGCAGCCGCACGTGATCCAGGACGCTCTGCGGCCAGCCCTCGAAGACGCGAGAACTTCAATCGAAAAACATCCGCTGGAAATCATGGTCGCGCCCGATTTGCCCAGAGTGCCCATGGACGTCCAGCGCATTCGCGAGGTGTTGATGCACCTGCTGGAGAACGCCGGAAAATATTCCGATCCTGGCGTCCCCATCAAGATCACGAGCGAAGTGAAGGACGACTGGCTGGTGACCAGTGTGGCGGACCGCGGGCCGGGTATCGACTCGTTCGAGCAGTCGCTGATCTTTGAAAAGTTCTATCGCGGCCAGCACCAGCGCTACACGGCGCCGGGCACGGGGATGGGCCTGGCCATCGCGAAAGTGATCGTAGAAGCGCACGGGGGCACGATCGGCGTGGTCAGCCAGTTGGGGAGCGGGTCCGTATTCTCGTTCAACTTGCCGCTGGACAAGGGCTCGCGGCCGTAGACGAAAACCCCACGCAAATCTAGTTCTTGCTGTCGTTGGCTCAAGCTTGGCCTTCCCTCTACGCTACAATGCAGGTGCATTGGGGAACCATCGCCACTTGGTCGCGGTGCACACAACTCTATGACTAGTGAGATTTCCGCAGGTGCTTCCGCCGTACTCGACGACAAGAAAGTTTTCTACAACCGCTTTCTGCTGATCGTGGCTGGCCTGGGCGGCCTGCTCTATGGCGTGGACGTCGGAATTATCGCCGGCGCGCTGCCGTATCTGGAAGCGACCTCGGGCCTGAACGCCGGCCAGCTCTCGATTGTGGTGGCGGCGGTGTTGCTGGGCAGCGTGATCTCCACGCTGTTCGCGGGATTGCTGGCGGACTGGATGGGGCGCAGGTCTCTGATGGCGCTGAGCGGCGTCATGTTCGTTCTCAGCATTCCCATGATCGCCTTGGCGCACGGCTACGGGCCGCTGGTCTTCGGCAGGCTTTTGCAGGGAGTCAGTGCGGGGCTGATCGGCGTGGTTGTCCCGTTGTATCTGGCGGAGTGCCTGACGGCAGCGAGTCGGGGCAAGGGGACTGGCATTTTCCAGTGGCTGCTCACCGCAGGCATCGTCATCGCGGCGCTGGTCGGCGTGTACTTCAGCTTTCGCGTAGACCAGGTGGCGAAGCTCGGCGATGCCGCCAGGCTGCTCGCTTTTAAGGACACGGCTTGGCGCGGCATTTTCTGGGTATCGTTGCCGCCGGGGATATTGTTCGTCATCGGCAGCTTCATGGTCGCTGAGTCGCCCCGCTGGCTGTTGCGACGCGGCAGGAAAGAAGCAGCTTATGCCGCTCTTTTGCGCTCGCGGACTACGGAGCAGGCGGATCTTGAACTTAAGGAAATGCAGGAAGTCATCGCCGCCGAAACGGCGAAGAGTTCGGGAACGAAGGCGAACGAGTCGCTGCTGCGGCGCAAATATGTGATTCCGNTTGTGCTGGCGTGCATCATCCTGGCTTGCAATCAGACCACCGGCATTAACTCGATCATCGCCTACAACACCAACATTCTGTTGCAGAGCGGGCTCTCGGATGTCGCGGCCCACTGGGGTTACGTTGTCTTCACCATCATCAACTTCGCGGTGACTTTTGGCGGCGTCGTCCTGGTCGACCGCAAGGGCCGGAAGTTTCTGCTGGGAGTGGGCACTGCGGGAATTATCGTGTCGCTCATCTGCACCGGCGTGCTCTTCCTCGGGACTGAACGGCTGCGCGTGGATTCGAGCAACGTGGTTCAGTCCATGGTGTCGCCCGATCAGAAACTGACGTTGCTCTACAACCAAGAACTCGCCGGTAGAATGATGAACGCCGGAAGTAACGGCAGCAGCGTAGGCACCAGCCGCCCAACCTCGCTGGTCGTCATTTATTCTTATGGAGACTTCCGGGCAGCGAGTCAGGTCGTGCGTTCCGACGATCCGGCGGCGAAGCCGATCGAAATCACACGCGATGGCTGTGTGCCAGCCAACAAGGTCGTAGCATTTTTCTCGAATCCGGTTGGCGATCTTGACGCCTCTCGCACAGCACCACTGAGAATTGAGAACGCGCTCATTACTCCCGTGCCATCACCGCGCAATGGCTGGATGGTGGCCATCACTCTGTTTGTCTTCATGGCATTTTTCGCGATCGGTCCGGGTGTTTGCGTCTGGCTGGCGCTTTCGGAGTTGATGCCGACCCGCATCCGCTCCAACGGGATGAGCATCGCGCTGGTGATCAACCAGGCGGTCTCCACAACCATCGCGGCAGTTTTTCTGCCCACTGTCGGCAAGTATGGATACTCGACGATGTTCTTCGGGTTCGCCGCCTGCACTGTGATTTATTTCATTACGGCCACGTGGTTCTTGCCGGAGACCAAGGGGAAAACGCTGGAAGAAATTGAGGCCCACTTTGAGGGCGAGGGCGTCTAATCGTAACCTCTCCTCCCGGCCTTTGTCTTGTGAGCTGGGAGAAAATCCCCACGTCTCGCAAAGAGCGCGAGACATGGGGCACCCGGCGTTGGACGGGCGGTTTGCCCGGTGCATCCAAAATGATTTACTCTCAGCCCAGTTCCCATGACTCCGACTAAACAAAAGCAGAAGATGCCCGCAACAAACCAGACGCATTCCCACGCCATGCGGCGGGAAATCTATGAGCAGCCCACGGCCATTGCGAAGACGGTCGCAAAACACCTGAAGGACGACATCATTTTCCCCGGAGAGCTTGTCGCCATTGAAAGCGCGCTGCTGACGTTCGAAAAGCTGATCATCGCCGCCAGTGGATCGAGCCGGCACGCGGGGCTGGCGGGCGAAATCATGATCGAAGATCTTTCGGGCGTCGCGGTCGACGTTGAGTACGCCAGTGAGTATTGCTATCGCTCGACTCATGCCGCGGTCGAGCCTATCGTGATGGTGATTACGCAATCGGGCGAAACCGCCGACACGATTGCGGCGCAGCGCGAGGCCCTGACGCGCGGAGTCAAGACGGTTGCGATCTCGAATGTTCCCGACACAACCATTGTGCGGGAAGCGGGCGCGGC
>JGI26340J50214_10000767_pt1 | contig 10764 bp, 13 predicted proteins | sample BogFormECP12_OM2_FD_50214 | JGI IMG/M metagenome (IMG submission 50214)
AAATTCAGCGTTTGCTGCGTGAGGAAGGTGAAGTGAAGCTCAGCATCGGCGAAAACCAGATTGCATTTGAGCTGAACCGAATCCTACTTGTTTCTAAGCTCATCGAAGGGAATTACCCCAACTATCGCCAAGTGATTCCGTCCGAGGCGAAAGAACGGATCACCCTCGAACGGGAGACTTTCCTTACCGCCGTTCGCCGAGTATCGCTTCTGGCGAGCGAAAAGTCGGTCAAACTGATCTTTTCGAAAAGTAATATGGACATCGTAGCGAATACGCCTGAAGTGGGCGAAGCCAAGGAATCATTGCCGGTGATGTATCAGGGACGCGAGTTTTCGATCGCGTTTAATCCTGAGTTTCTGATGGCTCCGCTGCGGAATCTATCGGAGGACGAAATCTATCTCGACTTGATCGATGAGTTGAGCCCGGGAGTCATCAAGATCGCCGGACCATTCTTGTACGTCTTGATGCCGGTGAGACTCAGCTAACTAAAACGTCTGCCTGATCGCGATGGAGGTGGATCATTTGATGAAGGGTTGAGGGCGATTTCAACTAAATCGCTGGAAGAGCAATGGCAACTCCTGGGTACTCTGGAGGCGCTGAACGGAATGCTTCTGTTCGGACTGAGAGGATGTTTGAAAAGTCTCATCCAGGCATCCAGGCGCGAATGGCGATCGCGAACGGTAGCTTCGGTTTTGCCGTTTTGCGCCATTCGTAGAATGTGATAGAGCCGCGCAAGCTCTTCTTCCTGGGTTGTTCGACGATAGCGGCCACACATAAAAGCTGGGAAACAAATCACAAATCTAGAAGGAATGAAAATCCGGAGGGGTTTAAGATAGCGGACGTGTCTTCAAACGCGCTACAATCGAGTTTTAGGGCGTCGTTTTTGGCGTTGATGGGCCGAATCAGCGCTTTTGGGCCTTTGGGCGACAACAGGGCCTCCTTTTTGACCTGTACCGATTCCAGGCGCTTCTTTATCCTTGCATTAGTGGAGGTACACAAAAAATCTGGCAGTGAGAGTCGACCGGAGCGCGCCGCGCTTTTCGAGACCACTCGGCGTGTTATAGCAATACTACTCACTCTTGGTGCGTTCCTCATCCTCGGAGTCCTCTTCTTCGCGCTTTGGCAAAACCGGTTCGACCCCGTCCTAACGGAGCTCGTGCTACGCCAATTTCCCGTCATTATCGGTCTCCCGTTCGGAGCTCTGGGCGCATTTATCGTCGTTACGCTGCTGCGGCAACGCGAGGACCCCTTGGAATTTGAAGGATTGGGCTTCAGACTCAAAGGGGCTGCTGGTGAAATCATCCTGTGGAATATTTCTTTCCTTGTGATTGTGGCTGCGATCGTCGTGAAGATTGCGGGTGAGCAAGGTCGATATGCTGTAGGACATGGCGCTAGTTTGGGTGGTTGAAATCCAATAGAACCCTGCCACCACGCTGGGAGTGTTCAATTGCTTAAGTGATTACTGCGCCTTTGGTTGGCGCGCCGATTTTTTAGGCACTGTTGGATCCCCGCGAAGGAAATCGGCTAAGGCCAGAGCAACATCAGCGCGGGGGCTACGCCGGCCGGACTCCCAATTTTGCAAAGAATCTAGGGTAACAGGAATACCGGTGTTGTTTAGTACCTTAACGGCATCAGATTGGCTGAAGCCGTTTTCTTCGCGCCAGTGTTTTAGGCTGATAATCAGTGGCAGAGGTTTCTGCGGCATGAAGGTTTAATGGCTGCATGCATAGCCGCCGCCCGGCGGGGTTGTGTCCTAGATCAGCGCCTCACTGCACGGCGCTGTACGTGGTCTTCCCCGCCAGCCCCTCTCGGCGCGACAGAGCCGCTGCCGATCCCGGCCACATGGGCGGCGAGCTGGTTATGTGCCGGCGGGGGCGCCGCGCCAAAAAATTCACCGCGAGCGAGGCAGATCGCCCGTTCCGACGGCGAGCCCATCACGTTCGCCGGTTTGTGGGATGCGTGGAAGGACCGGCGCGACGCTAGTCCTGCACCATCATCGTAACCAAGCCAAGCGACTTGCCGCTCCATGCGGTCGTGATGATGCCAGCCGATTTGAAGCGCCTTCATAAGTACATGCTCGATGTTGAACACATCGGCATTATCTCTGACGAGATGCGCGAGGCGGTCGAAGAGCTATGGCCCGAGCTGGCGCACAAGCTGCCGCCAGACGCGCGCGTCGTCATCGACCGCGCGCTTGCCGCAACCCNGCCATCTCCTTCCCGGCTCGACTTGAAGGACGCGGCGATCCGGGCGCGGCGGCGATACAATTCGTTAACGGCCAGATCTGATCTATAGTGGCAGTTCCTCCATCACACGGACGTATCCAGAACCTAAATCCCAGAGATCAGAAGCTCTTATTCTTCTTGACCTAGCCGCGTCATATATCTCGTCGTCTACCTCGGCCACGCTTGTGTTGCTGACCGACCGCCCATAGCTGGCGCTAACAAGTTTATTTTCCGGTGGAACAGGGTCCGTCCCATTCGCACCATTCCATATCTGCGTATGTGACCCATAGTCGAAATTAGGGTCGCCCGCCAACGTAGTCAGTCCATCACAATTAAATGCATAGGAGTGCGGGGTTGGCCCCGCCGCAGGCAATAGCCTTATTGAAGCAGGTGTCAAGTGCATCCCTCCCGATGGGACAAGCTGTATCTTTACCCATTTATCGGCTGTACGTATGCGTCCCCACGTAACCCAGCGCCCAGGGTTGTTGTACTTATCCTGAGTGAAAGTCGTGGGAGAGGCCGAGCTTGTATGTGCTATCCTGCATGCATACAGCCGTCGATCGTCAGGACTAATAACTTCCTTGCCAATCGCGTAAACAGTGCTGTTCGCCCAAAGCGGCGGCTGAGGATTTTTAGGTGTCGAGATTCCATGATCCAAACACACTTCAAGTCCAAACATAATGGGTTGCCCAGCTTTGTCGTTCATCCCATTGATTGTAAATGTGGCGCTTCCTTCTCTATTACTCTCGCTGGGCTCCAGATCAAGTCGGTCCGCTGGTACCACATCTCCAAGTGTAAAATTTTTAGCCTTATACTGACTTTTTATGAAATCGATACCAGATATATAGCGCTTGCGGGACGCGTAGGCATTATCGGTGTTAAACTCACCCCCACGCTGAATGAGAGCCGTATTATATATTTCTCCCATTTGAGTTGAATCCACAACCCATCCCTTATTTGTCTCAAATCTTGCTGGGAAAGATGCGCTGATTGCCGTACCAAAAACGAATAGCCAATCTTTAAATTTGTTCTCAGCAGCGAACCCCTTCAAATATCCAAACAGCCCAGGAAAATGATGGAACCCCGTGAGGTTAAATTCGCGTGGAGGCTGTTCGCTCCAGCCGTTAATTAGATCGTGTATATAGGCACCGCCCTTACCTCGGTAAAGAAACTCTGGCGCCATGAAAACTTTAAGCGTAGTTGGATGCGTCACTGCCAGGTTATGGGCTTCTTCAATTGCTTTGTACGTGAATTGCAATCGCTCCTCTACGTCTTCAATTTGTCTCTCGATGTCCAGGCGGTTGTCGACTGCATTTTCTGTACTTATACCTGTATAGCCGATCCCGTCTCTACCCATAGCCCACGGTCGCGGACCTCGGTTTGGTCCAGTGTAGACTTCCCATGAAATAAATTGAACGTGTGTGTAATTAGCCCTCGTAGCGAGTGTAATAGGATTGATTTCGACGTCTTGATAGTTTGCAGCCGTCGTTACGTAAGTTTTGAGGGTGGCTCCGGCTGCGTCCTTGATGCGCCAGATTGTACTCGGCTTCAACGCGCCCAGACGATCATCGTAGATATTGCTCGTGTTGGGAAGCAGGCTGCCGGCGGCGACTTCGTTTCCGCTGTGAGGATCGACAGTGAACAGAAAGACTGGCGAGGCGGAACTGTTCCTAATGCTGAGCTGGGTGCTAATGTTTCTTATCGTATGGGTTTGGCGATCGGCGCCGGTAGTTCTATAGGCATCAACGATTATTCCTTTGTCATGATAAACTACCGGGCCATCAGATGGCAGATCCATCGTCATTTCTGTTGTAAAGTGTAATTCTGTACCTGCTGGAAGGTCTAGAACAAAAGTCTTCGTTCTCTCCCGCGAGGTAACGTTACCCTCACCTATTAGCGTGCCGGACTGAGTGATCCGGTAGAAAGAAACGTCAAAGCCACTGTTGTTGGTAAAAGTGAATGTCGGCATAGTCCATCTCCCCCTTGAATACCTGCCTCCGCAGATGCTTCATTGAAGACCTGCGGTGCGTACATAGCGTCGGACAAAGGTGGACCCAGATTATGCCATAGTTCACGGGCCGGACGCAAGCGTCTTAGAAGTTTTTGTCATAAACATTGGGAATGTCCGGGCCATAAACATTTAAGAATGTCCGCCGGATGGGGTAGAGCCGCGCGATGGAGAACATCGAACGGCGGGTGCGGCGGGAGGTGGGGGTGATGACGCGGCGGGAGGTGATCACGAAAGCGCTTGCCCGCCAGTTAACCTGGATACAGGCAGCGCAGGTGCTGGGCATCACGCCGCGGCACATGCGGCGGGTCCGGCGAGTAATCGAGCGGTACGGCATGGAAGCGGTGCTGGCGCAGCCGCGGGGGCGGACCCGACGCCGGCGGATCCGGGGCCGGGACCATCGAACTGCTGATTGATCCGACGGCTGCTTCCGCCGAGTCCGCAACATCTTCTGACAATTCTGACGTAACGAAGTCCGAGGGGCCAACGACATCTTCTGATGTGGAAACATCCCCTGTACCGGTATCGGAGACCTCAACCCGCGAGGACCACCTGAAGGCTCTCTGGAGTCTGTTTAAACTTTTACTCAGGGGCGATGACGAGATTTATGATGATCCGTTCCTCACAAACTGCTGCACCTTCACCCAAAGGACGTAGCTGACCAGCAATTGGACATCGACATTTACAGGGCAGCATGGCCGAGGTTCTCCGGACTTGTTAGGAGCGTTAAGCAATTTGTGGAAACCGCATCAAAATCTTAGATACCTCCACATGCAGGCTGGCCGAAATCATAAATCAAAGGAGTGCGGACTATGTTGCGAAAGAATTAGGGGTGAGCCTGAGCGCGCTCAAAAGTTGGTTGCGAGGAGTGCGGCCGACCGAATCCAACCGCAGACGAATGGAGCAATTTTTGAGCGAGACGTCGCCAACCGATGCAGCCGGAGCCCGACCCGAGCAGCCGGCCCAGAATCCTGAGTTGTTTACCGATAAGCAGCCGGCCGAATCGGCCAGCTAATAACCGAGCCATGGATTGGCGCACGTTCCAAATCACGCGGATACCTGCTTTGCGGGGTCGTCTCGTGGGGGCCTTAGTGCTGGCCAACTTCGAGACCTAGTCGTTTGGATGCAACGAGTCGAAGATGGGTGGGAAAGGTTTGATGACGAAATCAGGATTCACTACGCGGTTCTTCAACAAGCGATGGAAGAAGCCGGCATTCATTGGCCAAAGTCGAGCGCCTCGCCGCAACAAGGCCTCAAGCTCGTAGCTCCGCTCGAGAAATCGGAGACGCCGTCAGCAGTCCAGTTGCCGCCGGCACCAATCGGTACCAAGCCAAAGCGCGCGGAGCCGATTGCGGCGGAGGCACCGTCTGCCGAAGAGCAGGCCCCCGAATCTGACCATGGCGACGAAATGCAGCCTTCCCAGGCCGAAGACCAGGATGAAGTAAACGGTATTGCGGAAGATCCGGAACAACTTTCGGCATCGAGGGAAGAAGAGCCAGAGGATGAGCCGCTCAATTCCTCGGAGCAATGCCGCCTCGCCGAACTGGAAGGAATCATCAAGAAAGGATTGGCCACCTTCTTTGAGATGGGAGCCGCGTTGATCGAGATTCGGGATTGCCGACTCTATCGGCGGACGCATCGGAGCTTCGAGGCCTATTGTCGGCAAAAGTGGCAGATGGCAGCCAGCCGAGCGAGGAAGTTAATGCTTGAGGATGAGGTAGTTAGGAATCTTAAGGATACGCCGGATGAAAGTGTTACAATAGTTACCACGGTAACTAATCCAACGTCGGATAAAAGTGTTACGGATGTTGGCGCGGTGATTCTGCCGACCTCGGAGCGTCAGACCAGACCACTGTCTGGCTTAGGCAGAGAGCAGCAACGCCAAGTCTGGCAAAAATCGCTCGAAGTATCGCATGGTGCGCCGAGCGAGCCGCAGGTTAGAAGGAGGGTGTTTTTGCCCAACCCCTCGAAAAGGTAAAAGTTTTAGCCACTACGTATACGATCTACTGCACAACAACACGACTGACATCAAACCAGAACGCCATTCGACCGATACGCATGGCACCAATCAGGTTAACTTCTGGATTCTGCATGTATTCGGTTAGGTCATTCCTACGAACCCTCTTCCTCGCCGCTCTCTTCTGTGTGCGAGCCTTCCTCTTGGATCTTTCGAAGCGCCTCTGTCATGTCTTCGACCTCATGCCAAACTTCAAGGCTTACGTAGATCGGGGCACGCTGCGCAGTCGCCATCGCGATACAATCGCTGGGCCGCGCGTCGATCTCGATGATCTTCTTCTGTTTCAGTTCGTTCTCCACGCTGAGGACAAGCCTTGCATAGTACGTGCCGAGCTTGAGATCGTTGACGATTGCCCTTTCGATCTTCGCTCCGAGCGCTCGCAAGATGTTCGCTACCAGATCGTGGGTGAGCGGCCGTTCCTTCTGCGTGCCTTGCATGAACATCGCGATCGCCGCCCCAACGCTCTGATCGACGAAGATGACGAAAGCCTTTTCCTGGTTGCCAAGAAAAACGGCGAAGCCATCGCTGGTCGCAGCTATGGCGCGGATGTGCACTTCGACAACGGGCTTACTCATACTGCAAGTCTCTATTCGCCTTCACGCCAAGATCCGAATTACTGTCCGCCGAGTTTCTCACAATTGTCATCATGCCTCAAGACGGATCCCCAGATGTAATGGTTGTGGCGAAGGCCCTATTGACTGATTGCGCTTCGCGGAGTAGCTCCGCTCACATCAACATTCACGCGAAAGCTCACAACAGAAAGGAAGTCTCTGATGCCTCTCGCCCGCATTGATCTACCGGCCGGCAAGCCGCCTGAATACAGCCGCGCCGTCGCCGACGTCGTCTATAACGCGATGATCGCCACACTCAGCGTACCAAAGGATGATCGCTTCCAGGTGATTTCCGAGCACACCCGGGACACCCTGCTCATCGATCCGANCTATCTCGGTATCGAGCGCAGCGCGGACGCGNTGATCCTCCAGCTCATCCTCAGCGAAGGACGGACGATCGAGGTCAAGAAAGCCTTCTACAAGGCGGTCGCCGACGGATTGCACGAGCGCGTCGGCCTTAGACGTGAGGACGTTTTCATCGTCCTTGTCGAGGTGAAGAAGGAAAACTGGTCCTTCGGCAACGGAGTTGCGCAGTACGCGACCTGATCTGTGGCCAACACAGATTATGAANAATCCAGTTGTCGATCTAACTGCGATCGACAAGAGCGGTAATCCACGATTTAAGTACAGTCCGATACTCGGCCCGATAACATCAGCCAACGCGTTAAATCAAAAATGTCATCCGCCTTATCCATTTCCACCCGATCTGATCAGCGCCTAACGCTAGCGAATTACAAGACACTTTCGCTCGCTACGCTCGGAGGGCTTCTCGAGTTCTATGACTTCATTATTTTTGTGTTCTTTGCGAATACGATCGGACAACTCTTTTTCCCTTCCCAAATCCAGGACTGGGTGCGCCAATTTCAGACGTTCGGCATTTTCGCTGCCGGTTATCTCGCGCGTCCACTTGGTGGGGTTGTTATGGCTCATATGGGAGATCTGCATGGCCGTAAAAAGATGTTTACTCTGAGCATTTTCCTGATGGCGCTACCCACGTTGGGAATCGGGCTGTTGCCCACCTACGCAGAACTTGGGTTTCTTGCACCGATACTCCTTTTGCTCTTGCGGATCCTGCAGGGAGTCGCGGTTGGAGGTGAGGTTCCGGGCGGCTGGGTNTTTGTCAGTGAGCATGTCCGTCCATCGCAGGTTGGATTAGCNTGCGGAATTATGACCGGAGGTCTCACTGGCGGGATCCTCCTCGGATCGATTATAGCCACAGCTCTGACGACGGTGCTCAGCCACGACCAGCTGATGTCATTCGGTTGGCGGATACCTTTCGTCCTTGGCGGTCTCTTTGGTCTGTTGTCGATGTATCTTCGCGGTCTGTTGGCCGAGACCCCCGTCTTCGAAGAGTTGAAAGCGCGCCGCGCGCTCGCCTCGGAGACTCCGCTGAAGGTCGTTGCGCGCAATTATCCGGAGCAGGTCATCGTCAGCGGGTTGCTGACCTGGATGCTGTCTGCAGCGATTATTGTCGTGATCCTCATGACACCGGCCTTGCTGGAAAAGGGATACGGCGTCTCCGCGGCGGTCGCTCTTCGGGCCAACAGCCTTGCGGCTCTTGGTCTGACCGCAGGCTGCGTCCTGGTCGGCCGTTTGACGGACCGATTCGGTCCCGGACGCGTACTGTTGGTCGGCTGCCCGTTGCTAGGGGTGGCGACGTACCTTCTTTACACGGTTGGTCCACGTGATCCCGGGCTGATAACCGNNATCTACGCNTTCGCAGGGTTAACGGTAGGGATTGTCGCGGTCGTTCCTTATGCGATGATCGTGATGTTTCCACCCGCCATCAGGTACTCCGGAGTCTCTATTTCCTACAATCTNGCATACGCTATTTTCGGAGGCGCCACGCCGATTGTCGTGGCGTGGTTGCTAACTTTCGATCGTCTCGCCCCGGCGAATTACGTGGGTTCTCTCTGCCTTCTCGGCGCGGGAACCGGACTCTTTCTCATTCTGAATAAATCCCGGATAGAGGGGTATCGCCGAGCCCCGGAAAGGGGTGCGCAGGCCTGAGGCTCTCGGGAACTGACCCAAATAAATGGATGCGCTCGGTGCGCATTTCTCACTGGGCGTTAGAAACGCGGGTTAATCCTCTCGAACAACGCCAACGCCGCGGTCAGTCGTGCCGCGCCGGTGCGCGACGCCTTGATCTCGCTTCCGAGCCGGTCGTGCAGTCTCACGCGGTAATTCCGGTCGCCGCTACGATTGACGTATTCGACTGCGCGCAGGTTCACGACGCCATGCCGGCCGAGCTGGATGAAGGGATCACCACCGAGCCGGTGCGCAGCTTCGCACGGCTTTGCATCAAAAACCAGCCTTCTGTGTAGGACACTTTGTAGGACACCGACTCCCCAGGCGGTAGGCATCACGTTTTAACTTGAGCTAAACGGCTAGCGAAGCGGGCGCACTTGTGAGCATCTTTTTAGCCACCCTTTGGTCTGTAGTTCCGCCGATTCTGTTCAAAGACTCGGGTCAGCGCATCCGCATATTGATGCGCGATTTCGGCTACCATCCTTTCGTGTTCCCCAGCAGGCTCCGCCTCTGTTTGGGCGTGCGGCAAAGCCGCGATAAGCGCGCTCGCGTAGTCATACGGTTTAGTTGTGCTGGAGATGCAACCAATGAAAAAGTTGCTAAAGTCAGAGCTTTTCCGATTTCCTCTAACGTGCTGCTCCAGCATCTTCAACCCCCGATTATGGCTCGTTGTATGTTCATATGAACACTCATGGTTGGCGTGAAATTCCCATACACTTCCTGAGGCGGGTGGGGTAAAATAAATCGCCTTGCCCAGAATTAACCTTTAGGTGAAAGTGTCGATAGTAACCAAACAGATCCGTGAAGGCTATGGATACCTTATTCGCATTGTTGCTGTCGGACTTCGTGAGGAAGGGAGACTTACTTGCCCAGTGCTCGACTTTCTTAAGACCCAGCGGGTGGAACACCCGGACCTCATGGATCAATTGAAACAAAACAACCTCCTGAGGCATGAACGAGAACACGAGTGATTCTTTCAAATCCATCTTTGAAGAGTACCAGCAACGCCCTGGATTCTGGGAAGAAATGTCTATCCTGGGTTTTACAGAAGCCGTACTGGAGCGTCTTCAGGCAATGGGAATGAGCAAGAGGGACTTGGCAGAGCGTATGAATGTGTCATCCGCCTACGTCACGAAATTGATCGGCGGTAGCAATAACTTTACTTTGCGAACGATGGTGAAAGTTGCTCGGTCGCTTGACTGTGAACTGGCTATTTCCCTCGCCCCGGCGTCCCATGTTCGGTCCCTGGAGACGGACGATCAAAGTATCTTCAGCCCCCCGGTTGGGCCGATCGCGGGGATTTGCCTAGCACATTTCGATGTGGTGCCGAGCGTTGGTGAAACTCGGGTCACGAATTCAGCTCTCGCCGAATATTTGGAGAAGACGATCACTCAGGAGCAGGCGATCACCGCTGAGATCCATGCCGAGATAATCGAAAAACCACTAGAACATGCAGATCTCGCCCTTGCAGCTTGAGGCTTTCTGGATCGGCAAGGTTGTATTAGAGCCCGGAGTACAGCCGATCGTTCCTAGTGCTCAGGTTAAGATTGACTGCATACCCACGTTTCGCCGCAATGATGCCGACCCCCGTGTATGGATCGTCGAGATTCGCGTTGTCTTCAGATCAGCGGATGGCACCAGAATAGCGTACGAAGGGTCCGTGGAAATGACGGGTATATTTAGAATCATCAGTGATTCTTCGGAGGAAAAGCAGATGGAAATCGTCGGGGTAAATGGCCTGAGCATCCTTTACTCATCTGTGAGGGAATTTGTGGCAATGCTTACTGCGCACGGTCCAAACGGTAAATTCGTGCTTCCTTCCGTATCGTTCATCGATCAGAAATTGTCGCTGCCGACTAAACAACCCCAAGAGGC
>JGI26340J50214_10000768_pt1 | contig 10755 bp, 6 predicted proteins | sample BogFormECP12_OM2_FD_50214 | JGI IMG/M metagenome (IMG submission 50214)
CGCGTGAGGCAACCCGCCATCTGCTTCAGCTCGGTCACAAGAAAATCGCCCATCTTCGCGGGCCTGTTCCATGGCGAGCAGCTAGACTTCGTTACGTTGGTTGGCAAAAAGAACTGAAGGCAGCGCGTCTCCCTCCCGGACCGGTTGTTGATGGCGATTGGACCGCTGAGTCTGGCTTTGAAGCAGCCAAGAAACTTATCTCCAATCATTGGGGGAAGTTCACTGCAGTCGTCGTCGCTAACGACCAAATGGCGCTAGGAGCAATCCGAGCTTTTGAGGAGAACTCCATCCGCATCCCNCAGAAGATTTCGCTGGTCGGTTTCGACGACATTCCGGAAGCCGGCTTCTTCGGCCCGCCTCTGTCGACAATCAANCANGATTTTGCCGCTCTTGGCCGCCTAAGTATCCAATGCTTGATCGCACAGGTAGATCCGAGCCGGGCGACCTCNTCGACCCGCACGATTCANCCNTTTTTCATCGAGCGAGAAAGCACCGCTCGGCTTGCTAGTGTCCAAGCAAGTCCGAAAGGCCGGCTAACGAGTCTAGGATCGCCTCCCAATTAATCTCCGCGAAGCCACCGCACGAGCAGCTGCTCGCGCGGCATTTCAGGGCTGGCTGAATGTTCAGGCCGGGGAACGGCAAACCGACTTTCAGTGCCCTTCTTCGATGGTGACCGGGCCTGGCCGGATGAATTCATGTTTGTGAACTACAGGATCTTGAAGACTTTGACGAGTCCCTCCTCAAAAAGAAATAAGTGGCGGACCATTTGATCGGATTTGATGTTGCCTTGCAGGTCTCGCACAACCTGGTGAACCTCGACGACGACTTGGGCAGCATCGCCTTCAAAGCGCTGCGGATCAACTCGAGGATCAATCAATTGCCACTGGCGCGTCCAATAAGCGCGTACGCCGTTTCGGCCATGCACACTTCCTCCTTCCATCCCATTTGCCCAATCGACATCCTGATGCATTCCCGACAAAGCTAGTTCGATATCACGAGCGTTGAACGCTTCATAGAGCGTTTTCAAAAGGCTATGTTTAGCAGACATCGGTCCTTGGGTCCTTAAACTTTATTTGCCAGTCGACTTTCGCTTTTGTAGCGTCGCTAATTTAATGCGCTGCCTCATTAGAAATGTTCAGGCGCTCTTCGCGCTGTTGATGCTTGGGGGTTGCATCAATGCCCTAGCCGAACCTTACACGCCTCCCATAGGTTCGCCGGAACGGGTGGCGATTGCAAACGCAGTCCGGGCAAGCCTCGCGCAACTTGGAGGTTTGCGGACGATGCCCGCCGGGGTGCGAAATTCGTTATTGGAACACTCAAGATTGAGGGCCATTACGCGTTTTTTGAAGGGGGAGGACAGGAAATCAACGGTCGAATGGCTTATGGGCCCATCGATATCGTCGCATTTCTTGGAAAGGGAAGTTCCGGCTGGAAAGTGCTCAACCTGCAAGCGCGCGGCGATGTCCCGGACGGTGCCGAGGTTGTCCAGCTTCGCGCAAGCCTGCCTTCAGACTATCCTCTAAGCATTGTAAACAAATTCTGGAGAGACCTGCTCCGAGGCGAAGGAAAATCGGACTAGTGTCCTGTCCCTTGATTTATCCCCTTTCCTGCTTTCTCGCTGAAGTGTTACCTTCCGGCGCACTATCTCGCCTGCGCGCAAATCTGCCTTCTTGTTCCGAAATCGTAATCGTCCTCGAGCTCGTCCTCGTCCTCGATTCTTGCTGCTCGAGAGCGACTGCTCTGCGAGACAGAACAGANCTCAGAGATTAGCCGAACCAAAAGAACGCCCACCGGGAAAAACCGAGGACGAGGACGATTACGATTGGGGAACGAAGGGCGAGGCAAAGGCTGGAGCCTTCGCTTACGCCTGCAAGCCTATGGGCGCCGATGGGCGCCATCAGTTCACAAAATTAGCTGGCCAATCTCTCAATAACCTTATAATAAATATCGTCATTCTATTGTCACGAGAACCGCTATCCTTTCGAACCCTCAATAAAACACTCTGCACTTTATGGAAGCATTCCTAAGCACCATTCTCATCTGGCCTCCCAATTTCGCTCCCAACGGGTGGGCGCTCTGTGCCGGTCAACTCATGTCAATCAGCCAAAATACAGCCCTCTTCAGTCTGCTGGGCACTACCTACGGAGGGGATGGGATAAGCACCTTTGGACTGCCGAATTTGCAGGGCCGGGTTCCGGTAGGAGCGGGCCAGGGACTCGGTCTGAGCCCTTACAATATTGGCGACACGGGCGGTGTTGAATCCGTCACTCTCGCTATCAACACTATTCCGCAGCATTCACATTCAGCCACGCAAAACTTGTCGGTAAGTTTGCCGGCTGTAACCACAACCGGAACAACAAATCAGCCAAGTCCCTCCGTCGCGCCGGCTGCCCCAACGGACGCAGCCCGAAACCCTGTGAACATTTACAGTAACGCAACTCCAACGCAGAACCTTGGACAACCATCCATCTCCGGCACGATTTCCATCGGATCAACGGGAAGCGGACTACCGCACGAAAACAGGCAGCCCTATCTCGCACTAAATTATATTATCGCTCTGCAAGGAATCTTCCCATCGCGAGGTTAGTGTGCGGGCTAGAAAGCACTTAAACAGATGCTTCGCGTCTGTTTAAGTGCCTGGTTTTAAAATACGTGAATCGAAACAAACTGTTTTTAAACTCTTATCTCCATAAGCAGCGGAATTTTCCGGCGCGGCCGGAGATTCCCGCTGCTACAGCCTCGGCAGGGTTTCAAAAGCTGATCCGCACTCCGCCGGTTACGGCGTTTGAATCATATCGGTCACGGCCGAGTTGGCCGTCGTAGTTTAGATAGGTGGTAACGCTCTGAGTGAGCTGAGCCGAAATACCAGCACTAACGACTGCGCTATCGTGTCCTTCGCTCGGACCAAAGAAGGTCGCCGACGGCCCGGGAATCCCGGCAAAGCCAGCAGTGATTGGAAGTGCAGAATACTTGTACTCATGTTCCCAGGCCGCTTTGAGCGATGGCTCGACGAGGATCTTTCCGATCTGCCAGTGGTAAAAGGCTCTGAAACCCACGTCGCTCCGGAGCGACTCCGCGGAGCCCGAATGGATCTGTAAGGGCGCAAGCGAGCTTTTTTCGCTGAATCCGTTAATGTTCAGGTAGGTATATTGAAGCGCGGCAATTGGACCTACGCTCAGATGGCCGAAGTGCAAATCGTAACCGCCGCTGATAAATGTGCTCCACTCCGCTCCCTCGGTGCCGCCGGTCGCGAGTCCCCCAAGGCTGGAGCGGCTCGATTCATAGGTGTTGTGGCCGCCATAGATTGCTGCGTTCAAATAGATCCCCTGGTTGAACCAGGTTGCATACAACCCGCCTCGTCCACTATCGACATCGATATCACCGCTCGGCTGGAGTGAGGTCCAGGTATGCGAATACTCGCCCATCGCACCGATCGCCAGTTGATCGCTGATCCGGTAATCTATGCCCAGGCTGAATCCGCCGGTAGTGAAGTCGTAACCGTTTGCATTCGCATCGCCGTCCACATTGACAAAGTCACCGAATCCAGTCACCCACACGCCCCAGCGGTTTTCAGGCCCGGGCTGCAATGCCTGTTCCACCGGGTTCTTGGAGCCTTTGCCGTCCTCGGTCGCTTTATCTTCTAGATTCACTGTGGCTCCGTTGACTTTCATGTTGGAGCTGAACCCGTTAGATCCGCTCCGCAGATCATCCAGCCGGCCCTCCAGGTTCAATCTCTGGATGTTAGCGTTCGAGAACGTGATTTCGTAAAATGCCGTCAGCACGTCGGGGGAGATCTGTTCCAGATCCCCGGCCAGATTGAAAGCAGACTCTTTTGCGAGAAATGCAACGAGATCGTGCGCCCCTGGATCGAGCTCGATTTTGTCGACAAGGTTGCCTGCAGCGCGCTGATTGGGGGTTAGTCCGAACGATTCAAAATTGATCGTAACGATGACCGGTGGCGCGGACGGCGGCTGAATCGGCGGCGGGACTGGAAGGCTCATATTCAAGAACTCGAGCTGGACGGAGTTCTTTCCGTAGATCAGGTCAACGGTATTAAAGCCAGGCCCTTTGGCAAACGGATCGAGAAACGTAGCGAATCGGCCCGAGATCATTCCTCCGGCTAACACCAATGTCAGCTGATCTCCAGCTTTGGGTTGGAATCCCAGCGAAAGCAGCTGCAAGGTGCCTCCCAAGCTCGCGTTGCCGCCCACATTGAGGTAGTCATACTGGCCGGAGCTGGCGCCAGCCAGCTGAAGTTGCAACGTGCCACCGGCGTTCTGCGTGTAATTGCCCTTCACATTGATTGGTTGAGGGTCCGCTCTCAGGATGCCCCCGTTGACCTCGACGTTGCCAACCCCTAGGGCCTGGCCATTATTGACCGTCAGGGTACCGGCGTTCACTACGGTGCCACCGGCGTACGTATTCGCGCCGCTTAAAATCGTTGTTCCGGTGCCGTCCTGCAGGACGCTCCCAGTCCCGCTGATAACTCCGCTATAGTTGAGAGTGTTTGACCGATTGAAGCTGAGTGTACCGTTGTCAACTACGTTGCCTGAAACGCTTCCAGTTGTGCCGCCGTTGCCTAACTGAACTGTAGAACCCGGCACGATCGTTGTGGTTCCGGTGAACGTATTGTCCGCAGTGAGGGTGAGAATCCCTGTCCCGGTTTGAGTGAGGTTACCGGAACCGCTTATCGTTCCGGCAAAGGTTACATTGCCCGGCTGGTCAAATAACAGGAGGCCGTTATCGACAACGTTACCAGTAATGCTTCCGCCGGCGCCGATCTGCAGGGTCCCAGAGCTGATGGTGGTGCCTCCTGTGTACGTGTTGGTCCCGGTCAGAATCAGTACGCCGGTCCCACTTTGCGTCAGACTGCCGGCGCCGCTGATCGTTCCGGGGAAAGTCACAGTGTCAGGCCGGTTAAACTCCAGGACGCCGTTGTCAGTTATGTTGCCGGTAATACTTCCGGAGGCTGTTCCATTTCCAATCTGTAGAATCCCGGCCGTGATGGTCGTACCGCCCGTGTAGGTGCTAGCAGCCGTGAGAACCAGTCTTCCAACGCCGACCTTGTTTAGTCCGAGACGGCTCGCTCCATCGGCAAGCGTGCCGTTGAACGTGGTGGTTGAGTTGGCGTTACCAACGCTTAATATGGCCAGATTACCGCCGTTGTTTTTGATCGTTCCGGTGCCGGCGAGCGAACCGATCGTGCTGCTGAATCCGTTCAGGTCCAGGTTCGAAGTTACGGTATAGGCTGAGTTGGCGCTGAACGCTGTCGATGATCCGGCCTGCAACGTTCCCAAGGCAACTGTCGTAGCGCCGCTGTAGGTGTTGTTCCCTGAGAGAGTGAGCGTGCTGCTGCCATTTTGGGCAACGCTACCGGTTCCGCTGATCGATCCACTGAAGACAAAAGCGTTCGAGCGGTCGAAAGCTAGGGCTGCGTTGTCAATGATGTTCCCAGTGATGCTGCCAGATGTTCCGTCGATCTGGAGCGTTCCGGCGCTGATGGTCGTACCGCCGGTGTAGGTATTATTACCTGCGAGGATCAGGGTGCCCGTACCTGTTTTCGTGAGCTGAAGAACGCCTAAACCATTTTGGATTACTCCGGAAAACGCTGTGGTTGTATTTTCAGCGCCGACCGTCAAGGTTACCGTTGCCGCGCCATTGTTCAAGACCGTCCCTGTTCCAGTGAGCGAACCGATCGTGTTGCTGAATCCGTTCAGGTCCAGGTTCGAAGTTACGGTATAGGCTGAGTTGGCGCTGAACGCTGTCGATGATCCGGCCTGCAGCGTTCCCAAGGCAACTGTCGTAGCGCCGCTGTAGGTGTTGTTCCCTGAGAGAGTNAGCGTGCTGCTGCCATTTTGGGCAACGCTACCGGTTCCGCTGATTGAGCTATTGATGACAAAAGCGTTCGAGCGGTCGAAAGCTAGGGCCGCGTTGTCAATGATGTTCCCAGTAATACTTCCGGTTGAGCCGTTGCCGATCTGGAGCGTTCCAGCGCTGATGGTCGTGCCGCCGGTGTAGGTATTCGTGCCCGTGAGGATCAGGGTGCCCGTACCTGTTTTCGTGAGCTGAAGAACCCCTATACCGTTTTGGACTACTCCGGAGAACGTTGTGGTGGTATTGTCAGCACCGACCGTCAAGGCAGCTGATGCGGCACCATTATTTCTGACCGTCCCTGTTCCAGCAAGCGAACCGATCGTATCGCTAAATCCGTTCAGGTCCAGCACTGAATTGACTGTAAATGCTGAACTGGTACTTAAGGCTGTCGATGATCCGGCCTGCAGGATTCCCGAGGCGACTGTTGTTGCGCCGCTGTAGGNGTTATTGCCCGAAAGAGTCAGCGTGCCCGGCCCATCCTTGGTGAAGGAACCCNCACCACTGATCGCTCCGCTCAAGATCGAGCTGGTGCCGGCATCGGCTAAAAACGTGCCCCCACCGGCATTCAGCGTAACCGCTTTGCTCGAAGTGATCCCGCCCCCAGCCGCCAGGGCTTCCAGTGTGCCCCCGTTAAAGCTCAGGGCCCCCGTTCCCAGGTTACTGTCGCTGTCTACTGCAAGGATGCCGCCGTTGAGGCTTGTGCCGCCGCTATAGGTGTTCGCCCCCGTCAAGGTCAGCGTGCCCGACCCATTCTTGGTGAACGAACCCGCACCACCGATCGCTCCGCTCAGCGTCGAGTTGGTGCCGGCATCGGCTGAAAACGTGCCCCCACCGGCATTTAGGGTGACCGCTTTGCTCGAAGTGATCCCGCCCCCAGCTGCCAGGCCTTCCAGTGTGCCCTCGTTAAACCTCAGGGCCCCCGTTCCCAGGTTACTGTCGCTGTCTACTGCAAGGATGCCGCCGTTGAGGCTTGTACCGCCGCTATAGGTGTTCGCGCCCGTCAAGCTCAGCGTGCCCGACCCATTCTTGGTGAAGGAACCCGCACCACCGATCACTCCGCTCAAAGTCGAGCTGGTGCCGGCATCGGCTAAAAACGTGCCCCCACCGGTATTCAGCGTGACCGCTTTGTTCGAAGTGATCCCGCCCCCAGCTGCCAAGGCTTCCAGTGTGCCCCCGCTAAAGCTCAGGGCCCCAGTTCCCAGGTTACCGTCGCTGTTTACTGCGAGGATGCCGCCGTTGAGGCTTGTACTGCCGCTATAGGTATTCGCGGCCGTCAAGGTCAGCGTGCCCGGCCCATTCTTTGTGAACGAACCCGCACCACCGATCACTCCGCTCAAAGTCGAGCTGGTGCCGGCATCNGCNAAAAACGTGCCNCCACNGGTGTTCAGCGTGACCGCTTTGCTCGAGGTGATCCCGCCCCCAGCCGCCAGGGCTTCGAGCGTGCCGCCGTTAAAGCTCAGGGCCCCCGTTCCCAGATTACCGTCGCTGTCTACTGCGAGGATGCCGCCGTTGAGGTTTGTGCCGCCGCTATAGGTGTTAGTGCCCGTCAAGCTCAGCGTGCCCGACCCATTCTTGGTGAACGAACCCGCTCCACCGACCGCTCCGCTCAGCGTCGAGTTGGTGCCGGCATCGGCTGAAAACGTGCCCCCACCGGCATTCAGCGAGACCGCTTTGCTCGAAGTGATCCCGCCCCCAGCCGCCAGGGCTTCGAGCGTGCCGCCGTTAAAGCTGAGTGCGCCGCTCCCCAGATTGCCGTCGTTGTCTACTGCAAGGACGCCCCCGTTGAGGTTCGTGCCGCCCGTGTAGGTGTTAATGCCAATCAGAACGAGTGCGCCACTTCCTGTTTTCGTTAGCCCACCCGTCCCCGAGATTGTGCCTGTAACCTCGGTGGTTGCTGAAGCATTATCAATTTCAAACGTGGTATCGGCGTTCAGCTGAAGATTTGTCAAAGTCCCGATGACTCCGGCGCCGGTACCACCCTGATTCAAGAATAACGGATTCGTACCGTCGAAGATGATCGTGCCATTTGTAACGCTCCAGCTGCCGGCACCGGCGCCGAAAAACTGAAGTTGGTTCAGCGTAAATGTTCCGCCGCCGAGATCCACACTGTTCGTCCCCATACCGGGCGTGACAAGCTGCGCCGTAACAGTGTTTCCATTCGGAACACCGCTTGGCGTCCACCCTGTCGTATCAGTCCAGTTACCGGTCACTGTGCGAGTAAAGAGTGTTGGTGGTGGAGCGATAAAAGAGACTGTGTCAAGTTTGACATCGCTGCCATTATCTAGCGTGTCCGGTACAAAATAGCGGAATGCGATCCAGCCTTGGGTCGGACCACTTAGACCGCTGATCGTGATTGTCTTCGGAGTCCAAGCGGTTGGATAACTCGGAGTCGCCGGACCTGTGGACGAGGATGAGCCTATTTCCAATAAAGTTGTTGTAAAGTTCCCCACATCTGTGGGAAGAGTTCCCACGTCGGGGCTCGAACCCGTCGTGTCTAATCTCACCTGAAGCTCGTTCGCGAAGTTCCCGTTGCTCGTCATCGTATAAAACGAGAAAGTGTCGCCGTTAGCAAGGGTGAGCTGGGGGGTGACCAACCAATTGCTGATCGTAGAGCTGAGACTGATCGTTCCGGTATTCTGAATACCAGCCACTATGAACGAGTTAGGTGATCCACCTTGCGCCGTTCCAAACGTAGAGTTGCCTTGAATCCAGTTTGGTGTGGAGGCGCCCGCGACATTAGTGCTGTTATTTTGCAGCAGCCAACCGTTCGCGATGAGACCGGCGGGGACGTCATTTTCGAATCCCTCGTTGAGGCTGGTCAGGCCTGCTGCGTGCGACGTTAACACCCAAGATCCTGATAGAACGAAACCGCAAAGCCCAAAGAGAAGGGATTTCCGCATAGACAGGCGATCGTCTTACCATCTAGCCGAGGCATAACCAATCCAATTTCCCAAAAATGATACTTTGAACGCAGTTTTCAGCCACACCGGCTGGAACCGCAATTGCCGATAGTGCACGGCGCCGTAGACATCCAGGAGCTCTCCGTCTGCCAAACCATAGATATCCACTTCGGCGTTGGCGTTCGAAAGATTGCGACACAGCGTTCCATAGCAGAGAAAACGTACAAGATACAATCACGAGGAAGAAAAACTTGGGACAAACGGTGAAAGGCCGGCATCAAGGCGTTAACCAAAAACCCCAAAATCCTCCGTGACCTCCGTGGCCTCTGTGCGAGCCTTCTCCCTCCTAACGTGAGCGAGTCGGCAGTTTGAGAGATAATTCTAGGGAATGACGGTTTTAATTTTTAAGGCTGAGCATTGAGAGGCTCGCGCGGAGGTCACGGAAATGACCTCGCGCATATCGCACCTACGGTGGTCGACTCAGGAAAATCGGTTTGCGCCCACCTTGAAGCGGTTTGTCGCCTGCAATAATCGCGGCCTAAATTCTTTTTCAAATTCAAGTCGCACACTTTGGTAATTGTTGCTTCATCATAGCCTACCTCTCGGAGTATCTCGCCCGTTTTACGAGCGTGAAACTGCTTCAGTTCGGTGCGCCAGCGCAGGTAGCCGGACCGTGTCATTTCGTAGCTGTTTCGTGGGATTGTCCATCGGCAGATATGCTGGCTGCGTGCGGCCAAAAGCAAATGTTCAGAAGCCTCGGGTTGGAGACGAATCACCCACTCCGTCAAGTGCATCGCGTACAAGAGCTCTTGCGGATAAGCGACCTCGTCAGCCACGACAAGCGTTGGATCGCGGCCGTTCTCTTCGTCGAACCTGGTAACGGCTTTGGAGAATCGGGGTCCGAATTTCATTGATTCAACTCACCCCGCAAAATTCACGCGCAAGCTGAAACGACGAACTCGTTGCGGGCTAGAAACTTCATCGACAAGCGCTTCGCGTCTGTCGATGAACTGGTTTTAGGACGAAGTATCGCAAACCGATGCGACCTGACGTTGGTGTACTGAACTCCGAACTCGTAATCGTGAAAGTCTCCAGAGTCCAGCCGTTGGGGGAGTGTCGGGATATCCGTTGACGGCTAGCGTAGGATTCAGGTCCCCGCCCGGAAGAAGACTGAAGACTCCACCTGTCGGAGTTTGCGCGTCGGAACCAACGTTTGTGCTCGATCGATTCCGAAGAAGCAAAGCGGGACGCTTCGCCTACAAGCTATTTTCCGTTCGAAGCGCTTATCTCAGACCGGATAATCCCCCGTGATATACTTCTCCAGATTATCGATTGTGGCAGTTTGCGCCGAAATGATCCTCCGCACCAAGTCGCCAATCGAGATAAGGCCGACCATTTTGGCGCCTTCCATAACCGGAAGATGTCGAACGCGTTTTTCGGTCATTACTTCCATGCACTCGCCGACGCTATCACTCGAGTGCGCGGTCACCGGCTCGTGGGTCATGATATCCCTGACCGGGGTGTCCTTCGACGATTTACCCTTGAGAATGACTTTCCTTGTATAATCTCGCTCGGAGATAATTCCAACCAACTCGCCTTTCTCTACCACCGGCAACGCACCGACATTTTTGTCAGCCATAAGCTGGATGGCATCAAAGACCATTGCATTTGGAGCAATCGACCAGACTGCAGAACCCTTATGCGCCAAGATCGCGCCGACTGAACCAGCGATTTCCATAGGCTTTGCAAAGTATGCGCCTCTTTAGGCAAAGATTCAAAACAGAAAATTCGCCCGGGTGAGTTTTCTTTTTTGAATCTTTGCCTCAAGAGGCGCAGACAGTTAGCGCGGTATTGCGCTCTGTGGAAACTTGGCCAATTCAGCCTTCAGAAACTGAAGAGCGGCTTTTCGCGTGGTTACGGATTCTTCCAGCGGCAGGTTCGTCAAACGGCCATCCCGCAAGCGAATAGAGGCCACCCAAGT
>JGI26340J50214_10000769_pt1 | contig 10749 bp, 13 predicted proteins | sample BogFormECP12_OM2_FD_50214 | JGI IMG/M metagenome (IMG submission 50214)
CTTCGCGTGTCTTACCGTCGCCGACGGCCCCAACACCTGGCCTGAGCTGGGCAGATGCAGCTTCCGGGGCCTTATGCGCCGCCTTGCCTCCTCCTCGTTCGGCGCAGACCGCTTATTGCGCCTGCACCGCAGACGTGGCTCAGTGCGCGGCCTTGCCGCCTGATGTTGTTTGAAAGCGGAACTCGACAGGGCCGAGGTGGCGCAGGCCCGGCTGATGGCAGGATCGGAGGTCGCCGGGACGCTTACCGCGCCCGAGCCGGTCGCGGCGTTCGACCATGCACCACTCGGCGCGCAGCGTGCGGTGATCACGTTCCTAATGATTGTCCGCATTGATCCGGCGCCTCGCGGTCGCCATTCAGCCCGGAGTCCGTGCGGATCGACTGGCGGGAGCACCGCGGCGCCGGTTGATCCGCACGGCGTTTGCACGGCAATTGCACCTTGGCGGCGCGTCAGCTGGCGCGGGCGTCATGCTTCGTCGTCAGTGGTGCCGGTCAGCAGTGCGGCGAGATGAGCCCGCGCCTAGGCGGGCAGCTGCGGCGCATCGGCAACGGTACGGGCCAGTTCCTCGAAACGTGCGGCGAGGTCGAGGTCGCCTGTCAGCCCTGCCTGGTCGAGCCTGCGGTTGAGCATGCGGACCTGGCCGCGCAGGGCGGCGAACTGGACCGCCAGGGCTGCGATCGCGGATTCGGGGGTTTGGGTCACGCGGCCTCACCCTTGGCCACGGGCATGATCTCGGGCAGCGCCACAGGCTCAGGCAGCGGCACGTATGCGGCCAGGTGCATCCGCAGCCGGAACGAGGCGCGGCGCCACACGGGACGGACCTTGACCGCGAGCGGTGAGCCGTTCATGGCCAGGACCAGGGCACCGGACTCGGGAAGCTGCCTGATGTAGGCCATGGGCACAACCGGGTCTGCCATCTGCCCGCCGCAGTTGCCGCACAGCTTGGAGATCTCCTCGGCCATCCGGGTTCCTTCACGCGCGCGTGAAGCCGGTGGATCCCGCTGTCAGACGGCGGCACGGAGATCTCGGTGATGTAGGTGCCTGGCTGGCCGGAAAGGCCGGATTCGGGTAGCGGACATACCACAAGCATCCGCCGCGGGCGAACCGGTTAAGGGCAAAGGGCATGGGTGATGGCATGGGTAAGCCAGGGCGAATAGCGTTCAAGCGGCCAGCCCTGGGTCAGGACGAGCCGTTCGTAGGTGTCGATCGCCAGGTAGTTCCACAGCACGTCGCGGACCTCGCCGAGGCCGATCCCGTCGCGGAGCTGGCCGGTTTCGAGCAGGTGGCGGCCCAGCATTGTCATGCCGGCCAGCCCCTCGTCGGTCAGTTTCACCCAGATCGGGGCAAGCGAGTCGTCGACGTGCCGGCCGTCGCGGATGAGGATCTGCACCCTGGCCGAGCGCGCCTGGCGTTGCGCCAGACCCTCGGCGTACATCGCGATCTTGCGCCGCACGTCGGGCTCGTCCCGCATCGCCTGCATCGCCGGGCGCTCGGCGACTGGTACCGGTTCGTCGTCACCGGCGATCACCAGGTCGAACACGGCCTTGGCCAGCGCGGCCTTGGTGCCGAAGCCCTTGTAGATGCTTTCCGCCGAGACGCCCGCGTGTGCGGCGATCGCGGCGATCGTGGTGGGCCGGAACCCGTCGCGCTCGAACAGGTCACGAGCGGCCAGGACCACGGCCAGGCGCCGGGCGCGGGCCTGCTCGCGCCGCCTGGACGCGTCGTAGGACCTCTTGACTTCCGTCACCGCCCGCTCCAAGATTTAGATACAGTCTAACTGTAACTGATTGGAGTCCTCATGATCGCTACATCTTCCTCCGCCGTGTCGGCCGGCCCGGTCGCGATAGCGGTGCGCGCCGTTCACGCCATGGCCGACGGGAACCGGGCCGACTTCGACCTCTTGTACCACCCGCGGGCCGTCGACCGCGAGAACCCGGCCCAGCCGCCGTCGTCACGGGTTCCGGGCCCGGGCGGCGTCTACGCCACCGCGCTATGGCTGCGCGCCGCGTTCGCCGGCCTGCGCTACGACATTCACCACGCCATCGCCGACGGCACCCTGGTCGCGGTCAACTCGACGATGAACGGGCGGCATATCGCCCCCTGGGCCGTCTACACCGACGGCGGCGCGATCGACACCGTCTTCCCGCCGACGCACAAGACCTTCGCGATGACCCAATCCCACTGGTTCCGCATCGAAGACGGCCAGATCACCGAGCACTGGGCCAACCGCGACGATCTCGGTATGGCCAGGCAACTCGGCTGGATCCCGCCGACTCCGGCCTACCTGTTCAAGATGGCGCGGGCGAAGCGGCGCGCCAAGCGCCCTTGACCTTCCCCACGGCAAGCACGTCGCCCCGGCCGGCTTCAGCGAGCGCGCAAGAGCCGTCCTGAGTCACGACCAAGGCATGCCTGCGGTCTTGCCAGGCCGGCGGCCAGGCGCGGGATAAGCGTCGCAGGCCTGGCGAGGGAGGGAACACGATGGGTGACAGCGACTCCGGCTACCAGTTCGGCAGCGGTATCGGTGAAGACGAACTGGCCCGTCTTGAGGTCCAGGGTAGAGCGCTGGCCCCGGCGACACGGATGATCCTCGCCGAGGCGGGCATCCGGCCCGGCATGCGGGTGCTGGATCTGGGCTGTGGTGCCGGGGACGTGGCGTGGCCGCCGACCTGGTGGGACCCGGCGGCTCCGTGGTCGGCGTCGACCGCTCGCCGGATGCGCTGGCCCGGGCTCGGCTGCAGGCCGGACAGCGCGGCCTGGCCCAGATGCGGTTCGTGGAGGGCGACATCGACGACCCGGCGCCGAGCGGGCCGTTCGGTGCGATCGTCGAGCGACTGGTCCTGTGGACGGTTCCGGACCCGGCTGCGCTGCTGCGGCGGCAGGCCACGGTGCTTCGCTCTGGCGGCCTGGTCGTGCCGATAGAAGAAGATCTCTCCACGATCCGAAGCCGCGACCAGCTGGCCACCGCGGTCCGCACCGTCTCAGCCGGCGAGGCCCTGCTGGCCCCCTCCATCACCCGCCGCCTGGTCGAGGACTTCTGCCGCAGGCCCGCGCGCATCGTCTGCGTCTCCCACGCGGCCAGCCGCTGCGCGGCGCGGGGCTCTGCCGCCCCCGTCTGCCCGGCAACGGTGCGCCGAGCCTCAGCTTTCGTCCTCCTGGTGTTCTGCGCCGCCTGCTGGCCAAGCAGCCAGATAGTCCGCTTGCTCGGCGGCCTCCGTGCTTCTCCGTGTACAGCTGGATCATCTGCCTCAGCTCGGGCGTCAGCGCCCGGGACCTGGATGAGAACAGGTCCATGACTTGCTGGCTGACCCCGCCGACCTCGGCGCCGTTGCCGTCGGCCGGCGGCAGCATGGCGTAGCCCAGCGCGGACAGCCTGGTCTCCACGATCCGGTCCGTTCCCGCCCGGGCCGATGTTCTGCTAATACAGCCGGCCGATCACGCCCGGGTCCACCTGGCCGCTCAGGCCGAGCGCTGCGGCGCCCTTGCCGGCCCATTCGCCGGGCGGTTCGCCCGGCGCGGTGTAGTAGGACATCGCGCCGACGCACCCTCCGGCGTGCTGGCCCGACGTAAGGTAGGCCACGTCGTGGCCTGGATGCAACGNCCTGATCGTGGTAACGACNGGTCACCCCAACAGTACTCACCGCTAGCATCTCTCGCTGATGCCTGTCTAGGGTGGTTACCGCGCGGCGGTCGTCTCTACTACTTCTGAGATGTTGCGCTGTGGCGGAACTCCACGACGTCGCCATTGCACGTTGAGCGACGATCTCCTGCCCAAGGTCCGTGCGAGGTGGCCTGGGCCAGCCTGTTCCCGCGAACCGTTACGCGGTTCGCGCTAGCATCCGATGCTCGGTAACCGAACCGGGCTCGTCTTCCAGCTCGACATGCTTCACGTCTCCCGGCTCGGACAGGTAAAGGCTGATCGCCTCGCTCAGGGCTTCGCGCAGCTCCGTCATATTGGCACCAGCAGCGAAACAGCCAGGCAACTCGAGGACTTCGGCCCACAGCTCCTCGCCAGGCTCATGATGGACGCGCACCGTGTACACCTCTTCGGCCATCACTCGTCGCCTCCCTTGAGTCCAGCTTGCCGCATGATCGCCATCGTTAGCCCGATCGGGTAACCGCCACCGCCCTTGTCGTGGGGCAGCGTGATCGGCCGGTGGCCGGGCTTGGTCATCTTCACGACGTGCTTGCCGCCTGCAGTCTCGGTCCAACCATTCGCTTCGAGCAGCCGTTTCATCGACCGCTGGTTCTGCCGGGCTGGCTTCGTCACTTAGTTGATCCTGTCTCTCAGTGTACGTAGCCGTAGCTAGCTGCGGCGAGATCTGGCTGGTCGCTACGCTAAGAGACACCTCTGACATTTAGTGTTGCCGGAACCCGCTTCGCCGCAGTCAGCTACTGCCCACGGAGAGCGTGACGTTCAGCTGTGGCGGAACTCCACGACGTCGCCGTCACGGATCGACCGCTCTCAACTTCCCCGCCACGACGATTCCGGAGTGCTCAGGTTCCCCGGCACATGCCCCGTTTCGCCGCTGCCCCGGGGCGGGCGGATGCAAGCCGACTCCGACTTGTGCCGGGGGGTCAGCGCATTGTGTTCGCTGTCTCGGCGTGTGGTGCTAGAGCGGGCTGCCAGCACTCACCAGCTCGTCAAGCATGCGGTCGAGTGCGCCCAATCCGACCGAAAGATGACCCTCTCCTTCTTCCAGGTGCACTGAAGCCCCCGGAAGCTGGGAGGCAAGCCACCGGCCATGGGAGAACGGCACCATTCGATCGGAGCTTCCTTGCCAGATCATGGTTGGCACCGAGATCTCCTCCAACCCGAAGCCCCACGATCTGGTGAACGCCATGTCATCCTCCAACCACCCCTCTACGCCCGTGCGCACCCGACCAGCCAGTTACCAGGCAGCGGTCACCGCCGATTGCCGCCAGGACGGCGGCGGTGTCGGCAGCCACGTCCACGACACTGCGGCCCGGCTGTGGGCTTGAGTCCCCGTATCCGGGCCGGGACGTCGTGACCAGGCGAAGCCCGCGCGCATGCGCTGCTCGTTCCAGCGCCCGGATCGGAGTGACAGCACCAGGCGTCCCATGGTGAAATACCAGCGGAAACCCGCCAGCGGGACCGCTGACCCGCATGTCCAGGCGCCGACCATCCTGCAACCGGACGTGATCCACACCGACCATGCCGCCATCCTGGCATGACGCGCTAACCCGGTGCATCCCATAGTCACTCCGCCACGGCCCAGTTGTGGCAGGTGGCGAGCATGAACGCGGAACGGCCCGCCGACACCTGCAGCGGGCCGTTCCGTTACAGGTCACTTTCGGGCAGCGTGGCGGGTGCGGAATCTGGACCCGAGAGCGAACCGGTAACGCGAACAGCCCCCGCATTGTGAGCACTCAGATCCCCTCCGGTAATGCTGGTGTGCGCTGTAACGATGCCCACATCGGCAGACACGACCGGAGCTTGCCTCCCGTGAAGAGGTGAAAGATGTTACCTGCGCTTGACTAACCATCTGAACGCCACGATGGTCGGCGGGCTTGATGGCCCGCGCGGGCCCGTCGAATGTGGTAGACATCTGATCCTCCCTGGGGCGGATTCGGGTCTGTTTACGCCAACTTGAGGCCCGCGAACCTCGTCGCCCAAGGGACCAAGGCCTCTCATAGACGGCCCTAGGTCCCGGCCTTTTCAGGCCTTTGTCATTAAGCCAGGTCATTCCTCCTCGGCGTGGTGCCGCAGGATCGCGGCGAGTTGGTCGGGCGTGACGTTGAGGTGCAGGTGGATCTCGCGGCTCGGGGCGATAGCAGGCCGCTCGGATACCTCGAGGCGCGGCAACCGCCACGGCGCCCGGAGTGGACGGTCTTGGCTCCGATCCGGCGCAGGCCGGTCTGTCGCCGTTCTCCGGTGGCCTGCACGGCGGAGGGCCCAGCGCCCCCGCGCTCTTGACAGCCGTCAGGCAGCGGCAAGTCCAGCTGAGCGCCGGTGATGGACGCCATCGCCGCGAGAGGATGTCCGAATGAAGCTGATACGTGAATGGTCCTCAGCTAGACCGTGATGTTGCGCTGTGGCGGAACTCGACGACGTCGCCGTCGCGCATGACGTAGTCCTTGCCCTCGATGCGGGCCTTGCCGGCGGCGCGGGCCGCGGGCAGCGAGCCGGCCGCGATCAGGTCGTCGAACGAGACCACCTCGGCCTTGATGAAGCCGCGCTGGAAGTCGGTATGGATGACGCCGGCCGCCTCCGGAGCGGTCGCCCCGGCCCGGATCTCCCAAGCCCGGGTCTCCTTCGGGCCCGCGGTGAGGAAGGTCTGCAAACCGAGCGCACGGAACCCGGCCCGGGCCAGCTGGGCCAGGCCGGGCTCGCCCAGGCCGGCCTCGGCGAGCAGTTCCGCGGCCTCGTCCTCGGGCAGCTCGGCCAGGTCGGCTTCGGTCTTCGCGTCCAGGAAGATCGCCTCGGCCGGGCCAGCGTTGGCTAGCACTGGCAGCGCGGACAGGCGCTTGCGCAAGTCCTCGTCGGCGAGTTCGGAGGTGTCCATGTTGAACACGTACAGGAACGGCTTGGCCGTAAGCAGCTGCAGCTCGCGCAGGGCGGCCAGATCGATGCCCGCAGCCGCGGCACCAGCCGACAATGCGGTCCCGGAGTCGAGAAGTTCCTGCGCGGCGGCCGCGGCCTGAGCCACCCGGACGCGCTCGGGATCCCGGGCGAACTTGGTCTCCTTGACCAGCCGGGGCAGCGCCTTGTCCAGGGTCTGCAGGTCGGCCAGCATCAGTTCGGTGACCACCGTCTCGATGTCGCGTTCCGGCGACACGTCGCCGTCCACGTGCGTCACGTCCGGGTCGGCGAAGACGCGTACCACCTGGCAGATCGCGTCGGTCTCGCGGATGTGGGCGAGGAACTGGTTGCCCAGCCCCTGGCCCTGCGAGGCGCCGCGGACCAGGCCCGCGATGTCGGTGAACCGGACGCTGGCCGGCACCACGCGCGCGGAGTCGTACAGCTTGGCCAGCTCGGCCAGCCGCGGATCGGGGACGCCGACCACGCCGACGTTCGGATCGATGGTGGCGAACGGGTAGTTGGACGCCAGCGCGCTGGCCCGGGTCAGCGCGTTGAACAGGGTGGACTTGCCGACGTTGGGCAGGCCGACAATACCGATAGACAAACTCACCCGCGCAGTTTAGTGCGCGCGCGGAACGACCACGATGCTCCATCGTAGCGATGACGACATCGATGTTCCATCGTTGCGGTTACGACCGGGGCGCCGGTGAGGGGAAATGTCCGGAATATCCCGGAATGCCGATTATGGCGGCCTAGAACTGGACCTCGTACTGGGGCGGCCTAGAACTGGACCTCGTACTGGGCCGTGTCGATGCGCGCCTCGACGACCAGAGGCCGGGACCTGGCATCGAACCCGGCCAGCGCCTTCTCCAGGCCCGCCGGGCTGTCCACCCGCACGCCGTCGCAGTCCATCGCCTCGGCCAGCGTGACCAGGTCCATCCCGTCCATCCGGGTGGCGGTCGGCGGGTAGCCCATCAGCGTCTGCCGCAGCTCGATCCGGTTCAGGCTGCCGTCGGCGAACACCACCACGGTGACCGGCAGGCCCAGGGCCGAGGCGATCCGCATCTCGGTCGCGGCCATCGCGAACCCGCCGTCGCCGACCAGGGCGATCACCGGCCGGTCCGGCCGGGTGAGCTTCGCCGCGATCGCCGCGGGCACGCCGAACCCCATCGCCGAAAGCCCGTTGGTCATCAGCACCGAGCGCGGCCCGGCGGCCTGCCAGGCCTGGCCCGTCATGATCTTGTGCGAGCCGACATCGGTGGTCACGATCGTGTCGGCCGGCGCCGCTTCCCGGGCGATCGTCACCACCTCGGAGGGATTGAGCCGGCCCTCGGCCCGGCCCGCCAGCCACGCCGCGCGCAGCCGGGCCCGGTGCGCCGCCACCTCGGCCTCGGCCCACCGGGGTTCGCCCGACCACTGCGCCGCGATCCAGCCGAGGAGTGCCGCGACATGGCCCACAAGCTCGTGCGCGCTAGCGTAGACCTGATCGGTGTTCGGGGTGGTGTCCAGGTGCACGACCGGGGTGGTGACCGACCACGGGCTGATCAGCTCCACCGGGTCGAAGCCCGCGGCCAGGATCAGGTCGGCGCCGGCCAGCAGGTCCCAGACGACCCGGTGACCCGCCATGTCGAGCACGCCGGCAAAATACGGGTGGTCCTCGGGAAACACCCCCTTGGCCATCGGCGAGACCACTACCGGGAAGCCGGCCAGCTCCGCGAGGCGGAGCAATTCCGGACCCGCGGCGCAGCGGAGCGCGGCGATGCCCGCCAGGATCACCGGGCGACGCGCGGCGCGCAGGACCCGCAGCGGGTCGCCGTCGCCGTACACGTCGACCGATCCCGCCGCCGGTGTTAGCGGGGGCGGGGTGATCTGGTCGCGGGACCCGCAGGGGACGGGCCAGGCATCGGCGGTCACGGTCAGGTGGACGGCGCCGGGGCGCTCGGCGACGGCCGTCCGCAGCGCCCTGCGGATGACGGTGTCGGCCGAGGCCGGATCCAGGCGCAGCGCCAGCTTGGTGACCGGGGCGAACAGCCGGTCATGATCGACCACCTGGTGGGTGAAGAACTGCTCGCGGGAACTCTCGATCTGGCCGGAGACCGCCAGCACCGGCACCCGGTCCAGGGTCGCCGAGGCCACGCCGTTCAGCACCGCCGTCGACCCCGGGCCCAGGGTGGACAGGCAAACCCCGGGCCGGCCGGTCACCATCGCCGCCGCCTCGGCCATGAAGGCGGCCGTGCCCTCCCGCACCGCGGACACCACCTCGATGCCGCGGCGGCGTGCCGCTTCCATGAAATCGATGACGGATTCGCCGGGATAGCCGAAGACGTGCCGCACGCCGACCGCGTGCAGGTAGCCGGCCAGCCGGGCCGCCGTGGACTCTTCGGCCCGCTCAGGGCCAGGAGATGTTGAACCCTGGGTCGGCGCAGGGGCGGGAACCGTTGAACCTTGTGCCGCCGCAGCATCAGAACGCTGTGCCATCGCCCCATTGTCCACGCACCTGACCCGGGCGGGTACCAGGGCCCGTTCGGCAGAAAGACAGGGCAGCTGGCAGGCGGCCGGCCACGGCGCGCAGCCGGAGCGGGGCTTGCGGGCTGGCCGCGGGTAACTACGGCTCAATGCATAGTTAATGCCCCCCGCTACCTTCGGACATAGGGAACGAAACCGGGTGTGCCAAGCTTGGGGGGCCATTCATGTCGGATTTTCACTCCGCCTATCCGGACTACGCCGCCACCGCTCGGCTTGACGAACTCCGCGCCGCCGAATACTCCTACCTTGACGCGGGCGGCCATACCTACCTCGACTACACCGGCGCCGGCCTAGCCGCGGACGCCCAGCTGCGGGCGCACGCCGAGCGGCTGCGGGCCGGCTGCTTCGGCAACCCGCACTCGGACAACCCGACCTCGAGCGCGTCCACCCGGCTGATCGAACAGGCCAGGAACGCAGTACTCAGGTACTTCAACGCGGCAGCCGACGAATACGCGGTCATCTTCACCCAGAACGCCACCGGGGCGTGCCGCCTGGTTGGCGAGTCGTACCAGTTCCGGCCGCTTTCGCGATTTGTGCTCACCGCGGACAACCACAATTCCGTGAACGGCATCAGGGAGTTCGCCCGGACCAGCGGCGCGGCGACCAGGTACGTCCCGCTGGCGCCGGCCGACCTGCGGGCCAGCGATGCGGACGTCGCCGCCGCCCTCGGGCACGGCGGCGCGTCGGGTCACGCACGGGGCCTGTTCGCGTATCCAGCGCAGAGCAACTTCAGCGGCGTCCGGCATCCGCTGGCGTGGGTAGACCATGCCCAGGCGGCCGGCTATGACGTGCTGCTGGACGCGGCGGCCTTCGCGCCGACCAGCCGGCTCGACCTCGGAGCGGTCAAGCCCGAGTTCGTGACGGTGAGTTTCTACAAGATGTTCGGCTACCCGACCGGGGTCGGCTGCCTGCTGGCCCGGCGGGACGCGCTGGCCCGGCTACGCCGCCCGTGGTTCTCGGGCGGCACGATCGTGGCCGCGAGCGTGCAGGGCGGCTGGTACCGGCTCGCTGACGACGAGACCGCATTCGAGGACGGCACGCTCAACTTCCTCGCCATCCCCGACGTCACGACCGGCCTGGCCTGGATCAGCGACATCGGCATCGACCTGATCCGCCGGCGGGTCGACTGCCTGACCAGCTGGCTGCTCGACGGCCTGGCGGGCCTCAAGCACGGCAACGGCACGCCGATGGTGCGCGTATACGGGCCGGGACCTGGCCAGTCGCGCGGCGGAACCGTGACGTTCAACTTCCTCGACCCACACGGTGCCGTGGTGGACGAGCGCGTGGTGGCCCGGGACGCCAGCGCGGCGGGCATCTCGGTGCGGACCGGCTGCTTCTGCAACCCGGGCGCGGGCGAGCGGGCGTTCGGGCTGAGCCAGCAGGACGTGGGCGGCGCGTGGTGGCGCGGGGGCCCGCGGCGCGACCTGCGGACGGTCGACGACTACCTGGAGCGGGCCGGGCTGCCGAGCGGCGGCGCCGTCCGCGTATCGCTGGGCCTGGTGTCCAACCTCGCCGACGTCGAGCGCTTCCTGGACTTCGCCGAACAGACCTACCGTGACGCCGAGCCGGTCCGCGTCGGCCTGCCGCCGCGGCTTCGCTGCTGACCCGGGACCCTGCTGACCCGGGACCCTGCTGACCCGGGACCCTGCTGACCCGGGACCCTGCTGACCCGGGACCCTGCT
>JGI26340J50214_10000770_pt1 | contig 10744 bp, 9 predicted proteins | sample BogFormECP12_OM2_FD_50214 | JGI IMG/M metagenome (IMG submission 50214)
CCGGGCCGGTGACGTCGACCGAGAACGTGGCGACCTCCTGAATACCGGGGCCGTTGCCCAGGTTGGCGGAGATCGACACGCCGGGGAACAGCGGCGGCGAGGTCACGACCAGGGCCGGTGTGGCCGAGATGGCCGTCTGGTCGAGGTTGATGTTGGGCGTGGTGTAGCTGAAGTTCACCCCCACCCCCAGCGACCACGGGAAGCCGATCTGATAACCCAGCTCCAGCGTCCCGGCGAATTGGGCGGCGTTGGGGCCGGTGACGTGGTAGACGGCCTTGCCGGAGTGAAACCACTCCCGGGTCAGCCGGTTGCGGTCCAGCGGATAGACACCGTTGAGGAAGGTGTCCCACTGCTCGATGTCGAGGGTGTCGCCGCCGCCGTCGACCAGGGTCAGCTGATTGTCCATCCCGGCGTGGGACGTGCCGTGCCCCACGAACAGTGCCGCCATGGCGGCGACGAGTGCCGCGAGCACCCGACCCATAGCTTTCATGTCTCGCCTCTCTTTGAGAAACCGTTCTCAGGCATTTGGAACACTCCATTAACGCCTGGCTCAGGATCAACATAAGTAACATCGCCGCATCGCCGACGTTCGTAACAGGCGAGCCGGCTAGCTCGGCGCTCCGGTCAGCACGCAGTGGGTGCGGCTGTAGATCGTCGGCATGCACTGGTTGCAGTGCGTGCACGCCGACCGCACGGAGTGCCGGTCGCCATCGGCGGCGATCCGGTTGATCAGGTCCGGCTCGGCGAGCAGCGCGCGCGCCATCGCGACGAACTGGAAGCCCTCCGCCATCGCGAGGTCCATCGTCTCGCGGTTGGTGATCCCACCGAGCAGGATCAGCGGCATCGTGAGTTCCGCGCGAAACTTGCGGGCCTGGTCGAGCAGATACGCGTCGCGGTACGGGTATTGACGCAAGAAGTTCTTGCCCAACATCCGCACACCCCAGCGCACCGGCGGCTTTAAGGCGTTGGCGAACTCCTTGACCGGCGCATCGCCGCGAAACATATACATCGGGTTGACGAGCGAGCTGCCGGCCGTCAACTTGATCGCGTCAAGTCCGCCGTCGTCCTGCAGCCACTTCGCCGTGGTCAGCGCCTCATCGACGGCGATGCCGCCACGGACCCCGTCGGACATGTTCAGCTTGGCCGTCACCGCGATCTGGTCTTTCACGGCGTCGCGGACCGCCATCACGACGCCGCGGGCCACCTTCGCGCGATTTTCCAGCGACCCGCCGAACTCGTCGTCCCGCCGGTTGATCAGCGGGCTCAGAAACGAGCTGCAGAAGTAGTTGTGGCCGAGATGGATTTCGACTGCGTCGAAGCCTGCATCGATCGCGAACCGGGCGGCGTCTGCGTGGGAGGCGATGACATCGCGGATGTCATCGGCGGTGGCCCTCTTGGCGAACCGCATCGCGATCGGGTTGAAGAACCGCACCGGCGCGAGTGCCTTGGCCCTGTTGGAGCGCGCGTCTGCCACCGGGCCGGCGTGGCCGATCTGCGCGCTGATCGCGGCGCCCTCGGCGTGGATCGCCTCGGTGAGCCGGCGCAGGCCCGGCACCGCCTCGGGGCGCATCCAGATCTGCCGGCCCTCCGTGCGCCCGCCCGGGGACACCGCGCAGTACGCGATCGTCGTCATGCCGACGCCACCGGCGGCCGGGCGGCGGTGAAAGTCGATCAGCTCGTCGGTCACCAACGCGTCGGGCGTCGCCGCCTCGAACGTCGCCGCTTTGATGATCCGGTTGCGCAGGGTGACGGGCCCGAGTTCGGCCGGGGCGAACACGTCGGGTGCGGCAGGCATATCGGGAGCCTGCCACAATGGCGTTCGTGAGCGCGACGGTGCTGGACGGCAAGGCCACCCGCGACGAGATCTTCGTCGACCTCACCGAACGGGTCGCCACGCTCGCCGCGGCCGGCTTCACGCCCGGGTTGGGCACGATCCTCGTCGGGGACGACCCCGGCTCGCAGGCCTACGTGCGCGGCAAGCACGCCGACTGCGCGAAGGTCGGCATCACGTCCATCCGCCGCGACCTGCCCGCCGACATCAGCCAGGCCAAGCTCGAGGACACCATCGACGAGCTGAACGCCAACCCGGAGTGCACCGGCTACATCGTGCAGTTGCCGCTGCCCAAGCACCTCGACGAGAACGCCGCGCTGGAACGCATCGACCCGGGCAAGGACGCCGACGGCCTGCATCCGACCAACTTGGGACGGCTGGTGCTGGGCAAGGCCGCGCCGCTGCCATGCACGCCGCGCGGAATCGTGCACCTGCTGCGCCGCTACGGAGTGGAGATCGCCGGCGCGCACGCAGTGATCATCGGGCGCGGGGTCACCGTGGGCCGCCCGCTCGGCCTGCTGCTGTCCCGCCGCTCCGAGAACGCGACAGTCACGTTGTGCCACACCGCAACCCGTCATCTTCCCGAGTTGACCCGCCAAGCCGACATCGTCGTCGCGGCGGTCGGGGTGCCGCACCTGGTGACGGCCGAAATGATCCGGCCCGGTGCGGCCGTGATCGACGTCGGGGTGACGCGCACGGAGGCCGGGCTGGTAGGGGACGTGCACCCCGATGTCTGGGAGGTCGCGGGTTTCGTGTCCCCAAATCCCGGCGGCGTCGGCCCGCTGACGCGGGCGTTTCTGCTGACGAACGTCGTCGAGCTTGCCGAGAGCCGCCTCGCGGGCGGGGCGACGTGACCGTCCGCGATACCNCTCGCACCGTCGTCGGGAACCAGTGGCCGATCATCCTCGTCGGTCTGATCTTCGTCGTCGCTTTCGGCCTCGTGGTCACCGACTACTGGCGCCGCGGCTCCCTGCTNCTCGGTATCGGCGTCGGAGTCGCCGCCGCCCTGCGGCTCGTCCTCTCCGAGAACCGCGCGGGGCTGCTGGNGGTTCGTGGCCGGATGCTGGACTTCATGACTATGGCCCTGGTCAGCGCGGCGGTGATCTACATCGCCTGGACGATTGACCCGCTGGGCACGAGTTAGCGCGACACGCCGCTCGTCGTGCGCAATTCCGCCAGGCATGCCTTCGCGGCTCAGCCAGCGACCAGTCGACCTGGAGCAAGGCCGACATCACCGCCGGGCAGGTGATCGCGGCGACAGGCGTGCAGGCGGCCAGCAACGACAACCGGACGCTGGGTCAGATGGATCTGGTGGCCGCTCTGGAAGGCGGCGCCGAGTCGAGTCAGCCGCACGGCTTCGTCGCGGGGTCAGACGTCCTATCAGCACGCAATCCAGCGCGCAGTCGATTGCCACAGCGGCGTCGACGCGCGGGTGCGACCGCATTCCTGTGGCGGCGCCAAGCGGCGATCGTGCAGTGATACGTCGATGGCGTCTCGGCGGCTGCGTCGCAATGGATCTCGGCAGCACACGGCGCGGTTGNGCCCGCTACTTCGCGGGCAACCTGGGCCGGCTCTCCGGTGTCCGTCAGAGGTACGACCCGAATGCTGTGATGTTCTCGGGGCTGGCGCTCCAGAGATCTCACAGGCCACATCCGCCACGCCCGCAACGTCCAGGTCTTGTGACATGAATGCGAGAAGTGATAGCGCATGTGATATCACTTGCCGTAATTCAGGCTCCTAAATGTTCCAATGTCGCGCGAACGCACACCGTGACGTAGGGCAACGCCAGTCCGTTGGAATGCGCCAGGGCCGGATGTGTCGCGAGCAGTTCGCGCACCCGGTCAAGCGTCCTGGTCCGCACCTCGGTGGGCGAGGTGATGCAGTAGCTGCGGGATGCGACGAGGTCGACCAGCGCCTGCGGCGTCAGGTAATTGGTCCACTCGACCTGGTGCCGTTGCAGCCCGGTGAACAGTGCCGGCAGCGTGACCTGGTTGGTGAGATGATCCGGATCGTTTTCCTGGCCGATGATGCGGCCCAAGTCGCGTACCCAGCCGAGGCGCTCGTCGCGGGTGTTCCACACCAGCCCCAGCCTGCCTCCCGGCCGCAGCACGCGCGCCACCTCCGGCACGGCGCGCGACGGTTCGAACCAGTGCCAGGCCTGCGCGACGAGGACCGTGTCGACGCTGTTGTCGGCCAGCGGGATCTCTTCGGCGGTACCCAGCAGCGCCGGCGTGTCGGGCAGCGAATTGCTCAGCACCTCAAGCATTTCCGCGATGGGATCAACGGCAATGACGTTCAGCCCGCGCTCGACGAGCCGGGTCGTCAGCTTGCCGGTGCCTGCGCCCAGGTCGAGCACGTCACGCGCGCCGTCGGGTAGCAGCCAGTCGATGGCCTCGGGCGGGTAAGAGGGGCGGCCGCGCTCGTACGCCGCTGCTTGTGCACCGAACGACAGTGACCGCTGCGTGACGAGCTCCGCTGTCGGCTCTTCGCCCAAGGGCCTCGTCGCCATCACCGCGCCAACTTGAGCGTCTGCCGGATCAAATCTCCAACCGCTTCGGTCTCCAGCAGGAAACCGTCGTGGCCGTAGGGCGAATCGACCACGTTCAGACCGGTACAGCCGGGCAGCAGATCGGCCAGCTCTTCCTGCAGCCGCAGCGGATACAGCCGGTCGGACGTGATGCCGCCGACCACCACCGGCACCGGACAGCGCCGCAGCGCCTTGGGCACACCGCCGCGGCCCCGGCCGACGTCGTGGCTGTTCAACGCATCGGTGAGCACCACATAGCTGCCCGGGTCGAACCTGTCCACCAGCTTCGCGCCCTGATGCTCGAGGTAGCTCTGCACCGCGTACCGGCCGCCGGTCAGCGGATCCTCGTACCCCTGAGCCTGATTCGCGAATCTGCGATCGAGCTCCACCTCGCCCCGGTATGTCAGGTGGGCGAACCGGCGTGCGATGTCCATGCCGTCCGACGGCTCACGACCGGTGCCGTAGTAGTCGCCGCCCTGCCAGTTGGGGTCGGCCTTGATCGCGGCTACCTGCGCGCTCTGCGTGCCGATCTGGTCGGCGGTGGCGCGTGCGCCGACCGCCAGCACCAGGCCGGCCCGAACGGAGTCTGGATGGCTGACGATCCACTCCAGCGCCCGCGCGCCGCCCATCGAACCGCCGACCACGGCGGCGACTTCGGTGATGCCCATCGCGGCCAGCGCGGCGACGTCGGCCTCGACCTGGTCGCGGACCGTCACAGGNGGAAACCTCGAGCCCCANGGCTNTCCGTCGGGAGCGGGCGAGCTCGGGCCCGTCGAGCCGCGGCATCCGCCGAGCACGTTGGTGGCCACCGCGCACCACCGGTTGGTGTCGATCGGTGCGCCGCGGCCCGCCACGTCGTCCCACCAGCCCGGCGTCGGGTGGTCGGGGCCTGCCGGGCCGGTGATGTGCGAATCACCGGTCAGCGCATGCAACACCACCACGACGTTGTCGCGTGACGGCGACAGCTCACCCCAGCGCTGCACAGCGATGCGGACATCGTCGATCACCGCCCCGCTTTCCAGCGTCAGCGGGCCGATCTCCACCAGGCCGACCTCGCCTTCGGCGGGCAGCGTCACGGAGCGGTTCTCCTCTTCGCGCAAGCGCTCATGGGCAGGCACGTCGAAAATGGTCACGTCCACATCCTCAGAACGACGCCACTGTCTGCGGATCTCGTGCCGCCGTGAACGGTTTGGCCGCGGCGAAGCCACGCTCGAGGTCGGCAAGGATGTCGTCGATGCCCTCGATTCCGACGGCGAGCCGCACCAGGCCAGGCGTCACGCCGGTGGCCAACTGCTCGTCGGGGCTGAGCTGCGAATGCGTCGTCGACGCCGGGTGGATCACCAGCGAACGGACGTCACCGATGTTGGCGACATGGCTGTGCAGCGTCAGCGCGTTGACGAACGCCTTGCCGGCCTCGACACCGCCGGCCAGTTCGAACGCCAGCACGGCGCCGGTTCCCTTGGGCGCCAACTTCTTTCCAAGCTCGTACCACGGCGACGTGGGCAGGCCGGCGTAGTTCACCGAGATCACGTCGGGGTGATCGGCAAGGTACTCGGCAACCCTCTGGGCGTTGGCGACGTGCCGTTCGACGCGGAGGCTCAGCGTCTCCAAACCCAGCGCGACCAGGAACGCGTTGAACGGCGCGGCCGCCGACCCGAGGTCACGAAGCAGCTGGACCCTGGCCTTCAGCGCGAACGCGGGCGGCCCAAGCTGGGCGAACACCACGCCGTGATAGCTCGGGTCGGGGGTGGTGAAGCCGGGGAACTTGCCGTTGGTCCAGTCGAACGTGCCGCCGTCGACGATCACTCCCGCGATGGCTGCGCCGTGGCCGCCGAGGTACTTGGTGGCCGAGTGCACGACGATGTCCGCGCCGTGGCTTATCGGCTGGATCAGGTACGGGGTCGCGACTGTGTTGTCGACGATCAGCGGCACCCCGAGGTCATGCGCGACCGCCGCGACGCTCGGGATGTCCAGAATGTCGTTCTGCGGGTTGGAGATCGTCTCGCCGAAGAACGCTTTCGTGTTCGGCCGGGCGGCGGCGCGCCACGACTCGAGGTCGTCCGGGTCCTCGACGAAGCTCACCTCGATGCCGAGCTTGGGCAGCGAGTAGTGGAACAAGTTGTAGGTGCCGCCGTAGAGCCGCGGGCTGGACACCACGTGATCACCGCTGTTGGCCAGGTTCAGGATCGCGACCGTCTCGGCGGCCTGCCCCGAGGACAGGAACAGCGCGGCGACACCGTTTTCGAGCGCCGCGATGCGCTGCTCGACGACCGCGGTGGTCGGGTTCCCGATCCTGGTGTAGATGTTGCCTTCGGCCTCGAGACCGAACAACGCGGCCGCGTGGGCGGTGTCGTCGAATGTGTACGAGGTGGTCTGGTAGATCGGCAGCGCCCGCGCATTGGTTGCGATGTCGGGAGTCTGCCCGGCGTGGACCTGCTTGGTTTCGAACGCCCAACTCGCGGTCGGGTCGTCGAGTTCGTTGTCCAGGCTCATTGATCTTTTCTCCTGCGATGCTGGCCGGCCGTCAGCTGCTGACACGCCGGAACGACTGGGGTCGGGGTGGGGGTCAGCGACAGCTGCACATGGTGGGCCTCCGCATCAGGTTTCCCTGTCTAGTCCGGGGGCCCGTCTGGCGGACCCGCGCTTGCCGTGTAGCCCTAGGGGCTACTCAACCTGGTCATCACCCGGGGCACCCCACCGCGGTTGGAGGGTTGCCGGCCAGCGAGCCGGGGCTTGACGCTGGCACTCATGACCGATCACAAGCCTATCGCACACCGCGGACCGGTTGCCACCGGCGGCCGGTGACACGGCAATCGTCGGCGCCGCGGCCCGTCACGGATAGTGACCAATCCGGACCGCTCGGGGTTCAAGAATCTGTACCGCCGCGTACCCGCAAACCGCCAGCAAGGGTTACTGGCGGGTAGCCCAAGTTGACCGCTCATCGTGATCCCGCCCCCGGTACGCTGGCTCGCAGCGCGATCGCCATGGNGTAAATGCCGGCGTAGAAGGGGACTCGGACTGGATGTCCAAGATCAAGGTCGAAGGCACGGTAGTAGAGCTCGACGGCGACGAGATGACCCGAATTATCTGGAAGGCCATCAAGGACACGCTGATCTTTCCCTACCTCGACATCAACCTGGAGTACTACGACTTGGGCATCGAGAACCGCGATGCCACAGATGACCAGGTCACCGTCGACGCGGCGCATGCGATCGAGCGACACGGCGTCGGCGTGAAGTGCGCGACGATCACCCCGGACGAGGCGCGGGTCAAAGAGTTCAACCTGAAGCAGATGTGGAAGTCTCCGAACGGGACGATCCGAAACATCCTGGGCGGCACGATTTTCCGTGCGCCGATTGTGATCAACAACGTGCCTCGGCTGGTGCCCGGCTGGACCAAGCCGATCATCATCGGCCGTCACGCGTTCGGCGATCAGTACTCGGCGACCAACTTCAAAGTCGACCGGCCCGGCACCGTTACGGTGACCTTCACCCCGGACGACGGCGGCGAGCCGATCTGCCACGAGGTCGTTCACATCCCCGACGACGGCGGCGTCGTGATGGGGATGTACAACTTCAAGAAGTCGATCCAGGACTTTGCCCGCGCGGCGCTCAAGTATGGGCTCAAGGAGAAATACCCGGTCTATCTGTCGACGAAGAACACGATCCTCAAGGCCTACGACGGCATGTTCAAGGACGAGTTCCAGCGCATCTACGAGGAGGAGTTCAAGGAGGACTTCGAAGCCGCCGGGCTGACCTACGAGCACCGCCTGATCGACGACATGGTGGCCGCCAGCCTGAAGTGGGAGGGCGGCTATGTGTGGGCGTGCAAAAACTACGACGGCGATGTGCAGTCCGACACGGTCGCGCAGGGCTATGGGTCGCTGGGACTGATGACCTCCGTGCTGATGACGCCGGACGGCAAGATCGTCGAGGCGGAAGCGGCGCACGGCACGGTGACGCGGCACTTCCGCCAGTACCAGCAGGGCAAGCCCACCTCCACCAACCCGATCGCGTCGATCTTCGCCTGGACCCGGGGCCTCGAGCACCGCGGCAAGCTGGACCACACACCAGAGGTGGTCGACTTCGCGCACACGCTGGAGCGCGTGGTCATCGAGACCGTCGAGGGCGGTCAGATGACCAAGGATCTCGCGCTGCTGATCGGCAGGGACCAGCCGTGGCTGACCACCGAGGAGTTCATTACCGCCCTGGACGAGAACCTGAAGAAGGCGCTCGGCTAGGGTCGCATCATCCCGTCTGCGCGGCCCGGCCGCTGTACCGGTCGATGAAGTAACCGATCAGGCGGGCGATTCGGCCCGGCGCCTCGAACATCGGGATATGCCCGACGCCGTCGAGCCCGGTGACCTCCGTGTGCTCAGGCAGGTGGGTGGTGAAATGGCGGGTGAACCGCGGATGGGGCAGCACCCGGTCCCGCTCGCAGATCACGAGGTGCGTCGGCAAGCGGGTATCGGCGAGTTCCAGCAGCCCGGGTAGAAACAGCGACTTGATCAGCAGTTGGTAATACGCCGCGCAATGCGTGACGTCGTCGATGATTTCGAGAAGGTCGGTGTCGCTGAGACCCTCCGGCGTGGCGCTTATCGGCACGCTCGCCAACTGGCGGCTGAACGGCAGCCTCAGCGCGCCCGGACCGAGCGCGCGAGCCAGCAGCCACACAGGCGCGCCCATAAGAAACTTGAACACAATCTCGAATTTGGCCGGTGACCAGCGGTGCCAACCGCCGGCAGGTGCAATGGCGGTGAGGGTGCGGGCGCGGCCGCGGCGCTCGAGCTCGAAGGCCACCCAGCCACCCAGCGAGTTGCCGACGATGTGGGCCGTGGCCCAGCCGAGGCCGTCGAGCTGGGTCTCGACATGGTCTGCCAGCGTGTGGGTGTCGAGGAACAGCTTCCCCCGCGGCCCGCCGTTGTGGCCCGCCATGGTCGGAGCGAACACCTCGTATTCGCCGGTCTCGGCCAACAGCGGGGCGACGTTCCGCCACACGTTCTGCGACATCATGAATGGATGCAGCAGCAGAATCGGCTCCCCGGAACCGAGGTGGATCGGCCTGCGCTCGGTCATGGTTCCCGACAGTACCAAAGAGTGATACCGCCGGTACCGGCCTGCGATGGGCGGCCCGTGGCCGTGAAAAGATTGAGGCATCATGAGCAGCCAAGAACGCGTCTTCTCGGGCGTGCAGCCCACCTCCGACTCCCTGCATCTGGGCAATGCGCTGGGCGCCGTCACCCACTGGGTGGCGCTGCAGGACGACTACGACGCGTTCTACTGCGTGGTCGATCTGCACGCGATCACCGTCCCGCAGGATCCCGCGGTGCTGCGGCGCCGGACGCTGCTGACCGCAGCCCAGTACATCGCGCTGGGTGTCGACCCCGCCCGTAGCACGATATTCGTGCAGAGCCATGTGCCGGCGCACACCGAATTGGCCTGGGTGCTGGGCTGTTTCACCGGCTTCGGACAGGCGTCGCGAATGACGCAGTTCAAGGACAAGGCGCAGCGGCAGGGCAACGAGTCCACCACGGTGGGGCTGTTCACCTACCCGGTGCTGCAGGCCGCCGACGTGCTGCTCTACGACACCGACCTGGTGCCGGTGGGCGAGGACCANCGCCAGCACCTGGAGTTGGCCCGCGATGTCGCGCAGCGGTTCAACAGCCGCTTCCCCGGCACGTTCGTGGTGCCCGAAGTCCTGATTCCGAAGGCGACGGCCAAGATCTACGACCTCTCCGACCCGACCGCGAAGATGAGCAAGTCGACGGGCAGCGAGGCCGGGCTGATCAACCTGCTCGACGATCCAAAGGTGACGGCCAAGAAGATCCGCTCGGCGGTCACCGACAGCGAGCGCGAGGTGCGATACGACCCGGAAGCAAAGCCCGGGGTGTCGAACCTGCTGACCATCCAGTCGGCGGCGACCGGAACGGACGTCGACAAGCTCGTCGAGTCCTACGCCGGTCGCGGCTACGGCGATCTGAAGGCCGACACCGCCGACGCAGTGGTCGAGTTCGTTACACCCATCAAAGCCAGGGTGGACGACTTGATCAGCGACACAACGGAATTGGAGTCGATCCTCGAGGCGGGCGCTGATCGGGCCCGGGAGGTCTCGGCAAAGACGATCGCGAACGTCTACGAGCGGCTAGGGTTTCTGCAAATTCGATAACCGGGAGGCGGCATGCCGGAGTCGAAGAAGCCGGGGCTCTTGGACCGACTGCGGGCACGCTACGGGTGGTTCGACCATGTGATCCGGGCCGTTGAGCGCTACAACGACTGCCACGGCACCTTCTTCGCCGCCGGCATCACGTACTTCACGGTTTTCGCGTTGTTCCCGCTGCTGATGGTCGGCTTCGCGGCCGTCGGGTTCGTGCTGTCGCACCAGCCCCA
>JGI26340J50214_10000771_pt1 | contig 10741 bp, 7 predicted proteins | sample BogFormECP12_OM2_FD_50214 | JGI IMG/M metagenome (IMG submission 50214)
GTATTTTGCGAAAAGTACGCCGCCCGATGAATTCCAACTCCAGCTGAATGTCGCTGTGCTTATTGATTTCCTTAAGGGCGGGATCAAGCGCCCGTTGCTTAACGTTCGCCCAAACCTCAAGAGGTCGAAGTTCCGGCTTCTTCGAAAGTCCGATTAGAGTCCAGTCAATTACAAGCGCATAGCGGAAGCCGACGGCTAGGAAGTGCCTTGGGATCAGATTGTAAAGGGGTATGAATACGAAAAGGGCAAGTTCGTCATCATCAAAGATGAAGATTTTATGCTTTAGTCGAGTCCGGCAAGATCGCTATCGCCATGGTTGTGATTCGGACGCGCCAGCACCTCGCTGCGGTCAAACCTCAGAAAAAGGGGCTCATGCTCGAATTGATGCATTTTCCGGAAGTCGCCTATACCGATGGGCGAAGCAGTACGTGGCAGTCGGATACAAGCGAGTAAGCTTAGGCTTTTCCTCGGATTTTTTCTTCAACTTCCTCGAGGGCCGACTAATGTCGTCGACTTGGTGTCTGTCACCGGAAGAAGGCCGCATAGAACTTGTCAGGCAATCGAGCATGTCACGATGGCGTCAGGCCCGAGGTTGAGCGTTCTGCATCGGCTTGGGGGGGAACGAGTCAGCATGAACCCTTTTGCGACCAATGCAACAAAGGCGTCCAGCGTTCGCTGTTCGCCGTTCACCTCTCACCCTTTTTTACTTTTCACTTTTCAAATGCGCAGTGATCCAGGCTTAAATAGTGATCTCACGATGGCGGACGAAAAGTTCCATCACAGCGTCTACGTGATCCTGCTCGATCCTGTGACCCTCGGTCTTCCATCAATTGTTCGATTGAATCCAAACCGGGATCCAGCGAAACCGTGCGTCTATGTTGGCATGACCGGTTTACCCGTCAAACAGCGTTTCGAAAATCACAAGAAAGGAGTCAAAGCAGCGTGGGTCGTCACAAAATATGGAATTCGATTGATGCCCGAACTCTATGAATACCTCAACCCGATGCCGTTCGAAGCGGCAGCACAAATGGAGAAAGATTTGGCCGCGGATTTAAGAGCCGAGGGGTACACCGTAACCGGCGGGACATAGCCTTGGCGCCGCTAGAATTCCCCCGCTGCCGAATGAATGAAGAGCCCGCTCTGTTAACCAAACCTGAATTCCGAAATGAATACCGCAGGTTCCGGCGATTCTCGCAGATTATTTGAACCGCCAATTACGTGCAGTACCTCAACATAACCGCGACTCGACACGAAGGGACGCGAATTGAAAGACCCGCATTCGCGTCCATTCGCGTCCATTCGTGGTTCCGATTTGCATGCCCGCACGCCGATACGGCGATACGCCGACACGCCGATTCGCTGCGGCCGCGCGGGACCCGCGGGTGCGTTTGCCGCATCGCCGCATTAGCCCTCATTCTGCCGGTGGGAGCTTGCTTCTCTTATCCGAAAATCCCGGCCGTGGGTTACCTCGCAAATAAACCCATATCAACAACGGTTGATTCGCAACTGGCCAAATACTACCTGGAAGCCTCGTCGACGCATATCTTCCCAAATGCGAACGCCAATGAACGGATTGCTGATGTTGAGCGCCGCTTTGAAGGGCGCGCTCTAGACTGGCTGACATTAAGAGAAATCTCAGAGGAAACCTCACCAGATTTCGCGACCACTTTTTTTATCAATCAAAGTTTGTCCGATCGCTATAATCAAAGGTTTCAAGCTGGTTTTTCCAACGAGTTACGAAGAATTGAGTCTCTGATTCACCAGAGGAAATGGGCTCGAATTGTCCGGACCGGTCTGCATCGATATAAGCTTCTATTTATTCCGGGTTTCCACTATTTGAGCGACAATACATCAGGAGCCGATTTTTCGAACCAGAGGCAGCTGATGCATCAGCTTGGTCTCGACGTTCAGTTAGCAGCCACCGAAGAGGATGGCACAGTAGAAGAAAATGCCAAAATCATCGCTCGTATTGTTCGCGCCGAAAGTAGGTTTCACACGAAATTAATTCTGGTTAGTACCAGCAAAGGTGGACCGGAGACCGCTCTCGCTTTGGGAAAAATATTAGAGCCTTGCGAGACAACTTCTGTCAAAGCATGGTTGAGCGTAGGAGGATTGATTCGAGGAACTTTACTGGCCGATCGCATAATGATCTGGCCCAAATCCTGGATTGCCCGAATCATATTTTCGCACGAAAAGGTTGATTTTCGGAGCTTGCCCGGGCTGACGACGGCGGCGAGTCGCGCAAGAATGAACGGCATCAGATTACCGCGCCATATCTTAGTCGTACAATATGTCGGTGCTCCTCTATCCGGGGACATCTCTGATGATGTCAGGGGCCGGTACACCTACCTGCGCAAATACGGTCCCAACGACGGGTTAACTCTTGTGGCGGACGAACTGGTGCCGCACGGCATCACGATCCTCGAGCCAGGTGTCGACCACTTTTATCGCGATCCTGAGATCAATCTCAAGTCATTGGCAATTGCCAATCTCGTTGCTGAAGAATTGACTGTTGGGTCTAATGTCCCAAAGTGACTAGTGTCATTTGCAGTTAAATCGTAGACCCGTAGATCGGCGCATTTTGGAACATGCGACGGGTGAATTGGTGGCGAGCATCCGGGAAGTGGGCTGTCACTGGCTGGTGACCGGAACTCAACAGCGCCACCGCAGCCCTGCTGGGCTTCGACTTAGCACCACGCATCCGGGACATCCACGACCAGACGCTTTACAAGCTCGACCACAGCCAACATTATCCTCACCTGGACCCGATCCTCACTGGTGCAATTAAAGCGCACCGGATAACGCTGGCTTGGGATGAGGTCGTGCGTCTGGTTGCCTCCATGTCCGCACGCGTCGTCTCGCCTTCCTTGGTGCTGTTGCGACTCGGCTCCTATGCACGGCAGAACCGCATCCACCAAGCCTTGGCCGAGATTGGCCGCATCCATAAGACTGTCCACATCCTCCGCACCCTGGACGACGAGGAGTACCGCCGACGCATGGGCCGGGAGCTCAACAAGGGTGAGGCCTCCCACGAGTTATCCCGCTTCTTATGCTTCGGCAAGGAAGGGGCTCTGCGGGGGCGGGAGTTCGGCGATCAGCTGCACACCTTCAGCTGCCTGTCGGTGTTGCATGCCGCGTAGCCCCCGGTTTGAAATGCTCTCGCTAGACAGCGCGCAGGCGGGGTATCAGCAAGCCGACAACGGGAGCAGAAAAGTGGCATCAAGGAATTGATCAGATTCCCGGGTGCAGTCTACTTCGCCTTTTGGCACCCGAAGCAAACCATGTCTCGGCATCAGGCGGCGATCCTGAACTTTTACGGCTTTCGCGCCTTCACGCGGCAACAGGTGAAGCAAGCTGAGGAGCAAAAGACGGCAGCCGACGGCGCCGTGACGGCGAGGCTACCCGAAACATATCAATGGCTGCTGGTGCCAACGCAGGTGAGCCCGCAGGCTCCTGTAACGTGGAAATCCTTGGCTGCCTTTTCGTCACTAAGCCTTTGCTTTCGATGTGTTCCTTAAGGATTCTAACGACCTCGGCGATCCCTTTGGGATGCTGATTTGCGCCGTGACCCGACGGCACAATCTTCTCGGATTTGGCTCCGCCGACATGCGAGCTCCAATACGGAACGACACCATCGCTGCTGTTCGGCGTATCTCCGCGGCCACGGTCACCGATGATGGAATGATAGGGAACGTCTTTTGCCAGTGGGAGCGCGTTCATGATTTTCACGAAAGGGTCGTTAGGCGAAAGTGTGTCGATGCTGTTTGGCATTCGGTTTAGTTTCATGACGCCTGGGTCCTCCTGAACAACGGTTGCCTGTAAAATCTCGTGGGCCGGCCTTACAAATTGCACCGACTTGCGAATCATGCTCGATGCGATTCGACCGATCGGACTTCGTGCGATCAAGCTACCGCGATGTGGCGTAGAGATGAAAATAACCCGCGCCACATCGCGCCGACGTTTAAAGACCAAGGCCTCCCTGACCAACGCCTTACTTTCCGGAGAGAGTTTGGTTTGCGCCGGCAATGTGCCGAAGAAGTAGCGCCACATTTTGTCACCGCCAGAGTCAGTGATCATAAGGCGGCTAAGAATGCCGCCCATGCTATGGCCGACCAAAACAATCTGGCGGTGATTTGGGAAGGTTTTGTTTAGGGCGTCGAGCTCGCGCCGGAGCAGCAACGCTGAGTACGGGATGGGATAGCCGCTTGGGTAGCTGAACACCCAGACCTGACAGTTCCGGCGCAGGACAGGATCAGCCCAGATCGTGTTCACCATTGGGACCCAAGTCACCGGCGTGCTCTGAAGACCGTGAACAAAGAGCACGGGGATCTTTTGAGGATCGTATGGTTGGACTTGTATGAGGCGGGCCGTGCTGGCGAATCTCTCCGGGTCGAGCATTGCCGGCACACCGATCTTCTCAGGCCGTTCGCGGGACAGACCCAGGGCCAATGGGGCTGTAAAGTCCGCGCCGGACGGTAGACTTCGACCCGATAGGCTTGCGGTTTCCGCTGGATCAATGAATTCGATTTCGTATTTGCGCCCGCTCAAATGGGCCACTGCCGTCACAGAAAGGTAGATACGCGGCGGAACAAACCGTTGTCGAATCCTTGGAGCTTGCCGGGTGCGAACGGCGACCAATGACGCGCCGATGCCCTGACGCGTCACGCGAGGAACGACAAATTTGCCACGCACATTAAGTTCATCGGCAGGAATCAGGTCGAATTCCTGTGGTTTCCAGAGCCGGTTCGCAGCTGGGCGCTGGGTGAGAACATATTCGCCGCCATCAGGTGCCGGCACGTGTAACGGACGCGTCCAAGGGTCGAGGTGAGCGTCTCGAATTGTCGAAAACACGCGGGATAAGGCGAAGTTGTAATCACGCAGAGCCAGCCGATCGCTCGGGTGTTTCCGTAGTTCTTTCGCTGCTGCTTCAAGCCCACACAGATAAAAGCCAACCGCTCTATTTGGGTCGGTGCGCTTTAACTTTTGGGCGTCGGCGATCGCCTGCTCAGCGCGCCGAAGCTCGGCAATTGTTCCATCTTGCGCGCCTAGCTTTGGCTCAGTTTTGCTTACCTCCGCCAATGGCGCGCAAGCACCGAGCGCGGCGAGCGCGGCGGCAAGAAGAATATGAGTTTGACTTCTCTTAATCTGTTTTCGAAGTCGGCGAAGTAGACGTGCTGATTTCATGACTCAACTGGTCGCACCTATCGTTAGGCGTGCCGATGTGCGCCCCGCGGTCGGAGTCGCCCCCTTTGATTGCTCCGCCGGGAGGCTTGACGCGGAACCATGCGACGTAGAGTGCCGGCAGGAACAGCAGCGTGAGGAGAGTGCCCACGATGATGCCGCCCATCATCGCGAACGCCATGGGAGCCCAGAAGCCATCGCGGGAAATCGGAATCAGCGCGAGGCTGGCCGCAGCGGCCGTTAAGATGATCGGGCGCGTCCGGTGCATCGTGGACTCTAAAACCGCTTCCCAAGTCCCCATGCCGTCGCGCCGGTGCTCCTCGATCTGCACGATTAAGATCACCGAATTGCGAATCAGAATGCCGATCAGCGCGAGGACTCCCAGGATGGCGACAAAGCCCATCGGCGAATTGCTGGGAAGCAAGGCGGCGACCACACCGATGAGACCGAGCGGGGCCACCGCGATGACCATGACCAATCGTTGAAAACTTTGCAATTGGATCATCAGGATCGTGGCCATCGTGAAGAGCATCAGCGGGACGACGGCCGCGATCGGTCCTTGCGATTTTGCGCTTTCTTCCACCGGGCCTCCGATTTCGAGGCGATAGCCGGCCGGCAGCGTGCGCTTAAACTCGTCCACGCGTCCGCTGAGCTGTTGCACGATCGTGGCCGGTTGCGTTGGGCCGAGGATGTTTGCCCGCACGGTGACGGTGGGGAGCCGGTTCCGTCGCCAGACGATGGGCTGCTCGAGTTCGTAGTGGAAGTTCGCGACTGCGGCGAGCGGGATGGCCTTCCCGTTGCCGGCCATGAGCTGCAGGTTTTGCAGGGTCTCGATCGAGCCGCGTTCCGCGTCGCGTGCCCGGGCGAGGACATTCACGAGGTATATGTCATCACGGACCTGCGTGACTGTGGCGCCGCCGACCACGCTGTTCAGCGTTTGCGCAATGGCCTCGGAAGTGACGCCGAGTTGCCGCGCCTTGTCCTGCAACACCTCCAGCTTCACGACGCGCGAAGGTTCCATCCAGTTGAAGCCGATATCCTCGAGCAGTGGATGTGTGCCGATTTTCGCCGCCAGTTGCTGGGCGAGTTCCTTCACTTTCTGAACGTCGGGTCCGCTGACGCGATATTGCACCGCACGTCCGGCGGGTGGACCCATGGGCAGGAGCTCCACTTGAACGTCGATGCCGATGAATTCATTGTGCGCCATCTCCTTGAGTTGCGCCCTCAGGCGGTCGCGCGCTTCGACGTTCTTAGCTACAATGATGATTTGCCCGAAGCTCGGGTTGGCCATCTGAACGTCGAGAGTGAGCACGAAACGAATCGCGCCCTCCCCGACGTAGGAGGACCAACTGTCCACATCACTGTTACCGACGAGATGGCGTTCAAAGCGGTCCATCGCGGCTTTCGTGGCGGCAATCGACGCGTTCTGCGGCAACGTGAGGTCCACGACGAGTTCACTCCGGGCCGATGGCGGGAAGAACTGCTGTTGGACGAACTTCATTCCATAAAGTGAGACGAGGAAGAAGCCGACCGAAATCGCCACCGTCAGCCACGACCGTCGCATGACCAGGTCGAGCAGTCGCCGGAAAATCGCGCTGGTGCGGCTCGGCTTCTCATCATGTTTCTTGAGCGTTTTTGGCAGCAGCGTCACGCCGAGCAGCGGGGTAAAGATCACCGCGACGAGCCACGACAGGATGAGTGAAATCGCGATGACGACGAAGAGCGAGAAGGTATATTCACCTGCATTGCTGCTGTTCAGACCGATCGGCAGGAAGCTGGCCACCGTCACCAGCGTTCCGGTGAGCATCGGAAACGCGGTCGAGGTATAGACATAGGTCGCCGCCTTCTCCAGCGGATCGCCCTTTTCGAGCCGGCTGATCATCATTTCCACGGCAATCATCGCGTCATCGACGAGCAGCCCGAGCGCGATGATCAATGCGCCGAGCGAGACCCGCTGAAGCGAAATGTCGAGATACTCGAGCGCGACGAACGTCATCGCGAGCACCAGCGGTATCGCCAGGGCGACCACCAGGCCGGCCCGCAGACCGAGGCTGACGAAGCTGACGGCGAGCACGATCGCGACCGCCTCAAATAAGGCATGAGTAAACTGACTGACGGACTCCTCCACGATGACTGGTTGATCAGACACCTGATGCACTCCGACCCCGATTGGCAGCTCGCCAATGATCTTGTTCATCTTCTCCTTCAAGGCCTCGCCGAAATGCAGAACGTTGGCGCCGGTTTTCATGTTGACCGCGAGGCCGATGGCCGGCTCGCCATTCACCCGGTAGATCATCTGCGGAGGGTCGGCGTAACCGCGGGTGATGGTGACGAGATCGCTAAGGCGATAGAAGCGATCGTTCACGCGCAGATTAATCGCACGCAGACTCTCCTCGGAAATGAACTGGCCACCGACGCGGAGAACGATCCGCTCCGGTCCGGCTTCCACAATGCCGGAAGGGACAACCGCGTTCTGCGCCTGGATCGTGCGCAGGATATCCTGCTCGTTGATTCCAAGCGCCGCGATTTGCCGCACCGAAAACTCGGCGAAAATGACTTCGTCCTGCGCGCCGATCAGGTCCACCTTCCCGACGTTGGGAATCAGCAGCACGTCTCTCCTGACGTGCTCGACGTAATCGCGCAACTGCCGCTGAGTCAGCCCATCTGAGGTGAAGGCATAGATGTTGCCGAAGACATCGCCGAAGGTGTCGTTGTAGGTTAGGTCCGTCACGCCCGACGGGAAGTCCGCACGGATGTCATTCATCATGTTCCGCACCCGCATCCACGTATTGGGAACGTCGCGCGCCTTGGTTGCATCCCGCAGGTAAACAAACACAATCGTCTGACCGGGCATCGTCATGCTCTTGGTGTAATCCAGCACGTCGAGTTCCTCGAGCTTGCGCTCAATCCGCTCCGTGACTTGCTTCGACATCTCGTCCACGGATGCGCCCGGCCATTGCGTCCGGATGAGCATCGTCTTGATCGTGAACGACGGATCTTCTTCGCGCCCGAGGTTCAGGTATGAAGCCACGCCCATGACGGCGAAGATGCCCATGAAATACCAAACGAGCGATCGGTGCCGCAGCGCCCATTCTGAAAGATTGAATTTCGTCTTCATAGGTGAGTGTCCTGAATTTTCACGACTTGGTCGGGCAAGAGGCTATGCACGCCCGCCGTGACGACGCGAGTGCCGGCCGCGAGTCCTTCCGCGACCCGGAACGAATCTGCGTCGCGTGCGTCGATCTTTACTTCTCGCATCGACACTTTCCTGGTGGCGGCATCAACCACCCACACGAACGTCTTGCCATCGCGCTCCAGGAGTGCGGACGAAGGCAGCTCGATCTCCGCGCCGGCATCCATCCCTGCCACCGCCTTCACAATGGTTCCCAGCCGGAAACTCAGCGGTGGATCGACCAGCGTGATCTTGACGCGTCGCGTGCGCGTCGCCAGGTCCGCCTGGGGCGCGATCTCGCGCACCTGTCCCTTGACGCGCGTGGCGGGTTCCGCTTCCGAGGTAACTATAAAGCTAGTCCCCGGACGAAGGTTTACTGCGATATTATCCGGCACATCGACAACAGCCTCGCGCTCCTCGGGGCGAACAACATGCACCACCTCCTGCCCAGGCTGAACCACCTGGCCGACTTCGGCTTTGGTCGCGGCCACCACGCCGTCGAACTCGGCATGCAGCTCTGTGTAGCCGAGCCTCTCCTGCGCGATGCGCACATTCCCCTGCGCCGCTTCCTGGGACGCCTCGGCGCTTTCGAACTCATGTTGCGCCGCCTCGAATTCCGCTTTCGCGTTCACTCCTCGCTGGAATAACTGGCGCTGCCGCGCCGCATTCGATTTTGCCTCCTGCAGATGAGCGTCTGCCCTTGCCAGGTCGGCCTCCGCATTCCGCAGCGCGAGTTGGAAAGGAGTGGGATCGAGCGCGGCGAGTCGCGCGCCTTGCTGGACGTTGTCGCCCACGTTCACGTCGCGAGCGATCATCCGGCCGAGCACTCGAAAACCCAGGATGGATTCGTAACGGGCGTCCACCGTTCCGGCGAAGGCCGCTCCTCCTGCCGCTTCCGGCGCGACAACGATGCTGAGCACCGGCCGAATGGGCGGCGCGGGTGCGGCGGCACGCCGGTGGCATGCCGTAAGTCCGGCGGCCGCGGCTAACAAGAGAATCCATAATGTCTTCATGGCTGGTGCTCCTCCGCGATGGCGACCGTCTGGTTTGGACTCATCTTCTGCGCGTTGCGCGTGACAACGAGGTCGCCCGGTCGAAGCCCCGCCGCGACAATGACCCCGTCAGTTTCATATCGCGCGATCGTGATCGGCCGCGCAGATACCGCGCTCGTAGCGGGGTCCACGATCCACACACTTGGCTGCCCCGCCGCTGATGCTAATGAACCTGGAGGAAGCGTGATCGCCTCTTGCGAGTCCAGCGGCCGCGGCCCTTCACCAAAGACCGCCGCTCCCAGCGTCATGGCTGGAGGCGACTCATCCAGCCCGACTTTGATCGCCAGCGTTCCACCCGCGCCACTTAGGGTCGGTGTAATCTCGCGCACCTTGCCGGTCGTATGGATGCTCGGATCAGTGACGAGTTTGATCTCAATCGGAACGTTTCGATCGATGGGCTGCTGGCCGAACACCGATTCATTCACGTTAAAGACGGCATCGCGCGGACCGTCATGGGCCAGAACGAAGACGCGTTGCCCGGCCGATATCACCTGACCGATCTCCGCGTTTCGCGCGGTGATCGTTCCAGCATTGCCGGCGCGAAGTTCTGTTTGCCCTAAAGCGTCACGCGCTGTCGCAAGCTTAGCTTTTGCGGCCTCGAGCGAGCTTTGCGCCGTGCGGAACGACTCCTCCGCGCGATCATACTCCGATTGCGGGNCCGTTTTGCGAGAAAGCAGAAGTTTCTCTCGGTCCAAGTTAGAGGTCTCATTGCGAAGTTTTGCCTCCTCCGCGCGAACATCGGATTCCGCTGCGTCGACCGTGGCTTGCTGCTCTTGTGGATCGAGCTTCGCGAGTATCTGGCCGGAAGAGACGTGATCGCCGACACCCACCAGCCGTTCCGTAATCCGACCGTCGGTGCGGAAACCGAGATCAGACTCCACCTGCGCGCGTATCTCCCCAGTTAAAGTCATTGTCTTCGCTGCCTCGGTCAGCTCGACGCGCAGCACTTCTACTTTGACCGGCGATTTTGCGGGAGTGCGGACGCCGCACCCTGAGAGCGCGCCGCAAAGCAGCGTTGCGAGCAAATATCGGCTTGACATTAGAAACAATAGCCTACTTCCGCCAGCAACATCGACTGTATCGAAGTGGTCTGGCGAGGACGGTAAACAACGTTCGCTCCCGACGTCGGCCAGCATCAAACGAATGCTATTCATGGCAAAGTCATTGAGCTGTCGCTCGGAAAGCCCTTCGCCGCTCAGGCCCAGATTCCGAACTACGGCGATCGTTACCCGGCACGGAGAGACCATCTCGACAGCCTTCGTTGAGTCAGCCATCAATCAAGTTCTGAGCAAGCGATTTGTTAAGAAACAGCAGATGCGGTGGACCGGCCGCAGCG
>JGI26340J50214_10000774_pt1 | contig 10725 bp, 7 predicted proteins | sample BogFormECP12_OM2_FD_50214 | JGI IMG/M metagenome (IMG submission 50214)
ATTCGCGTCAGATGACTTCGACATTTGCCGTTCCTCGATGTGCGGCGTCAGGGGAGAAAAACCTATTGGCACCCATACCGACGACGAACCTGCTCATTATGGGAGCCATCCGGAGTCTACGCCCGTCCGCCATGACCGCGCCCTCGCTCAGCGAGCGCCGGGGCCTGCAGTGTTAGCCGTCGGCACGAGCCGATTGCCTGACCTCTTCCTTCACCTCAGCCGGCTTGGCCGTGTGGCTGGCCGCCTGGAGCCGGTCCAGGACTTTGGCGCGATCGATGTCGAGGTAGGGGTATTCGCGGAGTTCGTGCTTGCGCAGCCGGTACTGTCCGCACGTGCGCAGCACGCCGAGACCGTACCGGATGCTCCTGCGCAGGTTGATCGACGACGATTCGGCCTGGTAACGGGTCGGGCAGGACACCTCGCCGATCCGGGCGCCGCCGCGATGGCCTGCGCGATGATCTGGTTGTCGAAGACGAAGTCATCGGAGTTCCGCTCGAACGGCAAGCCGGCCAGCAGCGTGCTGCTGAAAGCGCGCAGGCCGGTGTGATATTCAGACAGCTTCTGCTGCAGGAAGATGTTCTCGACAACGGTGAGGAAGCGGTTAGCAACATACTTGTAGCGGGGCATGCCGCGCGCGACCGAGTTCTGGGCGAGGATGCGTGAGCCGAGGACCATGTCATACTCCCCGTAGGCGATCATCGATGCCATGGCCGGGACGAGCAACGGTGAGTACTGATAGTCCGGATGCACCATGACGACGATGTCCGCGCCACGCTCAATCGCCCGCCGGTAGCAGGTCTTCTGGTTTGCCCCGTAGCCCAGGTTGACGTCGTGGAGGATCGGCTCCAAGCCAAGTTCACGAGCTAGGGAAACCGTCTGGTCGGTGCTGGCGTCGTCCACGAGCACGATCTCGTCGATGACATCTCGGTCAAGTTCGGCTACTGTTCGTGACAACGTGACTGCTGCGTTATACGCGGGCAGCACAACGCTGATCCGGCGACCATTGATCATCCCGCCAGTGTACGGAGCGTCGGAGTGCGATAGCCGGCAAACGATGCGACCGTGATGGTGAGATCATCTCAGGAGGCCCATTTGGCGATGACCAAGAGGTAGAGGCCGAACCAGGTCGATGCGGCGGTGAGCACGGCCAGGAGGGGAACCAGGACCGAAGTCCGCAGCGGAGCCAGCAGCCGCGCGAGCGGGAGGGCGAGCAGGAAGGCGGGAAGCAGGAAGCGCGGCTTCGAGCTCATCCAGTTGGCGCTGGCCGTAAAGGCCATCAAGACAACCACGACCGTGTAGGCGTGCAGGTAGAGAGGGACGCGTTCGGTCAGGCTCCATGCCGTGAGCCCCAGGGCCGCCAGGACCGCAAGCACGACCAGCAAGCCAGCCACCGAGGGCGCGTCCAGGAACGTATCTCCGATAACCCGCGCCGTGCTGACTCCCCAGTCGGACGACATGTGGAAGACGTGCTCCTCGATCCAGAACCACCCGTCAAGCCTGTGTGTGGCCAGGGCCACATACGCCCAGTAGCCGAGGAGCCCCAACGGCGCCAGCAGCAGGGCGGTGACGGGACGCCACCACAGGGCGATCCGCTGGCGCGTCCGCGCGGCCTGGATCAGGGCGGTCAGCACCGCCACCGCGACCGCCGCGATAAGAGCCAGGGCCGTGCTTCGCACGGTCCCGGCCAGGAGAACCAGGGCGCCCGCGGTCAGCCACCGCCGGTTGAGGAGCGCGACCAGCGTCCATACGGCCAGGGCGCAGAACAGCGCTTCGGCGTGCACCCTGGACAAGACGACCGAGCCGGGCGCCACCGCCCAGAGCGCCACCATGAGCAGGCTGATGCGCGCGTCAGCGGTCAGCTTGAGGCCCAGCATAACCAGACCCCAGGCCGCGGCCATCCCGGCCAGGATGGNTACGGCAAAGCCCGCCAGCGCGATGCTGACTCCGGGGAGCCAGGCGAGGGAGTCGATGGCTGCCGGGTAGCCCGGGAAAAAGGAGAACACGGCGGCGTGGGCCGCCTGACCAGGTGGATACTGATAGCCGTGAGCGGCAATGGCCTGGTAGTAGCCGCCGTCACCCCCGGTTACCCATTGTGCTAGCGACACGCCTCGCTGCCGGAATGTACCGTGCCGCAATAGGAACACGGTCATTACCAGGCTGAGCAGGCGGATGCCCGCGTAGATCATGACGCCGACCGCGGGCAGCGGGAATCGCGAAGGCGCCGGAAAGGACCACCGCCCCGCGGTGGAAACCTCGTCCAGCTGCCCTATTGCCGCGGCATCGCCGGTGTCTGGGGTTATTCCAGGGAGTGACATTCGTTGTCCAGGCCCTAGTTGATCAGAATGTCGGGATGCGTGACCCACGCTACCTGAACGCATGGCGGCGGGTTTGGTTGCCGACGGCGCGTTACCGATGCTAACAGCGGTCCGGCGTCCCGTCGGGTGGTGGCCGAAATCGCCGCTCGAAGCTAGCCTTCTCCGCGCTATCTTCCTCGTTAGTAGCATGCTGAATACTTGCCGCGGTATGCGCCGGTTATTTCAGGGTGACGCTGGCGGTGAGCGGGAGGGACGCGGACGAGGAGCCCGCGGAGAGCGTGAACGTGCCTGCCTCGAGGATCCAGCCGCCGCCGGACCAGTGCCGGAAGACCCGCTCGGGGATCAGGATCCCGACGGTCACCGTCTCACCGGGGTCCGCGCCGACGGCAGCGAAGCCGGCCAGCCACTTGGCCGGACGCTCGACCGCCGAGTCCGGGCGGGACGCGTAGAGCTGGACGACCTCGCGGCCGGGCCACCGGCCGGTGTTCCGCACCTCGACGCAGACCGCGACGCCGGGAGCACCGGAAGGGTCCGCCAGGTTCACCGGGGCGCAATCCACCGTGATCCCGTCGTAGGACCAGGTGGTGTAGCCGTGGCCGTGACCGAACGGGAACAGCGGCTCGCGGCCGTCACGGTCGTAGCCCCGGTAGCCGATGAACAGGCCCTCGGTGTAGGAGAGCACGCCGTCGGCCGGCCGGGTGGACGGCAGGCCTTCCTGCGACACGGGCCAGGTGGTGGGCAGCCGCCCGCCCGGTTCGGCGTCCCCGAGCAGCACGTCGGCGAGCGCATGACCGAACTCCTGGCCGCCGAACCAGGTCAGCAGCACCGCGGCCACGTCATCGGCCCAGGGCAGCAGGACCGGGGCGCCGGAGTTCACCACGACCACGGTCCGCGGATTGGCCGCCGCCACCCGGCGGACCAGTTCGTCCTGGCGCCCGGGCAGCGCCAGCGACGTGCGGTCGAAGCCCTCGCTCTCCACCTCGGCCGTGGTGCCGACCACCACCACGGCTACCTCGCTCCCGGCGGCCGCCTCGACCGCCGCCGCGATCTCCTCGTCGTCGGTGCCATGCGGCACCTCCAGGTCGAGCTGCAGGAACGTGCCGAAGGCCGCCATGGGTGAGGAATGCACGTCGTGTTCGACCCGCACGGTCACCATCTGGCCGGCGGTCAGGTCGACCGGGACCAGCCGCTGCGGCGGCGCCATCAGGGTCTCGGCGATGTCCGCGTCCGCCCGCATGGACAGCGTGTCATCGAAGGCCTCGGCCCCATCGACCAGCAGGCGGAACTGGCCGAGTCCGGAGACGCCGAGCTGGTAGACGCCGGCCACGGTGGCCTTGATCGCGCAGCTGATCTCGAGCCGGGCGACCTCCTCCGGGGCACCGGCCGAGCCGAACCCGTTCATCCACCGGAACACAGCGCCGTCACGCTGCTCCGAGCCTGCCAGCTCACCGGAGGGCGAGAAGAACCGGACCTCGGCGCCGGAGCCCCATCCGTCCGGTCGCAGCAGCCAGGGCGCACGGGCCGCCGAGATCCTGAGGTGCCCGAGCGTCCCGGGGGCGAACGCCACATCGAGCCCGGCGTCGCGCAAGCCCTCGAGCGGGGAGACCGTGTAGGGCGGGAAGACAGTGGCGCTGCCGCCGCCGAGCGTGCGCGCGACCTCGGCGTTCGGGCCGATGACGGCGATACGGCCCAGCCCGGAGCGTGACAGCGGCAGGAGCGAGCGCTCGTTCCGGGCCAGGACGAAGCTGGCCGCGGCCGTAGCGCGAAGCTCGGCCGGGATGTCCACCGGAACCAGTGAGGCCGAACGACGCTCATGGGGCACAGGATGCTCATGGGGCACAGGGTGTTCGTAGGGCGCCTGGGCTTCGGCAAGGCCGCCGACCCGGGCGGCCAGGCGCAGGATGCGGAGCACCTTGTCGTCGATCAGCGCCTCGTCGACCCGGCCCGCCTGCACCGCCTCCAGGAGAGCGTCGCCCCACGGGCCGAACCGGCTCGCAGGCCCGGGCATGACCAGGTCGAGGGCGGCCCGGGCGGCCGGCTCGGTGGACCGGGCGGCCGTCCAGTCCGACATGACCAGGCCGTCGTAACCCCACTCGTCGTGCAGGATGTCGCGCAGCAGTGGGCTTTCCGTCATCGTTACCCCGTTGACCCTGTTGTATGAGGCCATCACCGACCAGGCGCCCGCCTCGCGCACGATCGCCTCGAACGGGGCCAGGTACAGCTCGCGCAGCGTCCGCTCGTCGATGCGGACGTCGACGGTCATCCGCTCGGTCTCGGCGTCGTTGCCGACGAAATGCTTGACCGTGGCCCCGACCCCGGAGTTCTGCAGGCCTCGCACGTAGGCGACGCCGATCCGCGCGGTGAGCAGCGGGTCCTCGGAGAAGCACTCGAAGTGCCTGCCGCCGAACGGGGTCCTGTGCAGGTTCACCGTGGGGGCGAGCAGCACGTTCACCCCCTTGCGCCGCGCCTCGTGAGCGAGCAGCCTGCCGATCGCCTCGACGCGCTCGCAATCCCAGGTGGCGGCCAGCGCAGTCGGCGACGGCACGTTCGCCGAGGTGTCGCGCTCGTCCCAGGTCTCGCCGCGGACCCCAGCCGGGCCGTCGGAGAGGACCACGCGGCGCAGGCCGACGTCAGGTTCCGGGTGCAGCGCCCAGAAATCCGCGCCGGTCAGCAGCCGGACCTTCTGCTCCGCCGAGAGCCGGGCCATGCGCCTGCGCAGGTCCGCCTCGCCCGTCATGGGGCGGCGGGCAGGTTGACCAGGGAGGCCAGCGCGGCGCGATGCGCATCCGGCGTGCCGAACCCGATTGAGTCCGCCTTCGCGCGTTTCAGGTACAAGTGCGCCGGATGTTCCCAGGTGAAGCCGATGCCGCCGTGCATCTGCACGCATTCCTGCGCGGCGTTCACCGCGACCTCGGAGCAGTAGGCCTTGGCCAGCGCCACCGCGACCCTCGCGTCGCCGGATAGGGGCCCAGCGCCGGACGCGAGGCACGCCGCCGCGTACCTGGACGCCGCGCGGGCCTGCGTGACCGCCACCCACAGGTCCGCCAGCCGGTGCTTGAGCCCCTGGAACGACCCGACCGGACGCGCGAACTGACGGCGTTCCTTGACGTAGGCGACCGTCATGTCCAGGCAGCGCTGCGCCAGCCCGATCTGCTCGGCGGCCAGGATCCCGGCGCCGGCGTTCAGCGCCGCGTCCAGTGCCCGCGTGGCGGCCGGGCCGGATGCGATCATCATGCCCGGCGTGTCGTCGAACGACAGGTCACACAGCTGCCTGGTCATGTCCAGCGAGGTCACCGGCGCCTTGGCCACTCCGGACGCCGACATGTCGACTAGGTAGAGCCCGTGCGGCACGCCGTCGGCCGGGACGAGCAGCACCCCGGCGGGCAGCGCGTCGGCGACCCCGGTGACCATCCCCCGGAGCCGGGCCACCCCGGTCGCGGCGTCGCCGGGCCTAGGCCCGGCCAGCCTGACCCAGGCCGGGAAGGCGGACGCGGGCGCGGTGGCGAACGGGACCGCCAGCGCCGCGGTCACGCCGCCGTCCGCCATCCGGCCGAGCAGGTCGGTCGCGGTCTTGGCCTGCGTGAACGGCGTGTCCGCCGCCGACCCGACGTCCCGTCCGCCCGAGGCGGCATGGGACTGAGCACCGGAGGCGATACTCAGCAGGGCGGCGGTGGCGACGACGGCGCTGCCGAGGAACGGGACCGGGGCGACGAAGCTGCCCAGCGCCTCGGCGGCGGCCGCGGCCTCCCGGTAGGAGGCGCCGGCTCCGCCGTCGCGTTCACCGATCAGCAGCCCGGCGCAGCCCAGATCCGCGCCGACCGCCTGCCACAGCTTGTCGTCGTAGGTCTGGGCCGACTCGATGCGCGCCAGCGCCTTGTCCAGTCCGCCCCGGTCGGCAAGCAGGGAGACCAGACTGTCTGACAACGCCCGTTCGGTATCCGTATAAAGGAGATCGGGGAGTTCGTCGGCTCCGGTGCCCGGCCTTTCGCTCACCTTGGCAGGTCCTTCCATGGCACGTCCTTGTCGACGCGGGGTTCGGCGGGGAGGCCGAGCACCCGCTCGGCGACGATGTTGCGCAGGATTTCCGAGGTCCCGCCCTCAATGGAGTTGCCGCGGGCGCGCAGGTAGCGGTAGCCGGGGCCGCGGCCGTAGAAGTTGGCGTGCTCCGGGCGGCGCATGGTCCAGTCGTCGTAACGCAGGCCGTCACCCCCGGCCAGCTCGACCTCGAATCCGGAGATTTCCTGGTTGAGCCGGGCGAAGACCAGCTTGGCGGCCGAACCCTCCGGCCCGGGCTTACCCGCGGCCAGCTGCTGGCGCAGCCGCTCCCCCGCCAGCCGGGCCACCTCGGCCTCCGTCCATAGTCGCAGCATCCGGTCGTGCAGGCCCGCCGTGCGCAGCTCGGGGCGGGACCGCCAGGTCCTGGCCGCCGAGGAGATCATGCCGCTCTCCCGGGGGGCCGCGCGGGAGGCGCCGATGCTGACCCGCTCGCTCATCAGCGTGGCGTTGGCCACCTTCCAGCCCTCGCCGACCTGTCCGATCCGGTCCTCGTCGGGTATCCGCACGTCGGTCAGGAATACCTCGTTGAACTCGGCCTCGCCGGTGAGCTGACGCAGCGGCCTGACCTCGATGCCGGGGGCCGTCATGTCCACCGCGAAGTAGGTGAGCCCCTGATGTTTCGGCACGTCGGGATCGGTCCGGGTGACCAGGAGCCCGCGCCGGGCCTGATGGGCCTGGGAGGTCCACACCTTCTGGCCGGAGACCAGCCACCCCCCACCCACCTTCTCCGCGCACGGGGGGCTCCCGCCCCCCGTACCCCCTGGCCCATCCCCCTTCGCTCTGACCGCGCGGGTGGCCAGCGCGGCCAGGTCGCTGCCCGCACCCGGCTCGCTGAACAGCTGGCACCAGATTTCTTCGGCCGTCCAGAGCTTGCGCAGCCAGCGTTTTTGCTGCTCGTCGTTGCCGTAAGCGAGGATGGTCGGCGCCGCCATGCCCAGGCCGATGCCGTTGCGCTCCGGGTCGTTGGACGGCGCGCCGGCCGCGGCGAACTCGGCGTCGACGATGCTCTGCAGCGTGCGCGGCACGCCCAGGCCGCCGAGCCCCTCGGGGTAGTGCACCCAGGCCAGGCCCGCGTCGAACCGGGCGTTGAGGAAATCCTGCTTGGCCATCTCGGCCGGGTCGTGCCCGGCGAGGAAGGCGCGGACCTGGTCGCGGATGGCGTCTGGTGTTACTTCCGTCAGCACAGTGGCCCACCCGCTACGTAGATGACCTGGCCGGAGACGAAGCCCGCACCCTCGCTGACCAGGAAGGAGATCATGTTGGCCACGTCGTCCGGCTGTCCTACTCGTCCGACGGGTATCCGCTCCGCGGCCGCCTTCTGGAAGTCCTCGAACGGCATCTGGACGCGGGCGGCCGTGGCCGCGGTCATGTCGGTCGCGATGAAGCCCGGCGCGACCGCGTTCGCGGTGACCCCGAACTTTCCGAGTTCGATGGCGAGCGTCTTGGTGAAGCCTTGCATGCCGGCCTTGGCGGCGGAGTAGTTGACCTGCCCGCGGTTGCCGAGCGCCGACGACGATGACAGGTTGACGATCCGCCCCCATTTCTGACCGGTCATGTGCTTCTGCACGGCCCTGGTCATCAGGAACGCGCCGCGCAGGTGCACCCCCAGCACCGCGTCCCAGTCTTCCTCGGTCATCTTGAACAGCAGGTTGTCGCGGATTATCCCGGCGTTGTTGACCAGCACCGTCGGCTCGCCTAGCTCGGCGACCACCCGGTCGACCGCAGCCTGGACCTGATCGGACTTGCTGACGTCGGCGCCGACCGCCAGCGCGCGCCCGCCTGCGTCCAGGATTTCCTTCGCCGTTCCCTTGGACTCGGCCTCATCGAGGTCGAGGACCGCCACGGCCATACCGTCGGTGGCTAGCCTGCGCGCCGTCGCCGCGCCGATACCGCGGGCCGCTCCGGTTACTATCGCGATTCGCTCTGACAACCGATTTCTCCTCTTATCTTGACGGGCCGTGGTCGCTCGGGCCGAGTAGGCCTTCGTCGGTCCGCCGCTTTGCTGTACGTAATTTTTCGTACGCTCGCGGCTTTTCGCTGGATAGTGGCTTTGTCCTACTCAGCTCGTGGCTTTCCTCAGCTCGCGGCGGGCCATGGACCTCTTATGCACCTCGTCTGGGCCGTCGGCGAACCGGAGAGTGCGCGCACTGGCCCATAGATGAGCGAGCGGGAAGTCTTGGCTGACGCCGCCGCCGCCGTGCGTCTGAATCGCCCGGTCGATCACCCACTCGGCCATCGCCGGGGTGACGATCTTGATCGCCTGGATCTCGGTGTGCGCCCCCTTGTTGCCCACGGTGTCCATCAGCCACGCCGTCTTGAGCACGAGCAGCCTCGCCTGCTCGATTTTTACCCTGGACTCGGCGATCCAGTCCTGGATGACGCCCTGTTCGGCCAGGGGCTTGCCGAAGGCCGTGCGGCTGGCGGCCCTGGTGCACATGAGCTCAAGGGCACGCTCGGCCGCGCCGATCTGCCGCATGCAGTGGTGGATGCGGCCGGGGCCNAGCCGCGCCTGCGCGATCGCGAACCCGTCGCCCTCACCCGAGATCAGGTTCTCCTTCGGCACCTTGACATTGTCGAACACGACCTCGGCATGGCCGCCGTGCGTCCCGTCCGTGTAGCCGAAGACCCTCATCCCGCGCTTGACCGTTACGCCGGGCGTATCGCGCGGCACCAGGATCATGGTGTGCCGACCGTGCCCCGTCGTGCCCGAGGCGGACTCGCCGGACACTCCCATCACGATGAAGATCTGGCAGTCCGAGCTCATCGCGCCGCTCGACCACCACTTACGGCCGTTGATCACATAGCCGTCGCCGTCCCTGGTGATCGTGGTGGCGATGTTGGTCGCGTCGCTGGAGGCCACGTCGGGTTCGGTCATGCAGAAGGCGGACCTGATCGTGCCCTCGAGCAGCGGGCGGAGCCAGCGCTCCTGTTGCTCCGGCGAGCCGAACTCGGCCAGCACTTCCATGTTGCCGGTGTCGGGGGCGGCGCAGTTGAGGGCTTCGGGCGCCAGCGCGGGACTCCACCCGGTGATCTCGGCCAGCGGCGCGTACTGCAGGTTGGTCAGCGACGGATCCGGCAGCAGGCTCGAGTCGAGTTTGCCGACCGCTGTGGCGGCCTTGCCGGTCAGGAACAGGTTCCACAGCCCGCGGATGCGCGCCTCGGCCTTGAGGTCCGCGGTGACAGGCACCCGCTCCCACCCCTGGCCCTGACCCTGGGCGGCCGCGGCCTCGACCTGCGCCGCGAACACCGCCTCGGCCGGGTAGACCCGCTCCTCCATGAAGGTGAGCAATTGCTTACGCAGATCAAGCGTCCTGGCGTCGTAGCCGAAGTCCATGGAGCACAACCTTTCGATGGGCCGCTTCCACAGGGTTTCACGGGATCGCCGTCCAGCCTACCTACCCGCCAGTACGTTTGTCCGCTTTGGCTGCCCGCTTCGCGTGTGCTGCGGTTCGATTGCGTCAGGTGGTGCGGCGGAAGACGTAGACGTCGCCGGACTGGAAGATCTGGGTGTAGCTGTGGCCCGGATAGAGCTGGGCGATGAAGGCGGGGACGTTGCTGATCGCCGGGCTGTAGTCGCTGTTCAGGCTGTCGAAGACGATGTACTGGGTCTTGGGGTTGCCGCTGTTGCCGATCCAGAAGGTGTCGGTGCGGGCGGCGAGCGGCGCGAGGAGGTCCAGTGTGGCCTGCACGGTGACGCCGTCGGGCACTTTGGCCATGGCCGCGTCGGCGGACTTCACGTGACGGCTGATCTGGTAGCTCTGCGCGTTCCAGACAGTGCTGAGCGGGAACTGAAAGGCCAGCGGGACCGTGATCGCCAGCATCATGGCGGCACCGTATCGCCGTGCTCCGGCCATGACCGCGCGACGCGTACCCCGGCTTCCGCTGGCCCAGCTCGCGTATCCAGCCGGGTCTTCCGCGTCCATGGCGGCGTTAATCCTGGCCATCGCGTCGATGGCCGCGATGAAGATAATCGGCATCACGGTGGCGTTGTAGTGCCAGTACGTTCCCCAGAAGCTCGCGTTCGTGGACAGGAAACGCAGCAGCAGGCTCGGCCCGGCGATCAGGACCAGCGGCGAGCGCAGCGCGATGAACGCGGTCGGCAGCAGCAGGATCACGATCGTCTGCAGCTTGTCAGGCCAGGCGTGGAAGAACTGGCCGATCAGGCCGGCCACGGTCGGGTGCCCGCCAGAGGCGAGGATCCCGCCGTCGCTCCAGTAGTCGTACTGGTGGGCCGGGTTGAAGTGCGGGATGATCACCCCGATGGCCAGGAACGACCAGGCAAAACCCCAGATCAAGAGGACCTGGCCCGCTTTGATGCGCCGCCTGCCGTCGGGATCCGCGGACGTGACGGCAG
>JGI26340J50214_10000775_pt1 | contig 10721 bp, 10 predicted proteins | sample BogFormECP12_OM2_FD_50214 | JGI IMG/M metagenome (IMG submission 50214)
CAAAAGATGCGCGCCATCGCTGACGCCACCGCCACGGTGGACACGCAGAAGATCGCGGTATTGGCCGCCCTGGCTATCGCCGACGAATTACACAATGCGCAGAGCTCTCGTGGAGAACAGGAAGAATTGCTGCGCGAGCAAGCCGATCGCTGCCTGACACTGGTGGAACGCGCGCTGAAACAAACCGCCTAAATTTTCTAACCAGCTTTACTGCGACCACTTCGTGGGCACGCGATCCCAGCGGTGCCTGCGCATCTCCTGTTGTAGCGCTTCCGGCAACGGCCCGCGATCGCTCGAGGCCATGTTGGCCTCCACATTGCGAATCTTGCGCATTCCCGGAATCACCGTGCTCACATCGCGATTATGCAGAATGAATCGCAATGCCATGTCCGGCATATTCATCTGTGGTGTCAGGAAGGGTTTCAACGCTTCCGCGCGCGCCACGCTGGCCTCTAAATTTTCCGGAACGAAGTACGTGCTTCGCCAATCGCTCGCCGGCCATTTGCTATGCAGCGTCAGCGTGCCCGTCAAGGTTCCTTCGTCAAATGGCACCCGAGCGATCACCGCCACGTCGTGTTCGCGGCAGGCCGGGAACAGTTCATCTTCGGGATTCTGATCAAAAATGTTGTAAATCACTTGCACCGCGTCGATCAATCCGGAACGCACCGCGCGAATTCCGTTAGCCGGCTCCCAGCGATTGATGCTGATACCCACCGCGCCCACTTTGCCGCTGGCGCGCATTTTTTCAATGGAGGTCGCCAGGCGATCGTCGTTTAGCCAGCCGTCTTCCCAGGTATGAAATTGCAGCAAGTCCAGAGTATCGCAGCCGATATTTTTCAGGCTCTTGTGCACATACTCTTCGATGTAGGCCGGCGGGAAACAATCGTCCAGCGAAAATTCCCTGCGGCTCGGCCACTGGCGATTTTTGGGCGGAATCTTCGTGGCCGTAAACAAACGCTTGCTAGCGTTTGCGCGCAGAACTTTACCCAGCAACTCTTCGCTGTGCCCATCCCCATACGCCCACGCGGTATCAAAAAAATTCCCTCCCAGGTCCACGAAGCGTTGCAGCGCCGCCAGCGATTCCGCATCTTCGGATCCGCTCCAGCCCGCCATGCCCCACATGCCATAACCGATCTCGCTCACTTCCCATCCCGTGCGCCCGAACCGCCGATACTTCATAAGCAAAATCCTCCAGGGAAGTGTGAATCACCGCGCTGTCAATCGACTGTCGAAATCAATGCTCCATCTGTTCCCACATATCCGTACGCCATCCGCGGCGTGTTAAACGCAAATCCCGGGTTTCCCTCACGGTCCAGCAAAATCAGGCCGCCGGTGCCTTTCGTGCGCGCCGCCAGCAACTCTACGGCTTTTTTCGCCGCTTGCATGGCGCCGCTTGCGTTTGAGTCGCCCGCTTCGTTGGCTCTGGAAGCGTTCACGCGCAGAAAGTCCGTCGCGCTCTTAGCCATCACTACTTTCATGATTGCTTCGCCATACCCCGTGCAGGATACTCCGCCAGCCTCCTCGTCCGCATAACAACCGCAGCCAATCAGCGGCGAATCCCCGACGCGGCCCGGCAGCTTACAGCAAGTCCCGCCAGTGGAGGTCGCGGCAAACAATCGCCCCTCGCGGTCGATGGCCACCGCGCCAACCGTGCCTTGCTCGTGACCGCGATGATGCTCCGCGGCGTGAGAATCTTTTCTGCATTTCAACCAAGCTTCCCACTCGGCTTCACTAACCAATTCTTCCGCCTTGCACAGCGACACGCCATTTTCTCTCGCAAAGCACTCCGCGCCTTCCGCCACCATCATCATATGCGGACAGCGCTCCAGGATGGCGCGCGCCGCGCGGATGGGATTTTTCACGTGATGCAGCGTGGCCGCTGCTCCAGCGCGTAGCGTCTGCCCATCCATCACGATGGCGTCGCACTCTACTTGTCCATCGCGATTCAAGTGCGAGCCATAACCGGCATCGAAAACCGGATCGTCTTCCAGCACCACAATCGCCGCTTCCACGGCGTCCAGCGCCGCGCCTCCACCTGCCAGCACGGTCCAGCCTGCGGTCAGCGCCCGTTTGCACCCCGCCACGCAAGCCTCCACGGCCTCGTCCGGGATGTCCCAGGCGCCACCGTGAACGATAAGAGCTGGTTTCATCAGAAAAATTGCGCAATCAGGCAGGCTAGCGGCGCAAAGGAAAAGTCTGCCGGCTAGATGTCGTCGTGAATGGTCACCAGCTTCAACACTTCAAATTCTTTCTTGCCCGCGGGCGTGGTCACTTCAATCTCATCCCCAACCTTGCGGTTCAGCAGCGCTTTGCCAATCGGCGAAGTCGTGGAAATCAGTCCTTTCTCCACATCGCCCTCTTCGCTGCTTACCAGCTTGTATTCAATCTTGATATCCTTTTGTGTGTCCAGCACCACGATCCGCGAGCCGTACCCGGAGCGGTCCTTGGGAATATTGGTCAGATTNAGCATTCCCAGGTCGCCCAGCCGCTTCTTTAGCTGCCCCATCCGNGCATTCACGTAGCCTTGCCGCTCTTTGGCGTACTTGTACTCCGCATTCTCGGACAGGTCCCCATGCGCGCGCGCCACGGCGATCTCTTTCGGCAGCTCCACGTTCAACTCATGCGAAAGCGTCTCAATCTCGTCCTGCAGTTTCTGTTTAATTTTCGCCAGCGGATCGTTCATCGCTTCAGACATTTTCGTCGGCACCAATTTCTTCCGGCCCACCGCTAACACGCTTGCCTTAGCGGCCGCCGGGTAAACGAGCATTATAGATGGGTACCTTTTGCGGCTACAAGCCGCGACTGCAGGACGGCAAGCCAAGGGGCCCGAAAATCGCCCCCATCACCGCACCTTGACCTCCAGCGTTTCCGTGACGCGGTGCCCTGCCGCGTCCTCTGCCGTCAACGTATACGTCGTCGTCTTCGCGGGCTTCACATCCACGCAGCGGCTATACGACGGCCAGACCGGATTGTCCTGCGGTTCCAGCTTGACCACCTTGGCGTTAGCCACGCCGTAGCACAGTTGCGCCGTCTCGCCCTTATGCACCGCGCTTGGGCTCGCATAGAAGGTCTGGATCGCCAGCTCTTTCCCTCCCAATTGTTCCAAGACGGCGCGATCCTCGCGCTGCTGGGTGGCCGCCTGCTGCTCCGCGGCGCGTCTTTCGATGGCGCGATTTTCCTGATTGCGCGAAATCAGTATGTAGGCCACATAGATCAGCACAATCAGAATCACCGCCGACGAATACACCAAGGGATTCTTCAGCACTGATTTTTCTTCCGAAGCAGGTTCCGCGGGCATGCTCGTCCCCCTTAGGCGCGCCTCGCCATCGGGACGCACCGAGGATACCAATACGATGAACAGTACCGCGAAATTGTTGCTGGAAGAAATTGCACCCGTGGCTGGCGAGGGTTGACGGAGCGCGCTTAGCTGGAGGCCGCGCCAACCTTGCGAGGGGAACCTTGGCGCGGCAGCAGCGCGGACTTCACCGCCGCCTTCTCGGGAATCGGCGCCGTCTGCTGCCCGTAACGATAAGCCGCGTAGGTCATTTCAAACGCCGCATCCCAGGAAACGCCATTCATGTTTTCGCGTGCAGCGGCTCCCATGGCGCGCCGTTTCTCCCGGTCCGCCATCAATTCCAGCGTGCGCCTGATGAACTCCTGGTCGTCTGCAGCGATGAATCCCGTGATTGCAGGAACCACCAGATTTCTTGGGCCCCCCTCGCTAGTCACAATCGCCGGCACGCCGGACGCAGCCGCCTCTTGGATCACGTTCCCATAGGTATCCGTGCGCGAGGGAAACAGAAAAACATCCATGTTGGCGTAAGCCTCCGCAAGCCTGGCATCGCGCAGCACTCCGGTAAAAACTCCGCGCTTCAGATGCCGCTCCAGCCAGCCGCGTTCACTACCCGCGCCCACCACCAGGAAGGAAAAATTGTCGTAGCCCGCCGCCACCAGCGCGCGTTCCACTTCCACCAGAAACCGCACCCGCTTTTCCGGCGTCACCCGCCCCACATAGCCCAGCCGCACCGTATCGTCTGTCACGGTGCGATGCGCGGGATTAAATTTCTGTGTGTCCACGCCGCGCGCCATCAGGAACGACGCCCTGCCCGTCTCTTGCTCCAGCCAGCGCACCTGCTCCGGAGTGGGCGCCAGGGTCACGCGCGCCAACTTATAAAACCGCAACACCGCCAGCAGCGCCAGTCGCTCCGCAAAGGTGCAGCATGCGCCCGACCAGCTGGAGGGCAAAAACGACAGCACTTTCTGCAGCCGCCGCGCCGCAAACTGGTGAAAATTGGTGTGCCACGAAGCTACCAACGAAATTTTCAACGCATGCGCGAGATACGCACCCAACTGCCCAAACTCCCCTGGGCTGGTCACATGAATCACGTCCGGCTGAAATACCTCCAGCGCTTTGCGCGCTTCCGCCGCATGCCGCCAGAGCCACAGGTCGTAGCGCAGATCGCTCTCAATGGGGAAACTCACCGGGCCACGCGGCAACTCCAGCCGCGTCACGCATCCCTCTCTGAACTGCGCGACTCGCTGCCCTCCATGAACCGCCAAGAACGGACGCCCCTGCCGCTGCGCGAACGCCACCAGTTGCCGCGCCGTCAGCGCCACGCCGTTCACCTCCTGGAACGTTTCGCAAAATAACGCCACGCGCGGACTTGCACTCATAAACCACCTTCCTCGTGCCCCAAAAACGTCATGCGCAGCGCCGGCCGCAATCGCGGGCTGGCCAGCAGGCCCACTACCCAGCGCATGGGTTCGACGAACTNTTCGATGCGCGTTTCCGCAAAGTCGGAGAGCGGTTGCGGCGCGCCCTTTTCATCCGGAATAAACACCCGCGTCATCCAATGCCGCCGCCCAAATTCGCCCGGCGCATCGCTGAGCGCGTGCCAGGTGTTCTCCAGCAGGCGAATCCGCAAAGGCTCGAAATATTGTGGCATCAGCACAATTTTGCTCCGTTGTTCTAGCCGCACTTCGTTGACGAACTCTTCAAACGTCGCAGCCGCGGTAACATTCAACGTGGCATTCGGCTCCCAGCCATGCCGGTCGCCCCCCGAAATCACCGGCAAATTCACCGCTTCTCCCAGTCGCAACACTTCAGCGTTTTCCCGCCGCGAGCGCAATCCATTCAGCTCCAACGCATGAATCGAGCTCCGCCACCTTTTCAAAAAGTTCGAAAGCGCTACCTCATGCCGCTCCGCCGCCCCGCCATCGGCATCCCAAAAGGGGTGATTCAGCACGATCAGCACGCCTGGATTAGCATTTAGCTCGCCAAAGAGTTCGCGCAGTCTTCCCGTGCTCGGCTTCGCCGTAAACTCGGCAAACTCCTCCATCCACCCGTGCGCCTGCTCTGCCGGAAGGTTGTGCACCCCCAAATGGAAAATCGTGCCCTCGCATGGCACGCTCCATTCCACCGACACCGGCACACCCGCCGTTCCAGGCAGCATTCTTAAATGCAATCCGGCTTCCACGGTGTCGTGGTCCGTGAGCGACACCAGCGCCTGCAAACCCAGCCGCTGCGCAATCTGCTCCCGCTCCAGCTCGTGCGCTTCTCGCGCGGAAAGTGGCGGCGTCCAATATACCTTTTTGAAATCCACCGCTCGCCCGGTGTACAAATGCATGCGCCCAAGTTCCCATTCGATGAAAAACGACGCGATCGGCGTCTTGCGGATATACCCCGGCAAGCGCCCAAGAAACTCCCGCGAATGCATGGTGTGACTATGCAGCGACACGCCACTGCGATATTTATGGGTAAACTGCCCGGGCTCGCGGTACTTCTGAACGGTCGTTACATTCTCCAAGGAAGCCTCCCAAACATCGTTTCCTTGAAGCTAAATAAACGGCATTATTATTCGATGACACCGAGGTCAACATTTGTGATGCTGCTTACCTTTTAAGACACATCCCGGCCGGCCGCCCCGCGCGCAGCCCCGGCGATCAGCCGCCGCGGAATCAGTAAAATGAAATCTAGCACCAGGCCCGGCATGCGCCGTAAATCTTCCAGCAGCGAACCGCGCCCGCTTCCCACGATCAACGCTCCGTGGCGCATGGCATACAGATTAAACAGCGTCGAAAGCGCCGTAAAAATCAGCGACGCCGTGATGCTCGGGACCAGGTTGCGCGTCCCTCGCAGCCAATGCACCACAAACTCCATGGCGTGGTTGGCGAACGGCAACACAATCAGCACCCCTACCGCCGCCGCCCACGGCGGTTCCGCTTCGCGAAACCCCTCCGTCAGCGCTCCGTAAAATCCCGAGGTAATTCCCCGAAAAATCAGTTCCGTGCTCATCGCCGCCATGGCTGCGGGCAATCCTGCCGTCAAATTCGCAAAAAAGAAGATCACCGCGCGAAACAGCGAACTGAGTACCGCCGACTTCCAGTTCCAGCGCGCCAGCAGGTATTTTTGCGGCTCACGCAGGAACCGCCGCAAGACTTCCCAGACACTGACGCCTGCCAAATCCTGCATTCCGGCGTCCTTCCGCCCTGTAATACTACTGTGCGTCCGAAGAGTGGGCATTCCCTCATGGGCAACTGCACGCAGAGGGCCAGCAACCATGGCCGCCGTATTCTTGCCACCCAACGCATCCATTGCCTTCATTTTGGCTACGCCGCTCCGTAAATCCTTGCAGCTGTGCGTCGCATCGCTATCTGCTAATCTCACTTTGGAGTCAAAAGTGCTCCTTAGCGGTTACGAAACTGCCCGCATTCTTTCAACATTCTGTCAATCTTGCGTAACAAGGTTATGCTTACGATACAAAGAGTGAACTCTACTCCCCGTTCTTGCCGCCTTCGTCTTGCAACTCTCTTCCACTCCCCTTCGCCAAAAAATTATCTTCGCCTAATAGCTCTTGCCGTCTTCCTGGCCGTCCCATTTTGTGCCGTCACCCGTCCTCCCAATCCTCCGCCTCCGCCGGCCTCCGAGCGCCCGCCCATCACCGAGACCCTCGCTTGGGTTCAGCGCCCTTCCCGCGACCTGGCCCAGTTTGATTACGACATGACCGTACGCCTCCGCCTGCTCTTCTTTTGGGTTTCCAAGGACGACGTAGGCGGCGGCTACATCCGCCGCGGCGTTTCCAAAGACGAGCCACGTCTGGAACTTTTTCAGGTTCTCTTCGGCTCCGACCCCGCCAAGGCCCCCAAGCAGATCAATCGCTGGGGCGCCGGCACGGAAGCCGAATGGCACAGCAATCCCATCGCTCCGGCATCCGCGTCCGCCCCGGACGACGTTTCCGCCAGCGCCTTCTTCGGCTTCATGAAATCCTCCAAAGGCAAGTCTGTCTCCGAAATGCAAGCCGAGCTAAAGAAAGAAAAAGACCAGGGCGAGCACGCCTTCACCGGCATGCTCAGCCGCGTCGAACCCGGCCACGCCTTCTCTCTCGTCGTCCCAATGAACTCCAACGTGGACTACACCCTCCACCAGTACGACACCGCTGAACCCTTCATGATCGAAAAGCTGAGCTCCTCGGAAAAACCTCCGCGGACCCTCGACGACAGCTCCCACTGCTCGCGCCCCGGCGAATTTCTGGGCACCGTCGCCGAACTGATGGACGCCGCGCTAAGAAACGCTCCCGCATCGAACGCTTCACAGAACAGCTCCGCGATCGCGAAGCCTGCTTCGCTTTGTTATGTCCATGACTCCCAGGTCAACACCTTGACCCTCGAGCACATCGAACCCGTCACAAAGCTGCAAGCCAAAATCAACGCCGCCAAAGGCGGCGTCCTCGCCGACAACACCTTCGAAAATCTCCTGCAACTCGATTTCGTCACCACCCACCAGCTGACCGGTAAAAGAGTCTATTTCACGCTCCTCGTCGGCACTCAAGGCGCCCTCCGCGGCGTTCCGGTACAAATCCGCTATGAACCCAACTGGTGGTTCCAGGTCGTCCTGAATCTCCAGCCCAACACTTCCCGCCTGACCGTAGCCGCAAAATAAATTTGAAATTTCTTCGTATCCGATGCGTAATATTTGGCGAGAAGTCTTGCCCCAAAAGGAGACTCACGTGAGCACACCAAATCTAGCGCCCAGCCCGATCCCTCATCCGTTGATCATTCCCGGCTTCCGCTACCGCAATGCTCCCGCCGCCATCGAGTGGCTTTGCAACGCCTTTGGCTTCTCCAGGCACGCCGTCTACCCCGGCGATAACGGCACCATCGCCCACGCCCAACTCCTCTTCGGAAACAGCATGATCATGCTCGGCTCGGTGCGCGACGGCGGAATCAGCCACCTGCTGAAACATCCCGACCAGCTCGACGGCGCAAGCACCCTCTCTCTCTACGTCATCGTCCCAGACGCCGACGACCACTACGCCCGCGCCAAATCCGCCGGCGCGGTGATCGTCCGGGACATCCAGGACGAGGACTACGGCGGCCGCGGCTACACCTGCCGCGACCTCGAGTCCTACCTCTGGAGCTTCGGCACCTATAACCCCTGGAGCGTTTGAGGCGTTTGGCAGNTCCGCCAGCGCGAATCACGAGCAGCCGCGAAGCTCGGTCAAGTCGTTCAAATGCTNCTAGTACTGCTAGTCAGTATATTGACAAGGTCATGTTGCTTCGTTAGTATGCCACGTGTTAACTCGATCTCATCCCCTCGCCGCTCCCTTCAGCTTTCCTGTTTCCGTACTCGTCTTTTTTGCGCTCTGCAATCTCCACAAAACAGCGATCCTTTGTTTTCTATGGCTTGCGCACTCTTCTCAATTTCTATTTTGCTCTATCTTTTTTATTTTCTGCACGTTGCGCACTCTTTGCCAAAAACACCCGGGGGTGGGGGTGGGCATGCTCTCTCCAACCGATAGATCTGCATTTCGCCCGNTAACTCCAATGAAATCAAAACGATTCACAAGAATATTACGTAACCACTNTAGAATGAAAACGTTTCGCGACACCCCCGGGGGTGGGGGTATCCGCACTTTCCCCCGACCTCTCATTCGCCATTTCGCACCGCTTAACGCTAAACTGTTTATCCCCGCTCGATTATTTTTGGGAGGCGCACGGTGAAGTCGGTTTCCGTCATCGGTTTGGGTAAATTAGGGTCGCCCATGGCTGCGTGCTTTGCGGCCCGTGGATTTCGCGTGCACGCCGTCGATCTCGACGCGGCTAAAGTGCACGCCATCAACAAAGGTCTCGCACCCGTTCACGAACCTGGCCTTGCCGACCTAATTCGCGAAGGCGCCGGCAATCTGAAAGCTTCGCAGGACTGCGAAGCCGCGGTGCACGAATCCGCCGCTACCTTCATCATCGTGGCCACGCCCAGCGAACCCGGTGGCGGCTTCTCCCTCAAGTACGCCCTGCCCACCTGCGAATCCATTGGCAAAGCTCTGCGCAACAAATCCACGTACCATCTGGTGGTGCTGACCAGCACGGTCATGCCCGGTTCCACAGCTGGTGAAATTAAGTCTGCTCTGGAAAGCGCCAGCGGCAAACGCTGCGGCGTCGATTTTGGACTGTGCTATAGCCCCGAATTTATCGCTCTTGGCACCGTCATTCGCGATTTCTACTATCCCGATTTTCTGCTCATCGGCGAGTGCGATGCCCGCGCCGGCGAAACGCTCGCGGCGATTTACAAAGACGTCTGCAAGAATTCTCCCGGCGTGGCGCGCATGAATTTCATTAATGCGGAAATCACCAAGCTGGCCGTCAACACCTACATCACCACAAAGATTAGCTACGCCAATATGCTCGCCCGCCTGTGCGAAAAATTGCCGGACGCCGACGTCAACGTCGTCACCGACGCACTGGGCTTGGATACGCGCATCGGCGCAAAATATCTCAAAGGCGCCGTAAGCTACGGCGGCCCGTGTTTTCCCCGCGACAATCGCGCCCTAGCAGCTCTCGCGGCTAGCGTCGGCGCCTCCTCTGGACTTGCTGAAGCCACCGACCGCTTCAATCGCGCGCAAATCAAATCGGTAGCGGAAATCGTCAAAAGCCACCACTCCGGCAACGAACCCATCGCCATCCTCGGGTTGACCTACAAACCCAACACCGATGTGGTGGAAGAAGCTTTCGGCCTCTTGCTCGCTCAGGAATTGGGAAATTCGGGCGTCGCGGTGATTGTCTACGATCCTTCGGCCAACGCTGAACGCGTTGTGGCCTCCGGCAAAAATATCAGCTTCGCCAAATCCGCGGCAGATTGCATCGCCGCGTCGCCCGTCGCGGTCCTGGCCACTCCCTGGCAGGAATTCCGCGACCTGGCCAAAGAAAACTGGCTGCGCCCGAGCGCGAGCCGCACGGTGATCGATTGCTGGCGCTATCTGCCGCATCTGCAAAATGTGGACGGCATCAATTACGTGCGCCTGGGCTTCGGCACACCAACCACGAAGCCCATCGCCACGGCCTCCAGCGCCGACTGAAAAAATGCTCACCATCTTCACCACGGCGAAACCCTTTCGCGGGCACATCGCCGTGATCCAGCGCAACGCNCTGAANAGCTGGACGCTGCTNCATCCCGAAATCCAAATCATTCTTTTCGGCGACGACGAAGGCGGCGCGGAAGTCGCAGCCGAACTGGGCATTCATCACGAACCGCACGTGGACAAAACTTCATTCGGCGCCATGCGCCTGGATTGCATGTTCCGCAAAGCCCAGGAAGTCGCGCGCCACCGTCTCTGCTGCTATGTAAATTGCGACATCATCCTCCTCGACGATTTTCTCGCCGCGCTGCAGCGCACCGCCGCAGCTTATCCGCACTTCCTGATGGTCGGCCGGCGCCGGGACATCGA
>JGI26340J50214_10000777_pt1 | contig 10710 bp, 10 predicted proteins | sample BogFormECP12_OM2_FD_50214 | JGI IMG/M metagenome (IMG submission 50214)
CACCCACTCGCCGTCGGACAGGTTCAGCGCGTCGACCTCGGATTCCGTCACGCGTGGGATCTCGTGCAGCGGCAAGCCGGTGGCGTGGAAGAACTGCAGCCGCCGATAGCCACGGTCGGCGCCGATGAATCCGGCGACGAAGTCGTTGGCCGGGTTGGACAACAGCCGCGCCGGCTCGTCGTACTGCTGCAGGGCGCCGCCGGGCCCGAACACGGCGACCTTGTCGCCGAGCTTGACGGCCTCGTCGATGTCGTGCGTGACGAACACGATCGTCTTGCGCAGTTCGCCTTGCAGCCGCAGCATCTCGGCCTGTAGTTCCTCGCGCACCACCGGGTCCACGGCGCTGAACGGCTCGTCCATCAACAGGATCGGCGGGTCGGCGGCCAATGCGCGGGCCACGCCGACGCGCTGCTGCTGGCCGCCCGACAACTGGGCCGGATAACGGGTGGCCAGCTTCGGGTCCAGACCGACACGTTCGAGCACTTCGAGTGCCGTCTTGCGGGCCGCGCGCCGCGACTGGCCTTTGAGCACCGGAACCGTGGCGACGTTGTCGACGACACGCTGATGCGGCATCAGCCCCGCGCTTTGGATCACGTACCCGATGCCGAGGCGCAACTTGACCGGGTTGACCTTGGTCACGTCGGCACCGTCGACGGTCAGGGTGCCCGACGTCGGCTCGATCATCCGGTTGATCATGCGCATCGACGTGGTCTTGCCGCACCCGGACGGGCCGACAAACACCGCGAGCGTCCCCGACGGAATCTGAAGGGTCAGGTCGTCGACGGCGACGGTGCCGTCGGGATACCGCTTGGTGACACGGTCGAAGCTGATCACCACCCGCTCACTTCACCATCGGCTGGTTGAATCCGTTGTCCTGCACCCATTTCCGAGCTGCTTGGTCAGGGTCTACCCCTGAATTGCCGGACACCGCGGCGTTGAGGCTGGTCAGCGCGGCGGTGGTCAGCCTGGCAGAGACGGCGTCGAGCACGGTCTTCAACGCATCGGACTTCTTCTGCGAATTCACCAGCGGGACCACGTTGCCGGCCAGGAAGTTGTTCTTCGGGTCGTCAAGGATGACGAGGTTGTTCTGCGGGATGGCCGGGGAGGTGCTGAATATGTTGGCGGCGGTGACCGTGCCGCCGACGAGGGCGCGGACCGTCGCCGGGCCGCCGCCGTCGCTGATCGCGACGAAGTTCGCCGGGCTGATGTCGAGGCCGTAGTTCCTCGTCAAGCCCGGCAGGCCGGCCGGTCGGGTCAGAAACTCCGACGGCGCCGCGAACTTCACCTCCGCGGAGTGCGGAGCCAGGTCGGCAATGGTCTTGAGGTTCCATTTCCTTGCCGTGTCGGCGGTGACCGTGACGGTGTCGGTGTCGGATGCCGGCGACGGCGTCAGGATCGACAGGTCGCCGGGCAACTCGCGAAGCAGCGCGAGTTCAACCGCGTCGGGGGTGGTCACCGTCGCGTTGGGGTCGAAGTAGAGCAGCAGGTTGCCGATGTAGTCGGGTACCAGGTCGATCGAGTGGTCCTTCAGCGCCGGAATGTAGGTTTCGCGGCTCCCGATGCCGAGTTGACGACCTACGTTGAACCCGTTGGCCTGCAACGATTGCGCATAGATCTCGGCGAGGATCTTCGACTCGGGGAAGTCGCCGGAGCCGACGACGATCGACTTCAGGTCGGACGATCCGGCACCGCCGCCCAGCGGGTTGGAGCTTCCGCACGCGACGGCGGTGAGGGTGAAAACGGTGGCAAGCGCCGCCACCCCCCACCCGCGCATGCCCACCTCCGTGACCCTAGCGGCCCGTACGGTGTTTGACACTCGACATCCACGGGCAAAGATGAAGGCATGACCAGTGACCCGCAGGTGCCGCCCGAGCAGCCCTCGACTCCGGCGGAGGCCGCGCCGGTCCCCGCCCCGCCGGCCAAGTCGGCCGTCCCGTTCACCCGAGTGGCGGCCGCCTGGTGGGCGTTGGCCGTCGGGCTGCTGATCCTGATCGTGCTGCTGGTGTTCATCGCGCAGAACACCGACTCGATCACCATCCGGTTCCTCGCCTGGCAGTGGAGTTCTCCGAAGGGCATCTCGTTCCTGATGGCGGCGGTGGGGGGCGCGCTGATCACGGTGCTGGCCGGCACGGCCCGCATGGTTCAGATGCGCCGGGCGGCGAAGAAGAACCTCAAGGCCCATTTAGGCCACGCACACGAAGCGAATTGATGGCGCCGGCCCGCGTATGCGGGGTCAGGACGCCCTCAGCGCCCGGAGCCCGGCGCTGATCAGCGGCGCGACGGTCTGACCGACCTGGTCGGAAGACTCCACCTCATCGTCAGCGCCGGCCATGCGCCGGCGGAAATCGATCCCCGCCGCGATGATGGCCAGTTTGAAGTAGGCCAGCGACATGTAGAACGGCCAGTGCGCGAGGCGCTGCCCCGACATCTCCGAATACCGTTGCGCCAGTTCGTCGGCGGTCGGCAGCAGCGGTGACGTCCACGCTGCGGGCATATTGACGATCAGATCCATCGACGGATCGCGGTAAACGCACATCAGCGCGGCGTCGCTGAGCGGATCACCCAGGGTCGACATCTCCCAGTCCAGCACCGCCCGCACCACCGACGCGTCGTGGGCGTCCAGGATCGTGTTGTCGATGCGGTAGTCGCCGTGCACGATCGACGCCCGGCTTTGCGGCGGGATCGCATCCGCGAGAGCGGAATGAAGGCGGCGCACGTCGGCATCACGCGGGTCGTCGTCAAGCTTCACCAGATCCCACTGGCCGCCCCAGCGCCGGACCTGCCGTTCGAGATAGCCGTCGGGTCTGCCGAAATCCGCCAGTCCGACCTCCGCGGGGTCGATCCCGTGCAGGTCGGCCAGCACGCGGATGAGGCCGTCCACGCAGCCCTCAATGACGTCGCGGCCGCCGAGCGCTCTCAGCTCGTCCGCGCCGCGGATCACGCGGCCCGGCACATACTCGACCATCGCGAACGGCGCGCCCAGCACGGTGTCGTCCTCGCACAGCGTGACCGCCCGGGCCACCGGCACCGCGGTGTCCCCCAGCGCGGCCACCACGCGGTATTCGCGGGCCACATCGTGCGCCGACGGGGTCAGCCCGTGCAGTGGCGGCCTGCGCAACACCCATTTCGACGCGTCGTCGCTGACGAGGAACGTCAGATTCGAGCGGCCGCCCGCGATCAGCTCGGCGCGCAGATCTCCGCTGCGGTCCACCCCGACCGCACGCAGCTGCCGGTCCAACGCGGCGAGGTCGAGCCCGGCCAGGCTATCGATTGTCACCGACCCTGTATACAGCTCACCGCCGGTTCCTGGGCAGCAGGTCCCACACGTGGTCCGTGCCGTTGACCGCCACCACCGTCGCGCGGCCCGATCGCGAGTACAGCAACCGCGTCACCGACGCATAGTCGACGGGGAACGACAGCAGCCGCGCGGTGCCGAGGATCTCGTGCAGAACCAGGTTGATCACGCCGTGGCTGACCGCCGCGACGGTGGCGTCGTGACCGGCCGCCGCGACCACATCGGCGACGGCCGCCGCCACCCGCGCGCGGAATGCGTTCTCGTCGACCCCGCTGGGCAGGTGCCCGTCGGCCATGCGCGCCCATTCCTGCGGGTTCTCGGTCCTGATGTGCTCGATCGGAATGTAGGTGGCCAGATCCCGGTCGTATTCGGCCAGCCGGTCGTCGACGTCGACGGCCAGCCCGAGCGCGTCGGCCACCGGCAGAGCGGTCTGGCGGGCCCGCCGCTGCGGACTGCTGATCACCCGTGAGACCGGATAGCGCTTCAACGCCTCCGGCAGCCGTCGCGCCTGCTCGAGGCCGGCCGCCGAGAGCTCGGGATCCGATCCCTCGCCGGCGGCGCTGCGCAGCGGCAGCGCGTGACGGATGAGCAGAAGTTGCATGTTCGGATCCTTCGTCGCCGGGCGCAGTGCCACGATAGAGCCCGGGCGGGCGTTCGCCTGCCCGGTGTGAGGAGTGCTCTCTGAAATGGGTTATGCCGACGAGTTGTTCGACCTGACGGACCGGGTCGTGTTGATCACCGGGGGCAGCCGCGGGCTGGGCCGCGAGATGGCGTTCGCCGTCGCCCGGTGCGGCGCCGACGTGATCGTCGCCAGCCGCAAGTTCGAAGCTTGCGTTGCCACCGCGGAGGAGATCGAACGGGAGACGGGTCGCTCCGCGATGCCGTACCAGGTTCACGTCGGCCGGTGGGACGAGCTGGCCGGCCTGGTGGACGCCGCATACGACCGGTTCGGCAAGGTGGACACGTTGATCAACAACGCCGGGATGTCACCGACGTACGGGTCGCTGACGTCGGTGACCGAGAAGCTGTTCGACGCGGTGGTCAGCCTCAACCTCAAGGGCCCGTTCCGGCTCTCAGCGCTCGTCGGCGAGCGGATGGTCGCCGCGGGACGCGGCTCGATCGTCAACGTCAGCTCGAGCGGATCGCTGCGCCCGGCGCCCGACATGCTTCCCTACGCGGCGGCGAAGGCGGGCCTCAACGCGCTGACGGAGGGTCTGGCCAAGGCGTACGGGCCGACGGTGCGGGTCAACACCTTGATGGCCGGGCCGTTTCTGACCGACATCAGCAGGGCCTGGAATCTCGACCAGGCGACCGAAAAACCGTTCGGTCACCTGGCGCTGCAGCGCGCCGGGGAGCCATCCGAGATCGTCGGCGCCGCGCTGTTTCTGGCCTCCGACGCGTCGTGCTTCACGACGGGTTCGGTACTTCGTGCCGACGGCGGCCTGCCGTAGCCGCGAGTCCGCGGAACGCCGTCGCGGTGCTGAGGCCGTAGACGAGGTGCGCGCTCAGGTCTTCCCACAGCGTCCTCGGGCCGTACTTCCACGGCGGCTGGTACAGCTTGGCCGGCACGAGCACCGCGTATGACTGCACCCAGACCGCGGCACCGAACGCCGGCGCATGCCACCAGCGGGGGCGGGTCAGCGAGCCGCTCACCAACCCGAAGACGGCGCCCCAACCCACTCCGGTGGCCCAGTGCATGACGTTGTTGGTGAGCCGGGCCCGCTGCGGCGGCAGCTCGCGGTGAAGAGTCCCCTCAACGAGGCGCCTGCCGAACCGGGCCGGGGCCGGGGCATTGTCCCAATTGTCGAGACCGGCCGAGGTTTCCCAATCCACGAAACCGCCGCTTCCGCCGCCACGCCGGTATCTGGCGTACCAGAGCAGATCCATCGCGGCGGTGCCGACCGCACCGGCCAACGCGCCGCGGACAACCGCGCCGACCGGGGTCATGCGGACACGCCTGATCACCTGCCACAGCCTACGGCTACGGGGTGATGATGTTGAAGTTCGGATCCCCCAGGTCCAGTACGGCGAGAATCGTCGGCAGCGTGTCGGGATCGCCGCTGAGCTGCAGTCCGGGCGAGTCACGGTCACCGGCGGCGAGCGCAAGCAACCGCAGCTTGTTGTCGAGCGTGATCGTCGCGGTGGCGGTTGACGAGTCCGCCGGCATCTTGCGGTACACGAGCACACCGTTGCGCAGCGTCAGCCGGTAGTTGGTGTCGATGTCGCGAAACGTCACGTCGAGCCCGAGGTCGAGATCCCACGCTTCGGGCCCGTTCACGCTGATCGCCAAGCTGTCGAACATCTGCTCGGGGCTGAGCTGGGAGAGCACCGAAGGCGACGCCGCCTGGGTCGCGGTGCCGAAGTTCCCGTCCCGGAGTTCCGTCGCGCCGGAGAGGAAGAAGTTGCGCCACGTCGCGTTCTCGGCGCCGTAGGCCAACTGCTCCAAGGTGTCCGCATACAGCGCCCTGGCTGCCGGGTGCTCCGGGTCAGTGAACACGGCATGGTCGAGAAGTGTTGCCGCCCAGCGGAAGTCGCCCCCGTTGAACGCCTTCTGGGCGATCTCGACGACCCGGTCGATTCCGCCGATCGCGTCGACGTAACGGTTGGCCAGCTGCTCGGGGGGGTGGGGCCACAGCCGCGCCGGGTTGCCGTCGAACCAGCCCATGTAGCGCTGGTAGATCGCCTTGACGTTGTGGCTGACCGATCCGTAGTAGCCGTGCGTGTGCCAGGCCCGCTCCAGCGCCGGCGGCATCTGGAACTGCTCGGCGATCTCCGCCCCGGTGAAGCCCTTGTTCAGCAGCCTCAGCGTCTGGTCGTGCAGGTAGGCGTACAGGTCGCGCTGGGTGGACAGGAATTCGATGATGCGCTCGCGGCCCCACGTCGGCCAATGGTGCGACGCGAACGCGACGTCCGAGCGGTCAGCGAAACTGTCGATCGCCTCGGTAAGGTAGCCGGCCCAGCCGTGCGGGTCGCGTACCAGCGCGCCGCGCAACGTCAGCAGGTTGTGCAGGTTGTGGGTGGCGTTCTCGGCCATGCAGAGCGCACGGTAGCGCGGGAAATAGAAATGCATCTCGGCGGGCGCTTCGGTGCCGGGCGCCATCTGGAACTCGATCTCGACGCCGTCGATGGTGTGCTTCTCGCCGGTTTCGCGGATGATCACGGTCGGGTTGATGACCGCAACCTCTCCGGTCGACGGCGTCTGCCCCAGCCCGGAGCCGACCTGCCCCTGCGGTCCTCGCGCCAGCAGCGTGCCGTACATGTACGTCGCGCGCCGCGTCATCGCCGTGCCCGCGTAGACGTTCTCCTGCACGGCGTGTTCTATGAAGCCCTCCGGAGCCAGCACGCTGACCCGGCCCTCGTCGACGTCGGCCTGGGAAGTGACGCCGAGTACACCGCCGAAGTGGTCGACGTGGCTGTGGGTGTAGATCACCGAGACGACCTTGCGGTCGCCGCGATGGGCGCGGTACAGCTCGAGCGCCGCTGCGGCCACCTCCGTGGAGACCAACGGATCGATGACGATGACGGCGTTGTCGGTTTCGATGAAGCTGATGTTGGAGATGTCAAACCCGCGGACCTGGTAGATGCCCGGGACCACCTCGTAGAGTCCCTGCTTGGCCGCCAGCCTGGCCTGCCGCCACAGGCTCGGATGCACCGAGGTCGGCGACTCCCCGGTCAGGAACGCATAACTGTCGTTGTCCCACACCACCCGGCCGTCGGCGGCACGGATCACGCACGGGTGCCTGGCCGCGATGAAGCCACGGTCGGCGTCGTCGAAATCTCTGGTGTCGTCGAATGGCAGCGACCCCAGATGTTCTTTGTGCGCCTGCTCGATTGCGGCAGTAGGCGGTTTCTGCGTCATGTGCCCGACAGTGCCACCGCAGAACGGCTTTCACAGCCGAACGCGCAAGGTGTGGCGCACTAATTCACGCAGTATTCGCACTAGCATCGGTGCCGTGAGCTTCTTCGAGGTTGTCGAGATCGTCGGCAAGGCGGTCGACGCGACCGGCGTCGTCGTGATCGTCGGCGGCGCGCTGCTGGCGGCCGCGGCGATCGTGACGCGCCGTCGTCAACCGGACGACACCCCGTACGAATCGTTCCGCAAGCAACTCGGCCGCTCCATCCTGCTGGGCCTGGAGTTTCTCGTCGCCGCCGACATCATCAGGACCGTGGCGATCACCCCCACGGGCCAAAGCGTCCTCGTGCTCGCCGGGATCGTACTGATCCGGACATTCCTGAGCTTCTCGCTGCAGGTGGAGATGACGGGAACATGGCCGTGGCAGAAGCGGCCGCAGCCCTCTAGGGGATTGTGAACGTGCGCGGCGGCGTCATCGTCGGCACCGACGACATCGTGCGGCGGGCAACGCCGGCGTCACTTTGTACCTGACCGGAGCACGCCACCGGTGGACGGGTCGTACGACAAATCGCCCCAGCTCCGCTCGCGAGCCTGCGAATTTCCTCCTTGCCGGGCGGTCGCGGACCGGAATAGGCTCCGGTTTGGTATGCCGATGGCCGTCGTACCAATTCGAGAGGAATGAGATGCGCGCAGTTACTAAACGAACAGTGGCATTTACCGCTGCGATTGCGGGATTTGCTCTGATCGGTTCCGGATGCCACGCGAGCAAATCCAGCGAAACAGCAAGTTCAGCCTCGTCCGCGACGTCTTCGGCCGCGTCGTCCGCGACGTCCGCAAGCAGTAGTGCGGTCGCGGGCGCAACTACAACCATCCCTGGTGCCAACGGCACGTCGTACACCGTGGAAGGACCAATTCTCGCGAGGTACCAGACTCTTACCGAAGCTCAACTGAAGGACCTGGGCAAACCGTTCGACAACCAGCATCCGACCAAGGACGGCAGCGGTGTCTACCAGCAGTTCGACGGCGGTGTGCTCATTTACAGGACTGGGAACCCGGTCTACTTCGTATGGGGCAAGATCCGCGACCAGTGGAACAAGTTGGATGGTTCGCAGGGCAAGCTGGGCTATCCGACCTCTGACGAGCAAATCCTCCCCGACGGCTCTTTCAAGTCGGTGTTCGAGCACGGCACGGTCACCTTTAAAACAGGCGATGAGGACGCGACTGTCACCATGAGCTAGCCGGTCTGAGAGTCCACCGTTCCGGTGGGCTCAAAAGTCCTCTACCGAAGGTCGGGCAATCGATCCAGATTGCCCGACCTTCGTGTCAGAAGACTCCTCGGAGGGAGGACGCAGTGCCGTATCGGCGGCACCGTCGTAGCGTGGAGTGGTGACATCACCGAGCAATCTGCCCCGCACCGTTGGCGAATTACGTGCCGCCGGTCATCGTGAACGGGGAGTCAAGCAGGAAATCCGGGAGAATCTGCTGACCGCCCTGGCCGAGGGCGACGATGTTTGGGCCACCGCTGACGCCAGAGCAGCGCGGCGCTGTTCGACCCGGCTGGCAGTGCCGGTGAGTGCTGGCAAATGCTGGCTAGACATTGCATGCAGATCGCACGACAGATCAACAAGTTGACCCGAAAACATGCGCTGACTAGGCAATTCCTATCGTCGGGCTGACAGGATTTGAACCTGCGACCACTTGACCCCCAGAACATTGCGGTAAGGCGTTTCCCCTGTTCGTCCGCAGTTTGTGGCGCAGCAAGACGTTCATAGACGCGCAGATCGCATTATGCGATTGGATTCGCAGCGAGTACTCGGTAGACGGTCGCCCGGCTGACGCCAAGCGTGGCGGCAATCGTGCTCGCCGATTCCCCGCTCGCATGCATCCTCTGGGCCAGAGCAGCTTTTGACTTGTCGAGTGCCTTCGGGCGGCCGATGTGCTGCCCGCGTGCCCGCCGCGCATCCCGCGCTGCCGCACGGCGTTCCCGCCCAAGCTCCAACTCAAGCTCAGCGAGGCTGGCGAGCACGCCGGCCACCATCCGGCCTGTCGCGTTGGACGTGTCGATGCCCTCGCGGAGCGACCTCAGCACGATCCCCCGTTCTCCTAGCTCACGGATGGTTGTCATGACCTCCTCGGCGTTGCGGCCCAGGCGGTCGATGCCGACGACGACGATGGCGTCACCTTCGCGCGCGTAGTCCAGTAGTGCGGCGAGGCCGGGTCGCTGCTCCCGTGTGGACGTTCCCGACAGCTTGTCGCCGTAGATACGGTTTGGGTCCACGCCTGCCGCGGTCAGCGCATCCACCTGTTGGTCGAGCGATTGGTGTCCGGTGCTCACCCGCGCATACCCGAGTTGAGTGCCGGTCGCGGTCAGTGTGGTGGTGAGTGCCATGCGGTAAGTGTCTCATAAATTGCAAAACGTAGCAATATGCGGCATAAGTTTTGAGGCGCATTCTGCGGCTGGCCCAACTGGGTGTTTCTGTCGCACGGCACGTCCCTGCCACTCCGTGTCAAGGCTTTAGTTTTGAGACTGCACTAAAGGACGGCCAAGATGGCGGTCGGTGCCGAGCCAAGATCGCTGTCCTGTTCGGGTGAAGGTTGCGATGTTCGGGTGAACGTTGCGATCGAGGTTGCGAGTGTTCAGGTAAAGGTTGCGAGTCGCTGCCGGGTTTCGCCGGCTGTGCGGTTTGCGGCGCTCGGACCGCCCCGCTTGTTCGGGCAATGGAAAACCAGATCCTTGGATGGAAGACTTCCTCCCGTGAGCGAAACTGGGCGAGACGACGCCCCAGATCTCGAACGGGTGCTCGGTCACCTGCATCTGCGCGAGTTGCTTGCGGAAGTGCGCGATCGTATTGCCGAGATGATCGAGGTCCGTGATCGTCTGGACCGGTTGATCGAATCGATCCTCATGGTCGCCTCAGGTTTAGACCTCGATGAGACGTTGGGGCGGATTGTTCATGCGGCGGTCGAGTTGACTGGTGCGCGTTACGGCGCGCTCGGCTTGCGGGGACAGGGAAAGGAACTCGCCGATCTTGTTTATGAGGGGATCGACGAGTCCACCCGTGCCATGATCGGTGACTTGCCGCGCGGGACGGGCGTGCTCGGTGTGTTGTTCGACGATCCCCGTCCACTTCGGCTGAACGACGTATCCACGCATCCGTCATCGGTAGGGTTCCCGCCCGGCCATCCACCGATGCGGACNTTTCTNGGCGTTCCGGTNGTGCTTGGTGGAGGTCAGGTGTTCGGCAGCATCTATGTCACCGAGAAAGCCGACGGCGCTCCCTTTACCGGTGATGACGAGGTGATGGTGCAGGCGCTCTCGGCTGCGGCAGCCATCGCCATCGAAAACGCCAGGCTGTTCGGGCAGACGCGTACCCGTCAGGCGTGGCTGGAGGCCACGCGCGCCGTTTCGATGGCTTTGCTTGCCGGCAGTGAATCGGACCATGTGCGTCAATTGATCACTACAGATGCGATGCGGTTAAGCGGTAGCGAGTGGTCGTTTTTGGCCGCACCCCCCGAACCGGCCACCATTGACGAAATCAGCCAGCTAGTCGTGACCGCAGTC
>JGI26340J50214_10000789_pt1 | contig 10633 bp, 8 predicted proteins | sample BogFormECP12_OM2_FD_50214 | JGI IMG/M metagenome (IMG submission 50214)
ATAGGGGAGTTGGCAAAAGAGTCCGGTGTTCCGGTGCCGCGCGTCCAGCAGTTTTTGCTTTCCGAAGCACGTCAGGATCGAGTCGATTTGCACGCTAGTACCCTGGTTTGGCACACGCTGAGCCCCGAGGATAAAGCCGGGGCGACGGCCGTGCCCGGCTGGTCGGAACCGGCCATAACCGTTACGATCCGTCAAAAATTGGTAACGGTGGCGCTGCCCGCCGGCCTGGATATTATTAAAGCGTACGATGATATTGTGGACCGGCCCGAAGCGCGAAAAAAACTTGAGCAAACGAACCCGGCGCTGGTCGCCGCCCGTGACAAAGCCATAACGGACCTCCGGCGTGAAAAAGTAAATCAAGAGCTAGCCCAAAAACAAGAGCTCCAACAAACCCGTGCTGTGCGCCGCCGGCAGCGTTGACGCGTAGCGAACTTGGAGGCCTCTATAGACAGGTGCGTCTATGCTGCCGGCAGTATAGTCATGGGCGTCTATGCGTGACAAGCGCCGGCAACTCACGCGGCTCCTTAACAAGCGGCCAGCACTGTCAAACGCAAAATTAAATGCAACTCGGTCAGCGCTACTTCAGATGCTGATTCCGTGTTCCTTGAGCAGTTCGTCCTTGTAAAGGTCTTTGATCGCCTGACCCATCGCTTGATAGCAGATGTAGTTTGTAGCAATCCTTTTCGTCTCATAACCCGCGTCGCGAATATGAGGTTCGTACCGCTTTACAAGCTCCGGGCCGTGGTTCTCCCAAAACGCAATCGGATCTCGGCGCCAGACAACTGTCGAGCCATCCTTTGAAGGGCCAACAAGATATCGGAACGCTGCGAAGATCGGAAAGATCCACCCTGCGGGATACTGATACTTCATCGGGCTGCTCATGAATTGCGACTTTGGCGCTGTATTGCGATACTTCTTTTCCCCCTTCTCGTATCGCTTCTCGTCGAAGATCTTAACTTCTTCGATTTTACCGAAACGACCGCTGTAATGGTCCGGAAATGTGATCTGCAGCACATCGAACAAGCGGATGAGGGAAGGCACTAGGCTGATCCACTTCTCCAGCTCTGGCTCTTCTGCGGCGTATTCGAGAAAGGCATCAAGGCATCTCTCTTTGTGGCCGTATGCATTGCTCGGTTCCCCGCCTGCGGCGGCTACGAACCTGGGATAGTAAATCATGAGCAGGATTATGATTTGCAATGCGTCGACGCTACCACCCTCTCCCTCTCTCCAAGAAATCTCATCGTAATATGGCTCCTTGGATAATGCTGTTTTGAGGATATCGAAGTGACGACGGGCATCAGCGAGAGATTTCGACTTTACTTGCACACTCGTATTCCGAGCCTCTTTGATGTCGTTGAGCAGATCAAGCATCTCAGGGCTTAGTTCACCAGCACCGTTCAGCGTCGGTATCAAAACTTGTGCGTTCACGAATGTTTCCGCTAGCTTGGAAACCGCTTCTTCGTCACTAAGTTCCTCACGCCATTTATTTATCCGCTCGTTCGTGTTACCGCCGTCCAGAAGGCCATACAGTGTCTCTTCTTCCGGAATCTCATCAAGAATCAGCCGCACGCGCTGACTCTTGTTATCGTACTCGACCTTCTTAGCGACAATTGTCACACCTCGGTTGAGCAGATGGAATCTCTTCCAGTTTTCTGCCAGCGTATCACGAATTTTTTTCGAAACCGGCGAACCGAGAATCGGCCGCCGAGGATTCGGACCTAACCCAAAACCATACGGGTACTGATCCAGCGAGACCACCATCTCGCGGCGTTCGATCTTGCCGGCTGGGTCTTCTAAGTTTCTGAAGCAATGGACCCGAAACCAGTCCACAGGCGTTTTAAGAGAATCAGTTTGCATTATACATTCCTTTCATCGCGTTCGAGTGAAATATTCAGACAGTCGTCAAAGACGAACTGCCCATTCGAGGCTCCTAACAGGAGCTTCGGCACCTGAATCGGTGCAGGGAACTGAAAGGAAAGAAGGACAAAAAAATGTCATTTTACTCCCGAGAATCTTTCGATGCCTCGCTTTTTTCAGCAGCCCGGTCCGACCGAGTGCGGTTCGTTGATTAGCACTGTGCATTCACATTGTCAATTGTTGATTGCGCCTCGTCTGTATCCATGAGAATGAGTGCGCTCCTAAGAGGGTGTTTGAAAAGTCCTGACTCCCGTCATCTACTTGGTTAAGGCCGGCCTCCTCGGCAATGCGAGACGCGGGATCGACCGAACCGCAAGAAGAAGGGCACCATCTGGGTTTTGGATCGGGAAAGCTTCGCGGAATTTGTGAAGCGTTGGCCGGTGCCACGAGGGCAGCGGCGAGCAGCTCGGAGCGAACATGCAACCTAATCCATCAGACGTAGCAGGAGGAGCCCTCGTGTTCGAGGCGCTGATTTTTATTGTCGCGTCTTGGGTGATCTGGCTATTTGTCCGCAAGCAGTATCGATTTGGAGTCGTTTGGTTTTACGCATCATCCCGGCGGGCGGCGCGCGAAACGAAAAATGCGCTCGTTCTCCACGCCTCCCCGCCGCGCGCAAATGCGCGGCGCTCCGCTCGTTCGCTTCGCCCAATTTTCGTTCGCGCGCCGCCCGCATTTCGGCCCTGACACGCTTAACGCTCGAGAAAAACGAGACAGTTTGTAAAATTGCCGGATCACGGTTGCCCACACACCCCTGCATTCATCGCTTCCCCCGCCGGCGGACGGCGACACGCTCCCCTTTCCCGACGAAGCGGCCGGGCCGTTCGACCCGCAGGCCTGGCTGCCGCCCGACGTAGGCCCGATTACGACGCCACCTGCTTTTTCCTCTCGAGCCAGCAAGGCGGCCTGGCCGGCGAATATATCGAGCCGAACGAAGAACTCAGTTTCCGGAATTTCGCGGCGATGCTGTCGGCCCGCGTCGCGGCCTTTGTGAAGCTAAAAAGACAATAGCTTACCTACGCTGTGGGGGAATACTTCTTGCGTCGCTCCGACGATCTAGATCAACGCGCTCCCAATCCCTGAAAGAAATCCGGCTCCCATTGTTGATTGCAGTTAAATCGTAGACCAAAAATGGGCTCCTCTCCCTCGGAGTCTTACGATTTAATTGCAAAAATCTGACCTCAAAATGTGCTAGTCTACGATTTACCTGCAATCGACACCGCCAATTAGTCATGCCGAGATACCCGGAAACCCGAGCCTTGATGGAACAAGCCCTCCGCCATGTTTTGTCCGAGCAGGAGAAGCTTCTTAAGCGTTCGGACGCAGATGCGCTTACTAACATTCTCTTGCCCCTCAGCCGTCTGGCGATCAACACGAGCGACCAGCTCGTGGAAGGAATTCATCGCCTGAAAACGACTGCGGATCTGACTAAAGAAGCGAGGCAGATCGAGGAAATAGCCGATGATCTTTCTGAGTCGCTGTGGAAGCCGATCCAAGTAGCGGTGAGCGCAATCTACGAACGCATCGAGAATTCACTTACAAGGCAACCGGGGAAGCGCGGGATGGTGGCCGATACTCGAGCCCACTACCATAATTTGAGGCTCCGACTTCTCGAACAATTACTGGGCGCGCGAATGTTGGCTCTAAACAGCGATCTCGGCGATGAAAGTGAACGCATCTGGCAGCAGTTCCTTGAGCGCCATCTCGGGGCGATGTTCCGTGTGCTCCGGGGCGGGCATATTTGCGACTATCAAGGGGAGACATCGTGCCAGATGGATTTGATCGTTGTTCGGGCAGACGCGCAGGTATTCGTTCCGGGCGATTCGGACGACGGGAAGGCGCAAGTGCTGATCGACCAAGTGATCTCGGCGATCATGGTCACATCGAATCTGACGGCAGCGAAATTGAAGAGTGACTGGCAGAAGCTGCAATCGATCCCGGCGTTTCCAGAAATGGAGAAAGATCACGCCCATTTGAAAGGGCATCCTTGGCCACTGTGCTACATTTTGGCCGCACAATCAGATTCAGCGGAAGATTTGGAGGAGGCTTGGAAGCTGGTTTGTCGCGAAGGTCACACACAAGTTGTTCCGCAATTTNTAATCGCGCTTGATACCGGCTTTTTATACTGCGGATTGCGCAAGTGGCCGTGCCCACNCTATCCCGGCAACTATACGGAGGCTGAACACGTTAAGGCAGAGACAGGAATTTATGCGGGTCTTGGACTGGCATGGCTGTTGACCCAGCACCAGGGACGCCTCGCTGCGGCACAGTGGCAGAATCCTGGAGCTATCAATCGCTTCGCGATGCTCTTGAACGAGGCGATGGTGGGCGAAGCCAACCAACCAGATCGGTTCTTTCAGTGGCCCCAAATGCAACCGATCGCGGGAGTCATTGAATGGGGCAGCGCGGAGTGTTGGGGTCACAATCGGCTGCCCCTGTGCTCTTTGAAACGGAAGCGAGAGGGCGCGACCAAGGTTTGGGAGGTCGAATTGCTCTTGCCCGGCGTTGATCCCGACGGCCTCGATTATCGTTCTTACGTGAAACAGCTTCGATGGNTTCGCTACGGCATGACNGCCACTGCTGGAAGGCTAATCGCAGTCGAGGAATGGTTGAACCACAAGTCGAAGACTGATCACAAACGTCGCATNGCGGTCTTCGACGCACGCACCGGAGAGGAAATCACCGGACCGTTGGTGGATGCTCTGACAGCGGTTTCGGAGGTGGAATCGATCAGAGCGGCTATCGAGGCAGAGCTTTCATCATCGCCAGCGAAAAGTGACACGCCGCCGTGAACACTTGCACGCCAGGCGGCGGGGCGGCAGCACTAGAGGGCGCAAAATAATTCGGCCGGACATGAATCTCCGCGTACGACCAAGCTATATGACCGGACAAAGGACGAGATTACACTGAGTGAGGTGGAGCGAGTCCGGCTGTGACCATCGCCGCCGCGATCCGGTAACCAAGTGAGCATCTTGTAAAAAACCCCAAAAAACAAACCAACAGAAAACATCACTATGCCAGACTGGAACTCAATCAAACAAGAAGTTGAAAACAACGGGAATATATTAACCGTTACTATGGAGAAGCTGCGCGAAGCGCATGGTGCCGCCCGGCTTGGCATCAATATTCAAGCCCAGATTAAGAACACTCTTGCAGGCATGGGGCTTGGCCACGTCCCTCAAGAACTACCTTCTTATCAGCACGAGCCAGTGCGGCTCTATAAGCGAGGCACACCGGTTGGAGACATTATCGAGATGGTGCTAACTCCCGGGCAGCAGAATGATGCGAAGCTGAGTCAACAGTTTAGCCAAAACGCACCCGATTACGCCGCAATCATTGCAAAGATTAGGGAACTCGTTGCGGAATAGGTGTAGGGAACACCGGCCCGTGGGCATAACCGCAACTTTTGACGCGAAGAAAGGGCCAAATCATTCAGCTTTTAGCCGGGCCGGGTCGCTAGAGAACAAAGTAGCCGATGAAGTCGGCTTCTTTTTTGAACTCTTCCAAAAATGCGGTTCTATCGACGTTGTTGTGAGTCAAAAACATATCGTCGGCCGAAAGTGGCGAGTCGAAGGAGATGATGGCCGAAGGGGCCTGCCGCTTCCGGAGAGATGGTCCTCCTTGCACGCCCTGCTCACACGTCACACCAACGAGTCTTCGCCCAAGAAACAATTCGCGCCTCTCGGGCCTCGATCTCAGAAAACGTCCAGTCGCTATCTTTGCACACTTCTTGGACCATCCGCAGATTGTGTTTGGCATACGTCTCTTTCTTTTTATCGAAGGGGAAGTTTTGCGCCTCTTGATTCAACTGAACAGGGAGAAGCAGCAGATTCCCAATTCTGCCAACGTTAGCCTCAAGCGACTGCTTCGCGCCGTCAGCGGACCGCATTTTACCGCGCCAAGCCGTTCCCGTGGGGTTCCGTGGGAAAACGTGCTCAATGGAGTCCAGGGCGCGGAGCTTCCAGATTTCCATTCGTTCGTTTTCGTCTACCGTCGCGCCGGAGCCAAGTTTCTGCGCGAGATGTTCCTCGTATGACCAAAGCAAGTACCGGCATTCCTCGGGATGGTCGTAACAGTCCTTGCGGATCAGACCCTGTTCGAGGGCTTGGTCGATGGGGTATTCCTGGCCGAGTTCTCGAAGGCCAGCCATAATCTGGTTGTAGGTTCGGGTCTCGATGTCTTCGGTGACGATTTTGTATGCCAAACGAACATAGTCGCCCACCTTCGTACGGGAGTCCTTGTCGAATAACCCGAAAATACGAAACGTGACTCGCTCCCATTGCTCTAACAGCCTGCGCCGCTCGTTGTCACTCACGCCCGTCGCAGTCATGATGGCCACCGCAAGCAGTCGCGCATGCAGTATTTCGGTGACGGGTTCAAGGTGCGAGCTGGCGTAGAGCACAACAACCTTGCGTGCTACGTCAAGTAGTCGTGTGGATATCTGCTTAGGCTTTTCGAAGGAGACGCACTCCTTCCTCAATAATTCCAAAGATTCATCCGCTGAACGCGGCTTTCCCTGGCCGGGACCGTAGTAGAGAGTTGCGGTGATTCGAAGAACCTCCTCACCTGGAATGTCCTCTGTGGCGATTTCACGATAAATCTGACTCCAGATCCCCTGGAGGGATTCGATCTCGGCTTCCGCGACTGTGGGTTGCTCGGAAAGTTCATACATTCTTCCCATAAGAACGCTCTTGGTCTTGTCCAACCAATCGACGGCTAAACCACGACTGTTGAGTACTTCGAAGACCGTGTAAACGACTCGGCTATCTTCTGTATCGAATACAACGAAACCGAGGCGATATAGGATGAGCCGCATTAGGGACAAAAGGTCGGACGACGACTTCCAATCCTGAACAAACTCTTTGCATGCCTTGATCGCGTTGGCCAGATTCCGATCGGAATGCGTCTGCAGATCGGCCTTACTGGGCGCGATGCCCTCGCGGATGAAACGATTGAAATTGAATTCGTTGGCGTTGTTGGTCTGTAGCAGAATCAAATGCCCATCGCGTTTCACCAGGATCTTCGCCAAATCCTGTCTGTCTTCGGACGATTCGGGTAACGCCAACTCAATGGACTTAAGGAGGAGAATCAGCGTCGTTAAGCGTTGCTGGCCATCCACAACATCATAAACGCGATACTGCGCCGCTCCGACATCCTTGGTTTCCGCCGTTCGATGGCAGACGATGGTGGCCATGAAATGATGCTGGTCCTCACTACCCGTCGCTAACTTCCTTATGTCCGCAAAGAGGTCTTCGCGCTGGCGCTTCTGCCAGCTGTAGAAGCGCTGATAGTGGGGAATGCGGAAGACCCGGTCTGCAAACAACGTCTGGAGAACACCGTAGCGCGGCTCGATCATTCCGCCTCCTTTAGATGACTATGGTTCTAGAGTACAGTAAGAAATTCTATCGTCGAATTGGGGGCTACACAAGGGACGCTACGGAAACAGCTTTCATTGCTTCGGCGTACTCGGCTGAAAGGTTCGTCAGGGCCTCCTGGCTTTGTTCTCAACAACTTCCCAATTTCCCAAAATGCACAGAACCGGCGATTTCGAGCCGCATTCCTGGTTACAAGCGAGGCTGGAGACGTGATTGTAGCCCCAAATCAGCGCGCAAAAAGCTGTGCCAAATAATTCGCAAAGTGACAATTTAAATGTTGTTTTTTCACTAGAAGACTGTAAAACATAACGTCCTTTAGGTATTCGCACGCCAGAAGGGGAAAGGTATTGACATTGTTCTTTTAAATAACATATTATGTAGTTGTAGTCATAACATCATACAACGAAGGTAATATAAAATAGGCTACTCTTATAATCCGCGACCGGCGCGCCGAGATGCAGACCAATGAGCATCAAATAAACGCGTCTTGCGCAGGGGTCTTGTGCACGAACTCTCTCCGTTACCCAAGAAAGTTTCGGTGCCCTAACAGAGCGCGCCTATTTCCCGCCGACAGGCATCTTTCTCAGCGCGTAATAGCTAGCGCCGCCAATGCAGAGACCGCCAGCGGCCTTTGTGATCAGCGCGATAAAAACCACGGTTTCTTTGGAGGGCATGCTCTTAGAATCCAAAAACATCGACAGGAAATCCTGTACCGTGTCGCTCATAACGTTGAGAAGGATTGTGCTGAAAGCGAACAGGGAAATTGTCCAGAACCAAAAAAGGCGTGGAGGAGTAAGCTCGGCTCTAAGCTGGAATTCCGGAGCGCAACCCGTCTGGACCTTCTCGCTACCTGTGCCAGCTGCATTCTGGAGACAGAAATTTAATCCCACTACCTCGGCGCTGAACTTCCTTTGTGTCGTGATCAAGAAGCTGACGGCTGAACCCGTTCCAAATTGCGCAACTGCGGCAGGCGAAACTTCGACGTGTGAGCCGACGACTTCAGCCGCGACGGGCTGACCTGCTAGACTGGTGCTGGATTCACCGTGAACGAAGAGACGAACATCGTAAAGTGCGACCCGACTGAAGAGAGACAACGGTAGCCGGCAGTCCAGGATACCGCCGATGAATCTTGGCAGTTGTGTGACCGCGGCGCTCGACCAAGCGGATTGCGTCAAGAGTGGCGTATCTCCTTGGCTGCGATTGTTGCCCGCCGTCAGGCCTCGCCTTCAAAGAAGGATAAAGACCGAGAAGTTGATGGACCTGCCCGTACCACTCAAGTTCGTCAGCGCCATCTGGATTGATGACGGCCCGCGCGTTCTTTTTTCCCTTGACTCCAACCAGGTAATAACCGCGGTTTGGGTTCACTGGAACAGTACAAAGGTCTTTCGCATTCTCGGCGAAGCTTTCTAACTGTAGCTTGGTCGGACGGCCTTCTAGTCGTAAATTGAGGATGAGAAACGATGTGTCGCTGGGGATGGGTTTACCATCAAGCTCGTGCAGTGGACGCAAATCGGCAGACTCGACACGACCGTACCTGAGCGGGAGGTACAGATCGAAGGCGTCATCGGTGCCTTTGTTCCCACAAAGCACTATAAGTACGAGCTTCCCTCGGAGCGAACGCGGATTCTCGGCTTGACTCCGAATTTCCTCTTCTATCCACGTCTTGCGGTAAGAAAGGCTCAGCAGCCAGTCTCGTGGAAAGCAAATTGCATTAAGAGCGTCCCGTTGGTAGAGGGATCGGTCGGGGTTAAGCGTCGTAAATGCGACGAACTGAAGCTCCTGAGAACTTCGGAACGGTTTGAGCAAGGTATTAAGAGGGTTGCTCTTCAAGTAGGGTTCTCCTAAGAGTTGAATTGGTCGGATAGGCGAATACTCGAAGGGGAGCGAGAGGCTGCGTAGAAAACGAGATCCTAGTTGTCAGATTGCCGGCGCTACGCTCTAAAAGTAGTTCAAGCTCGCGTTCAGTGATATATGCACCGTCGAAGTAGTGGTATCGAACTTCCTCTTCCGCAAACGGCATCCAGTTTGCGGCAAGATAACTCCCGCCCGTAAAGCCCAGGTTCGGATTGACGTAGGTTAAGATGAGATCGGCCTTGACGCCGCGCTGCTCGAGGCAGCGCAATGCTCTTGAAAATGTGAATGAAAACGCGTTCTTTGGGGCTGGCGGAAAGGAATGCACCCGCGACAGTACTAGGATTTTTGCGCCGCGCGCCTTGTGCTGTATATAGCGCTCCGCAAAGCCCAGGTCGTACTCAGAGAACGAAAGCAAGTAAGATGGCAGTTGAGTGCTCCGCTCTTGGCGGCGTCGAAGACCAAAGTGAAGCCCTTTTCGTGCGGAACCGATGTAGTGGAAGAACAGGTGCTGTTTATGTGCCATACTCTCCTCGATCTCTACGACCTCCGCCTCTTGTTCCGACACGTTAGGACAACGCCATGCCCTTGGTCGCAAGTAAAGGTGCTCTCTTTGCGAATCGCGTATGCGGCGCAAGAATGTAAGCGCGAGCGAATCGACAAATGAATCGTCACCCAGTTGGCAGTCCGAGAACTGAGGTACGTGCAACCCGAGCCGAAGCTTGGTCAGAAGTGAATCATCGTCTGACGTCGCTGTTCGAGAAACAGCTGACTCGATGAGTGCAAGGAACGTTGGCCTCGCGCATGGTTGAATCATCCAGGATGGTCGTTTCCAGGCTTTGCGGGTCGTTTCCGGCGTCAGCGATTGAACAAGAGAAGCACCAGGCTGATCGTCAGCGACTGACTCCATCGCACGCACAGTCATCGAGCCTCCGGCAAAATTTTCGGTCGGTTAGGTCGCTTGTCCCTGAGACCAGTTTCAGAAGGCGCGTGCATGACAGATAATGCCCGAAGAAGGCCAGAGAGGTCAAGCCCACGATGGGCTGGTTATTATGGAACAGAGCCCGCATGCGTTTTTGGAGACGGGAGAAGAGGCGCTCCTGTCATTTTCAATTAATTCGTAGACTGGCCGTCGAAAGCCTTGTGATCGGTCGGGTTGAAGATGTGCCAAATAATTCGCAAAGTTACACAGACAAAAATTAGCCCTGCCTAACTTTAGCCCGTCATAATGCAGAGCATTTTTAGACCGGCGTCGCGGCGGGAGGCGCTTGGAGAGCACTCAGGAGGTGATCGGCGCGACGGTGGTCTAAAAATGGGTTGGGCTAAACCGTCGGGGTGTGGCGATATCTATGGGTATCGATTGCCGACTCAATCTTGGAGGGGATCTGGGGAAAGCGGCCAGAGGTGATGAGCGTGTCGGGCGCTCTGGATGGGTCGCGCTGCCTCCAGTGAGCTGTCATGGTGTCGGGGGATGAGATCGGTGCCGGAAAATC
>JGI26340J50214_10000790_pt1 | contig 10626 bp, 10 predicted proteins | sample BogFormECP12_OM2_FD_50214 | JGI IMG/M metagenome (IMG submission 50214)
GGCGGGTGCTGACGTCTACGGGGAGGAGCGACCTCGCCGACCGAACGACAGCAGGTGCATGAGTGCGACGACTACGGCTCCGACGACCAATCCAATCACCGCGGACGCTCCGGTGTTGACCAACCAGGCCAGCACGCCGCCGGCGGACTCGACACCGTGGTGAACCTGATCCTCGACGTGGTGTACCAAGCCGTAGGGAGTGTGCCAGCCGAGGTGGTCGCTGCCCGCTAGCAGGATGTGGCCGCCCACCCAGAGCATCGCCACCGTCCCGACCGCTGAGAGCGCTGAGAGCAGTTTGGGCATCCCGGCGACCAGGCCCCGGCCGACCTTCTGCCCGATTCGGGATGCGGTCTGAGTCAGGTGCAGCCCGACGTCGTCCATCTTGACGACGACGGCGACGACGCCGTACACCACAGCGGTGAGGGCCAGGGCAACGACGATGAGGATGATGAGCCGCGGCACGAACGCCTGGTCGGCCACCTCGTTGAGGGCGATCACCATGATCTCGGCGGACAGGATCAAGTCGGTCCGGATCGCCCCGGTCACCACGTCATGCTCGGCGACCGGCGCGGCGTCGGCGTCATGACCGCGGATAGTGCCCCACACCTTGTCGGCGCCTTCGTAGCACAGGTATATGGCGCCGAGCATCAGGATCGGGGTCACCAGCCACGGCGCGAACTGACTGAGGAGCATTGCGACGGGCAGGATCAACAGCAGCTTGTTGCGCAGGGATCCGATCGCGATGCGTTTGATGATGGGCAACTCGCGCTCGGCAGCGATCCCGTGGACGTATTGCGGTGTCACCGCGGTGTCATCAATGACCACTCCGGCGGCCTTGACGGTCGTGCGGCCGGTGGCGGCGGCCAGTCGTGCGAGAACCGCGACGTCGTCGAGGAGTCCGAAAAGACCCGCACTCATCGCGTCTCCGCCATTGCATCGGAGGGTACCTTCTGCTGCCCTGAACTATCCTCGTCGGATCGAGGATGCACCGCTCGCACAAGCCTTACGCCAGTTGCGCTATCCCGGTTCGTTCGCCCGCGTTTCAGCGGCCCTTGTGTTGTGGAGCTGCCGGGAATCGAACCCGCCTCTCTAGCTGGGCCTTTGCCTTCTGAGCTGCTGGTTCGCTCCGTCTCGGTCCGGTTCAGTCCCGCTCGTTACCTGCGGTTTCGTTCTTGGGTCTTGACGGCGTCAAGAGTAGTCAACCCTTTCCCTTGGGATCTCATCGAAACTAAGAGCACAGCGAAGGTCGCGGTTCAATGCAAGCGGCAGGCCCAGCCGGTGGGGTCGCTGCAATTCAACAGGTGGTTGCTGGCGCTGCGATGTACCACGGCACGGCCACGATGGTGGTGACAAATCGACTTTTCACGCCTGCCGCTCAGAAGCTTGCCGGTATCCACGGCGTCGAACTGGTCGACCGAGTCAGGCTGGAGCGACTCGCGATCAGCTCTCCGGTGAGCACTACGTAGACTTCTCGCCGATTGCCGTATCTGGCATCGCGTTTCGGCCAGTGATCAACGGCGCGACTAGGTGATCGAACGGCGTTGCCACAGCCCCGTGCCGAACGTCGGTCCGAACGACTTATGCCGCAAGTTCTGGCTGGCAGTTATGATTCGCGGTTCGTTCGACGGCCCAGTTCGCGATGGCGAGGGCTGCCGGGATTAGGGTCTCTTCGTCTTCGGCGATTTGGGTCGCGTTGATGCTGACTAGGTGGCGTGGCCGCCGCAAGCGCCGTCGTCGTGCGACCCATTGTGCGATCAGCGCGACCAGCGCGCCGGCCGGTCCGGCAACGACCATCGTTACCAGCAACGACCCGGTGATCATCAGATAACCGAACGCGACTCCGATCGCGAGCAATGCCACTCGTGTGACTGTCCAGCCTGTGGTCGAGCCGAGCCGCCGGGAGAGCCCCATGCCCAACATCAGCGCAAGCAAGTGCCCGACGGCGGTGAAGTCCGCCCAGGATGCGGCCACCAAGGCTGTGCCCAACCACCAGCCGATCCAGGCCGGACGCCACCGAGTCTTTATTACGGTGGTCAGCGCGCCCAATACCGCCAGTGCGCCGTAGCTAATACCGACGTCGCTGGCGTGGGCAACCGAAATCGGCAGCCACCCCGCCCCGATCGCAACGGCCAGCCCCACCGCAACGAGCAGCGTGGCGCCGACGTGGCCCACCGCGAACGCTAGGATCAGCCCTCTGCCGCGCCAGACCAGCTCCCCCAGCGCCAGCAAGCACACCAGTCCCGGCAGCAAGAAGTAGATATCGTCGCCCTCGGTGACAAACGCGCTGGCCACCAACGTGGCGAGATGACCGTTCGCCAGGTTGTACAGGTTGGTGCTCATGTGACTGACGACGGCGCTCTGCATGTTCGGACCGAGCGCCAGCAGCGTGCCACCAATGACGGCCAGCACTACTGCATAGGCCGCTGTGACTCGCACCGACACCAGACGGGAAAGCACCAGCGACAGCATCGTCGTGTGGCGCGGGTCACAACCTATCGCGGCTTCCCGGCGGCGCAGAGCGATGACCGCGGACTGGCCGTGCAACCGATCAACGGCGTCGGACAAGGTCATTTCGTACCCCNGCTGGCTCGCCCGCGGCCCCTGGTGGAGCGGCGTCTGGAGTNACCNAACGCCCGGTGCNAGGATCTGATTTCGCTGCTAGAGGTGTTCGTGGTAGGGATCACAGCGACGGGAACCCGATTCCGCTGACCTGACGGGCAGTGGTGCGCCCCGACCACCGGCCGCGATGGGCAAGGGTCCACCGCCATTGAATTCACGCCCGCAGTCGCGTCGTTATCCGGCGAATGAGGGTGCCGGAATAATCTGGGATCCTGGGGAATACGTCCGGCCGGCGGAGCGGTGCTCATCATCTCGTCGGGTCGGCCTCCCAGAGCCGCGATGAGGAGTCGACGTCGGCCGCGAGCAACGTCACCGTCCCCGTCGGCAGAAGCCCGCCGATGTCCCGCCCGTTTTGGTTAACCGACGACCTGCGGCCCGTGGAGGCCTCATGCTTGCCGATACGCAGTGACCAACGGCGGCTAGACATCAGAGTTCTTTCTCTCGGTTGGTCCCCTACCCGCACCTGACGGTCGACCCGGTCAGAACCCCGACCGTGGCGCGTGCCCGTGTAAAGCCCACATCTGGCGGCGGGGGAGGCGACGTGGGACCGGTGCTAGCCGCATCGGCCAACACCGGGAGCAGTCTTCTGCACATCGAACATGTCGCACCTCCGTCGTGAGGGGCACGTCGGACTGCGGGTCTTCGGGCGTCGGTGCCCCGCAAGGCGTGCTGAGCCCAGTGTCGAGCGATCGCAGCGGGTTGGAACGCGTAGTCCACCACTCGAATCTGCCGGCATGCGCTACTCGCCTCGCGTCCGGCCATCACGCCGTCACACGCGCCGATGAACCCAAAGCCGCCGAGCGGGCCATGCCACCTTCGCGGCGGCAATTCCGAAATTCCACGGCGACCTGCGTAAACGCTGGTGGAGCTGCCGGGAATCGAACCTGACGGTCTACCAGGGCTTTTGCCATCTGAGCTGCCGGTTCATTCCGACTCGTTCCGCTTCGTTCCCGTTGGTTGCCTGCGGTTTCGTTCTCGAGCCTTGACGGCGTCAAGAGTGGTCACCCGCCGGCGCGAGCTCCCGGATCGCCTGCCCGACGATCTGTTCGTGATGGCACCGGCGTCGCAGGAATAACGTGACATATCACGTGTTGCTATAACGAAACGAAGCTGACAAAACCGGAGTGAACAAATGACACAAATTGCGCAATTCGCCGAATACGGTGGCCCCGACGTCCTACGGATGATCGACGTGCCGGCACCGACAGCCGGACAAGGGCAGGTTCGAGTTGCCGTACGGGCCGCGGGAGTCAATCCCATCGACGCGAAAACGGTCATGGGTCTCATGCGTAACGAGATACCGCTTACCCTTCCCGCGGGAGTGGGCGCCGACGTGTCCGGCGTGGTCGACCAGGTGGGTCCCGGGGTCAGCGAATTCGCTGTGGGCGATGAGGTTTTGGGCAGCTCGGTCACACCATCATTCGCAGAATACGCACTCGCCGAGCCAACGAGTCTTGTCCGCAGACCCCACGATATCGCTCGGGAGGTCGCAGGATCGCTCGCGGGAGCCGGCGGAACCGCGTACGCCGTGCTGAAACAACTCCGTGTCAAAGCCGGCGAGACGCTTCTCATCCACGGCGCAGCCGGCGGGGTAGGCACCTTCGCCGTCCAACTCGCTGCAGCACGTGGTGTGACGGTCATCGGAACCGCCAGCGAGCGCAATCACGACTACCTGCGGTCGATCGGCGCGATACCCGTTACCTACGGTGACGGACTGCTGGAACGGGTCCGCTCCGTCGCTCCGCAGGGCGTCGATGCGGTCCTCGACGCCTCCGGCCGCGGCGAGATTCCCGTGTCGATCCAGCTGACCGGAACACCCGAACGCGTGCTCACGCTGGTCGCCTTCGACGCCGCGGACACCGGCATCCAGATTCACATTGGGGGTGGAGGCAGCGATCTCGGCGATGCTCTTCGTGAAATCGTCGGACTCATCGAGCAACGACGGCTCACGGTGTCGATCTCGCGAACCTTTCCCCTCACCGAGATTGCCGCGGCACTCAAGACAAGCAGCGCAGGGCACGTCACCGGCAAGATTGTCATACTGCCCTAATCGAGCTTGTTGATCGGCGCCGCTAGGCGAGCGCGACTGTTTGAAGTCTTACATCACCACCAGCGGGTGACGGGGTCCATAATCAGCTCGAGCATGCGCTCGATGGCACGCGCTTTACGGACGATGACCGGCTTAGCCGCAAGCTCGTCGTTTTCCTCTTCCGTCAGATCGTCGCGGCCGTGAAACAGATGGCCCACCTGCTTTTCAGTCAGCCAGCCCGGCCGGCTTTTCCACTGCCCGATCGTGCGCAGCAGCTGCCGGCAGGCCCGCTCCGACGGTAATTCCGGATCGCCCGGCCGCAGGCTCTGCAGGTAGCGCCAGTACTGAGTGTCGTTGTGGTGCATCGCAACTGCTCCCCTACCCCATCCGCCAGAGGACGGGCCTACCTTGACGCGCGGCCGTCACTGGATCATCGACGGTGAAAACTTCCGGTTTGACGAATTCGACGGGGGCAGCACGACATGGGTGCCCGCCGTCGCCTACAAAGTCAACGGCCCCGACGTGGTCCGCGCGCGCATCCCGCCCCCTGCAAATTCGTCGGACCAGTTCACCGTGACCAGCCCCGGTACCGCAACACGGTAACCGCCCCGATCGTCGCAAGTGCACTGTTTTCTGCACATACCCGGCGGCCGGTGACCTCAATTGCCTGGGCCGACCCCCAACGACAAAATGATCATGATTCTGGCTTGACACATTGCGCTGTGCTTAGCGCGCAAAACTGACGACACGGTCAATCAGACGACGAATTCGGATGACACCGCGTCATTGCGCTCGTGCACGTGGTCGGCCGGCAATCACTGGAAGCTGGCAATTGTTGGGCGGTTGTTAAGCGACTGTTAGGGACGGGCGCATTGCAAAGGTCAAGGCCCCAGTATCCGGGCGGTGCGGTGGCAGGGAAAGAGGAGACTAACTACCTCAAACCGCCGAAGTCCGGCGCGTCGTGGGGCCAAAATGGACGTCGATCTCAGGTCGTGAAGATCAAGACCGTACCGGTGGCCTCGACCTGACCAAGTTTGAGATCAGAAGGTGACGCACATGAGTGACACTCACGCGGTACTCCCTGGAACTGATCGGCCCGCGCCCGCCGACGCGCGCAGGGTTGGGGACGTCGATCCGCGCGCGCACGTCGAAGTAACTGTCGTGCTGAAAGCTCCCGAGTTGCCGTCGCCGGACAAGATGCCGGCCAAGGCGTTGACTCCGGCCAAGTTTACGAAAAAGTACGGCGCCGACCCGGAAGATATCGGCAAGGTGGAAGATAGTCTGCGCTCGTATGGACTGCATATTGATGGCGTCGGGGCCACTGGTCGCAGTCTGCGGGTGAGTGGCACCGCAGCGGATATGGAATCGGCGTTTCACGCCGACATGGGGATTTACCACAGCCCGGAATACGGCGAATTTCGAGGCAGGGCGGGTTCCATCAAAGCTCCCGCGGAAATCGCCGACCTGGTGGAGGCAGTGCTCGGTTTGGACCAGCGGCCGGTTGCCCGAAGGGCGGCTGCGCAGCCAGCTGTCACTCTCGAGGGACCCGGCTTCACGCCCGCGGACATCGAGGGTCGCTACAATTTCCCCCCGGGGGATTGTGCCGGCCAGAAAATCGCCATCGTGGAATTCGGCGCACCCTTGACCTCGCGGCCTCCCAAGGGGAAAGCGGTCAAGTTTTTTGCTCCCCCGGTTTACTTTGCGGACGATCTTGCACAGTATTGCCAGCGACACGGCAGGCCCGTCCCCGTCGTCAAGCCCGTGGGGGTCAATAATTTCTGGCCGTTCACGGGAGTCCAGTTGCTCACCGCGAGCCAATTGTTGCGTTATACCGGCCCTGTTTTGACGGCGACTCTTAACGCGGCCAGCGAAACGATGATGGACGTGCAAATCGTCGCGGCGCTGTGTCCGGCTGCGGAGATCTCGGTGTATTACGCGACGTGGGACCAGCAAGGCTGGTACAACCTTCTCGACCAGGTCCACGCAGATGCCCCGCACTTCCTGTCAATAAGTTACGGCTTGGCCGAGGACAGCCCCGACTGGGCGGAGATCGGGATCCAGACCATCAATGATTTGCTGGCCGGGCTTGCCCTGATCGGGGTTACGGCCTGTGTTTCCTCCGGGGACGACGGCACCAACTGCCAGATGAGCGATACCAACGCCCACGTGGAGTTCCCCGCATCCAGCCCCTACGTGCTGTCGGTGGGCGGGACGATGCTCACCCTGCAGCGGCCCGACAACCCGTTTTCCGTCGAGGAAGTGGTCTGGAACCAACCGCCCGGACGACGAACGGACCAGGGAGGAGGATCAACGGGAGGCGGTGTCAGCGGGCTTTTCCCGCGGCCGCCCTGGCAGACCGTCGACATTGCTTCCCTCAACCCGCCATCAGCGGACAAATCGTTCAAGGGACGAATCGTTCCCGACGTGGCCGCGCTGGCGGGCCCGCCGTTGTATTCGCTGGTGTTCGGAGGACTGCCCAAGCTTAACGGCGGCACCAGCGCGTCGACGCCGGTGTGGGCTTCCCTGCTGGCGCGGATCAACGCGGCGCTGCCCGCGGCCAAACGGCGGCGTCTCATGACGCCCCTGCTCTACCAGAACAACGTGAGCACGGAGGGTTTCATAGATATCGTCACCGGAGATAACGCCGCTTACCCGAATCCCGGCAAGGGGTACTCGGCCGCCAAAGGCTTCGACGCCGTGACCGGATGGGGCATACCGGACGGCCAAAAACTCTTGTCGCTGCTTGCCACATAGGTGCCGTCGGTGCTGACGGCGGCTCGCGCGGCCCCGGTCAGCACCATCCTGGGCCACCCCGATAGACCGGTCGACGCGGCCATCGCTGACCTAGATAGGGCCTGGCGTGTGGCGGGTTTCCGTAACTCGTGGCAGCCGTTTCCGATATCTGAGCACTGAACTCCCGCGGGTTAAGCCTGTGTAAGTCGCGGCGCTCGAGATGCCACACGACGCGCCAATCATCGCCTGGTCGATGGTTCTCCGATGACCAACGATCCGGCCAGCTCCGCCAGCGCAGACCAGCCGCCAAAAGCACCAGCGGCCGCAGCGCGGCGTCGGGTACCTTAGCCAGCCACCGGTCCAGATCGGCTCCAGAGATCACAGGTTGCTCGGACACCTACAGTGCCTCCTTCGGATACGGGAAACCGGGCGGCTGCGTGAGTTTCGGATCGACGTAGCTGCGCAGTGCCGCGTCGCAGGCCGCGTAGCCCCAGTTGACGAGCCGCCTGCTGCGCACCGGGTCGAGGCGCGCCAGTCGGGTGTTGGTCCGCGCGAGCTCCTTGGTCGCGGTCAGCGCTGCAGGCAGCCTCGAGCTAGAATTCGGGAACCTCGCGTAGTCGGTGTTGATCGCGAAGAATGCGCCCCGGCGCTGGCCGGCGGCCAGCATGCCGTTGATCTGGCGGCGGCGTAGCCGCCGCACCTGGACGTCGATTGTACTGAGCACTCGCAGCGTGCCCTGGATCCAGTTCTTCTGGGGCACTAAGTGCTCGTTGAAGGTGCCGCCACCGTCGCTGACGAAGACGGTGGCGCAGTTCTTCACGACCGGCTCCAGGCCGAGGTTGTCGTAGACCCCGCCGTCGGTGAGCTGGACGGTTCCCCCGCCGGGCAGGCGGAGGAGGCTCGGCGAAAGCACCGGGGGGAACGCCGAACTCGCGGCGACCGCCTGCGCCAGCGGAATCGCTGGCTTGCTGATCTCCGGGGTTTTCCAGTCCCGCATGTAGGGCTGGCTGAAGCGCCAGAGGGTCCCGTGGGTCAGGTTAGTGGCCAGCAGCACAAACCGTGGGCCGTCACCGTCGTGGGGTAGGTCCTGCAGTGTCGCGCCGCGAAAAAGCCGTCTGTCGTAGGCACTTTGCACGTGTTGGGAGATCCGCCCGGGTAGCAGGAGTGCGCCCAACACCGCCGGGACGTCGATGGTGTGCGCGGCGAGGTCGAGGATCGGTTTCTCGACCAGCGCATCGAAATTGATGGCAACGTTCTGGTCAAATGTCAGGTTTTTCCACTCCATGCCGAGCTTGCCGGCAATGATCGAGCCGCCCGACACTGACGCGATGCGCGTCAGGCGCGCCAGCCACCCGGTCTCATTGAGCCGGCGCACCGCGCCGAGATGAAAGAGCATCGCGCGATAGCCGCCGCCGGATAAACACAGGCCGATCCCGGCGGGCGGTGGCGTGCTCGGCAGGTCGAGGACTTCGGGGGCGTCATCGACCGTTTCCTGGGTTGCTTGACGACTGACTTCCGGCATCGCTCACACCGCTGGTTACGAGCCATCATTGTGCGACACGGCTCACAATGTCGTGCGGAAATCCCGAAAACCCCGTTCAGGGGCGACGGCGCAGCGACGCTGCCCACCGGCTTCAGCTAGCCATCGACATTGCACTCGCATTGGAGCATCTCGGGCTAGACGTACAGGTCACCCTGGACACCTATGCGGATCTATTCGATGACGATCTGGACGCGGTCGCAATGACTCTGGATAGCCGGTATTCACCTGAAAGTGTGGCCAAAATGTGGCCACAGGGACGAAATGATGTCCTCTAGCGAACAGCAAAAGCACTGTTTACCTGCGCGAACACGTCTACAGCTATGGCGGTGGCGGAGGGATTTGAACCCTCGGACGGGGGTTACCCGTCACACGCTTTCGAGGCGTGCTCCTTAGGCCGCTCGGACACGCCACCGCCGGACAGCTTACCCAACGCCGCCCTTACCACCCCAATCGCTGGCGGGCGAAGAATTCCTCCAGCAGAGCAGCACATTCATCGGCCAGCACCCCGCCGCGCACGGCCGGGCGGTGGTTGAGCCGGCGGTCGCGGACGACATCCCACAGCGAGCCGACCGCTCCGGTCTTGGGCTCCCAGGCCCCGAACACCAGGCGGTCAACGCGCGCCATCACCAGCGCGCCTGCGCACATCGTGCATGGCTCGAGGGTGACCGCCAGCGTCGCACCGGCCAGCCGCCACCCGTCACCGAGTGCGCTGGCGGCAGCCCGCATGGCCAGGATCTCGGCGTGTGCGGTCGGATCACCCAGGGCCTCGCGCGCGTTGACCGCGCGGGCCAGCTCGGTTCCGTCCGCGTCGACCACCACCGCACCGACCGGGACGTCACGTGGGCCCGCGGTCGTGGCGACCGACAGGGCGGCACGGATCAGGTCGTCGTCGGACCTCACCGTCCGAGACGTTCGAGCACCGCCGACAGTTCCTCGGCGAAGCCCATCTCCCGCGCGATGCGGCCCAGCTGCTCGTCGGCGTACAGGTCGGTCTCGTCGAGAATGACACCCAGCACCGCTTCGGGCAGCCCGACGTCGGAGAGCAACCCGAGATCACCCTCCTCGAACGGGTCGGCGTCCTCCAGGTCCTCGGGATCGATGTCGGCGTCGAGGTTGTCCAGCACCTCGGCGGCGATGTCGTAGTCCAGTGCCGCGGTGGCGTCCGAAAGCAACAGCCGGGTTCCCGACGGGGCCGGTCGCACGATGACGAAGAACTCGTCGTCGATGTCGAGTAATCCGAAAACCGCGCCGGCGCTGCGCAACTCGCGCAGCACGGTTTCTGCCGCGGTCAAGCTGGTCAGGGCTTTTGCTGGCATGGCAGAACAGCGCCATTTACCGTCCTCGCGTACCACGGCCACACCGAACCCGTCCGGCGTGTCCGCCTGCGCGGAAGCCCGCTGTGCGCCCATGGGCGCCTACGCTAGTCCCCCTCATGCCCGTTGACCAGCAGATCGGCGTCGCGTCGGCCGCATATCGGGCGTCGGATCTCCCAGGCGAATGTGCCAACCTTGTGGGGTGGCGAAGACACCGGTGTGCGTGTTGGGTCTGGGGCTGATCGGAGGCTCGTTACTGCGTGCGACGACCACGGCCGGCCGCGAGGCCTTCGGATACAACCGGTCGGTCGAAGGGGCCCAGGCGGCCCGGTTCGACGGCTTCGACGCCACCATCGACCTCACCGAAGCGCTGACCCGCGCCGCCGATA
>JGI26340J50214_10000794_pt1 | contig 10617 bp, 8 predicted proteins | sample BogFormECP12_OM2_FD_50214 | JGI IMG/M metagenome (IMG submission 50214)
CTTGAACGTCGGCAACGAGACGAATCTCGGGTTCGAGTTCTTGACCAACATGGGCAACTTCAACAACAACGGCTGGGCCAGCCAGCTGGCGTGGACGTACACGCACAGCTACATCACGTACAACCCGCTGCCCAACGGCCAGTCCGTGTTGGCGCAAGATAACCTCGACATCCAACACTACAACTCGTTCACCGCGGCGTGCGTCGGTGCGGTGCCGACGTCGAGCCCCACAAGCTTGTGCGGCACGGACGGCGGCGTCAACGCGCTCGCGACCGATGGGAACGGCATCGCCAACCCGTACTTCAACGCCCCGTCGCGACCGCTGCTCAGCTCGACTGCGCAGTATGCGCCGTACGACATCGTTCCGGTGGGCGTACAGCTCTCATCGGTTGGATACGTCGTGCCGGAAGTCGTGACGCTCATCGTCCAGTACAAGAAGGACAAGTGGGCGTTCATCCCGTCCTTCCAGTTCCACGGCGGGCAGAAGTACGGCGCACCCGAGACGACGTACGGCTTCGATCCGAGCTCGTGCAGCAAGGTAGGACTCGCGACGCCGGTCACCGGCGACCCGCGCTACCCGTACGGCGGCAGCGGCAACGCGGCCGACGCGACGACCTGCGGNGGTTCGCTCGTGATTCCGAATCCGTACACCGGCAACTTCGATCAACCCGGTGCATTCACTGAACCGAACCAGTACAGCTTGCACATGGGCATCTCGTATGCCGCAACGCCTCGGGTGTCATACCAGCTCAACCTGGCGAACATCGTCAACCTCTGCAGCGGCGGGTCTAAAGAGCCCTGGACGTTGAACGACAACCACTGGTGCCTCTATGGCAACAGCAGTGGATTCTTCCCGCCAGTGGGCAACTTCTACAATCCTGGGGATACGATCCAGCCGCAGTTCAAGTATCCCTACTTCGTGAACGCGACCGGCGATAACGGAAGCAACGGTACCGTCGTTCCGTTCAACGCCACCTTCAACGTCCAGTTCAAGATGTAAGTCGCACGAACTGGACCCTACGACCGTGGGGCCGCCGGCAGTCAACGCCGGCGGCCCTATGATTTTTCAAAGGGCGTGCCGCTGCGGCGAGCGAAGCCAAGGCCATTCCACCGTTATTGAGAGGATCTTCCGCTTCATGAACGTGCGCGTTGGTTATGCTGTGCTCGTGGCCGTCACACTGGCGGTCGCCCTTGGCGCCGGATGCTCCAACAGCACCACGTCCTCGACCGCCACCCCGACGCCGGTCCCGAGCGGCTCGATCGCACCGGACACGGTCTGGGTACAGGACGCCACGTCGAAAACCGTTCGCTCCTACATGGGCGCATCGGCCGCCAACAGCGGTCTGGTCGCGAGCGTGATCCTGCCCACCAGCGACGTCGCCAACCCGGACGTGGTCTACGATCCGCTCAGCGATACGCTGTGGTATCCGAATCAGAGCGTCCCCAACACCACCAACAACTCGATTGACATCTGGACGCTCGCCACCACCCGCAATAACACGCTGCCGACGTTCACCGTCACCAACGCCGATACGAACAATCTGGAAGGCGCGGCCGTCTATGACGCTGTGCACCACCTGCTGATCGTCGCGCACAACACGGGCAACACGGTGGACGTGTACGCGAACGCGCCGAGCATGACCGGAGCGTCGCTACCGGCCGGTTTTGTCACCCTCAACATCACCGATGCGACCGCGCCTGGCACGCCGCGGCCGCAAGAGATGCTGTACGACGGCGTGCGTGACATCTTGTTCGTCGCCGATAACGGCACCGTCGTCGCGAAGTTCCCAGGTTTTGGCACGGCGGCAGCCGCGCTCTCGGGCGGCACGACCATCGCGCAGAGCCAGTCCACCGCCATCAGCGGGCTGGGCCTTGGCAACGGCACCGGGCTTGCCTACAATTCGGCCTCCGACATCTTGTTCGTCACGGAGGTCTCGCCGCCGCAGATCAGCGTCATCAAGACCGCGAGCACTTTCAACGGCTCCACCACCCACTCGCAGACGCTCACCAACTTCGTGCAGCCCAAGGGCCTTGCGTATGACGTCGGCCGGGATATTCTCTTCGTCTACGATTCGGATGTTTTCGTCTTCCCCAACGCGACGACCGCAAGCGGGAACCAGAACGTGTGGCCGAACCGGCGCATCTTCTTCGATGCCACTACGCCGCTGAGCGGTTTCGGGATCACCGTCGACACCACGCGCTAGAAGAAGAGCGGGCGTGCCCCACGGGCTGGTGCACGTCCGCATGTCCCACACTATCACGGTTGGTTTTCAGGGTCGCGCACGTTCGGACATCCAATAGTACGAACTGACGGGCGCCTGCGCCCAGGTCCGCCCACGCTGCGCGGCAAAAAAAACAGCATGGAACGCCAGTGGGTCAGGGCCGGCGGCGGCAGCGAGATGCAATTCGCGCTGCGCGCGTCGAGCCACGGGCGTTCGTGGACCGGTTTTGATGCTGCGCTTTACGACACGTCGGGCGGGTTCTGCGAGGTTCCCGGCGCCCCGTTTCACCATGTCAGCATGCACGTCGGCAGCCCCGTTGTCGCGACTTGTCGCTGCGACAGCCCCATCAAGCGCCGGCTGCAGTCGTCTGGCGACATCGATTTCGTGCCGCTCGGCTACGCGGCTTCGTGGGAAGACGAAGGCCCGGCGACGGTCTTGGCCATTCGGATCAGCCCATCGCTGATGCGTGACACGGCTGAATCGATGGGCCTTGACGCCGACCGGATCCAGTTCGCGCCCGGGCTCGAGATCCGAGATCCACGCTTGGAGCATATCGGTTGGGCGCTGGCGGCGACACTGGAGGCGGGCGAGCCGGACGATCGACTCTACGCGGACGGACTCGGCACGGCGTTGGCCGTCGGACTGCTACGGCGCCACGCGCGCACCCTTGCCGGCATGCCAAGACACGGCCTCACGCGTCGGCAACTGCGCATCGTCGTCGACTACGTCGACGAACACATCAGCGCGGACCTCTCGCTCGTTGAGCTGGCACGCGTCGCGGGAGTGAGCGCATCGCATTTCAAGGCGCTCTTCAAGCGCAGCATCGGGTCACCCGTCCATCAATACGTCATCCAGCGTCGCGTCGATTACGCCGCGAAGCTGCTATCGCGCGGCATGCTCAAGCTGAGCGAGGTCGCGCTGCAGGCGGGTTTCGCCGATCAAAGCCACATGGCGCGCTGCATGCGCCGAGTCATGGGCATGACGCCCACGACGTTCCTGTATCAATGCCAGTAGCGCTAGAATCCTAGCAGCCGGCCGATCACCATGCGTTGGACCTCGTTGGTCCCTTCGCCGATCTCGTTGATCTTGCAGTCGCGCCAGTAGCGCGCGACCGGATACTCTTCCATGAAGCCGTACCCGCCGTGGATCTGGACGGCGGCATTGGCGCAGCGGCGCGATACTTCGCCCGAGTTCAGCTTGGCCATAGCGGCCGCCATGGCGAAGTCGCGTCCACGGTCCTTGAGCCACGCCGCTTTGAGCACCGCCGTGCGCGCGAGTTCGATCTCGACCGCCATGTCGACGAGCTGGAACTGCACCGCCTGGAATTTGGAGATCGGCGAGCCGAACTGCATGCGTTCTTTCGCGTACCTTGCGCTCGCGTCGTAGCAGGCTTGCGCCAGTCCGACAGAGAGCGCACCGACGCTGATGCGCCCGCCGTCGAGCACGTCGAGGAACTGGTGAAAACCCCGCCCGCGCACGCCCAGCAGGTTTTCCTCCGGCACGCGGGCGTTCGCAAACGATAGCTCGCGCGTATCCGATGCCCGCCAGCCCATCTTCTTATAGGGCTGCGCACGCTGGTACCCCGGCGTGTCCTGCGGCACGACGATGTTGCTGATCTCTGCCTTGCCGTTCGCCCCAACCCCGGTGACCGCGGTGATCGTGACGCCCCCGCTGATGGGCGTCCCCGCGTTGGTGATGAATGCTTTCGTGCCGTTGATGACCCAATCGCTGCCATCCAGGCGCGCGGTCGTCGCCGTCGCGCCCGCATCCGAGCCGGCTTGCGGCTCGGTGAGGCCGAAGGCCCACAACTGCTCGCCGCGCGCCAGCGGCGGGATATAGCGCTGCTTTTGCGCCTCGCTGCCGAACATCAGGAACGGCGCGGTGCCGAGCGAGACGTGGGCGGCCATCGTGATGCCGACCGAGGCGTCCGCACGGCCGATCTCCATCACCGCCAGCGCGTACGAGACCGTGTCGGCGCCGGCTCCCCCGTATTTCTCAGGGATCGGCAGCCCGAGCAGCCCCAAGTGCGCCATCTTGCGCACGCATTCAAGCGGGAATTCCGCCTTTTCATCCCAGCGCGCAGCATGCGGCGCGACTTCGCCGTCCGCGAATTCGCGGCACAGCTTTTGGACGTCCAACTGATCGGNCGTNAGATCGAAATCCATCGCGCGATACGGTTCGGATGCAGCCCCGTCTTTCCCGCCGATAGGGCCGCTTGGCGGCCCCATCGAATCCGGTGTTTCAGCATGCGATACACGCGCGCCCAGAGTGAACACGGCTGGGCATGATTGTCTTTGAGGACGTCAGCCTCGTCTACCCAAACGGCGTCCACGCGCTCTCNAACGTCAACCTGAACGTCGCGCGGGGCGAGTTCCTGTTCCTCGTCGGCAGCACCGGCCAGGGCAAATCGAGCGTGCTCAAGTGCATCTATCGCGAGGCGCAGCCGAGCGCCGGCGATGTCGTCGTCGACGATTGGCGCCTCTCCACGCTGCCGCACGGCCAGGTCCCGCTCTTGCGCCGCAAGGTCGGCGTCGTCTTCCAAGATTTCAAACTGCTTCGCGGTAAGACCGTCTGGGAGAACGTCGCCTATGCGCTGCAAGTGACCGGCGCGAGCTCGCGCGACGTCATGCGCCGCGTGCCGCGCGCGCTCGAGCTCGTCGGCGTCGCGCACAAGAGCAGGATGTTCCCGCACGAGTTGTCAGGCGGCGAACAGCAACGCACCGCGATCGCGCGCTCGCTGGTGAACAACCCGCTCATCATGCTGTGCGACGAGCCGACCGGCAACCTCGATCCGGAGACGTCCGCCGAGATCATGGCGCTGCTCGCGCGCATCAACGCCAAGGGCACGACCGTCATCGTCGCGACGCACAACCAGGCGAGCGTCGACCGCATGCGCCGGCGCGTGGTGCGCTTGGTCCACGGCCGCATCGCGCACGATGAGGAGCGAGGCCGGTATCACGTTGGACTGGGGTAGGACGCAGTTCTTCTGGGCCGAGGTCGCCCAGAACTTCACCCGCAATGCGGCGATGACGCTCACCTCGATCGGCACGGTCGCGATATCGGTCGTGGTGCTCGGCGTGTTCCTGTTCGGGCGCGCGTCATTCAACCTCCTCATGGCCAATGTCGTCAACCGCGTCGACGTGGCCGTCTACCTCAAAGACGAGACGTCGCCCGCCGAGATCGACACCATGATGCGCCAGCTGCGCGCCGATCCGCGCGTCGACAACGTGCGCTTCGTCAGCAAGCAAGAGGCGCTCGAGACGCTGCGCAAGCGGCTGGCCGGCCAGGTCAACCTCGGGTTGATCAACGTCAATCCGCTGCCCAATTCGTTCATCGTGCACACCGCCGATCCGGCGGACGCGCCCGCGGTGGCGACGGAGCTGCAAGCCAAGCCGACCGTCGCGTTTGTCAATTACGGCAGCAAGGTGACCGAGCGGCTGCTGGGATTGCGCCGCGTGCTCGGTCTCATCGGCTTGGGTGTGATCGCGCTGCTGTTCGTCGCCACCGCGCTTATCATCTATAACACGATCCGGCTTACGGTCTTCGCGCGGCAGCGCGAGATCACGATCATGCAGCTCGTCGGCGCCACGAATTGGACGATCCGCTGGCCGTTCGTGTTCGAAGGCCTGCTTACCGGACTGGCCGGCGGGCTGCTCGGGCTGCTGGTGCTGTGGCCTGCATACCAGACCCTCGCCCCCAAGCTCGCGCTCGACTTGCCCTTCTTGCCCTTGAACCTCGCGGCCGTGCCGGTGGGGAATCTGGCGCTCGAACTGCTGCTCGTCGGCGCGTTCGTCGGCATGCTGGCCAGCTGGCTCTCGGTGAGCCGGTACCTGCGCCCGGCTTGATGCGCGCCACGCTGCGGGCGGCGGCGATTCTGATCGCGATTGCCGGCGCGGGCGCGGCGCAGTCGCCCGCGATGGCGCGAGTCGCGCATCCGACGCCGACACCCGTCCCGATCAATCTCAAGATCAAACAGAGCCAGCAGAAGATCGAGCAGACCAAGCAGCAGCTGGAACAGGCGCGCGGCCAGCTGCACCAAGCGCACTTCAAGGTGCAGAACATCTCCACCCAGCTGCACGAGACCAACGACGCGATCTTTCGCGTTACGGGCGAGATCGGCGATCTCTCGTCGGCGATCGACGTGACCGAGCGCCGCCTCGCGGTGCGCCGCATGCAGCTGGCCGACATCCAAGCCAGCCTCAAGCGTCACACGGACGCGCTCGACCGGCGCATGGTCGACATCTACGAACAGGGCTCGACCTCGTACCTTGACGTGCTGCTCGACGCCACCTCGTTCGAGGACTTCGTCGAGCGGCTCGACTTCTTGCGCTTCATCGTTCGTTCCGATACCGAGCTGATCGCGCGCGTCAACACGGAGCAGCATCGCTATCAGACGATCGTCGCCGATCTGGAAAGCACGCAAGCCGACTTGAATGCGCAGCGCGACGACCGCGAGCGCAAGCGCGGGCAGCTCTCAAGCTTGGCGGATCGCCGCCGCGAGCTGCTCTACGCCGCGACGCTCCAGCAAAACGTCATCCAACAGCACGTGCAACAGCTCGAAGATCTCACCGCGGCCCAAGAGGCCGAGCTTCAGCAGCTGATCGTCGAACGCCAGCGCGAAGAGGCGGCCGCTGCGGCGCGCGCGCGGCTCGCCGCGCAGCAGGCACGACGCGCGGCGGCTATCGCCGCCGGGCAAACGCCGCCGAACGAGCCGATCGGCTCAGGTCGATTCATCTGGCCGGCGCAAGGGCCGGTCGTCTCGCCGTTCGGCATGCGCTGGCACCCGATCTTGGGTGGTTACCGCATGCATACCGGCATCGACATCGGCGCCCCCTACGGCGCGCCGATCGTCGCGTCGGACGACGGCGTCGTGCTCTTCGTCGGTTGGTACGGCGGCTACGGCAATACCGTCATCATCGATCACGGCGGCGGCTTGTCGACGCTGTATGCGCACTGTTCGGCGATCCTGGTGTCGCAGGGGCTCTACGTCGCGCGCGGTCAAGCGATCGCGCGGGTCGGCGCCACCGGATACGCGACCGGTCCGCATCTGCACTTCGAGATCCGCGTCAACGGCGTGCCCGTCAATCCCATGACGCGCCTGTAGCGGCCGGATTTATCCGGCCGTTTCTGAATTCTCATCGCCTTCTATGCAACTTTCCGCAGGGAAAAACGTCGTATATAGGATATGAGAGTGTCTCGTCACATGGTCTGGCGGCTGTCCCGCAGGCCGCTCTCCGAAAGGACCCCTTAGCCTCGTGCCTGCCTATCGCCGCGCCATCGCCGTCGTGCTGGCCATCGTGGCCGCCGCCGGCCTCACGCTTGCGTACGAGCGTGCCCACCTCAAGCGGACCAACGCGCTCGATCCGCGGGTCCTGGCGTTCCATGTCGGCGATGCTCGCGGCGATTTTTCGGTCGGGGGCCAGCTCGCAAGCGCGGATGACCGCGGCAAAGACCTGAGCATCCTCGATATCTCCATGGAGAAGGTCCACGAGCACTTCTACAAGCCGATCGACGATCAAGGGCTGCTCAAAGGCGAGCGCACCGGCCTTGTGAAGTTCCTCGAACAAAAACATGTCAACGCGGTGATCGCGCTGCCGACCGCCGACAACGTGCTCGCAGACGACACGGCGGCCGCCAACAAGATGCTCACCGATGCGATGGATTCGTATTCGAGCGCAGCCAGCGTGGATGACATGACGTTTGCGGCGGTTTCGGGCATGCTCGATTCGCTGAACGATCCGTACACCGTGTTCTTAAGCCCGCGCGAGATCCAAAGCTTGAACGAGCTGATCCGCGGCGGCGACTTCGGCGGTATCGGCATCTATATCGGCAAGGATCCCAAGACCAAGGACATCGAGGTCCTCAACCCGATCGAGGGCACGCCGGCATCGCACGCCGGGCTCAAACCGTTCGACACCATCATCAGCGTGGACGGCCACCTGACCAAGCCGATGGACCTTGATTCGGTGATGAACCTGATCCGCGGCAAGGTCGGTACCGCGGTGAAGCTGCTGGTCGCGCGCAAAGGCGCTCCCGACAAGACCTACGTCGTGGTGCGCGAGCAGATCCACGTGCCGTCGGTCTCGTACCGCATGATCGGCAAGGACGTCGGCTACATCCAGCTCTACGATTTCGGCGATACCTCGGAGCAAGAGGTCACGGCAGCGTTGAACGCCGTGTTCAAGCAAGGCGCCAAAGCCATCGTCTTCGACCTGCGCAACAACGGCGGCGGCTTGCTCGACGCAGCCGTCCAGGTCTCGTCTAAGTTCATCGCTGACGGCCCCATCGTCTCGACGATCGACCGCGCCGGCCAAGTGGAGACCGAAGACGCATACCAGGACGCGGTGCCCCCGCACCCGCTGGTCGTGCTCGTCAATCAGTACACCGCCAGCGCGTCGGAGATCACCGCCGGTGCGATCCAGGACGCCCGCGTCGGCGTGCTGCTCGGCGTGCGCACCTACGGCAAGGGCGTCGTGCAGACGATCTANGATCTGCCCGGTTCCAGCGCGGTCAAGATCACGACCGCGCGCTACGTCACGCCCAACGGCCGCGACATCAACAAGCGCGGCATCGACCCGAACATCACCGTGCCGATGGACCCGAAGATCGTCGGACTCGATTCCAAGGACGTGCAGCTCAAAGCCGCGCTCGAGTATGTGCACAAACAGATCGCTCTGAGCGCGAAGAATCCATAGGATGAAGATGACACAGATGCACCCGACCCACCGGCTCACGATGTTTGCGGCCGCCGCCCTCGCCGGCGTGCTGCTGCTGGGCAGCGGCCCGAGCGCCACGCTTGCCGCCGCGACCGGCGGCGACGACCTCAATCGCTCGATGCTCGACTATAGCTTCCTGCGCGCCGGCGCCGAGTTCTTCAAGGCGGTCGACGACCAGACGCTGCTCGACGGTGCGGTCGCCGGCATCAAGAAGACGGTCAAGAGCAAGGGCGGCGACGCGAGCAAGTTGCCGGCGTTGCACACCCTCGGCAGCAAGAGCGCCGACATCTCGGAGCTCAACCAGGAGCTTCAGACGGCCGACCGCGACTACGGCAAGACCGTCGGCGAGAAGGACATCGCCTACGGCGCGATCGCGGGCATCCTCGATTCGCTGCACGACCATTGGACCGTGTTCATGACGCCGGACGAATACAAGTCGCTCAACCAGAACCTCGAAGGCAGCGGCTTCCCCGGCATCGGCATCGTCATCGACACGGACCCGGACACGAAATCGCTGCTGGTCACGCAAGTGATCTCCGGCGGACCGGCGGACAAGGCCGGACTGATGCCGGGCGACATCGTGCTCACCATCGACGGCAAGCCGACGACAGGGCTTTCGGTCGGCGATGACAGCAAACTGATCCGCGGCAAGCCGGGCACCTCGGTGGAGTTGGTGGTGCAGCGCAAGGGTCAAACCGCGAATCTCACCATGGACATCACGCGCGAGTTCATCCACGAACCGAGCGTACTGGCGCGCATGCTCGAGAACAACGTCGGCTACGTGCGCTTGCTCGTTTTCGGCGCGACCACCGGCGAAGAGCTGACGCGCGCGCTCGATGACTTCCAAAAGGCCGGCGTCAAAGGCTACGTCCTCGACTTGCGCTACAATGGCGGCGGCTACCTCAACGCCGCGGTCGACGTCGCATCGAAGTTCATCCCCGACGGCCCGATCGTCTCGATCGACGGACGGCAAAAGCCGTTTACGACCATCAACGCCGAAGCGACGGCCGTCCAAGCGCATCCGCTCGTGGTCCTGGTCAACGGCTACACGGCAAGCGCATCGGAGATCGCCGCGGGGGCCGTGCAAGACGACGGCGCGGGCGTGCTGATCGGCACCAAGACCTACGGCAAGGGCGAAGTGCAGACGATCTATCCGTTGCCGGATGGCAGCGCCATCAAGATCACGACGGCGCGCTATCTGACGCCGTCGGGCAAAGACATCAACACGATCGGCATCAAACCCGACATCGAGGTCGCCGACGTCAAGCCGGCCGACATCGGAAATGTGCTCAACGACGCGCAACTGCAGCGCGCGCTGTCGTTCATCCGCGATCAGATCGCGGCCGGCAACAACCCGCCCGCTGCTCCCGGCACGACGGCCGGCGGAGACCCTGGCAAGACCGGCCAGTGATGTAGCGGTCGAATTTATTCGACCGTGAAGGCGGGCCGGTCCGCACCGGTCGAACCCATTCGACCGTGAACGACGCCGTCTGGACCCCGACGCCCGAATTCGTCAATAATGCCAACCTCACGCGCTTCATGAAGCGCGTGGGTTGCGCGACGCTCGAAGAGCTGTGGGCGTACGCGCGCACGGACATCTCGCGCTTCTATCACGAGCTGGTCTCCGAGCTGGACCTCGCCTGGTTCTCGCGCTACACCCAAACCCTCGACATCTCGCG
>JGI26340J50214_10000799_pt1 | contig 10567 bp, 11 predicted proteins | sample BogFormECP12_OM2_FD_50214 | JGI IMG/M metagenome (IMG submission 50214)
GATGAGGGGGGCCTACGCCACGCTGGCGTCTCTCCCGGGCAATAGGGCTGTCCGGCGCCGATCATGACCTCGACCCCGAGGCACTGCATGCAGTCGATCAGATGCCGGGTGGCGTCGGGAGCGAGCAGGTCGTCGCCATCGAGCAGCTTGACCAGCGGCAGCGAGGCGGCAGCGAGGCCGCGATTGGTGGCGATGCTCGGGCCTTGGTTGGGCTGCGCGATCAGGCGAAATCCCGGCAAGTGCCGCCCCAAGCTTTCGAGCAGCTCGCGCGACCCATCCGTCGAGCCGTCATCGACGATAATGACCTCGCGGTCAAAATCGCCTTCCTGGGCCGCAACCGAGGCAAGCACGTCGGCGAGGTACCGGCGCTTGTTGTAGACGGTCAGGACGAAGGAGACCCCGGTTCGGGACATCCGCGTGTAACGNCGGCCGTTCAGGCCCTCACTGGTTTATCGGCTGCCTGTTCGGCCCGGAATTCGGCAAACGCCTTGCTCGCGACCATCATCGACTCGCGGATGATCGGGACGCCGACATAGCCTGAGAGGTGGAGCAATACCTCGGTCAATTCCTCCTCGGTCCACCCCTGACGCAGCGCCATGCGCAGATGCAGGCCGAGCTCTGGCTCGCGCCCGGTTGCGACGTCGGAGACGACGCAAACGAGGGCTCGCGTCTTCAAATCGAGACCGGGCCGGGTCCACAGCGCGCCGAACACCGTTTCGGTCGCCAAATCGATGAACTTCTTCATAACCGGGTCGCTGTAGATCTCGCGAGCGGACCGTTCGACTGCCGCATCGCCCATCAGCTGCCGCCGCAGCGCGGCCCCTTTTCGATAAAGCTCGCTCTCCGCCATTGGTCCACCTCGCTCAGAAAGATCGGCCATTTTCCCCTGTGTCGCCTGTCGTAAACAAGCGCGGAGCGCCAGCTCTGGCCTTGGCCCACCGGTCGATGCTATTTCGCCCCTCATTCGTCGAGAGGTGCCATGAACGTTATTCTCGGCCGGCTGGAAGAAAAGCGGGCAGCGGCCCGGGCAGGCGGTGGGGCGCGCCGCATCGAAGCGCAGCATAGCCGCGGCAAGCTGACCGCGCGCGAGCGGCTCGAGATTTTGCTCGACCCCGATTCCTTCGAGGAATGGGACATGTTCGTCGAGCACCGCAGCCATGATTTCGGCATCGACGAGCACAAGATCCCGGGCGACGGCGTCGTCACCGGCTACGGCACGGTGAACGGCCGGCTGGTCTTTGTCTTCAGCCAGGATTTCACGGTCTTTGGCGGCTCGCTCAGCGAAGCGCACGCCGAGAAGATCTGCAAGATCATGGATCAGGCGATCCATGTCGGCGCCCCGGTGATCGGGCTCAACGATTCGGGCGGGGCGCGCATCCAGGACGGGGTCGCCTCGCTCGCCGGCTACGCGCAGGTCTTCGAGCGCAACGTGCTGGCCTCGGGCGTGGTGCCGCAGGTCTCGCTGATCATGGGGCCATGCGCCGGCGGTGCGGTTTACTCGCCGGCGATGACCGATTTCATCTTCATGGTCAGCGACACCTCTTACCTGTTCGTGACCGGGCCCGAGGTCGTCAAAACAGTTACCCACGAGGCGGTGACGCAGGAGGAATTGGGCGGTGCCGTAACCCATACGACGCGGTCGGGTGTGGCCGATCTCGCCTTTGCCAACGATGTCGAGGCATTGATCGAGCTGCGCCGGTTCATCGACTTTCTGCCGGCATCGAACCGGGCAAAACCGCCGTTGCGCCCGCCCACCGATCCGCGCGACCGGGTCGAGCCGTCGCTCGACACGCTCGTTCCGCATAACCCGAACCGGCCCTACGACATGAAAGAGCTGATCGAGAAGGTCGTCGACGACGGCGAGTTCTTCGAGATCCAGTCCGACTTTGCCCGCAACATCCTGATCGGCTTTGGTCGCATGGAGGGTTCGACGATCGGGATCGTCGCCAATCAGCCGATGGTGCTGGCCGGCTGCCTCGACATCGACAGCTCGCGCAAGGCGGCGCGCTTCGTCAGATTTTGCGACTGCTTCAACATCCCGATCGTGACCTTCGTCGACGTGCCCGGCTTTCTGCCCGGGACCGCTCAGGAGCATGGCGGCATCATCAAGCACGGCGCCAAGCTGCTCTTCGCCTTTGCCGAGGCGACCGTGCCGAAGGTGACCTTGATCACCCGCAAGGCCTATGGCGGCGCTTATGACGTGATGAGCTCCAAGCACCTGCGCGGCGACGTGAATTTCGCCTGGCCCTCGGCTGAGATTGCGGTAATGGGCCCCAAGGGCGCCGTCGAGATCATCTTCCGCGCCGACCTCGGGGACACAGCGGCAATCGAGGCGCGCACCGAGGAATACCGCGAGAAATTCGCCAATCCGTTTGTCGCGGCGAGCCGCGGTTTTATCGACGACGTAATCCTGCCGCGCGACACCCGACGGCGGCTCTGCCGCGCGCTCGCGATGCTGCGCGACAAGTCTCTCGCCAACCCCTGGAAAAAGCACGACAACATCCCGCTGTGAGGGGGCGGATCTCGAAATTGCGCTTTCATCTTCCATCGGCAATCGTCACCCCCGCGGAAGTGGGGGTCCAGGGCAACGGCTCCGTGCCCCTGCCGCCCCTAGATTCCCGCTTTCGCGGGAATGACGGAAAATTGCGAGCGGGCTCCCAGCGCCGCATTGTTTAAAAAAATCCTGATCGCCAATCGCGGCGAGATCGCCTGCCGCGTCATCCGCACCGCGCAGCGGATGGGGATCGCCACAGTCGCGGTCTATTCCGATGCCGATGCAGAGGCATTGCATGTGCGGATGGCCGATGAGGCCGTACCTATCGGGCCCGCTCCGTCGGTCGAGAGCTATCTGAAGATCGAGCGGATTGTCGAGGCCTGCCGAATGACCGGGGCCGAAGCGGTCCATCCCGGTTACGGGTTCCTGTCGGAAAACGCCGCTTTCGCGACTGCTCTCGCCGCAGCCGGAGTGGCCTTCATCGGGCCGGGGCCCGAAGCGATCGCAGCGATGGGCGATAAGATCCAATCGAAGAAACTGGCCCGCGCTGCCGGCATCTCGATCGTGCCCGGGCACCTCGACGTCATTCCCGACGCCGGCAGTGCGGTCGCGGTCGCCCGCGACATCGGCTACCCGGTCATGATCAAGGCCTCCGCCGGCGGCGGCGGCAAGGGAATGCGGATTGCGGCCAGCGACGCGGAGGTCCGCGATGGCTTCCACTCGGCCGCAAACGAGGCCAAATCGAGCTTTGCCGACGACCGGATCTTTATCGAGAAATACATCGAACAACCAAGGCACATCGAGATCCAGGTACTCGGCGACACGTTCGGTAACCTCGTCCACCTCGGGGAGCGCGAATGCTCGATCCAGCGCCGCCACCAGAAGGTCATCGAAGAGGCGCCGAGCCCGTTCCTCGACCCCAAAACGCGCCAGGCGATGGGCAAGCAGGCGGTCGCGCTGGCGGGCGCCGTGGACTACCGCTCGGCGGGCACGGTGGAGTTCATCGTCGACCAAAAGCGCAATTTCTATTTTCTCGAAATGAACACCCGGCTCCAGGTCGAGCACCCGGTGACCGAGCTGGTGACCGGGCTCGACCTCGTCGAGCTGATGATCCGGATCGCCGCCGGCGAGCCGCTCTCCTTCGTGCAGAGGGATGTCCGGCTCAAAGGTTGGGCGATCGAGGCGCGGATCTATGCCGAGGATCCGACGCGCAACTTTCTCCCTTCGACCGGCCGCCTGATCCGCTATCGGCCGTCTGCCGGAGAGGGTCTAAGGCTCGACACGGGCGTTTCTGAGGGTGCGGAGATCGGTGTCCACTACGATCCGATGATCGCTAAGCTCGTCGCTTCCGGCCCTGATCGCGACACGGCGATCGAGCGGCTGCGCGGTGCCCTCGACAGCTTTTATGTCGCCGGCGTTCAGCACAACATCGCCTTTCTGGCGGCGGTGGCGGCAAAGCCACGCTTTCGCGCAGGCGCGTTGTCGACGAAGTTCATCCCTGAGGAGTTCCCCGGCGGGTTCGCGCCTCCTTCCGGTTTTGTCGAGCCCGACCGCATGATCCTGCTCGCCGCTGCTCTGGCGCACCGCCGCATCCGCGAGCGCGAAACGGCGATCGACGGCAAGCTCGCGGGAGCTCGCATCGAGATCGCCGAGCGCTCGGTCGTGCTGCTCGACGGACGGCCCTATCCCGTCTTGCTCCGGTCAGAAGATGGCGCATATCGCGTCGAGATCGAGGAGGAGAGCTATCTCGCGGCTGCCGATTGGCAGCCGGGGCACGTCTTGCTGCATGTCCGGATCGAAGAGCATACCGCGACCGTGCAGATCGAGCGTCTGGCAGGAGTGGCATTCCGGCTCGTGCATCGCGGTGTGATCCGTCGCGCACGGGTGTTGACGCCGCGCGCCGCCGAGCTCCTCGCACTAATGCCGGAGAAACAGGCGTCGGAGACCTCTCGACTGCTACTGTCGCCGATGCCGGGCCTGCTCTCCTCGGTGGCGGTCAGCCAAGGTCAGGAAGTCAAGGCCGGCGAACCGCTCGCCGTCGTCGAGGCCATGAAGATGGAGAACATATTGCGCGCCGAACGCGATGGCCGCGTGGCGCGGATCCGCGCCAATCCGGGGGACAGTCTTGCGGTCGACCAGGTGATCCTCGAATTCGAATAATGGCGCCCGAGAAGACCGTCCGCTTGCGGATTACCGGTAACGTGCAGGGCGTCGGCTACCGTATCTGGGCGACGCGCACCGCATCGGGCCTGGGACTGCGCGGCTGGGTGCGCAACCGCTCGGACGGCAGCGTCGAAGCCCTGGCGACCGGTGCGCCTGAGCAGATCGCCGTGCTGATCGAAGCCTGCCGGCGGGGTCCTTACGGCGCGCGTGTCGCCGAGGTGACGGCCGTCCCGGACGAGGATGACGGCAGCATCGGCTTTACCGCAGTACCGACCGAGTGACGTTCAAGCCCCGCCGAGAAAGTCCTTGGTCCATTGCTGATAGGTGTCGGCGCGGGTGACCCGCCGCATCAGCTCGGGCGAGGCAATGTTTTTGAGGTCGCGCGGCGGCACACCGTCACGCAGCGCCTTCAGCGTGTCGTAGACCGCCTGCACCGCAGCCGAGAACGGGGCGTGCGTCTGCAGCGCCACCCGGACCCGATGCGCGCCAAGCCAGTCGAGATCGCCGAGCTGACCGCTGCCGCCGCCGAGGATCAGCGGAATCCTGATCGCCGATGACACCGTTTCGACGGCTTCGACCGTAACCCCGCCGGCGAGGAACACCGCGTCGACCCCGGCCGCCTCATAGGCCTTGGCCCGCTTGACGGCCTCGTCGAGGTTGGCGATCGCCAATGCACTGGTGCGCCCGGCGATGACGAGGTTTTTGTCCTGGCGCGCCGACAGCGCCGCCTTCATCTTGCCGACGCCTTCATCGACCGAGCTCAGGCTCGGCTTGCCGCCGGATCCATAGGGCCGCGGCAGCACGGTATCTTCGATCGACATCGCGCAGATGCCGGCGGTCTCCAGCTCTTCGACGGTGCGGCGCACGTTGAGCGCATTGCCGTAGCCATGGTCGGCGTCAACCAGCAGCGCCAGATTGCCGGCGCGGCAAATACGGTTGGCCTGGCTGGCGAACTCGGTCAGGGTCAGGACGACGAGATCGGGGGCGCCGAGCACCGACATCGAGCCGATCGAGCCGGAAAACATCCCGACTTCGAAGCCGAGATCTTCGGCAATGCGCGCCGAGATCGCGTCGTACACCGAGCCCGGATGGACGCAGCGGTTGCCGGAAAGGATCGCGCGAAAGCGCTCGCGCCGTTCGGTCCAGTTCATCTTGTCGTGCCCTCGAAGGTTTTCGGCATGGTTTTTCGCGCGGTCAGCTTATCATGGGACGAGGCGGCTCAAAGGGAGGAGATCGTGGACAAACGCATAGCCGTAATCGGCGCCGGCGCGATCGGCGGCTACACCGGCGGCCAGCTCGCCCATAACGGGTTCGACGTCACCCTGATTGACCCTTGGCCCGAGCATGTCGAGACGATCCGCAAAGACGGGCTCGCCCTCGAAGGAATGACCCAGGAGGAGTACGTCTGCGCCCGGCCGAAGACGATGCACCTGACCGAGGCTCAGCAGCTCGGCAAAGAGAAGCCCATCGATATCGCGATGGTCGCGGTCAAGTCCTACGACACCGAATGGGCGACCATGCTGATTGCGCAATATCTGGCGCCCGACGGCTATGTCGTCTCATTGCAGAACTGCATGAACGAGGAGCGCATCGCCGGGGTTGTCGGCTGGGACAAGACGGTGGGTGCCATCCCCGCGCTGCTCGGCGCCGAGCTCTATGCGCCGGGCCGGGTGCGTCGCACCGCCGCACGCGGCGCCTCACCCTACGAGGTCTACCGCGTCGGCGAAGTGCACGGCCGGATCACCAAGCGGCTCGAGGAATTGGCCGAGATGATCCGCACAATCGACAGCGTCAAGGCGACAACGAATTTGTGGGGCGAGCGCTGGTCGAAGCTGTGCGTCAACGGCATGGCCAACGGTGTGGCTGCCGCCACCGGGATGTCCGGAAACGAGATGAACCGCGACGAGAAGATCCGCCGCCTCAGCATCCGTCTCGCCGGCGAAGGGGTGCGCGTCGGGCAGGTGCTCGGCTATCAGCTCGAGCATATCCGGTCGCATGAGCCGGAAACTTTGGCGCGCGCCGCGGAAGGCGACCCAAAGGCGCTCGACGAGATCGAAACGGCGATCCTCGCCGCCTTGAACTCGAACACCCGCAGCGATCTCGCGCGTCCGTCGATGGGCCAGGATATGTACAAGGGTCGGCGCACCGAGATCGACTTCATCAACGGAGTGATCGCCGAAAAAGGGCGCGAGGTCGGCATTCCCACCCCAAGCCACGTCAAGCTGATCGACGCGGTCAAGCACGTCGAGCAGGGCACGATTCCGGCCAAGCCGGAGAACCTCTACGGGATCTGACCCTCAGCGGCGGCGCGCGATCAATCGAGCTTGAGTGGGGCTCCGTCCAGCTCTTCGGCCCGCTCGATCTCGATCAGGACCGCGTGCCCCTGTTTTTCCGGGTCGCGGTCCTTCTCGGGCTGGACAAGGCGGCGCCACACCTCCTCGTAAATCGGCCCCGACCGGTAGATCTTCGCCCGTCCATAAAACCGGGCGATGCCGCCCTTTGGCAGAACGCCTTCCTCGCGCAGCTGCGGCTTGCGGAAATACACCGTGAGCCTGGTTCCATCGGCTAAATTCTCGTTGGTCGAGCCCTTGCCGCGCTCCCACAGCCCGATATGCGTGTCGTCGAACACCATCGTGCTGCCGCGCGGGGTGACCTGGGCGAACCCGTTCGGCAGGACGCTTCCGACCAGGCACACATTCGCCGGGAAGGCAGTATTGATGTGCGGTTGCAGGATCTTGGGAATTGTCGCCACGGCTCTTTCCTCCATCGGCGTTCAAACGGGGTTCTCGACTCGGCGCTCTGCGAGACGAGCATTTGCAAAGCGCTGGAGCGCCTCGATCAATTCGGTGATGTCGGCGCGCACCTGGTCGAAGCCAGGGCTCTTTTCCAAGGTCTTCTGGTCCATGTACAGCGCACGGTCGACCTCGATCTGCAGGCTGTGTCGATGCATCGCCGGACGTCCCTGCCGCTTGACGATCTCGACACCCTTGTAGACCTCGTTGATGCGCACGGTGTAACCGTATCTGCGCAGCACTTCGGCGACAAATTCGGTGAATTCCGGCTCGCAGGTCGTGCCGTCGCGATCGCCCAGCACGAAATCGGCGCAGTGCCCGCCTCTCTTGCCATTCTTGCCGCTGCGCTGGGACGGCATCGAATGGCAGTTTATGTGCCAAACGATCCCGAACTTGCGGTGGGCGCGCTGACAGGCCTCGTCGAGCACACGGTGGTAGGGGGTGTGGTAGCGCTCGAGCCGGGCGCGGATCTCGTCGACCCCGAGCTTTCGCTCGTAGATCGGGATGCCGGGCCTGGCGACCCTGCGCACCAGGCCGAGCCCGGATCGCGTCTTGTGCGAGGGGGCGAGAGGCGACGGCCACGTCCCGTCGATCAGCGCGGAATCGAGATCGTCGACCGCCCGGTTCGGGTCGAGATAGCTGCGCGGAAAGACCGCCCCGATCAATGTCGCGCCAAGTGCCGGTGCCGCGCCGTAGAGCTCGTCGACATAGGTGTCCTCGGCCATGCGCAGAACGTCGAACGGGCAGCAGAATTGGAAATCTTCGGGATAGCTCGACCCGCTGTGCGGCGAGTCGAAGACCAGCGGCATTTCCGCCGCTTGCGGATCGCGGCGCCACAGCACCCCGGGGATCTCGAAACCGACCCCGGCAGGCTCGTTTCCCGATGTGACGGTGCCGTGCGCTTCTGCCATCGCGCGAATTTACGCATGGGCCCGTCGCCGGGCAAGTTTCGCCATCGCCTCCGGCGTGACGCGACGGCCGAACGCGTGCAAGATAAGCCTCTTGCCCTTTGAATAAGCGGAGCGCCGCGTGCCCGAACCGAACTACGCGATCGAGCTGACCCCGCCCGACATCGAGCCTTACCGAGCCGGCAATACCGGGATCGATTACGTCACCACCCTCGACAGCGGTACAGCCGGGCCGCACGTCCTCGTCACCGCGGTGACCCACGGCAACGAGATCTGCGGCGCAATCGCGCTCGATCGGCTGTTTCGCGCCGGGCTGCGGCCGAGACAGGGCAAGCTGACCTTGGCCTTCGACAACGTCGCCGCCTATCGCAGCTTCGAGCGTCGGGTGCCTACCGCCTCCCGTTTCGTCGACGAGGATTTCAACCGGCTGTGGGCGCCCGCGACCCTCGACGGCGAGCGTCAATCGACCGAGCTCGCCCGCGCCCGCGCCTTGCGTCCGATCGTCGACGCCGCCGATTTCCTGCTCGACATCCACTCGATGCAATATGCCACCGCACCCCTGATGCTGGCGGGCACGCTCGATCGATCCTTGGCGTTGGCGCGGCGGGTCGGCATNCCCGAGCTGATCATGTGCGATGCCGGTCACGCTGCGGGGCCGCGGATGCGCGACTATGGCGGGTTCGGCGATCCTGCCTCGGCTAAGACGGCACTCCTGATCGAAGCCGGCCAGCATTGGGAGAGCCGCGCCGCGGAGGTCGCGACCGATGTCATGCTGAGGTTTCTGATCGCGATCGGCACTTTGTCGCGCGAAGATGCAAGGCCGCTCGGCGGACCTGATTTCGACGCCTATCCCCGGCAGCGGGTCATCCAGGTCACCGAAGCCATCACGATCACCGGCGAAACCTTCGAATTCGTCCAACACTACCGCGGGCTTGAGGTGCTGCCGCAAAAAGGGACATTGATCGGCCGCGACGACGGGCGCGAGGTCCGCACACCCTACGATGATTGCGTGCTGATCATGCCGTCGCGGCGGCTGGTCAAGGGGCAGACCGCCGTCCGCCTCGGCCGTTACGTCGCGTGACGGCGCTAGCCGAGCCCGGCGTCCCCAAGCGCAGTTTCCCGCCGATCGTCGACGCACGGGCGCGTATTCTCGTGCTCGGCACCCTTCCCGGCGAAGAGTCGCTGCGCCGCGCCGAATACTACGCCCACCCGCGCAACCTGTTCTGGCCGATCGTCTTCGGCTTGTTCGGCGCCACCCCCGCGGTCGATTACGCGGAGAGGCTGGCCTTCGTCATGGCGCGTCGGATCGCCCTATGGGACGTGTGCGAGATCGGCGAACGCGAGGCGAGCGCCGACTCGACGATCCGCCGTGAGCGGCCGAACGCGATCGACCGGCTGCTCGATGCCCATCCGCTGATCCGCGCCGTCGCCTTCAACGGCAGCAGCGCACGGCGCCTCCACGACCGCCATTTCGCGCGACGCGCCGAGCTCGCGTATCTGGCGCTGCCATCGACCAGCCCGGCGCATGCCCGGTTGGACTTTGCGGCCAAGCTCGCCTGCTGGACGGCCCTGCGTGAGGCGCTTTCGAGGGTCTGAGTGCTGTCAAAAACAACGAAAATCGCGTTTTCAAGGACGAAATCGGCGAGATCGCCGTCAAAATAGAACCGTATATCAGATACTCACAACAGAAATTCGTTACTTAACGGATCAACGGAATATGCGGCGCGATCAACGAATTGAAGCCGCCGTAACAACCGAATAACAACCGAAATCGCGCGGGGTCCAGAAAGGCGAAAATCACCGCGCGGCATCGCGGCCCTTGCGGGAGGCGCGCACCATCGCCATGCGTGAGGAACAGCCGAATGGTACCCGGCGAACCAGCTATGCGGATCAACATCGAGATCGACGACAAGCTCATCCGGGAAGCCCTTCGGGTCTCAGGGCTCAAGACCAAGCGCGCCGCGGTCGAGGCGGGGTTAAAAGCTTTGATCCGCCTCAGCAGGATCCGTCTCAACAGGTAGAAGAAGATTCTCGATCTCGCCGGCAAGGTTCATTGGGAGGGCAATCTGGACGAAAGCCGAGAAGGCCGCTTCTTTCCGTGATACTCTCGGTCTGAAGACCGTCTAGGGGATGGGCGGCCCGCCCTGAGCCTATAACTAGCGTTGCGATGGGGGCCCCGATGAATAAGACGCTTGTTGCGATCGACGCAG
>JGI26340J50214_10000804_pt1 | contig 10543 bp, 10 predicted proteins | sample BogFormECP12_OM2_FD_50214 | JGI IMG/M metagenome (IMG submission 50214)
CAAGCAGAAAATGGATTTCCGGGGGACCTTTGAACTACAGCACTTCGCGATCCGGTAGATTCGCGACCGAGAGTAGAGCTTGGTACGATGCCTCCGGAAAGATTTGTCTTTTACCGGCAAATGGTTCTTTCCCAAAAATGGGATTGGGATTCGCATTCGCGGTACAAAATTTGGTATTTGTCAGATCGAGCATAAATACCATAGTAGCTATGCGACGCTGAACTACCTGATTACCAAGTAGATGCATTTAGTCCCGATGCATTGGCACGAGATATGTTCATATCTCTCGTTAAGGAGATTCAATGAAACTTTACCAAGTGGAATATCAGGCAGTGATCACCGTTGAAGCCGATGATCTGGAAACAGCGGAACTAGGTGCCACGGCTTTTGTCAAGGAAAACCCCCACGTGATTCGTGTAAGAGGCGCCCACGAAATAAATCGTGCACCGCAGCGCGGCAAATTCCGACCAATACACTTCGCCCTCTAGGCCAATCGACAGTTCCGATGCGGTCGTCAAACGATTCAAGCAAGCCGGCGGGCTCCAGCTCGCCAAGACCAACGCACCCGAGTTCTCCGGCTGGTGGGAAACGGACAGTCTCGTCACTGGCCGCACCAACAATCCCTGGAATCTGGATCGTACTCCCGGCGGCTCGGCGGCGGAGAGTCGGCTTTCATCGCGGCTGGCCTTTCTCCGACGCTTACTAATAAGACGTAGACGACTTATCCATAGAAGCTTTTTAGGGGTCGGGTCCTGACCCCGGTATTTGTCGATGCAGTTTTCGGGCGCGAGTCATTCGTTCCCGGAGTCCGCCTTCCATGATAAAGGCCCGTTCCANNGAGCGAATTTGTTGATCGAGCAGGTAGTTCGTCTGATGAATCAGGCAGATGGCGATGTTCGCGACGATTTGCAGAGATCTGGTCTCACAGAATGTCCGATAATTCTCGTAGGTTGCGCGCGGGTTACGCCCGAGGCGGCGAACAAAACGTGCTTCCCGGCTTTCCTTTTGCCAGACNGGAANATCGCGTACCCGAAGNAAGTCGAAGTAGTCGACCAGCAATTCCTCGAGNCTTGCTCGGGCGACNCCGAGCAGTTTGATTTCCGTTTCCTTTGAAGTACCGGACGCTTTGCTGCCTTCGACAATATTCTGCTTTCCAGACCGAGCCGCCTGGATCATCTGGTCGACGGTGCGATCCTTCTGAGAAAGAAATCGCTGACAGAACCGATAGGTAAGATCGTAAACAACCTCTGCCTTGCGGTAGGACTGGAGCTGGCTGTAATTGCCGTGCGGAGGAATAAACCNCAGTGGATCTTTCATGGANGGACTCGAATGGGCGAGAATATACGACCTCTACGACTTATAAGTCGTATATTGGAACAAGCAGCNTAAGAACACAACTCNAAAAAATNAAGTTATGCAATTTCGGAAAACCNCGAACCCAGACGGCCGTATTCGCGTTGGTGTCGGCGGATGGACATTTGAGCCTTGGCGCGGCGTCTTTTATCCCGCCGATTTGCCGAAAACACGCGAACTGGAATATGCCAGCCGGAAGCTAACGTCGATCGAAATCAACGGCACTTACTATCGGTTACAGAAGCCGGAGACTTTTGCCAAATGGCGCGATGAAACCCCAGACGATTTCGTGTTCGCACTCAAGGGGGGCCGCCATGCCACCAATCGGCGCGTTCTGGCGGAAGCGGGAGAATCCATCGAGCGATTTTTTGCCAGCGGTGTTCTGCTGCTTGGAGACAAGCTTGGACCGATCAATTGGCAATTTGCGGCGACCAAGAAATTTGATCCGGAGGATTTTGAGGCTTTTCTCGCGCTCTTGCCTGATAGCATCGAGGGTCGCGAAATTCGCCACGCGGTGGAAGTGCGGAATGACAGTTTCAAAACACCCGACTTTCTCGAGCTCGCGCGTCGACGCGGAGTCGCCGTTGTGGTGGCAGGCGACAGCGAATTCCCGCTCATTACCGATGTGACAGCGCCTTTGGTCTACGCGCGCATCATGGGCGCGAATAAAACCCACAAGCTTGGTTACGCGCCTGGCGCGCTCGATGTTTGGGCTGGCCGCGCCAGGATCTGGGCTGCCGGCGGCTCACCAGCGGATCTGCCACTTATCGGTCCAGCTCAGAGCAGCAAAAGCGCGCGCGACGTCTTTCTCTACGTAATCTCAGGTTTTAAGGAACGCAATCCCGCCGCCGCATTGGCGCTCATCGAGCGCTTGAGCCCGTCCAAGGCAACAAGGTGAGCGACTATGCAACCTTGCGGACTAGAAGAATATTTCCGACCTTTAGCCGACCCTCTCTTTCCAAGCTTTACACGAATTAAAAGGTGATCCGTAAGCCGCCGCTTACGGCGTTTGAGTCGTACCGGTTGCGGCCCAGCTGGCCAGCCTGTTTTTTTGAGGAAGTTCAGATCGTCAAGCACTACGTTCGTGGGCGAACACCGCCCTGGTATTCCTATCCATATTGCGAACCCAGGAGTACCCGCCTCGACTCAATTTTAAATCTTTAGGATTATTATGAACTCCGCATTTCCTTAAATCGGCAAAATCCCCTATAAAGGTCCATCCTCCAGAAACCCTCTGGCCTTCAAACACTACTCGCTACGCACGTGATGCAGACAGTCCTGAAAATGGGTGGGTTCACGACGGGCGGACTCAACTTTGACGCAAAGGTCCGACGCGAAAGCTTCGAGCCTGTTGATCTCTTTTATGCGCACATCGGGGGCAAGGATGCCTTCGCCCGCGGCTTGAAAATTGCCGCAGAAATTCGCGCCGATGGCCGTCTGGCCGAATTGGCGAAGAATCGTTATGCGTCCTGGGACAGTGGCATCGGAGCGGCCATCGAAGCAGGCAAGGAGGATTTCACCTCGCTCGAAAAACACGCACTGAGCCAGCCCGACCCCGTCCAACATACAAGCGGGCGCCAGGAACTTTCGAGAATATCGTCAATGATCTTATCCAGATATCTTGCAACAACACATGGCTACGTATCCCTATAAAGATTCTCAACTATCGATCGCGCGGCGGGTCTCTGATTTGTTAGGGCGGATGACGCTGCCTGAGAAAATCGCCCAAATGTATTCGCACTGGCTGATTTTGTCTGCAGAGGGCAATCATCGGATCCGTACCGATGCCTTCTGCCAAACTGCGACCACGGATGACATAAAAGAAATGCTCAGGCTCGGGATCGGGCAGATCACCCGGCCGCTTGGCACCCGCCCTGTGCATCCTAAAGAAGGGGTACGCGCGCTGAACGCCCTGCAAAAGTTTCTCTTCGAAGAAACCCGGCTCGGCGTGCCGGCAATATCCCACGAGGAGTGTCTGGTGGGGCTGATGGTCAAGGGCGCAACGCTGTTTCCTTCGGCTTTGAATTATGGCTCGACTTGGAATCCGGACCTTATTGAAGCGGTCGGTCGGGAAATTCGCAAAGAGGCCAAACAGATCGGATGCCATCAAGGGTTGGCACCGGTTTTGGACGTGTCCCGCGATGTTCGTTGGGGACGCACCGAGGAAACAATGGGAGAGGATCCCTATCTGGTTGGGGTTCTCGCCACCCGCTTTGTCAGGGGGCTTCAGGGGGAAACCCGCGAACTGCTGGCGACCCTGAAGCACTATGTGGGACACTCCTTTAGCGAAGGGGGGCGCAATCATGCGCCGGTGCATCTTGGCTTCAAAGAGCTGAACGACATCTTCATGCTGCCATTTGAAATGGCGGTTAAGCAGACCAATGCCGGCTCTTTGATGCCCGCCTATCACGATATCGACAATGAACCCTGTCATGCGTCCCACTTCCTGTTAACCGAAGTGCTGCGCAACCAGTGGAACTTTGATGGCCTGATGGTCGCCGATTATGCAGGCATCANCTTGCTCTATGCCCACCATGGAGTAGCCAGGGACAAGGCTGAAGCGGCCGCCCTCGCCTTCAACGCAGGACTGGATATCGAGCTGCCGGGGTGTGAATGCGCACAGCATTTGCAGCAGGCGATCGAACGTCGCCAGATAAGCGAAGAAAAAATCGACGAAATCGTCGCGCGGGTCCTCGCCGAGAAATTCCGTCTTGGCTTGTTTGAAAACCCGTATGTCGACGAGAATCAGGTGAGCCTGCAATCCGACAGCGCAAGAAACCTGGCGAAAGAGGTAGCGTTACAATCAATCGTCTTGTTGGAGAATCGAGGAATCCTGCCTCTTGACGTCGCAAAGAAACCCAAAGTGGCTGTCATTGGTCCGACTGCGGCTGATCAGTTGGCTATGTTTAGCGGCTACAGCTTCCCGGTCCACTTGATTGCGGCCAACATGCAAGAGGAGTGCGTTCAGTACGCAAAAACGCCGCTGCAGGCGTTGACCGAACGCTTCGGTGACAACAATGTGCGGTACGCCAAAGGCTGCGATATCCTCACCGAGCGCAACGCGGAGGCACCGGTTTTTCCGGGTGACGTTGATTCGGATGTCGCCGCCAATCTTAATCGCACTTCGCCAATCAGTCGGGAGACCACGCAAGTTCAGGATGCGGTCGCCTGTGCGCGCAAATCCGATGTCGCTATCGTCTTCGTGGGAGACCTGGCTGGCCTGTTCCAGACAGGCACGGTGGGTGAAGGCTCGGATACCGACAGCCTTCAACTGCCTGGGGTGCAGGAAGAGCTTTTGAAGCAGGTCGTCGCGACCGGCACGCCCACCATAATCGTAATGACCTCAGGCCGGCCCTATGCCCTGGACGGTCTCGAAAACCAGGTAGCGGCAGTCCTGATGGCTTTCCAGCCTGGACAAGAAGGAGCCGACGCGATAGCCGATCTGCTGACCGGTAAGGTCAACCCCAGTGGGCGCCTGGTAGTTTCAATCCCCAAAAATGCCGGTGCTGTGCCCTATTATTACAACCATAAACTCAAGAGCGGCGGCACTCCCATCGCGTATCACTTCGGGAGCAAGTATTCCTTCGGCCATGGTCTAAGCTATACCCGGTTTAAATACAGCGCGCTAAATATCCAGCAGGCTCGCGTCGATATCAACGACGGCACCATCGCGCTGTCCTTGGCGCTCGAGAATACCGGCGAGCGCGAGGGTTGCGAAGCGGTCCAGGTCTACGTGCGCGATCCATATGCTTCACTCGTTCGTCCCGTGAAGGAACTGAAGGCCTTTAAGCGGGTGCTGCTGCAGCCGAGACAAAGAGCCGAGGTGAGTTTTGCCATCCCAGTTGATATGCTGAACTTCACCAATAGAGACAACCAACGCATGGTCGAAGCGGGTGAATTTGAAATCATGGTTGGCGCGTCCAGCAGTGATATCAAGCTGAAGGGCAGGGTCGAAGTTGTCGGCGAAAACCGGGTGCTCGATCGAGACTGGCGGATGGAAAGCCAGGCACATGTGAAGCTAATTGAGATGAGCTGAATTATGAAACTCAAAGGATTTCGTTGGTGGATTGTCGGATTGATATGTCTGGGTACGATTATTAATTATTTGGCCCGAAATTCGCTCGCTGTGCTGGCTCCGCAATTGCAGACGAAGTTGAACTTCACGACTCAGGAATATTCCTACATCGTCGGCGCGTTCCAGATTGGCTATACGGTCATGCAGTCCGTATGCGGCTTCGTGCTTGATTTCTTAGGGCTCAGACTCGGGTTCTCATTGTTCGGAGCGGCTTGGTCTCTGTTCAACATCTTGCATGCCTTTGCAGGAGGCTGGTTGGGTCTCGCCTTTTGTCGCGGTTTGCTTGGTTTAAGCGAGGCCGCGGCGATCCCGGCCGGAATCAAGGCGATTTCCGAATGGTTTCCCGCAAAGGAACGCTCGGTGGCCGTTGGTTACTTTAACGCCGGTACTTCGCTGGGAGCTTTGTTAGCGCCACCTTTGGTGATCTGGATTTCTTTGCAGCACGGTTGGCAAATGGCCTTCGTTGTCACAGGTGCGATCGGGTATGTCTGGGTTGCTCTGTGGTGGATATTCTATCGCTCGCCGAAGCAGCATTGGTTGTTAGGTGATGCGGAGCGCTCGTATATTCAGAAGAATCAAGAACCGGATAAAGCGGTAGATAGTGCGGATCGGAAACCTCCACAAGTCAAGAAAATCCTTTCCTCTCGGAAGTTTTGGGGAATCGCTATTCCACGCTTCCTTGCCGAACCGGCCTGGCAAACTTTCAATTTTTGGATTCCGCTCTATCTGGTTACCGTGCGCCACATGAATCTTACGGAAATTGCTATCTTCGCCTGGTTACCTTTCCTGGCGGCTGACCTCGGCGGAATATTCGGTGGTTATCTCTCGCCTGTGGTAATGAAGCTCTTCAAGGTGCAGCTTATCAATTCCCGGATTCTCGGTATTGTGCTCGGAGCACTCCTAATGATCGGCCCGGGATCGATTGGGCTGGTCGGCAGCCCTTATACCGCAATAGCGCTATTCTGCATGGGGGGATTCGCCCACCAGATGATTTCTGCCCTGCTCAATACCCTCAGCGCCGACCTCTTTGATGCTCATCAAGTGGCGACTGCCAATGGCTTTACCGGTACCGCCGCTTGGACCGGCGGATTGACGTTCTCACTAATCGTTGGGGCTCTCGCAAACACGGTTGGCTATGGCCCGCTGTTTGCCTGCCTGGCGCTGTTCGACATCGTCGGGGCGATCGTGGTGATCCTGCTGGTAGGCGTTCGCAGAGTCGACACTCCTAAATAAAATTGCTATTAACGAAATTCCAANGAAGGAGAATTTAATGTCGATGGCTTCTATCCCCTCTTTTTATCTTAATAACCAGGATGGCTCGCGAATAACGCTGCGAAGCGCAGAAGGGTATATTGTGCATATTTTCGTCCTGGAAGAAGACATCTTACGCGTCATGGTCCTGCCAGAGGGAAAGCCGCGCTTCGCCCGGACATGGGCAATTGCTCCTGGCCTGGAAGATGTTCCCTTTGAAGGGCGAGATCGCTTTAATCTCGAAGGCTTCACGTCGCCCGCTGTTGAGGTTTTACAGGAAGACAACCATTTGCGTATCGCAACTGCTCGTGTGCGGCTAATCGTTAGATTGCGAGGATTCCTCTGCCAGTGGGAGGTAATGCACGATGGGCGCTGGCAACTCGCTGCGTCGGATCGATCCACGCAAAGCTATAATTTCGGATGGTGGGATGGGCGCGTGTACCACTATTTGAAACGTGAAGCGGATGAAATGTACTTTGGCCTCGGCGAGCGAGCTGGAGACACGAATCGTATCGGGCAAAGCTATCGAATGACCAACATCGATGCGATGGGCTATAATGCCAGAACGACGGACCCGCTGTACAAGCATATTCCATTCTATTTGACGTGGAAGAAGCAGAGCAAGGTGGCGTTCGGTCTATTTTACGACACCGTCGCTGATTGCACGTTCGACATGGGGCGTGAAGTGGACAACTACCACGGTTTTTATCGCTATTTCGTGGCTGACTATGGAGATCTAGACTACTATTTCATCGGGGGAACAACGTTGGCAGACGTAGTGCGACGCTACACGTGGTTGACGGGGCGACCGGCGTTTACTCCGAAATGGAGCTTGGGCTATTCCGGTTCAACCATGACCTATACTGACTCGCCGAATGCTCAGGAGCGGATGAATGAGTTTCTGACGGGATGCGAAAAACACGACATTCTCTGTGACTCGTTCCATCTGTCTTCGGGGTATACCTCAATTGGTGAGAAGCGCTATGTATTTAACTGGGATCGGGCGAAATTCCCCGACCCGGAAGGCTTCGTCAAACATTACCTTGATGCCGGCGTCCGACTATGCGCCAATATAAAACCCTGCTTGTTGCGTGATCACCCGCGCTTTGATGAAGCAGTAGCAAAAGGGCTTTTTGTCCGAGATGAGGATGGCAAGCCGACCATGGTCCAATTCTGGGACGAAGTGGGCGCATATCTTGATTTTACCAATCCGAGCACGGTGGAGTGGTGGAAAGCAGGCGTGTCTGAGTCTCTATTGAAACACGGGGTGGCTGCAACCTGGAACGACAACAACGAATTCGAGATATGGAGTACCAAAGCTCAGATTTACGGTTTTGGTGAAGCCAGGCGGGCCGTTGAAGCTAAGACGCTGCAAACTCTATTGATGATGCGAGCGTCATGGGAGGCCCAACGCGAATTCGCGCCGGAAAGTAGACCCTTTCTAATTAGTCGATCAGGCGCAGTCGGCATGCACCGATATGTGCAGACCTGGTCTGGGGACAACTATACTTCATGGGAGACGTTGCGGTACAACATCAAGATGGGTGTCGGTCTCGCGCTGTCCGGAGTATCGAACGTTGGTCACGATGTCGGCGGGTTTTCGGGACCTGCTCCGAATGCCGAGCTCTTATTGCGCTGGGTGCAGTTTGGGATCTTTATGCCGCGCTTTAGCATTCACTCATGGAACGATGATAAATCAGTCAACGAACCATGGATGTATCCGGAGATNATCCCGTATATTCGTGATCTGATTAAGTTCCGGTATCGGCTCATACCTTATCTTTATGACCTCTTGTGGCGCTCGCATCACGACTACGCCCCGGTCATCCGCCCAACCTTCCACGACTTCCCGGAAGATGAATGCTGCTATGTCGAAAACGACGACATGTTGCTTGGAGAAAACCTGCTGGTGGCAGCCGTTGTGGAGCCGGGAAAGCGAGCGCGATCAGTTTATTTGCCTGCGGGTTGTGGCTGGTACGATTGCTGGAGCTGCGACTACTACCATGGCGGCCAGGATATTGTGCTGCCCGCGCCATGGGACCGTCCGCCGCTCTTGGCCAGAGAAGGCTGTGCCATTCCGCTGAACGTCGCGGAACAGCATTTTGCAAAAGCAGCCGATCAACGCGGCTTTTGCATATTTTCTCACCGCGCCGAGGGAGAATTCAAATATGAGTGTTTCGAGGATGACGGCGAAAGCGAAGGCTATCGGTATGGCCGCTATTGGACCTGGCGGTTACAGATTAAGGCTTCCCGATCCGACTTGGTAGTGAAGATAGAACGCGAGGGCATTGGCTATCCAAAAGGCGGCCAGGTCTCATTGCTTTTCCCTCGCCAGGAGACGCGGCGGATTGATGTCCGGGGTGGCTCTGTTCTGGCAGATGCTTCGGGCGCGATAAATCGTGAGCTTTTGGTGGCGCTAGACTAAGATGCTTCCCACAGAAGAATACCTGGATAAATGTACTGGTCTTATCGAGCGCATCCGCGCTCAGGCCGACGCCATACGACACGTTGCGGATCGCTTCGCGCAGACTATCCTGGCCGGCCGAATGGTGCACCTCTTCGGCAGTGGGCACAGCCGAATCATGGTCGAGGAAATGTGGCCGCGCTACGGCAGTTTCCCGGGGTTTAATCCCATGGTAGAACTGTCGCTTAGCTTCCACCACGCAGTCGTCGGCTCCAACGGCCAGCGCAGGCGATGTTCCTCGAGAATGTTAGCGGATTCGCCCAGCGTATTTTGCGTAACTACGCGCTGAAGGAGATCGATAGCGCCCTCGTGATCAGCAGCAGTGGTTGCAACGTCGTGCCGGTTGAGATCGCTGAGGGCTTTCAGCAACGAGGCATCTTTGTCGCAGCCATCGTTAGCCAGGTCCACAGCGATGCTAGCACCAGCAAACGCTCTGACGGGAAGAAGCTGGGCGACTTCGCAGACATTGTCCTCGACACGGGCGCGCCGGTGGGCGACGGAATGATAAAGCTTGACGGACTGCAGCAGCCAGTAGCGCCCGGTAGCACAATCGGCGGGTGTATCCTTGTTAACTGCATCAAAGCCGAAGTCGCAAAGCGCCTTATCGAAGGCGGACAACCGCCCATGGTGCTCGCAGCCGGTGCAGTTCTCGGTAACGAGAGAGCGGCGGCGGTGTTCGAGGCGGCGTATGACGAACACGCCCACCGCTTAGCAAGGCTGTTCGCCGACGTAGGAACAAACAGATGAAAATACTCTCTGACATCCCGACCGTCTACAAGGCCGACGTCGTGGTCATCGGCGCAGGCAGCGCCGGCTGTTGCGCCGCGATCGCCGCAGCAGAAGCAGGCCGGTCGGTCGTGTTAGTCGAGCGCTACGGCTTCGCCGGCGGCACAAGCACGCAGATCCTCGACACATTCTACGGCTTTTTCACACCCGGCGAAGAGCCGCGCAAGGTCGTCGGCGGGATACCGGATCGCGTTGTCGACGCGCTCGATCTTACCGGCGACGTCTTCCTTCGACCGAATACCTATGGGGCAGGGACCGGAGTGACCTACAACCCCGAACGGCTCAAACTTGTATGGGACAAACTGCTGCTAGGTGCCGGCGTGAAGATGCTCCTCCACGCCTGGCTCTGCGATGTAGAGCTGGCAAAAGACGGGCGAATCTTTGGAGCGATCCTGCACACGAAGCGAGGTTTTTTGCGCGTAACTGGGAAGCGATTTGTTGATGCTAGCGGCGACGCCGACCTCTGCCACCTCGCGGCCATCCCCTACGAAAAGGCGGGCGATATCGAACCGGCACAGACGCTCACGACCACCTTCCGCATGTGCAACGTAGACCTCGGCCGCTTCGAGGCTGAGGGCGGGAAAAAAATGCTGATGGCGAAGATGGCCGAGGCC
>JGI26340J50214_10000808_pt1 | contig 10500 bp, 10 predicted proteins | sample BogFormECP12_OM2_FD_50214 | JGI IMG/M metagenome (IMG submission 50214)
CAGGCCGCCCGCGTAGCCGGTCAGCTTTCCGGTGCTTCCGATCACGCGGTGACAGGGTATCAGGATGCACAGCGGGTTCCGGCCCACTGCGGCCCCGACGTCCTGCGGACTTACGTCCTCACCNAGGCGGCGCGCGAGGTCGCCGTAGGTGGTCGTCTGCCCGTAGGGCACAAGCGTGATCAGGTCCCAGACGCGGCGCTGGAACTCGGTGCCGCGCGCCTCAACCGGCAGGTCGAAGGTGCTCCGCTCACCGGCCAGGTATTCATCAAGCTGCCGCGACATCTCCTCGAATCCCCTGTCGGTGCGGGCGCCGAACGTCGCACGATCAGGCCTAGGCCAGTGGCGCGGAAAGTACAGTCCGGTCAGCGACCCTCCGTCCCGAATGACCGTCAGCTCACCCAGTCGCGTCGCGATCACCGTGTGCTCGGTAACCGCGATCCCAGCAGTATCGGCCGTCATGGCTCGCCTCCCTCTGCAGCTAGTTCTGCATGAAGCAGACGCGCGCGGCCGACCGGCTGTGAGGTCACCCCAGCGGCAACGTAGGTTGAGCGCCGAGGACATCAAGAGAGCGGCTACGCGACCCGTCCCATGATCCACGGGACACGCTTTAGTTCGATTTCTCACGGGCCTGCTGAGACAGCAGCCGTCCCTCAGGTCACAGCCTCGTTCGAGAGCCTGTTCGAAACAGATCCTCGACCAGCGGTTCTTCGGCTTACCTAATGTGGCACTGGAGCGCTGGAGCGCTAGTATGGGCCTGTACACCGACTCCGGGAGAGAATCTGTGGCCCTGATTAAGCGTCGCTGGCCTTACTTGCTCGCCGTGCTGGCTGTTTCGGTGCTAGCTCTAACCACAATAGTGCGGGTACAAACATCATCTAGGACGGCACCGACGCCATCGGTATCAACACCATCGGTATCAACACCATCAGTATCAACACCATCAGTATCAACACCATCTGCCTCTACGACGGCAGCGTCACTATCTACTAATTCGGCACCTCGCCCGCCAATTCTGACAGCCTGGGCCGATCCGGCTGAGTGGCAGCGTGTTTGGTCGACGAACTTTGCGGTTGCTGTTCCGCTAGGGCAGTTTCCTGGTGCTGACAAATCTCAGTGGGCCGATTACCCTAGCCCTTGGCCTGACACAGCCACGCAGCGCAATTATGCCGTACACGGCTACTATGACCCAGCCACGACTACCTGGATCAGCGGCGGTTACCTGCACTTGAAGATGTGGCGTGGCACTGGCAGCATACATTCCGCTGCCGTTTCTCCGAAGGCTGCCAGAGACGTCAAGTATGGCCGATTCATTGAGGTAGCACGCGTCAGTAAGGTTACACCGGGATACAAGAGTGCTCATCTGCTCTGGCCAGTCGGTAATGCATATAACGAGGTAGATTTCCCAGAGAGCGAGTGGACTGTTAGCCCATCTGCCCATGTACACTATGGAGCCAATGACTCCACCGTTACTTTCGATACTAATGTAAGCTGGAACGACTGGCATACATATGAAATCCGCTGGCAACCAGGCGTCTTGGCTTTTTACGTTGACGGGAAGCTGGTTGGTCGTACCACTCGCGGCGTGCCGGATGTGAACATGAATTGGATTATCCAGAATGAATCTGCGCTGAACGGTCCTAGCGCGCCAGTCAATTCCTATGCACAGATGGACATTAGCTACGTCGAGTACGACAAGTACGTGGGCTAAAAATATGGATGGCGCGGTGGGCCCGATGGATAACAACTCAGGCTGAATAGCTACTCTCCGAGGACTGCGTCTGGCTGAGGGACCTCGGCGGCCGGACCTCGTCGAAGGTCAGCGTGCCCTCGGCGGCCCGCTGCCGCAGGACGTACTTCTGGGTCTTACCGGTGGGCGTCATGGGGAGCCCGTCGACGAAGGTCCAGAACACCGGGATCTTGTGCGGGGCGATCTGGTCCCGGAGGAACTCGGTGAGCTCCGCGACCGTCGGCCGGGCGAAATCCGCCCGCAGGAGCAGGACCGCGGCCACCTGCTCCCCCCACTTCTCGTCGGGTACCCCGATCACGGCGGCCGTCTGGATGGCGGGGTGATCCTGCAAGGCCGCCTCGATCTCGGCGGGATACAGGTTCATCCCGCCCCGGATGATCATGTCCTTGACCCGCCCGGTTACCCGGAGGAAGCCGCGCTCGTCCATCGACCCGATGTCGCCCATGTGCAGCCAGCCGTCGCTGTCGATGGTGGCGGCCGTCTCCGCGGGCATGTCGCACGCTCGGCGCCATCGACGTCCTGGTCAGTTCCGTGACGGCGGCCTACCGGCCAGAACTGCTGCACCGGACCGTGATGACCGACATCGCAGCCATCCTGCTCGGGCAGGCACTGCCACCGATGCACCTGACCCGCGCCGTTCTGCCGATCATGCAGGCACAAGGCGGCGGAAGCATCGTCAACATCGCCTCGGACGCCGCCAAGGTGGCCACTCCCGGCGAGAGCGTACTGGGTGCCGCCATGGCTGCCATCGTCATGTTCTCCCGGGTCACCGCCATCGAGGCCAAGCGCGACGGGATCAGGGTGAACATCATCACGCCGTCCCTGATCGCCGACACCCTGACGGCCGACCGCGTGCTCCGGGACGGCTTCAGCAAGAAGCTTTTCGAGAAGGCGGCGTCGCTGGCCGACCTGGGCGTCGCCGAGCCGGACGACCTCGCCTCCCTGGTGGTGTTCCTGGGCGGGCCCGGCTCGGCGCGTCTGACCGGCCAGGCGATCAGCGTGAACGGCGGGATCTCCGCGGCCTGACGGCCCCTTCGTCTACACTCGCAGTGATTGAGTGTCTCTGCATGTCGAACGTACGAGGGAGGACGATGCCGACGCAGAGCGATGCCCCTTCTGCTCTCCTGAAGCCGGAAGGCACATCCCTGACGCCCGGGAGCGCCAGGTCACTGCTCATGACCATCCTCGGCGAACTGGTCTGGCCGACGGGGCAACCGGCATGGACGTCGGCGCTGGTGTACGTGCTCGGCGGACTCGGCGCCCAGGAGCAGGCCGCCCGGCAGGCCATCGCGCGCGCGGCAGCCTCCGACTGGATGGTCCCGGAACGAAGAGGACGCGAAGTCTGCTGGTCGCTCGGGTCAAGGATGATCAATATCATCCGGTCCGGCGCACCGCGGGTCTACTCCCTGAGCGATCCCTTCAGCAGCTGGGACGGCCGCTGGCTGGCCATCCTGGTGACGATCCCGCAGTCCCACCGCAGCGCCCGGCGGCCGCTGTACTCCGGCCTTACCTGGGCAGGGCTGGGCAATCCCGTCCCCGGGCTCTGGCTGGGCCCGCATGTCGAACGGGCGGCCGAGGTCGGCAGGCTGATCGACGGGCTCGGCCTGCGCCAGCACACCATCTCCTTCGTCGGCACGGTCGACGATATCGGGATGTCCCAGGCCGATATCGTCGCGCAGGGCTGGGACCTTGGCGCCCTGCACGAGCACTACCAGCAGGTATGGGACGCGGTCGCCGACCTCTCCCCTCAGGGCGGGGATGAGATCCTGTTCGCGCACGTTCGGATGATCAGCGAGTGGCAAGAGCTGCCCCGGACCGATCCGCAACTGCCGGAGGCGCTGCTGCGCGACTGGATCGGCCGCCGGGTGGCCAGCCGGATTGAGGCCCTGCGGGCCCAGTGGACCCCGGCGGTGCGACAGCGGTTCGCCGAGATTAACGCCGGAGCCGGAACCCAGGTGCTGCCGGAGCCGACGGGATTATCGGACCGGCCAGGCGTTTCATTGTCCCTCGGGGGTGTACCCAGCCTGGTTCACGGACCCCGACGGCAACGTCCTGTCACTCACGCCGTTCCGTTAGGTATGTCGCCAGATGGCTGAACTGGCGCGCCAGCCCGCTGGCTATGGCCGGGCTGGCCGCCGGATGCCGCGGCGAGCGCGGCCTGCTCCACCTCGATGACGGACTCGGTGCGCAGCCTCGCTTCGTAGGCCCTCTTGCCGCCGCGGACGCCGAACAGCCGCTTCGTCCAGACCAGGTAAATGACAAGCAGCAGGTTCACCACGAACGCGACGACTCGCAGCCAGGTGATCTTCACGGTCAGGTCGTAGACCTCGTAAGGCAAGAAGATCGAGGTCGCCACCATGGCGAAGTACTCGCCCCAGCGCTTGGCCAGCCACAGCCCGACGCTCTCCACCAGCTCGACAAGCGCGTAAACGGCCAGGCCGATAGCCAGGTAGGTGAGCGTCCGCGAGTCGAGCGTGAACGAACGCTGGATCAGCCCGATCAGCTTGGAGTGGTTGACGTTGAAGCCGAGGTCCCGGTACAGGGCGCGGACGGCCGGCAGGGCGTTGTCGAACGCCCGCTGGATGCCAGCCCGGTCATATCGGAACCGCCATACCCCGTAGGCTGCGCCGCCGAGGATCAGGAAACGGAGGAACCGCTCCACCGCGAATACGCGCAGGATCAGCTCGCTGCGCAGTTCCTTGCCCCGGCGGATCATCGGCGCCGCGGCGGCCGGTCCGCTGCTGTGCTGCCCGTCAGTCACGAACGCGCCGCAGCGCAGGCACCGCCACGCCGTCCCGCCGGCGGTCGGTGCCATCAGCCGGGCGCGCAGCTCCGGTTCGTCCGGCGCGTAGCTAACGTGCCCCTTGCTGGCACAGCCGAACAGGCTCCAGTCCACATCTTAAGAATAGGACAGGCCCCCATGGACGCCACACCGCGAGTGGCTGCAGGCGGGACATTCCGTCCCCCGCCTCACTCGGCACCGCGCTCGCCCCCTTGAACCGCTGGGCTCAGACCTGGTCCATGGAGGTCCAGGCCCAGGTCGAGCGCGGGACTTGAATGGGTGAGAGCACCGACGGCGACGAAATCGACGCCGGTCTGCGCCACGGCTCTGGCCGCCTCCAGCCGCAGCCCTCCGCTGGCTTCCAGGCGGGCCAGGGGATAACGGCGCGCCATGGCCGCCGCCGAGCGGAGATCGGCCAGGCCCATGTTGTCGAGCAGGATGAGCCTGACGCCGGCGTCCAGAGCCTCACGGACCTGGGCCAGGGTGTCGCACTCCACCTCGAGCGGCAGTCCGGGTGCGGCCGCGCGTACGGCGGCGATCGCCGCCGCGATCCCGCCCGCCGCCGCCACGTGGTTGTCCTTTATCAGCGCGGCGTCGCCGAGTCCCATCCGGTGGTTTACGCCGCCGCCGCACCGCACGGCGTACTTCTCCAGCTGGCGCAGGCCCGGGGTGGTCTTGCGGGTATCACGCACCGCACATCCCGTGCCGGACAAGGCGTCAGCCCAGGCCCTGGTCGCGGTGGCGATTCCGGACAGGTGGGTGAGAAAGTTGAGCAGGGTTCGTTCGGCGCCGAGTAGTTCTCTCAGCGGAGCACGGATCCGCAGTACTTCGGTACCCCCGTCGATCCGGTCACCGTCCGCGCGCAGCGGCTCAGCCGCGGTTGGCGCGATCCCGGCGGCATCAAGGACGGCGAGGACGACCGGGAGGCCGGCCAGGACGCCCGACTCTCGGGCCGCCACACCCGCCACGGCCTGCGCGTCCGCTGCGGCGGTCGCGGCCGACGTCACGTCGGGCCCGTAGCTCAGGTCCTCGTCGAGGGCCGCGCAGACTACCCGCTCGGTGTCTTCGGGATCCAGGCCGGCGGCGAGCAGTCGCGCCGAGATCGTCGCGTGCAGTGTCAAGTTCTGACCCCCGCGGCTGACCAGGCGGCCCGTGGCTGGCCTGCCTCCACGCGCACCACGGTATGGCGGGCCCGCGCAGCTGAGACATCAGGCGGTGCGTCCCGCCACCGGTGGCACCCGCGGCTCTCCGCGCGGGCCAGGGCGGCCACGGCGACTAGGACCGAGACCGCGTGCAGGCTGGTCGCCTCGACGGTGGCCAGGTCTAGGCTGCTGCTGGCAGACCCGGTGGCCGCGGGCGGGGCCTGCCCCAGCGTCTGTTGGAGGCGTTCCATATCTTCGTGGTCGCGCAGGACCCCCGCGTCCCGTGACATGGCCGCGGCCAGGGTCGGCCGGACCGCGGGATTCACTCCCGGGCCAGCGGGAGGCAGCTGCAGGCTGGCTGATGGGTCAGGCAACTCCTGTCCGAGCAGTTCCCCGGCGCGCCGGCCGGTGAGTAGGGCCTCGGTCAGGGAATTGGATGCGAGGCGGTTGGCTCCATGCACGCCGGTCGATGCGGCTTCCCCGACGGCGTAGAGCCCGGGGACCGAGGTCTGCCCGTCCAGGCCGGCCCGGATGCCGCCGCAGGCGTAGTGCGCGCCGGGCGCCACCGGGATCGGTTCGGTGACCGGGTCGATGCCTCGAGCCCGGCACAGGGCGATCACCGTGGGGAAGTCTCGCTCCAGTACACCACGACCCAGGGCGGTGGCGTCGAGCCAGAGATGATCGGCCCACCCGTTCCCGCGTCCCATCCGCTGCTGCATGGCGGACGAGACGACGTCCCTGGGGGCTAGGTCGCCGAGTGGGTGACGCCCGGCCATGACCGGCTGGCCGGTCGCGTCCACGAGCACGGCCCCGGCTCCGCGCAAGGCCTCGGTGATGAGCGGGCACTGGCCACGGGCCGATTCCTGCCACAGCACCGTGGGATGGAACTGCACGAATTCCAGATCTCGCAGCTCCGCTCCGGCGCGAGCGGCCAGCGCCAGGCCGTCGCCGGTCAGCCCGGCCGGATTGGTAGTGGTCGCGTAGGCCTGGCCGAAGCCACCGGTGGCCAGGATGACGGCGCGCGCCGTCACCGTGCCCGCGCGCAGTGCCCCGTCGTCGCCGGGAATCCCCGCCAGCACGCCGCCGACCGAGCCACGGTCATCGACCAGCGCGTCCAGGGCGATGCAGCGGGCGAGGATCCGAACTGGGCTGGCCAGCAACGCAGCCCGGAGTACGCGGTTCACTTCTGCGCCGATAGCGTCGCCCCCGGCGTTCACGATCCGCTTGCGGCTGTGCCCGGCTTCCAGATGGAGCGCCGTTTGCTCCAGTCGTGCACCACGCCCGGCCAGGCGAGCGATTTCGCTGGGGGCCTGCGATGCCAGCGCCGCCACGGCGGCCGGATCGCAGAGGCCAGCACCTGCCTCGATCGTGTCCCGCTCGTGCAGGCCCGGGTCGTCGCAGGGGCCGATCGCGGCGGCCAGCCCGCCCTGGGCGAAAGGCGTCGCGCCCCCGCCGATGTCCTCCTCCTTGGTGAGCAGCAGCACGTCCCGGCCATGCCGGGCAGCGGTCAGGGCCGCGGTCACACCTGCTGCCCCGGATCCGACGACCACGATGTCGGCCTCGCGTTCCCAGTGCGTCTGCGACCACGGCAGATGGCGGAGCTCCGGCTCGGTCACAGTCTGCCTCCCGCTCACAGCATCGCCTGGACGGCCCGGCGGGCGCGGCTGGCTACGTCGGGGGCGACGGTCACTTCCGTTACGCCCTCACGCAGGCAGCGCAGCAGCGCGGCCGGCGTCGTCATCTTCATGTACCGGCACACGGCGTCCGGGTTGACCGGTTCCCAGCGCACGGCGGGATTGGCCCGCCGCAACTGGTGCAGCATGCCGGTTTCGGTGGCCACGAGCACGGCGGGCGCCGTGGTCGTGCGAGCGGCGTCGAGCATGCCCCCGGTGGAAAGCACCCGGGTGCGGCCGGGTGGCAGGTCGCCCTCCCCCGCCTGCCAGAGCGCGGCGGTGGAGCACCCGCATTCGGGATGGATGAACAGCTCGGCCGCGGGATCGGCGCTGGCCTTGCGGCGCAGCTCGGCCGGGCTGATCCCGGCGTGCACGTGGCACTCGCCGAGCCAGATATGCATGTTGGCGCGGCCGGTGGCGCGCCGTACATAGGCGCCGAGGAACTGGTCGGGCAGGAACAGGACCTCCCGGTCCGCCGGGATGGACGCCACCACCTGCGCCGCGTTGGCCGAGGTACAGCACAGGTCGGATTCGGCTTTGACCTCGGCGCTGGTGTTCACGTAGGCGACTACGGCGGCTCCGGGGTGCTCGGCTTTCCACTCCCTCACCTGCTGCGCGGTGATGGTGTCGGCGAGCGAGCAGCCGGCCTTGGGTTCCGGGATCAGCACCGTCCGGTCCGGGGCGAGGATCTTAGCGGTTTCCGCCATGAAGTAGACGCCCGCGAACACGATGACGCTCGCGGTGCTCGCCGCCGCCAGGCGGGACAACGCCAGCGAGTCGCCGACGTGATCGGCGACGTCCTGGATCTCGGGGGCTTGGTAGTTGTGCGCCAGGATCACGGCATCGCGCCGGGCCGCCAGCCGCCGGACCTCCGCCGCCCAGACCGTGCCGGCCTGCTCTCCGCCAGCCTGCTCTCCGCCAGCCTGCTCTCCGCCAGCCTGCTCTCCGCCAGCCTGCTCTCCGCCAGCCTGCTCTCCGCCAGCCTGCTCTCTGCCGACCTGTTCTGGGGCTGCCTCAGTACTGGTCACGATCTGCCCCCATCTTTCCGTCGAGGTTTTGGACTCTGAGTATAAAACACTTTTCGCCTCATAGTCTAAAACTCGGTAAATCAGTACCATGCAAACGTGTCAAACGATGAGACGCAGGCTCGCGGGCCTGCAGACGGCCGGGGTCCCGGGCGAGACGGGCCGTCCGGGCAGTCCTGGCCGGGCGAGCGGTTCTCTCACGAGGCGCTGGCCGTGGTCCTGCAGGTCCGCCGCAACAGCTTGCACGTCCTGCTCTGGCAACGGGCCGCGCCGCCGTTCGAGGGGCTCTGGGCGCTGCCCGGTGGCCCGCTGGGGGCGCACGAGCGCCTCGGGACGTCCGTGGGAAGGCATCTGGCCGACAAGGTTGACCTCACCGACATCGCGTACATGGAGCAACTGGAGACCCGCAGTGATCCGGGGCGGGATCCCAGGGGCCGCGTTCTGGCCACGGCCTACCTGGCCCTGATATCCGCCGACGTCGAGCCGCGCAATCCCTCGGACACCGCATGGCACCCGGTCCAGGACCTTCCGCCGACCGCGTTCGACCACGGGTCGATCGCCAAATCGGGGCGGGACCGGCTACGGGCCAAGCTGTCCTACACCAACATCGGCTTCGCCCTGGCCCCAGAGACCTTTACGATCGCGCAGCTACGGGACATCTACGCCGCCTCGGTCGGCCATCCGGTCTCGGCGACCAACCTGCAGCGGGTCCTGACCCGCCGGGGCGTCATCGAGGCCACGCCCGCCGCCGCCCGGCCCACGTCGCTCGGCGGCAGGCCAGCTACGCTCTACCGATTCGCCGCCCGGACCCTGATCGTCACCAATCCCTTCGCCGCGTTCCGTCCCCCGTCCGTGCTGTCGATAGGCGGGACCGGCGGAGCGTAGTCGCTACAGGCCAGCCAGATCCGAGATAGCCGCCCGGTGCGCCTGCGGGCCGCCGGCCAGGCGCTCGGCCGACCACGCGCGGCGGTAGTACAGGTGCGCGTCGTGCTCCCAGGTGAAGCCGACCCCGCCGAACACATGGATGGCAGATTCGGTCACGGCACGGTAGGCCTCGCCGGCCCGCAGGGCGGCGACGTGAGCCGCCATCGGGGCCTCTTCCGAACCGGCTGCGGCCGCGATCGCACCGTACCTGGCGGCCGCCGAGACGGCCTGGAACTCCCCGAGCATGTCGACGCAGGCGTGCGCGACCGCCTGGAAGGAACCGATCGGCTGGCCGAACTGCACCCGGTCCTTCGCGTACGCGATGGTCGCGTCCAGGCACCAGCCGATGCCGCCGGCGGCTTCGGCGGCGGTCGCGAGCAGGAAGTCGCGCTCGGCCCGGTCCAGCGCGGCCGCCGCGTCCTTGCCCTGGCCGAGCAGCATGGCCGGGGCCTCGTCGAAGGCGGTGACGCAGACCCGCCGGGTCAGGTCCAGGCCAAGCTGCCCGGAGGCGGTATACCCCAGGGATCTAGACTCCACCAGGAATAGCGCGAGACCGGACTCGGTCATGGCCGGGACCACGACGATGTCGGCTACGTGGCCCGCTATGACATACCAGCGGTGGCCGTATAGCCGCCAGCCGCCGGGGGCCCGCTCGGCGCGGACGCTGTCCGATCCGGGCGACCAGTGACCAGCCTCGTCCGCCACGGCGAGGGTCCCGGTCACCGACCCGTCGGCCAGCAACGGCAGCCAGTACTCGGCCGCCGCGCGGTCGCCGGCCAGGAGCACGCCGGCGGCCAGGGCGCTGCACAGGAACGGACCCGGATACAGGGCGCGGCCGAGCTCGGTGTGCACGACGCTCGCCTCGGCCAGGGACATGCCGAGGCCGCCGAACTCTTCCGGGATCGTCAGCCCGGTCAGGCCGAGCTCGCCCGCCAGGCGGGCGTGCAGTTCCGGGGTGTAGCCGACCTCGGTCTCCAGCGCGGCGCGCAGCGCCGCGGACGGGAGCTGGTCGGCCAGGAAGCCGCGCAGGGTGTCCTGCAGGGCATGCTGGTCTTCGCTGAGAGCCAGGGTGTCGCTTTCGGCCATGATCAGCTCCTCACGCAGGACGTGGGAGCCCGAGGACCCGCTGCGCGATGGCGTTCTTCAGGACCTCGTCGGTTCCGCCGCCCAGCCGGTACCCCGGCGCACCGAGCACCACCGAGGTCCA